>Ga0307515_10003945_pt1 | contig 30959 bp, 22 predicted proteins | sample 17_EM_MG_FD_194513 | JGI IMG/M metagenome (GOLD analysis project Ga0307515, IMG submission 194513) | Populus trichocarpa ectomycorrhiza microbial communities from riparian zone in the Pacific Northwest, United States - 17_EM | ecosystem: Host-associated > Plants > Roots > Unclassified | place...
TACGGGCATATCCGCGATTTGGTAAAGTCTGAAGATGCGATAGATATAGGTAACAACTTCGCTCAAAAATACGAGGTGCCTGCCGATAAAAAACAGGTAGTGAGCGAGTTGAAGAAATTAGCTAAAGAAGCAGAGATGGTTTGGCTGGCATCGGATGAGGACCGCGAGGGAGAAGCCATATCATGGCACTTATTTGATACTTTAGGATTAAAGGATGCTACAACCAAACGCATCGTTTTTCATGAGATAACCAAACCGGCCATTTTAAAGGCGATTGACACCCCACGTAAAATTGACTACAATTTGGTGAATGCCCAGCAGGCCCGCCGTGTTTTAGACAGGCTGGTGGGTTTTGAGCTATCCCCTGTTTTGTGGAAAAAGGTTAAACCCTCGCTTTCTGCCGGTCGTGTACAGTCGGTAGCGGTACGTTTAATTGTTGACAGGGAGCGCGAAATAAATAAATTTAAAGCCGAAGCTGCTTTTAAAATAGTAGCCATATTTGGCAAAGGCAAAGACGCTTTTAAAGCCGAACTGGCCGAGCGTTATGCCAAACCTGAAGATGCCGAGAAGTTTTTACAGGATTGTATCGGTGCCGATTTTGACGTACGCTCGCTGGAAACCAAACCAGCCAAACGTTCGCCGGCAGCCCCGTTTACAACGTCAACTTTACAGCAGGAAGCCAGCAGGAAACTGGGGTACTCGGTAGCACGCACCATGCAGGTAGCGCAACGTTTGTACGAGGCTGGTTATATTACCTATATGCGTACCGACTCGGTAAACTTATCTGATACCGCATTAAATGCCGCTCAAAGTGAAATCGTATCAGCTTATGGCGAAAAATATCATCAGCTAAGAAAATATAAAACAAAAAACGCAAGCGCGCAGGAAGCTCACGAAGCTATCAGGCCAACGTATTTCAACAACCATACCATCAACGGCGAATCGAACGAGAAACGCCTGTATGAACTGATCTGGAAACGGGCCATAGCCTCGCAAATGAGTGAAGCTCAGTTTGAGAAAACCACCGCAAAAATCAGTATATCAACCCGTAAAGAGGATTTAACCGCTAACGGCGAAGTGATGAAGTTTGACGGTTTCCTGAAAGTTTATCTTGAATCAAGTGACGATGAAGACGAACCGCAACAGGATGGCGAAAACGCCATGCTGCCGCCTTTAACCCGTGGCCAGCGTTTGGCACTACAGGAAATGTCGGCAACAGAACGCTTCTCGCGCCCGCCGGCAAGATATACTGAGGCCAGCCTGGTGAAAAAGTTAGAGGAGTTAGGCATCGGCCGCCCGTCTACCTATGCCCCTACCATCTCTACCATCCAAAACCGCGGTTACGTGGTTAAAGAAGAGCGTGAAGGTAAAGTGCGCAACTTCAGACTAATGGTGCTGAAAGATGGTCAGATTGTTAAAGAACAAAAAACGGAGAATACCGGCGCCGAGCGCGGTAAATTATTCCCTACTGATATCGGCGCGGTTGTAAACGACTTTTTGGTACAATACTTTAAAGAGATTGTAGATTTTAACTTTACCGCCAGCGTTGAAAAGCAATTTGACGAGATAGCCCAGGGTTTAAAAGAGTGGACAGCCATGCTGCACGATTTTTATAACCCTTTCCATAAAGGCGTGCAAAGTACTATTGAAACGGCCGATAAAGCAACTGGTGAACGTGAATTGGGTGTGCACCCTGAAAATGGCAAAAAGATTTCGGTACGTATTGGCCGCTACGGCCCATTTGTACAGGTTGGCGAAAGTGCTACCGAGGAGAATGAAGAAAAGCCTTTATATGCCAGCTTAAGGGCCGGTCAAAGTATAGAAACCATTACCATTGATGAGGCTTTAGAATTGTTTAAGTTGCCCAAAGTGGTTGGCGAATATGAGGGTAAGGTAATGAAAGTTGCCATAGGCCGCTTCGGGCCATACATCAGCCATAACAGCGCGTTTGTATCGTTACCAAAAGATATCGATCCGCATGATGTTACCGAAGAGAAGGCGATAGAGCTGATTAACGAAAAACGTAAAAAAGATGCCGAAAAGCTGATTAAAGCGTTTGACGAAGACCCGGAAGTAAAAGTATTAAACGGCCGTTGGGGGCCATATATTGAATTTGGCAAACTGAACGTTAAGATACCAAAGGATAAAGATCCCTTGACCTTAACTTATGAAGAGTGTAAGGCCCTGGCTGATGCCATGCCTAAGGACACCAAAAAAGGCCGCTTTGGTAAAACGGTAGCTGCTGCAAAACCCGCGGCCAAAAAAGCCCCCGCTAAGAAAAAGGCGCCGGCCAAGAAAAAGTAATTTTAGTAATGAGTTAAGAGTTTTGAGTATTAAGTTTTTTTAACTCAAAACTCTTAACTCAAAACTCTTAACTATCATGATCAAAGACCTGCCCGAAAATAACGTAAAAGATATAGCCATAGCCGTTGCGCTTGAACGCGAAAGTGTGGAGAGCAAAATTTGGTATGTGTACCTCATCAACCTTAAAAATGAGCCTATCGAAAACGTACTGATCACCTCAAAGGGTTATGGCGAAAAAAATGGCGAGCAGGTAAAAACCTCTGTTTTACGCCACATGATCCCGGTGGTTGACAGCAAAGGCTACAAGCTTATCGAACCTATTGACGAGCAAACTTTCGGCCTGAATAATGAGTATTGGCTAAGCTATTACATCGGCGGTAACATTTACGATAAAAAGTTCATTTTCCTGCCTGAGAGCATCGTAGAGATGAATTTTATCAAACTTCCGGTACTGAATAAGCCTGGGGTTATGATATTGTAGTAGTCATTAGTCATTAGTCATTAGTCATTAGTCATTAGTCATTAGTCATTAGGGGCAAGTTTACATTAATGAGGATTGTTTTAACTATTTAACATAATCCCACTCACAACTCACTACTCACTACTCACTACTCACTACTCACTACTCACTACTCACTACTCACTACTCACTACTCACAACTCACTACTCACTACTCACTACTCACTACTCACTACTCACTACTCACTACTCACAATTAAAATATTTCTCATTTAATTATTTGTTGTTATAAATTTTATACATTCATGGAATAAATAAACCTATTCCATGGAGAACGGATATACCAGGTTCCGCAAGCGTAAAAGCTTAATTACATTCGGTTCTGCGCTTGCAGTGCTGTTAATCATCACTTACCTTATCGTTAACGGCCAAAAGAAAAATACGGTCGATCCTGCCTTTAGCAAGTACATCGAGTCGTACACCACCGGGGTGCTTTCGAAAGCAAGCCCCATCACTATTCGCCTGGCAAGTACAGTTCAAATTACCCATCAGCAAAACGAGGAGGTTGACAACAACCTGTTTGATTTCTCGCCGTCGGTAAAAGGTAAAGCTTACTGGACAGATTCCCGCACCATCGAATTCCGGCCGGATAAAAAACTCGACCCTGATAAAAACTATAACGCCGAATTTAAATTGGGCAAACTGATTGACGTGCCCTCGCGGTTCAACAGGTTTAAATTTAATTTCCAGGTAGTGAAACCCGATTTTAACGTCGCGTTTAATGGGCTTCAAACTGCCACCAGTACATCTACTGACGAAATGAAGCTGGAAGGATCGGTACAAACCGCCGATACCGAAGATCCCGCACTTATTGAAAAAGTGATAACTGTAAACTATATGTTACCGGTGAAGATCAGCTGGGAGCATAACATAGCCACCAAAACCCACACCTTCAAAGTAACCGGTTTGAAACGGCAAAAAGGCGAAGTTGCGGCGTTAACCGTTAATTGGGATGGCAGCAGCATCAATGTAGATAAAAAAGGCGAGCAGCATTTTGATGTACCGGCAATTGGAGATTTTAAAGTACTAAACGTCCGTGCCGTGCAGGATAATGACCAGTATGTGCTGGTACAATTTTCAGATGCCATTATGGTTGGGCAGGAACTGGCAGGCCTTATCGGCATCAACAATGTAACCGATCCGGCATACGCCATTGAGGGAAGCACTGTAAAAATTTATGCTCCCGAAAGACTGGAAGGCGATTATAGCGTATTTGTAAATGAAGGGGTAGAAAATATATCGCATAAAAAAATTGCCAAAACGTATACAGCCAATGTATTTTTTGAAAACCGGTTACCCGGCGTCACTATTCCCGGCAAGGGTGTTATACTGCCCGATTCCGGCAAGCTGATGATGCCATTTGAAGCGGTGAACCTGAAAGCGGTTGATGTAACCGTCATCAAAATTTATGAAAATAACGTTCCGCAATATTTTCAAAACAATGATTTTAATGGCAGCCAGGAACTGCGCCAGGTGGGCAGGCCTATTTTACAAAAAACCATCAGGCTTGATAACGACAAAGGGCTTAACCTGAATAAGAAAAACCGCTTTATGTTAGATCTCGACCAGATGATCCGAACTGAGCCGGGCGCAATTTACAGGGTGATTATCGGTTTCAGGCAGGATTACTCCCTGTACAATTGCAACATAGCGGGCGCCGGTAAAAAAAGCGGCGGCGACGACGAATATGAAGGAGGTGATGATTATAGCTACAGTGATAATGCGGGTAAGGTAAATGATGACGATAGTGAATTTTGGTCGAGGTATGATGGCTATTATCCCGAAGGTTATAACTGGCAGGAGAAGGATAATGCCTGCACCCCATCCTATTACACCAAAACCCGCTGGGCTACCCGTAACATTATCGCTTCAAACATAGGCCTGATTGCCAAGCGGGGCAATAACAATAATATGCTGATAGCGGTTACCGACATTATGAATGCCAAACCGATGGCCGGCGTTGAATTGCAGCTATTGGACTATCAAAAGCAGGTGCTGCTAAAAACTACATCGGGCAGCGACGGCCTGGTGAGCTTCGACCTGAAACGAAAACCTTATTTGCTGGTAGCTAAAAAAGGTAACCAGCGTGGTTATCTAAAGCTTGATGATGGTAATACCCTCCCACTTACCCGCTTTAATGTAGGCGGCGATGAAGTTCAAAGCGGGCTGAAAGGCTTTATTTACGGCGAACGCGGTGTTTGGCGGCCGGGCGACAGCATATTTATGACTTTTATACTGGAAGATAAGCTAAAAACCTTACCAGCCGACCATCCCGTAGAGTTTGAGCTAAAGGACCCCAACGATAAATTGTATAAACGGATTACAAACACCAAATCTGTTGATGGCTTTTACAGCTTCCATACTGCTACCGAAACCTCATCGCCTACCGGTAACTGGACAGCTACCGTAAAAGTTGGCGGCGCTACGTTTGAAAAGAAAATAAAGGTTGAAACCATTATGCCTAACCGCTTAAAGTTAGGTTTAACCTTTGGCGGTGCCGAAGAACTAACCAAGGGCAATAACGCCAACGGCAAATTAACCGCCCGCTGGCTGTTTGGCGGGGCAGCGCAAAACTTAAAGGCCAAGGTTGATGCCTTTTTATCGGCACAAACAACCACGTTTAAAAATTATAAGGATTATGTTTTTGACGATCCTACGCTGGCCTTTAACATGCAAACGCAAACCGTTTTTGATGGTAAGCTAAGCGCCGAAGGCAATGCCGATGTGGATGCCAATATCAATATTGAAAAACAAGCTCCCGGGCAACTAAAGGCCAACTTTTTGGTAAAGGTGTTTGAACCGGGAGGCAACTTCAGCGTTCAGCAGGTTAGTTTGCCATACAATGTTTACCCCGGTTATGTGGGTATTAAAACGCCCGAAGGCAGCGCCCTATCCGGAATGCTGGTTACCGATAAAGACCAGCAGATTGATATTGCAGATGTGGATGTAAACGGCACCCCCTTTGCCGGTACCCGCAACGTGGAGCTGGAATTGTACAAAATTCAATGGCGATGGTGGTGGGACGAAACCGGCAATGAAATGAGCAATTTCACCCAGGGTAAATATAACAAGCTCATTAAAACCCAAAGCATACAGTTGACAAATGGCCGCGGCAAATGGACGCTGCGTGTACCAAAAGCCGACTGGGGCCGCTACCTGATTAAGGTAAAAGATGAACAAACAGGCCATAGCACCGGAAAAATTATTTATGTAGACTGGCCAAACTGGTCGGAAAGGTTACAGCAAAGCAACCCTACCGAAGCAGCCATGCTTTCGTTTACATCAGATAAACAAGCCTATAATGTTGGCGAACAGGCCACCTTAACCATCCCCACCGCGGCGGATGGCCGGGCGCTGATTAGTTTTGAAAATGGCACCAAGATTTTAAAGACCACCTGGATTGATACCAAAAAAGGCCAAACCCAATACCGCTTCACGGTTGAGCCGGATATGGCCCCCAATGTTTTTGTAAACGTTACCATGCTGCAGCACCACTCGCAAACCATAAATGATCTGCCCATCCGCATGTACGGGGTGATACCGCTTACCGTTAACAACCCGGCTACCATATTAAAGCCGGTAATTACGATGCCGGATAAGATCAGGCCCGAAACACAGTCGGCCATTACGGTATCCGAGGCATCGGGTAAGGAGATGACCTATACCATTGCTATTGTGGACGAAGGCCTGCTGGATATTACCAGTTACAAACTCCCCGATCCGCATAATACATTTTATGCCAGGGAGGCTTTGGGTATTAAAACCTGGGATTTATTCGATTACATAATTGGCGCTTATGGCGGCGGCCTTAACAGGATACTAAGCATAGGTGGCGACGGCAGCCTGGGCAATAACAGGAACGTATCTGTAAACCGGTTTAAGCCTGTTGTAAAATTTATGGGGCCGTTCCATCTCGCGGCGGGAGAAAAGCAAACCACGGCCTTTAAATTACCCCAATACGTTGGATCGGTTAAGGCTATGGTTGTGGCCGGGCATGATGGCGCTTATGGCATTGCCGAAAAGGCGGTGGTTGTTAAAAAACCATTAATGATACTGGCAACGCTGCCACGGGTACTGGGGCCGTCAGAAAAGGTGCAGCTGCCGGTTACCGTCTTTGCAATGGAGCCTAACGTTAAAACAGTTACCGTATCGGTACAGAGCAACGCTTTCAGTAACCTGGAAGGTAATAATGTCCAAACGCTCACCTTCGCCAAAACCGGCGACCAGCTGGTAACATTTGACCTTAACGTTAAGGATTTTGTAGGCGTAGGTAAAGTAAAAGTAGTTGCAAAAAGCGGTTCAGAAACAGCGGCCTACGATGTTGAACTGAACATACGTAACCCTAACCCGCCGGTTACCCGGATATTGGAAAAGGAACTTGCAGCGGGTGAGGCCTGGAACACAGCATACCAGGCCGTGGGCATCAGCGGTACAAATAAAAATACGCTGGAAATAGCATCCATCCCACCCCTTAATTTGGGCAAACGTTTGGATTACCTGATTGACTATCCGCATGGCTGCGTGGAGCAAACCACCTCGGCAGCATTCCCGCAATTGTATTTAGGGCAACTGCTTGACCTGTCGCCAAGACAAAAGGCCGAAACGGAGCGGAATATTAAGGCTACCATAGCAAGGCTAAATGGGTTCCAGGTTTCAGGCGGCGGCTTAAGCTACTGGCCCGACGGCGGTGATGCCGATGAATGGGGAACCAATTATGCAGGGCACTTTATGCTGGCAGCACAGGCTAAAGGCTATAGCATGCCACTTGGTTTTATGCAGCAATGGAAAAAATTCCAGAAACAAAAAGCCCTTGGCTGGTCGCCGGACAGCCGCAGTTTTTATGGCGATGACCTGAACCAGGCCTACCGCCTATACCTACTGGCCCTTGCCCGCTCGCCGGAGTTGGGAGCCATGAACCGCCTGCGCGAGTTTAAGTATATAAGCATTGAAGCAAAATGGCGGCTTGCAGCAGCTTACAAGCTGGCAGGGCAGCCCGAGATAGGTTTACGGATGATTGCGGGTTTACCAACCGTTATTAAGCCGTATTACACTATGTTTGGCACCTATGGGTCCGACTTAAGGGATGAGGCTATGATATTGGAAACACTCACACTACTGGGCCAGCAGGCACGTGCTGCGGCACAGTTAAGGGTGGTAGCCGCAAAACTATCGCAAGACGATTGGTATAGCACCCAAACTACAGCCTACTCGCTTATCGCCATTGCGCAATATTGCGGACAAAACAAATCATCCGGTAAAATGACTTTCAGCTTCCAGGGTGGCGCGGTTAACTCGCAATCTTATATATGGCAAGGTGCTTTGGCAGCAAGCGGAGGCAAAGTAACGCTTAAAAATAACGGCACCAACAGGCTGTATGTAAGGCTGATACAAAAAGGACAACCATCATCTGGCCTTGACGTAAAAACTTATATCGACCCGAGGATATTACAGATGCGCGTAGGTTACTTTACCTTATCGGGTAAGCAGATAGATCCATCTTCATTAAGGCAGGGCACTGATTTTGTGGCACAGGTTAATATCAAAAACCCTGGCAAGCGTGGCCGGTACGATAACCTTGCCCTCACCCAGATCTTCCCGTCGGGCTGGGAAATTCTGAACAGCAGGATGATGAACAACGATGAAGCCTTTAAATCGTCGCCCTCCAATTACCGCGATATCCGTGACGATAGGGTGAACACCTATTTCGGTTTATCCGAAGGCAGGGAGGTTACCTATTACGTAATGCTGAATGCTGCCTACACCGGGCACTACTATTTACCGGCGGTGTATTGTGAGGCCATGTACAACAGCTCCATAAACAGTTTGATTAAAGGCCAGTGGGTTGATGTAACAAAGTAGAAGATGATAAAAAATGGTCGCTCCAAGACTTCCGGAGTTTCAGGAAACTCCGGAAGTTTATTGCCCTTGATTTAATATCGGAAAAGCGTTCCACCGGAACGCCTGGAGCACCCCGAACGCTTTGGAACGCTTTAGTATTGACAGTCAACACTTTACATATTATCAAATTAAGAGATGGAACACTTTACATGCTGAATATCAACTAATTAACTTTTCTGTAAAAATAAAAAAAGCTGCATATTCACAATTTATAAGAACGGAACCGGGAGTAAAAAAATTCAATAAAAGTACATTTATGTGGAATTAATTACCACATTATAACAGGTAACATGAAGTTTTCCCTACCTGTTGTTTAAAATTCATCACACCAAATAAAATGGAGCTTTAATTTGCAAACGCGTCCAGCGCGACCGTTGGTTTGCCCCCGGTATCAAATGCGCCCAGGCCATAACCCTGCCAGCTATTATAAGCTTCGGGTTCCCAATAAAAAACGCCTTTGCCGTTGCCGCCATTCACAGATTTTACTTTGCTGATAATATCCGACAGGAAAGCTTTTGCTTCTGAAGGCGCGCCGGCCTCCATCCCAACCTCAACCACCATAACCGGGGTTGCATACCGGGCAACCATATCGTTCATGTTGGTTAAACATTGCGAATCCAAACTGGCCCAGTTTGTTTTGGATGGGTATAAGGACATGCCTATGATATCCCACTTGGCCCCATTTGCCTTCAACCCATCAAACATCCAACGGAAAAGGCCGTTATCATAACCGTTCGAGATGTGTACAATTACCTGGCTTGTTGGGCTCACTTCTTTAACAGCAGCATAACCGCTTTTAATCAGGGCGGCAAAGTTAGCCATGTTTTTTGAGGCGCGGCCATCTTCCCAAAGCATGCCGTCGTTGGTTTCGTTACCAACCTGTACCCATAGCGGGGTAATGCCGTTATCTTTTAGCGTGTTCATAACGCTTTTGGTATAATCATGCAGGGTCGAAGTCAGCGTGGTCAAATCAAGTGCAGCCCAGGCGGCGGGTTTGGTTTGCTTACCCGGATCGGCCCACCAATCGCTGTAATGAAAATCGATCATGATATTAAAGCCCTGGGCTTTGGCTCGCAACGCTTTAGCCACAACATCGGCAGTGTTGCAGTAACCGTTTGTTGGGTTTACCCAGGCACGTAACCTAATGGCATTAAATCCCAGGCTTTTTAAAAGTACAAACAGATCTTTTTGTGTACCCGATTTATCATAAAATTTAATGCCTTTAGCTTCCATTTCGGTAACCCAGCTGATATCGGCGCCTTTCGCAAATACCTTCACGGAATCAACCACAACCTGCTCAGGCGTTGATTTTGTTTTGGAGCAGGAAAAATTTAAAAAGGATATCAATAACAAGCATGAGCACAGTGCCTTCTTCATCTCGAATAATTTATAATGGGTAAACAAATGTAATGCTAAAAGCTGAAAGCCTAAGGCAGAAAGCTTTTATCCAACATCAAAACAAAAAGCAGGTATTGAAAATCAGGCATACGCCAAATTCTCAATACCTGCTTCGGTAACTTTTATTTCCGGCTTTGTGCCTTAAGCTTTGTGCCTTAAGCCTTCTGCCTTCAGCTCAAATATTTCCCGGCTTTGTGCCTTAAGCCTTCTGCCTTCAGCTCAAATTATAGTTTGCCGGTTCTTGACGGAACAGTGCTTGCCGACACATAGTTAAAGCTTTGTGTTTGATCGCCCACCTGGATCTTGAACTCCCCTGCTTCGGTCACGGTTTTACTTATATCGTTTACAAAGGCGAGGTCTTTCGGGGTTATTTTAAAGGATACAGTTTTTGTTTCGCCCGGTTTTAACGAGATCTTATCATAAGCCCTTAAGCGTTTGGTATCCGGCGCAATGCTGGCATACTGCTGGCTGGTATACAACAACACCGATTCCTTGCCCTCAACCTGGCCTGTATTTTTAACATCAACACTAACCGTCAACGTTTCGTTATCCTTTAACTCCGGTTTGCTGATGTGCAGGTTGGTATAACTAAACGTGGTATAGCTTAAGCCTGTGCCAAACTCGTATAAAGGATTGTAACCATGTTTATCATCCGGGTTACCGTTCTCCAGGTTTTTGCGGTAGTAGTTGGTCAGGGCATTAGTAAAACGGGGATAAGTTATCGGCAATTTACCCGATGGGTTTACATCGCCAAACAATACGCTTGCTATGGCGTCGCCGCCTTCATTACCCGGTAAATAAGCCATCAGCGTAGCTGCCGAAAGTTTCTCTGCATCGGTAACTATCCTGGGGCGGCCTTCGGCCAGTACCAGTATCACGGGTTTACCTGTTTTTGCCAGCGCCTGCGCCAGTTGGATCTGGGCAACAGGCAGGTTCAGGTCATCAATGTTGCCTACGTTTTCGGTATATGATAATTCGCCAAGGCAAAGCACTATTACATCGGCTTTTTTTGCGGCATTAACAGCTTCGTCGATGTTTTGCAAACTGTCAAAACCAGTGCCTGCCTCATAGCTTACGTTACCCTTACCAATTTTTTGCTGAATGGCTTCCAGTATGGTGTTTTTATTAGCGGCAAACTTGTCCGATTCATCACCTTGCCAGGTGTAACTCCATCCCCCGTCTAATGAACGCATAGTATTGGCCGTAGGGCCGGTTACCAGCACTTTCATATCTTTTTTAAGCGGCAGCACGTTGTTATTGTTTTTAAGCAATGTGATGGCCTCGTTTGCAGCCTGTACACTCGCCATGCGGTACTCTTCCGATCCGAATTTCGGATAGTCATCAGGGTTGCCAACCGGGCGTTCAAATAAGCCCAGTTCGTACTTAACTTTCAATATGCGGTGCACAGCTTCGTTAATGCGGGTCATTGGTACTTTTCCTTCTTTAACCAGCTCAACCAGGTAAGTGAAAAAAGTATAATCGTATGGCACCATGCTCATATCCACACCGGCGTTAACCGCTATCATCACGGCATCTTTTTGGGTAGCAGCTACGTGATGACGATCATGCAGGTATTGAATATCGCGCCAGTCGGTAACCGCTACGCCGTCAAAATGAAGTTCGCCGCGCAGTACATCAGTTAATAGGTATTTACTGGCATGCACGGGCACGCCGTTAATTTCACCCGAGTTAATCATCAGGGTTTTAGCGCCTGCCTTTACAGCTTCGGCAAACGAAGGCAAAAAGTATTCACGCATATAGCGGTCGGGGATCCAGGCCGGGGTACGGTCTTTACCGCTTAACGGAAAGCTATAGCCCAAGTAATGTTTCATACATGCGGCTACGTGGTATTTATCACCAACATTATTACCCTGGTAGCCTTTTATAATGGCTGCACCCATTGTTTTAACTAAATAAGGATCTTCGCCAAAGGTTTCATAAATGCGTGGCCAAAGCGCCGATTTACCCAGATCAAGCACCGGAGAATAATTCCATGGAATATAGCTGGCCCGGGTTTCATAGGCGGTAATCTCGCCGGCTTTATGGGCAATATCGCGGTTAAAGGTAGCTGCCACAGCAATTTCCTGCGGAAACAGCGTACTGCCAACTGTATAAGTAACCCCGTGTATGGCATCGATACCATAGATAACCGGGATTTTTAAACGGTCCTGGTCGGCAGCTTTTTGGATGGTTGATATTACATCATACCAATGCTCGCGGCTGTATGCATGCCCGGTTACATTCAAAATTGAACCCACATGGTATTTCATGATGGCTTCTTTTAATTTTTCGGCATCCAGCTCATGATCGGGCGCTTTTGTTTTTGATACCACATCGGAGGTGACCTCGGTCATCTGGCCTACCTTTTCCTCTAAGGTCATTTTGGCTATCAGGGCATCTACTTTTTTATCGATAGCACTCACCACCGGCTTTTTTTGAGCCTGTACTGCCGGGGATATTACATTGAGCAAAAGTAAACTTGCTGCCGTTATGTAAATTTTTCGCATTTGTTGATTGATTTTATTTGAGAGATTTTTATTTAGTTGATTTCGTTTTTACGCTTAACTGGTTTTGCAAAGCTTCTATCGCGTTAGCAAGGTAAGCCATAGGCGCATTCCAGTTTATGGTTATCTCGTTGGCGGCATAAGCCTGGGTATCGTCAATATAAGCTTCGTCAGGCACTTTGGATGGCACTTTGATTCCATCCTGCATACCAGGATTTGGCCCGCCCACCAATAAACCGGGAACAGGCTCCGCTATGCCGTCACTTGCCGACGGGCGGTGATGCGGGTGCATAGGCGTTTTAGTGCCATACCCGGTTACGTATGAGTACCCGGTAGCATTTCTGCCCAGCAGGTAATCCAGGTCGGCCAGCGCGTTATCCAGGTACTTTTTATCGTGCGATAACCTGTAAGCCTGCAATAGCAGCACGCCCTCATTGGCCGCATCAGAATTGCTGCCCCAACCAAAATGTTTGGCAGATAGCGTCATGGAGGTTTGATAAGCATTGCCATCAACCCCTTTAATCAATTCATCGGCAGTAATTAACAACCTTTTTTTAATCTCGGGCAGCTCTGTAACGCCGGCATTGCTTTTGAGCAATGTATAATAGCCTAATAGTTTTACCTGGCTCCAGGCCGGTACCGGCATTTTATCATCAGGCAGCAGGTTGATATTTTTCAGGTAACCTGCATCCCGGGTGGTAACATAAAGCTCGGATGCTGCCCAGATAAACTCATCGGTAAAATTGTTGTCGCCGTAGCCGCCGGTGGTTACAGCAGGGCTAAATTTCCTGTTATTCTCCTCCTGCCGGTAGGCAACATTTGGATTTTGGATAGCCCATTTCCAGGCGTTTTTCGCGGCCATGAGGCATGAATCGGCCAAGCCTGGTGTTTGCTGCGGGAATTGTTTAAATATCCGGGAGGCCTGCGCCATAACAGCGGCAAAATCAAGCGCGGCAGCCGTACCTTTTTGTACTACGTACCGGGGCGTGGTGTCCTTATCCGGCATTTCAAACTTATCAAATACGGCATTGGTTAGCTTATGATAAACACCGCCATCGTTAGGGTCCTGCATGGTAAGCATCCACCGCAGGTTCCATAATACCTCATCCAACACATCGGGCAGGGTATTGCCGCTTTCGGGAATATTGAGCTTAACCGTTTTCGTATAAGCCGGAAAATCTTCATATAACGAAAGCAAGGTGCTTGTGCTGATGCCGCTATTAACTACGTATTTATTATAGTCGCCGGCATCATACCAGCCACCTGGCGATGAAATAATAGTGCCCGCCGGTCGCTTTTGGTTTGCTGCCGAAGGATGAACCAATACTTTATTATCCGGGTGCCCCGCTGCCCTGCTCCATTTACCGGCATACTTTGCGGGCAGCGGCGTTGATGCACGCATAAAGTAATAGGCTTTGATAACTCCTTTCGCTACTTTCTGGTGAACGTTACCTGCTATTTTAAATGGATAAGAGCTGCCTGCGCCGGCAACAGTCAGCCGGTATTCGCCCGGTTTTGTAAAATCGCTAAAATCGGCTATGTAAGTAGTTTTGCCTGCAAAAGACGGGCTTGCAGATGGTTTTAAGGTACCACTGAACACGATGCGTTTATTTGGCGCCTGGATGGTAAACAATCGGGCATCGCCACTTAAAACAATTGCCTTTTTTATGGCGTTTGGATAAAACCCTATTTGGTTTAATCTTATTGGATTTGACGGGGTATCTGTAGTTTGGGCATTGCCCGGCTTAACCATCAACAGTAATAAAAACATCCCTGTTAACCTGCCTGCCGGAATTTTGATGCTATTAAAATTTATATTCATTGTACTGCAACCTTTTGCGCGGTTTTGTTGGGTAACAAACCGGAATTTAAATATAGGTGTACAATTTACAATAAGTATAATACTATTATTGCCAAATAGCCCGAAAATATAATACTAAAAAGACAATTTATGATGTGTAACGGGCCGGGCGTACAAATAAAAAAGGCCTGCCATTATGTGGCAAGCCTGGTGATAATGTTGAACCGGGTTTAGCCCCTTTACAACGAAAATATTTTGTAAGCCAGTGAAAGGCTAAATAAACTCACCCGTGTGTGGGAGTATTCTGGATTGCCATATCCAATTTTATTTATGCCGGCTTCGTACCTAAGATCAACCGAAAAGTCTTTGATATCAACACCTGCGCCCAACTGAATACCATAGTTAGCTGCCTTATAATTAAATTTCGTGATATCTTCCCTGGCTTGGCTGGCATCCTGACTATCGTTAATTTTAAAGGAAAGCACGGGACCGCCATAAAACCGGCCACCTAAACCCAATGCGCCAATTTTAGTACCAATAAGCAACGGCACATCAATACTTGTCAGTTTAGCATGATTTTCATAGGTTACGCCGCCCGTTGTATTTTTAAAATCGAGATTTTTTGCTGTAACATATAATTCTGGCTGAAAATTAAAGCCAAGCGCACCAAATCTGGCCCAGGCACCACCAAGATAGCCTACCTTACCGGTATTATTATAGTTACCGCTCGACGGAAATGAAGAGAAATTCACGCCCGCTTTAGCGCCAAATGAAAAGCTTGGCACTATTTGCGCAGATGCAAAGCTGATGGATAACAGGCAGATACTAAAAGTAATTAAGATTGTTTTTTTCATTTTCGTAGGGTTATGTTTAGGCGATAAATTTATTAAAATTCCCCAGAAGCGGCAAAAAGTAATTTGAGAAGGCCCTTAAATAGAAATCCGGTTTATATTACACGGCGATTGCGGTGATATATAAACCGGATATTTGGATTTAAATTCTGCGATAAAAGTAAAACTTTTTTACAAATCTCAAAACTTTTCAGTTTTTTTATAACGTTAACTTGCCCTGGTAATAATCTAATATTTTATTATAGATAAAACAATCGTAGCGGGCGTTTATCATATTGATTTTTGACCTGTCCAGGTTGTTTTTAGCTAACACAAAATCGTACGAAGTTAGAACCCCATTATTAAAACGAATCTCGGCTATCCTGAATGATTCTGTGTAAGCTTTAACCTGATCTGACAACACAGTATACCGTTCATAGGCCGACGTCATGTTTAGGTAAGCCTGTTCTACGTTTTGCTTTAAAACTATCTTGGAGTTACTTTCTACATACTTCGCTTCTTCCAGGTTTATTTTAGCCAGCTTTACTTTGTTACGGTTTTGAAAATAATTGAGAATCGGGATTTGCAGGTTTAAACTAACCTGGGTACTATAATTGTTTTTAAACTGATCGTAATAACCAATGCTATGATTGCTGTAGTTAGCCTGGGTAGAATAAACAGCCTGTTTGGTACCACCGGCGCCATTTACAAAAGCCCCGGTATTTACAGTTGTAGAATCGATAAACGTTGAGCCTTGTGCAGCACTGGAGTAATTAGTAAAAATTCCGGCTCCTAAAGATAGCGTAGGCAGTAAGGCGCCCTGCGCCACTTTAACACCTTTTTCGGCGCTCTTACTTCTTAGTTCGGCAGCTTTAATATAAGCCAGTTGCTGCAGTGCAGCATCATATACCTGGTCCGAGCTGGCATCTGTTTTCGCAGAAACATCCTGTACAGTTAAGGGTTCCAGTTTAAGGTTCCTATTATAAGGGATATTTAGCATTTGCATCAGGTTAAGCTTTGAAACTTCTAACGCGTTTTTGGCCGATACCACATTTAATTGATTATCGCCAAGGGTACCCTTTAAGTCGTACAAATCTGATGGTAGTTTATTAGCGCCCTCTTTTTCCAATATATCCAATCGCTCAACCTGCTTTTTTGACACTTCGAGCTGATTAGTTACCTGGCCAAGCAGCTCTGCGTTATCTAATACCAGAAGGTACGCGGTAATTACATTGATGGTTACCTGGTCTTTAGCCTGCTGAAAATCCATTTTGCCTGCCTGGTAAGAGAGCGAGGTTTGCTTGATGTTGTTTAAGTTTTGCATCCCGCTAAAAAGCGTAAGGGAACCGTTCAGGCTATAATTGCCATAAGTAAGTGATTGCGTAACATAGCTGTTTGTAAAAGGATTAATGTTACGGCCATTATTTATACCATGGTTAACCGAACCGTTGATGGTAGGCAATAAATATTCCTTTGCCTGGTTATAACCAACCTGTAGGCGTTCCATTTGCAGTTCGCTTTTCTTTACGTCGAGATTGTTTTTTATGGCAATATCTACACACTGCCTGATTGAAAGAACAGAATCTGTTTGTGCCTGTACCTGTGTTGCCGACAGTGCTATCAAACCAAAAAATATAAATTTAAAATATCGCATTACTATATGATGATCAGAGTTGTTTTGATGATGCTATTTTACCGTCGAGCAGGTTAATGATACGGGTGCCGTATTCGGCATTTTTTTCGGAGTGGGTTACTTGTATAATGGTTACTTTATCTTCCTTGTTCAGCCTACGGAAAAGTTCCATAATCTCTTCCCCTTGTTTGGAGTTCAGGTTGCCGGTAGGCTCATCGGCCAATAACAATTTGGGTTTGGCAATCAACGCGCGGGCAATGCCAACTAACTGCTGTTGCCCGCCGGATAACTGGGCTGGGAAAAGATCTTTTTTACCAACTATATTAAATTTATCCAATATATCGGCAACCATCGCCTTGCGCTCGGCACTTTTAAAATCCTGGTAAATTAACGGCGTTTCGATGTTTTCATAAACGGTAAGTTCGTCAATAAGGTGGTATGCCTGGAAAACAAAACCGATGTATTGCTTATATAAAGCCGAACGTTGTTTTTCTTTAAGCTGATGTACGGCATGGCCGGCAAAGTAATGATAGCCGTCGGTTGGCTCGTCGAGCATACCAATAACGTTAAGCAAAGTTGATTTACCTGAGCCCGAGGGCCCCATGATAGAAATGAATTCGCCCTCGTCAACCTCAAGGCTTAAGTCGTTGAGCACATAATTTTTCAGTCCGCTTACCTGGTAGTACTTTGAAATATGCTGAAGAGATAACATTTTTTTGTTTTGAATTAGTTAGTTGGTGAATTAGTGATTTGAATTTTACTTAACAGCAATAATAATAATCATTTTATCATTCAGGTATCAATAATATACCAAACTTTCAAACGGTTAACTATCAGTAAGTTAATCCAAAGCAAATAAATAATAACTGTACGCTTATGTAACATGGGGCGTACGGTAATGATACAATGTGGTGGTGAAAATTATTTCTATGAAATAATTTTGAGGATGCTACTTTCAAAAATTAAACCATCGGTTATTTTGAGCAAATGGAGTTTGTTACATATTATTTAAAATACTGAAACTGTAACCCAAAAACTTACCGCGTAAAACCCCTCAAATTAAAACACTCATTATATTGTTCTGTAAAATTGGTATATATTATTAAAAATACCGATAAAATTACAAACCTATAACCCAAAACGCATCACGTAAAACCTATCAAACTAAAACATTCATTATATTGCTCCATAAAATTAATACATCACATGCTTGAGCAGTATGACCTGCATAATTTATTGGTAATTGATATTGAAACGGTACCACAATATGGTACGCATGATGAAGTGCCCGAACATTTCAAAAAGCTCTGGGACTTAAAAACACAATATCAGCGTAAAGATGAAACGCCCGAAGAATATTACCAGCGCGCGGGTATCTGGGCCGAATTTGGTAAGATAGTATGTATATCGGTAGGGATGTTCACCAGGGGAAAAGAAAATATTGGTTTGCGGGTAAAGTCGTTCGCTGGGCATAATGAAAAAGAATTGCTCATCAACTTTTCGGCTTTATTGTTTAGCCAGCCTGCCAGCCTGGTATTGGTGGCCCACAACGGCAAGGAGTTTGATTATCCGTATATCTGTCGCCGTTTATTGGTAAACGGGCTTCCTTTTCCGCCGCAGTTACAGCTGGCAGGTAAAAAGCCCTGGGAAATTATACACCTGGACACCATGGAGTTATGGAAATTTGGTGATTATAAAAATTACACATCGTTAAATTTGCTTACGGCCATTTTTGATATTCCTACCCCAAAAGATGACATCGACGGCAGCATGGTGGGGCACGTTTACTGGAACGAAAACCAGCTTGACCGGATTTGCACTTATTGCCAAAAAGATGTGGTTGCAACCGCCCAGCTGATAAGGCGTTATCGTGGCGAAGATTTAATAAAAGACGAAATGATAACCATAGTTGGCCAATAATGCTGAAGGTAAATAACCTGGGAGTTAGTTTTAGAACAGGAGATGGCTTATTTAAAGCTGTGCAAAATATTTCTTTTAACTTACAAAAAGGCGAAACTATTGGAATTGTAGGCGAATCCGGTTCGGGTAAATCAGTTACCTCACTTGCTTTGATGCGCTTGCTGGATGCGGATAAAACTGTTATTACCGGGGAGGTACTTTTAAACGATAGTAGTTTGTGCAAACTATCCGAGGCTGATATGCGCCACATTCGGGGCAACCGCATGGCTATGATTTTCCAGGAACCCATGACGTCGCTTAACCCTGTGCTTACCTGCGGCTTCCAGTTAACCGAAGCTATCCGGCTGCATTTGGGTTTAAGCAAGGCCGAGGCCAAAAAGAAAACTATCGAGCTTTTTAACGAAGTGCAGCTCCCCCGCCCGGAAGCGATTTTTGATAGCTATCCGCATCAAATTTCGGGTGGGCAAAAACAAAGGGTAATGATAGCGATGGCCCTATCCTGCAATCCCGAGATATTAATAGCCGACGAGCCAACTACAGCGCTTGACGTAACAGTACAGAAAACTATTATTGAACTGCTGCTCTGCCTTAAAAAAGCGCGCCAAATGAGCCTCATTTTCATTTCGCATGACCTGGGAGTTATTAAAGAGATTGCCGACCGGGTAATGGTTATGTATAAAGGCGAAATTGTTGAGAAAGCTGATACTCATGACCTTTTTAACAATCCCCGGCATCCATACACCAAAGGCTTGCTGGCGTGCAGGCCATCGCCAAATCAGCACTTGAAAAAACTGCCTATAGTTGCCGATTTTTTTGACGCCGGTAATATCGCAGGTAAATCGTTTGTTACCATCGAAAACATCCGGGCATTATATAATTATCCTGAAAATGAAATAGCAGCAAGAAGAACTGAATTATATAAGCAACAGCCCTTATTAAAGATCGATCAGCTTTCTACCTGGTTCCCGGTTAGTACCGGCTTGTTAGGCATGTCAAAAAAAGTGGTTAAAGCGGTTAATAATGTAAGCTTTGAGGTTTACCCCGGCGAAACGCTTGGCCTGGTTGGCGAGTCGGGCTGCGGAAAAACAACATTGGGCCGTACCATTTTAAGGCTGATTGAACCCACTGCGGGCAATATCAGTTTTGAAAACACCGATTTGCGAAGCTTGAAAAAGAATGACCTGCGCCAGGTGCGCCGTAATATCCAAATCATTTTCCAGGACCCTTACTCCTCTTTAAATCCCAAATTAACCGTTGGGCAATCCATATTAGAACCCTTGCAGGTGCACCAGTTTTATGCCAATAACACTCAGCGCAAAAAATATGTGCTTGAATTATTGGAAAGGGTAAACCTGCTGCCCGAGCATTTTAACCGGTACCCACATGAGTTTTCGGGAGGGCAAAGGCAGCGTATAGTAATAGCCAGGGCGCTGGCGCTACAACCTAAGTTTATCATTTGCGATGAATCAGTTTCGGCACTTGATGTATCCGTACAGGCACAGGTACTTAACCTCATCCGCGAACTGCAGCAGGAGTTTAAGCTCACCTACATTTTTATCTCGCATGACCTTGCGGTTATTAAACATATATCCGATAGAATGATGGTAATGAATAAAGGCGAGATTATTGAAACGGGTTACCCGGACGATATTTATTACAGGCCAAAAGAAGAGTACACCAGGAATTTAATTGCTTCGATTCCGCAGGGGTGATAGCAAAGGGCAAACGTATCTAAGTTGGGTTAACATAACTTAACACATTTCAGATATATAATTTATAAATATCTAATAATGAGCATATTGTAATTTTACATGGTTAACATTAAACTGGTGTTTTGCGCAATTTAGCTTATCGATATTTTGTGCATGTTGTTGGTCAAAACAGCGCCAAAGCGACCTGGCTCTTTTAATCAAGGCTTTCGTGTCTAACTCGAAATGAGCTCCTGCCGATTGAACAAATTCACTACCTCAGATTTAAATCGATTTCCTTACTCCTGTCTTTTTCGTCTTCTCCCCCCAATACCAAAATTCCGTATCTTAGCGCAAATACTTTTGTATGTCTAAAAAAAAGAAAAATAACTCTTCTATCGTTCAGGTACTTACCCAAATGGTGCTTGATGTATTTGAACAAAACGGCAATACGCCACTAAATTATAAACAGGTTTCTGCAAAATTAAACGTCCGCGATCCCGAATCGCGCGAAATTATATTTGATATTCTAAAAGACGAGGCTTTTAAATCTGTACTGAAAGAGGTTTCGCCGGGCAAATTCCAACTACTTGAATTAAAAACATTTATGGAGGGCCGTGTCGATTTGACAAATGACGGCTCGGCATTTATAGTTACTGATGATGAACTGGAAAGCGACATTTTTGTTGCCCCGCGTAAACTTCGCAATGCTTTGCACGGCGACCGTGTTAAAGTTTACGTTTATGCTATAAGCAAAGGCAAACGTAAAGAAGGCGAGATCATCGAGATACTGCAGCGCGCCAAAATGGAGTTTACAGGAATTGTAAAACTTTCTGAGCGTTTTGCATTTTTCATTCCCGACGACCGTAAAATGATGCACGATATTTTTATCCCGATGAGTGAGCTCAACGGCGCTAAAAATGGGATAAAAGCAGTTGCCGAAATTACCGACTGGCCAACTGAGGCCAAGAACCCCATCGGCCGTATAAAACACATTTTGGGTGCACAGGGCGAGAATGACACCGAGATGAATGCCATCCTTGCCGAATATGGCTTCCCGCTATCGTTCCCCAAAGAGGTTGAGCATGAATCGGAAGAGATATCTGATGTAATTACCAAAGAGGAAATTGCACGCAGAAGGGATTTCAGGGACATCACTACGTTTACGATTGACCCGTTTGATGCCAAGGATTTTGATGACGCCCTATCGTTCAAAATACTTGAAAATGGAAATTACGAAGTTGGTGTACATATTGCCGACGTGTCGCATTATATCGTTCCGGATTCTGCCCTTGATAAAGAGGCATTAGATCGTGCTACTTCGGTTTACCTGGTTGATAGGGTTATCCCGATGTTACCGGAACGCCTTTCAAACGGCTTGTGTTCGTTGCGCCCTAAAGAAGAAAAACTATGTTTTTCGGCAGTGTTTGAATTGGACGAAAACGCATTTATCCAAACCGAATGGTACGGCAAAACCATCATCTACTCCGACAGGCGGTTTACTTATGAAGAAGTGCAGGAAGTAATAGAAAGCCAGCAAGGCGATTTTAAAGACGAGATCCTCAAACTAAACGCACTGGCCTACAAACTGCGCGACCGCAAATTTAAAAATGGCGCTATCAGCTTCGAAACTACCGAGGTTAAATTTAAACTCGACGAAGCGGGGAAACCCATTGGTGTTTACGTAAAAGAACGCAAGGACGCCCATAAGCTGATTGAGGATTTTATGTTGCTGGCCAACCGCAAAGTAGCCGAGCATGTAAGTAAAATGGGCAAAGGCAAGCATAAGTATACATTTGTTTACCGGGCGCACGACTCCCCCAAACCCGAGGCCCTGGCCAACTTTGCGCAATTTGCTGCCAGGTTTGGTTATAAGATAAATACTAAATCGGATAAAGAAACGGCCAAGTCGTTAAATTTCCTGATGGAAGATGTGGAAGGCAAAAAAGAACAAAATGTACTTACACAGCTGGCTATCAGATCAATGGCTAAGGCTATTTATACCACAAAAGCCAGCAGTCACTATGGCCTGGCATTTGACCATTATACACACTTTACCTCTCCTATCCGCCGGTATCCCGATGTGATGGTTCACCGCCTGCTGTTCCATTATTTAAACGGCGGCCAATCAACCAATGCCGAGCATTACGAGAAGTTGTGTACACACAGTTCGCAAATGGAGAAAAAGGCCGCCGATGCCGAGCGCTCGTCGGTTAAATACAAACAGGCCGAATACCTGCGCGATCAGGTTGGCAATATATTTACAGGCATTATTTCGGGCGTTACCGAATGGGGAATGTATGTAGAGATCATTGAAAATAAATGTGAAGGTATGATACGCCTGCGTGATATATCCGATGATTTTTATACTTTGGACGAGAAAAATTATTGCATCATCGGCCAGCGGAAAAAGAAAATTTACCAGTTGGGTGATGAAGTAAAAATCAGGGTTAAAAACGTTGATTTGACCAAGAAGCAAATTGATTTTTCATTAGTACAAGATTAGGTGAATGGTTGATTGGGTTGGATTAGGTGAGTAGTTAGCATCACCTGGTTTAATGCAAACAACCAGTTTAGCCATATAACATAAAAATGAAACAACTTACAGAACTACATGCTTTGGTAAGCAAGGCTGTAGACGAACTTACTTTTCCAGCATATCCTACCGATCTTTACGAACCTATAAGTTACATACTTGCATTGGGCGGCAAACGGTTGCGCCCCGCCCTGCTGCTGATGGCCTGCGACCTTTTTGGCGGTGATGTGGAAAGCGCGATAGAACCAGCGCTGGCCATTGAGGTATTCCACAACTTTACCCTGATGCATGACGACATTATGGATAAAGCCCCATTGCGCCGCGGTAAAGTTACGGTGCACGAAAAATGGAACGCCAACGTAGCCATACTATCCGGCGATGCCATGATGGTGGAAGCCAACAAATTTATGATGAAGGTTGACGACGCTATTTTGCGCCGGGTGATGGACGTTTTTAATGAAACAGCCACGGGTGTATGCGAAGGCCAGCAGATTGACATGAGCTTTGAGCAGCGTAATAATGTACTCATTGATGAATACCTGGACATGATAAGGCTTAAAACCGCTGTATTATTGGGTGGTACTTTAAAAATAGGTGCTATTATTGGCGGCGCCGCATTAAACGATGCACAATTGCTGTACAGCTTTGGCGTAAACCTTGGTATTGCTTTCCAGCTGCAGGACGATATCCTGGATGTATATGGCGACCCGGAAAAATTTGGCAAGCAGGTTGGCGGAGATATCCTATCCAACAAAAAAACATACCTGCTGATAAAAGCGCTCGAACTGGCCAAAGGCGACCAGGCAACCGAGCTCAACAAATGGCTAAAGCTTGATGAATTTACCGCCGCCCATAAGGTAGCGGCCGTAACTACTATTTACAACGGACTGGACATCAGAAATTATGCAGAGGATGCCATGCAAACTTATGCAGAAATGGCCTTTAACGCCCTGGATCAGATCAATCTATCTGAAGACCGTCGCCAATATTTGAGGCAGTTTGCAGATAATTTGTTGGTGAGGGAGTATTGATTATATTTAGGATATGAAGAAGTTTTTGTTTTTGGTGATTATCATTTTGATGGGGTTTGCGGCGAAGGCTCAGAAAACGCATGCCGACACTTCGCAAGTATACAACGAGGTTGATAAACTTCCGGAATTCCCTGGTGGTACGGATGCTTTCAAAGCTTATGTCAACTCAAGTCTAAAAAAATCAAACAGAAAAGATACCTCCGCAGGAATGGTAGTCGTAACTTTTGTAATTGAAAAAGATGGTAGTCCAACCAATCCAATTACTACCTTGAGTTTTAATCCTGAGGCAGATTCCATTGCAATCAAGATAGTTGGCAACAGCCCAAAATGGAAACCTGGTATCAATAATGGGAATAAAGTAAGAACCAAATTCTCCGTTCCTATTAAATTTGGGACACCTACTGGCGGCCCTCCCGATGTTAAAGAGCTAAAAAATTAATGAGATAAATAAATTCAGTCGTAATGAAATTACGTTACATAATTTACCTTCTATTATCTACAGCTAACTTCGCAAACGCCCAAACCTTAACCTCGGGCGGCAAACTCAAACCGGAGCAGGCCATTATGGATGTGCGACATTACACCATCGCCTTAACTGTGGATCCTGTTCAGAAAACGATAGATGGTTATACCACTATCGATGTGATCATGGCACAGCCAACCAAAGTATTACTTTTTGACCTGTTAGACTCCTTAAAGATCAGCAACGTTTTGGTAAACGGAAAAAAGGAACCCTTCACTTATCAAAACAACCTGATCACTATAAACACAACAAAAGAACTGCCTGCCGGCAAGGCGAGTGTTAAAGTAATATATGGAGGCAAACCTCATGTAGCCCGTCGCCCGCCCTGGGATGATGGCTTTACGTGGACAAAAGATTCTACAGGGCATGCCTGGGTTGCCATTACAGCCGAGGGCACCGGGGGGAAACTTTATTTTCCCTGCAAGGATCATCCTTCCGATGAGCCAAATGACGGTGTTGATATGATGATAACAGTGCCTAAAGACCTGGTAGTTGCCGGGCCGGGCCTGTTGCAAAAAGTGACCAAAAGCGGAGATAAGGCTACTTATCATTGGAAAACCAATTATAGCACCAACAATTACAGCATCTTGTTTAATGTCGGCGATTATACCGTAGTAAGCAGGCCATATAAAACCGTCAATGGCACTACTGTACGTACTGAAGGAGGATGCGGCTAAGGCCAACCGTCACCTGGATATTTTTGAGCAAACCATACGCATCCAGGAAAAGTACTTTGGCGAGTATCCATGGGCCAAAGAGAAAATAGGCATTGCAGAAACGCCGCACCTGGGTATGGAGCACCAAACCATGAATGCCTACGGCAATAAATTCAGGTACAGTAAATTGGGTGGTAAAGATTTTGACTGGCTAATGCACCACGAATTTGGTCACGAATGGTGGGGCAACAAAGTAACCGCTAAAGACTGGGCCGATTACTGGATCCACGAAGGTATTTGCACCTTTGGCGATGCGATGCCAATACGGGATTTAGAAGGCGAACAAGCCTATATTAAACACTTCCAACAAGCGGCGCTTTCATTTGGCAACAAAATCCCCCTGGTAATAGGAAAAGATATCGACGAAGAGGCGGCTTATAACGGCGACATTTATGGCAAGGGGGCATTCTTTATGCATACGCTGAGATATATTATGGGCGATACAATTTTCTTCCCTGCTATAAAAAGCTTTGTTACCAATCCGAAATACACCTACAGCAACCTGGTTACAACTGCCGATGTGCAGGAATATTTTAGCAAGGCTGCCGGTCGGGATTTAAAACCTTTGTTCGATCTGTATATCTACTCCATCAACAAACTGGAGGTGTATGTTAAAGCTCAGCCGCGGGATACATACCTTATCCAGCTGCAAAATATAGATATGCCTTTACCCATCGATATAGCCATCGACGGTCAAACCAAACGTTACACCTTAGATAAAAAGGGCTTACGTTTAAAAAGCAAAACCATACCGGTGATTGATCCAGATACTTACTATTTGAAGAGGCTGATTATCGAATAAACCTACCGAAATGAAAAAAACACTTTTCCTGTTATTACTTTCCGGGTGTTCTTTGAAAGCTTTTTGCCAAAGTTCGGTAAGTATCGATGAAACTAAAACAACCACATCCGGTGCAGACGATACTTTACGAAAAAGCAATAAAATATTTTCTGCAATCCAGGATTTGCCTGCTTTTCCGGGAGGAAGGGAAGGTTACAAAGATTACATTAAAAAAAATCTGACCTGGCCGGCCGATGCGCTTAATAAAGAAGGGATTGTAATCCTGAATTTTATTGTTGAAAAAGATGGCGTGTTAAACGATATAAAAGTAACCCGGTCACTTTCACCTTCTCAAGATGCAGAAGCGATAAGGATTATTAAAGCAAGTCCAAAATGGACACCTGCCAGGATCCATAAAATACCGGTGAGAGTAATGTTTCAGATACCTGTGCCATACAAGAAAAACTTGTAAACTCCTTCGCAATAAAGAAAGCCCCGGTCAAATTGACCAGGGCTTTCTTATATCTATAAAGCTTTGCTAATTACTCAGCTGCTGCTTCTTCAGTATCAGCTTTTTTAGCTTTTGGTGCTGCTGCTTTCTTTGCTTTTGGAGCTTCTTCTGCAACAGGTGCTGCTTCAACTACCGCTGGCGCTGCTGCCACTTCGGCAACTGCTTCTGTAGCCGGAACAACTGAAACGTACGAACGGTTATCAGCTTTTTTGCGGAAAACTACAATACCTTCGGCTAAAGCGAATAAGGTATGATCTCTGCCGATACCTACGTTAACGCCTGGGTTATGTTTAGTACCACGCTGACGAACGATGATGTTACCTGCAATTGCTGGCTGACCACCGAAAATTTTGATACCTAAACGTTTGCTATGCGACTCGCGGCCGTTTCTGGAACTACCGGCCCCTTTTTTGTGTGCCATTGTTTATATCTTTTATGAGCTGATAAATCGGCCCGGTTTAAAACTTTAAATTATAATGTGATACCAGTGATCTCGATCTTGGTAAATTGTTGACGGTGACCGTTTTTCTTTTTGTAACCTTTTCTGCGTTTCTTTTTGAAAACGATTACTTTATCACCTTTTAAATGAGACAAGATCTTAGCCGATACTTTAGCGCCTTTCAAATCAGAACCTAATTTGAATGAACCTTCGTTTTCTGCTAACAATACACTGTCAAATTCAATACTAGCGCCCTCGTCACCTTGTAACCTGTGTACAAAGATCTGCTGGTCTTTTGCAACCTTAAATTGCTGTCCTGCTATACTTACTATTGCGTACATGTTTGTTAATTATTGTTTTAAAATTCGAGGTGCAAATATAGGGATTGGTTATTTAATAAACAACACCGCAACCTTTTATTTTTTAAGTCTTCGTTCTGCGGTTGTTAAACTTTGATCAATTTCTTTGATCAGTTGTTTATTGGCATCTATCAATTTAGGATCGCCCGCAAAGTTCGAATCAAAAACAACCCGTTTTGTTTTGGTTTTATATTTAAACTCGATGATATAACGCACCGGCTTTTCTTTGACGGTGTCACCCCTCTCGTTCGACGGAAAATCCCAGAAACCAAGGTCGGCCGCTTTATGGTGCAGGTATAACAGATCGTTATCAGTAAGTTTCACGTGCGTTTTCACCAGCGAATCTCTTTTATTAATATACTGGTAATCGCCGGCGAGGGAGTTGAATTTATTCACCAGGCTATCTTTGGGCCCATAAGCGATAGATATCGATTGGAAATCGGCATATCGGTAAGGCGCATTTTTTATCATCATACCGTAGTAGTAAAAACAGTATAAAAGGAACGGAACAACAATAGTGAAGATGAGGAATATTTTTTTAGTTCTTGAAGACATTTAATTAATTATTGATTTACTGAATTATTGAGTTGGTACCATTACATCCGTCATTGCGAAGAATGAAGCAATCCCCGATGTGCAAAGCGAATTTGTATGCTTATTCTTCTGTTTAAATCGGTTCCATTTCCGGTGTTTTATCAAGTTCTCCCTCCCACTTACTAACAACCGCCGTTGCCATAGCATTGCCCAAAACATTTGTCGCCGATCTACCCATATCTAACAAAGGATCAATTCCTATCAACAGGAACAATCCTGCCTCTGGGATATTAAACATTGATAGAGTTCCTGCAATAACAACCAACGATGCCCTTGGCACACCCGCAACACCCTTACTGGTAAGCATTAACACCAATAGCATGGATAACTGATGTCCAAACGACAAATGAATATCGTACGATTGCGCCAAAAACAATGATGCAAAGGTCATATACATCATGCTGCCATCCAAATTAAATGAGTACCCTAATGGTAATACGAAACTCACAATTTTGTTGCTACAGCCAAACCGCTCCAGTTCCAGCAATACTTTAGGGTAAGCAGCCTCGCTGGTTGAAGTGCTGAATGCAATAAGCATAGCATCTTTTATGTTATTAATCAGTCTGAACACAGGCTTACGTAAAACAATAAAGCCTGCTGATATTATGATAAGCCAAAGCAACACTAACGAAAAGTAGAATTCGCCAATAAATATGCCATAGGTTGATAAAACACCTAAGCCCTGCTTTGCAATTACCGCTGTTATAGCGCCAAATACGGCAACAGGGGCCAACTTCATTACATAGCCTGTTATCTTTAATATCACATGGGCAATGGCATCCATAGCTTTGATAACTATTTTACCCTGCTCGCCAATTGCTGCCGTGGCAATACCGAAAAACAAAGAGAACACCACAATCTGCAATATCTCGTTATCAGCCATCGATTTGATAAAGCTTGAGGGGAACACATGCCCGATAAATTCGGTTAATGACAGTGCCGATTTTTTGATACCGGTACTTAAATGGCTGTCTGGCAACGGCAGGTGCATAGTTTTGCCTGGCTCAAATAAGTTAACCAGCAGCATCCCTAACAATAAAGACACTAAGGTGGCACTAACGAACCAAAGCATCGTTTTGCCGCCTATCCGGCCCACTGCTTTAATATCACCAACTTTTGCCACGCCAACTACCAGCGTTGTAAACACCAGCGGTGCTACAATCATCTTTATTAAATTCAGGAAGATCTTGCTTAAAATATTAAAACCTTCCAGCTTATCTTCCCTTAAGGTGCTATTATCCTGCTGTAATTTAACTTCTGCTTTCCGCTGTAGCTTTAAGTTTTGAAAGCCAGCGGTTGTAGTATCCGTTGATGCCAGCAAGTTTTTATCAATGGCTTTAATATGCGCATCCGCTGTACTTATGTTGGCATTAATTTTATTGATTACGTTGGTGTTGTAAATATAACCAACTACTACACCGGCGATAAGCGCTATAAAAATATACAGCGTCAGCTTGCTTTTTTTTTGCATGGATTTTGATCAGTCGACAAAAGTAGTGAAATAGAATCAAGAGTTAAGAATCGGAGCGGAAAGAATCAAGAGTCAAGATCAAGAGTCAAGACAGGAAAAATTAAGCTGCAAACAGATGGCTGACTTGACTCTTCGCCCCGCAAACACCTTCCTTCTTAATTTGTATTATCATTGAAGATTTGTGCTTGTCTTGATTCTTGGCTCTTGATTCTTGACTCTCTTAAAACATTTTGTATATATTGGCAACCAGAATTGATCATATCTTGATTCTTGACTCTCAATTCTTGATTCTATTTATAATGACAGTTACTACCTACGGACTACAGCATATCAAAAAAGAAATTCAGCATTTGCCGCATGAGCAGTTGTCTGAGTTATTGCTTCGGCTGGCGCGTTATAAAAAAGAAAACAAAGAGTTGCTGGCTTATCTGCTGTTCGAAGCCTACGATGAGGCGGCCTTTATTGAAAAAGTTAAAGCCGAAGCAGGGTTCATGTTTAGCCAGTTGCCGGCCCTGAGCTATAACGCGGCTAAAGGCATGCGTAAAATATTACGATTATTGAGCAAATACACTAAGTTTACCGGCTCAAAAACGGCCGAGATTGAGTTTTTGCTAAATTTTTGTAGTAATTACCTGGAGTATGCCGACAGGCGCACGTCATACAAACCAATACGCCTGATATTAACCCGGCAGGTTGAAAAGGTAAAAACGCTAATAACTAAACTACATGAAGACCTGCAATATGATTTTGCCGATAGCTACAATGCATTAATTACAGATGCCGAAAAAAAATTGAACTGGTTTAAAAAGAGTGATTACCTGTTGTAACATATGTACAGTAAGATAATCTAACCCATATAAATTCTATTAACAGTGGCCAACAAAGAAGCAGCATTCAAGGAAATTTATGCAGCTAATTCTAAAAAGATTTTCCATTTGTGCTATGGTTATACCGGCGACGATGACGCCGCGAACGACCTGCTACAGGAAACTTTTTTAAAAGTATGGCAAAACCTGGATAAATTTCGTAACCAGGCCATGATCTCTACCTGGATCTATCGTATTGCCGTAAACACCTGCTTAACCTACCTGCGATCGGAGAAGCGACAGGCGAAAGACGAACTTACCGAACAAATAGCTGAAACTAAACGAGAGGAGTTTTCTGAAAAGAATGAGCAGGTTGCTTTACTATACAAATGCATATCAAAACTGGAGGAATCGGAAAGAATTATAATAACATTGGTACTTGATGAAGTACCATATCCCGAAATAGCAGAGGTTTCGGGGATATCGGAGGGAAATCTGAGGGTGAAAATTTATCGTATTAAACAGAAGTTAACTGAATTATATAACCAGTATGAAAGACTTTGATCATTTGATGTCGGTTTGGCAGGGACAGCCAAAGCAAGATCAGCTTTCAGTGGATGATGTGCTGAAGCAGGTAAAGAAGGGGATTCGCGGCATAACCAACAAGTTGTATTGGACAATTGTGGCCATGGTGGC
>Ga0307515_10003946_pt1 | contig 30953 bp, 31 predicted proteins | sample 17_EM_MG_FD_194513 | JGI IMG/M metagenome (GOLD analysis project Ga0307515, IMG submission 194513) | Populus trichocarpa ectomycorrhiza microbial communities from riparian zone in the Pacific Northwest, United States - 17_EM | ecosystem: Host-associated > Plants > Roots > Unclassified | place...
CTTCCTTGACTTCGTCCGCGACCTTCCTCGCCACCCAAAACACGCTCTTGTCTTTGTCATCGACGCGCTCGACGAATGTGGCGACGATCAAAATCGTCCAGTCCTCTTGAGGGCTGTGAATGAGGCAGCCTCACACGCTCCGTGGCTCAAGGTTATTGTGACCAGTAGACCTGAAGATGAAATCCAACGTTTTTTCAGCCGCCTCCCTCGATCAACATATTTGCGATACGACTTAGCCACCGATCAAGAAGCCGGAGCTGATTTGCAAACTTTCGCACGAAGCCAGTTCGATTTGGTGGCTGAAAAATGGTGCCTGCCCATCCCTTGGCCGGAACAATCGCTCTTTGACGGAGTGATCTCTCGGGCGAACGGTCTTTTCATCTTCATCAAGACTCTTGTTCTCACCCTTCAGCAATGTGATGACCTGGAGGAGACTTTGAAGGTAGCCTTGCAAGGCTCAGCCAGCACTGGTTCGAAACCTCTCTACAATCTTTATTCCAGCGTCTTAAAAGCGCAAAGGGTGCCAAGCAATGCCGAGTTTCGGCAGGTGGTTGGAGTGCTTCTTGCAGTGGCTCCATATCGTACACTGTGTGATGAATCGATTGCAGAGCTGGCAGGAGTGAGGCCCAATCTGGTCAAGAAGTGGGTGAATGCTCTCAGCTCCCTGTTATATCGAGACGAAGCGGCCAATGGAGGGGTTCGTGTCCGACATTTGTCAATTTCGGATTTCTTTGTCAGCGATCACTGCGCCTATCAAGTCAACCTCGAAGACGCGAACGTGCAGCTGGGAATTGGTTGCCTCAAGACGATGGTCGAACAGCTCCGTTTCAATATCTGCAAGCTCGAAGATTCCCGGCTTGCTAATGCGGACATCCATGATCTCCCATCGCGAATCAGAGACCACATTTCCGACACTTTGCAATATAGTTCTCTCTATTGGTCGAATCACCTTTGCTTTACTCCTGACAATGGAGATCATCGCGTGTGGGGAATGTTGAAGGGATTGTTTGAAGGATTGTATGGGTTGTTTTGGGTCGAAGTATTGAGTATTATGGGAATGGTACCGATTGGTGCTCCAAGCCTGCGACGAGTGATCTCTTGGGCCAAGGTGAGTTCAGTTCCGTGTTTCCATCTACCAAAATGATTCCAACTTAGTGTAGAATGGCGATTTCACTGTTGTGGAGAGAATCCAGGATATTTGTCGTTTCATTATCACGTTCCACACCCCAATCTCTATCAGCACTCCGCACACCTATATTTCGACGGGACCCTTCCTACCTTCTCAATCACCTTTATCAAGCATCTTCAGCAGGTGGTTTACTAAAGTCATCAAGATGCAACGAGGGAAGTTGGTGTCATGGCCAGCGCCGCCATTGCAATGGATTGGACACTCTGATGCAGTCTTATCCCTCAGCCATTCCCAAACGGGCACATTGCCAGTGGATCTGCCGATAAGACGATACGTATCTGGGATGTCGAAACCGGTGCTCCCATCGGCAACCCACTGACCGGCCACACTGGCAATGTGGAATCCGTTGCTTACTCTCCCAATGGTCAGAACATCGTCTCTGGATCCGATGATACGACCATTCGGATTTGGGATGCTGAGACCGGTGCTCCAGTTGGCAGGCCTCTAGAAGGGCACACAAATGCGGTGTGGACTGTCGCTTTCTCTCCCAGTGGGCAGCACATCATCTCCGGATCTGCTGACAAGACGATTCGAATCTGGGATGCTGAAACTGGCGTAGCAACTGGCACACCTCTAGAGGGGCACACCAAATTTGTGCGGTCTGTTGCTTACTCCCCTAATGGGCGGTATATCACCTCAGGATCTGGTGATACAACTATTCGAATCTGGGGTGCCGACACTGGTGCTGCAGTTGGCAGGCCTCTAAAGGGGCACACTGACAGTGTGTGGTCTGTTGCGTACTCCCCCGGTGGGCAGTACATCGCCTCTGGATCCAAGGACATGACCATTCGGATCTGGGATGCTGAGACCGGTGCTCCAGTTGGCAGGCGTCTAGAGGGGCACACTGATGCGGTGTGGACTGTCGCTTTCTCTCCCAGTGGGCAGCACATCATCTCCGGATCGAGTGACAAAACCATTCGAATCTGGGATGTTGAAACTGGCACAGCAATTAGCACGCCTCTAGAGGGACATTTCACCCATGTCGCCACTGTTTCCTATTCTACCAACGGGCAGCATATCATCTCTGGGTCCGGTGACCATACCATTCGAATCTGGGATGCCAAGACTGGTGCCCCGTTTGGCAACCCTGTGGCGGGGCACACTAGCGGGGTGTTGTCCGTGACTTACTCTCCCGATCGGCGGCGAATCATATCCGGATCGGTTGACACAACTATTCGTATGTGGGATGCAGAGACTGGTGCTGCAGTTGGCAGGCCTCTGCAAGGGCACACTGATTCTGTGTGTTCTGTTGCTTGCTCTCCTAATGGACGACACATTATCTCTGGATCTGATGATGGGACCATTCGAAAATGGGATGCCGAGAGTGGTGCTGCAGTAATGACATTTTCAGGGGGGCATAGCGAGGGTATAAATTCCGTTGCGTACTCTCCCAATGGGCAGCGCATCATCTCTGGCTCTGATGACACAGCCATTCGAATCTGGAATGCTGAGACTGGTACTGCGATTGGCAAGCCCCTCAATGGCCACACTTTTAATGTGCTATCCATTGCTTACTCCCCTAATGGACAGCACATCATTTCTGGATCTGGTGATAAAACCATTCGAATCTGGGATGCTGAGACTGGCGTTGCCATTGGCCGTCCTCTGGAGGGACACACTGGCGGTGTGTGGTCTGTGGCTTACTCTCCTGATGGACAGCACATCACCTCTGGATCGAGTGACAGGACCATTAGGATCTGGGATGCTGGGACTGGTGCTGTAGTTGGCATGCCCCTGGAGGGGCACGCTGATGAGGTCATGGCTGTGATTTACTCTCCCAACGGGCAGTACATTATATCTGCATCTGATGACAGGACCATTCGAATCTGGGATGCCACTACTGGTGTTGCAATTGGCAAGCCTCTGACGGCACATGCCGACTCTGTGGACTCCATCGCTTGCTCTCCTGACGGGCAGCACATTGTCTCTGGATCTTGGGACACCACAATTCATGTGTGGGAGTTACCTCCACATCCTCCTATCCAACCGTCTCTCTCTTGTAACCAAATCCATGCCGATTTTTATGCACAACCAGATGCAAATGGTTGGGTCAGAGACTCAAAGAATGGTTTACTATATTGTTTACCCATGGACTGTTGTACCGGCCTGCATTCACCCGCTCTCCTGACAATCCCCCCGACCTCTCATACTAGATCAGTTGCTCTTGATTTTGAGGACTTTGTGTTTGGAACCTCTTGGGCCGAAATTTTCACCAATGCAAATGCCTAGGCTTTCCCTTTAGTCTCTGTACTTGTACTGGTGCCTCTTTATATTATGCGAATCGCGATATATTCATACTCGAGCCAAGGTAAATTTGATATGCACCAAGAAAGTCTTTGGGACAAACAGCTAGATGTTCGTGAGGTCGAGACATGAAAGGCAGGGAGAACGTGTAGGGAGAGAGTAGAAAAGGGCGGGCCGGGACTCCCAAATCTATCAAGGGTGCGTTGCTAATACTAAGCCACCCAGCCGGTAGATGGAGGAATCACCAATTCCAACCGACTGGAAATAAGAGCTTATCTCTACGCTCTACACAATGACGAGAATATTCGAGTCCCATTGGTCGTGGCGAGGTGACGAAATCCACGAGTCTTTTCGCAGTCCATTTACCAGCCATGAAGCGATTGAGGAGTTGTGAGTAGAGGCCAGTCAGGCTTTCCAGTCGGACTGCTACGCGAAATATCACGCGTATTTGGTATAATAAGCCTACAGAACCGAAGGATTACACTCCTAAATCACAGCTCTACTTTCTGCCTTGGTGGGATGGAACGTGGCGTGTCTCGACTCCCACTTCGCCGACCTGCCTGGGTTCGCCACAGGTGCTGCCGATGGACCAGGCGCCGAGGGTGGTTAAGATATTGTGCCTAAAGCCGTCTGTACTCTTCTAGGAGGTGTTGACATAGTGTACTGGGGAGCTGGAAGACAACATCTATAAACAGAGTGGCGTTGTTTGGCGGTCAATGGAATGCCCTCGCAAAAAAAAGAGGGTAATAACGATGGGGTAGGATCATATGAAACTGAGATGTCAAGCAACACCTTGGGTACTGTTTCCGTGCTAACAATGCGAACGCTCGCGTTCCAGTTCCAGAGTCCACATCGGTCCTGAATTGCGTCTTGTTGCTGGCCGGACAAGACAGTGACTTTGAACAAGGCCGGATCACCTGAACCGTTGCTTGATTTTTTGATGTCAAGAGTGGTAGGAGCGTCCGCCCATCCTTCCCTTCTCTGTGTTCGACGGCTTAGCGTTGCCGCCACCGACTACCCAGGGCTGAGGATCGTATGACACGACTATTTCCTCACGCCTTCATCTGCAACCAATAATGATAAATTTCGATTGGCGTCAATACCTGGTTTATTCCAGAACGCTCAAACGTACTGCTCGCCGATGTCATCAGCACCGACCAAACGGTCAACCTGGCCTGCAAAAAGCTCCGAATATCGCTTCTCCAAAGCCGTCCCTTCTGCTGAAAACCTCCGCAGAAGCACTTTACGTCCCACGCACACATAGAAACATCTTTGACCACGCGACATCCTCCTAGGAACAGACCTTGATTTCAATAGACTCGATTACATTCTCGCCTGTGAGGGTATTTCGTTGTCGACGTCCAGTCCTAGCTCATTGCTCCTTACTTCTATCCCATCCCCCACCGACACCATAGGTCCTTACTGCCTGGGTCATGCACACCTTGCTTACTGCCTATGCACTGCGCTTGTGTACGGGATCTGACCTGGGAGGCATTGCGAAATGTCTTCCTCAGATACCATTGTACCATGGAATAAACAGGTCATAGCTTCAAGAGTTCTGTCAGCACTTGTTGTGCTCACAAGGTCTTCGTCTTGGCGCCCACAGCAGTTGCGAACAACCACCCGTTGCGCAAACCAATACCATCCTTCGCTTATACCCAAGGAATCTTGTACCTGCTTGATTCGACCTCCCAAGAGACCCCGAGCCCTTTGTTGCTGCTGTCAGCCCCGTCCCGACCGTGTCTGCCTGGAAACGGCGCACTTGCCCGACACTCGATCAACGTCCACCGCACAGCACTCCTCCACCGATCCTGCACTCCTCTATTTACCCTGCTCACAAACATGCCCTCCTTCCCTGAGTTCACCGCCCAGATCCTGTTGTCGCTCCCGGGCTGTCGTGGGACAAGCATCTGTCCCCACTTATGCACACGACGATCTTCGCGCTTGCGTTCCTCCAATACCGGGTGCTGTGAGGAAAGGGTCGTTACTGAAGATGGAGAAGGCGTGAGATATGCCAAGGGCAGGAGGACCATCCAGTGAGATATGTCGAGGCTAGAAGGCTGCAGCCGAATAAGACTGTGGTTGCTCCCCGATCTTACAGCTCCCCGTCATCTTCATGGCCGTCCCTCTAGTACCGGATACGTCAAGTGCAGCGTAAATCGCACGGACGTGGTACGAGTCTAGGTCTTCGCCTGGCGCACGGGGTCGGCGCTGGGCTAGGCGGAGCAACTGACGTCGATGGATGCTGTGTGAGTGTGGAGGGAGGTTGACGTTAGCTTGGAGGGTTGCGTGTAGGTGTTGCGGGGGTGACTGGTATGAGCGAGCGGGTGCCGGGCGGTCCGGAGCGCCACTTGGGTATTGTGTTACTGTTGGAGTGTCTACGCTTGAGCTGGATGGTCCGCTGGGTGAGGTAGACTTGGAACGGACGCTCGATGGAGGGCGGTGGAGTCTGGAGCTGCCCTGCGACTGCGACTGCGACGAGCTCCGTGGAGCGGTGTGCCCGCAGACTGGACTTGTGTAGGGTCGTACGGCGATGGAGCATGTGGTGATGTAGGATGTACAATCCGTGTGTAGACGCGCGCAAGAGCACTGTCCCGCCGTGCTTGACCTGTACCGTTCTCTGCCGACGATCGTGAGCTCGCGATGATGAATCTCCGTATACAGTTGACGTGGGTCTGCAATTAGTCCTAGACTCGCGAAAGTAGTTATTTTGGAAGAGACTGAGAGTTTGTCGAGTGCCAGCTATTGCGGTCGCCGCCGTAGAGACTGAAGACGGTACGCAGTCGCTCTGCTTGACGACCAATGTGTGTGCACCATTTTAAGCATTGAGGAAGGTGGGTCTGAGTATGGGTGTACCGATGGTGGCGTTGATAGGACGACTAGCAACACTGGCTCAATCAAACAGAGCAAAGCAAAAAATAATGAAGATGGCTTTGAGAAAAAAGGGAAGGTAGGAGTGCGTGCGCGTGCGTGTGTAGGGCGAGCAAAAGTTCGTGGTCGAGGTCAGGTCCAGAAAAGTCCAGAAAAGAAAATAATTGGACGTAAATGCGCTCCGTCGTAAGAACCGGCGTGCCACAAAGCCACAAAAGCTGTACCCGCTAACTGCTAAGCAAAAACGGACCGTTTACTTGGTCGATGGTGGCCGAAAGCGCGAAAATGCGACGGTGTGAAGGTGCAGAAGTGCAGAAGTGCGGCAGTGAGACCGAATTCCAGGACGCTTAGAATTCTCGCCACTCTCCAACCACGTGTCCGAAACCACGTGTTAGGATTAGCAGTTCATCGCCAGATGGGAACGCAACCGATTCGATTGAATGGAACAAGAATGGAGGCGGGGTGGCCACAATGTGCCAGATGACAAAGGAGCGAATGCCCCCGAAGGGGTCTGAGATGGCATGTACATTCTCTCACTTATTCAAATCAATCCGATCCGCTATGTACATTCTCCCGCTTATTCAATCAAATGGACAAAGGAGAGACAAAGGAAAAAGACAATCTCGCTGGCTACGCTACATGACCACAATAAGTGTGACGCGGCAGGGCTCTGAATGCTTATATATGAGATGCTTTCCATTTAGTGATCTAACTTATCGCTGCAGTGGCCCATTCCCTCCATCACTTCCTCCCCTCGTTCCCTCACAATGCTGCACCCAACCCAGAAGACAACCATAACGCGGTTCGTACATATACTAGCCACCGTTGATGGATCTTATTGGGGACACAACAGCGATGAGCTAGCCGCAATTGATCCCATGTCGATTTTCCAATTTCTGCCATCCACGGCTACTCAGGGAGCCTCGGATCACACGATGCCAGAGGACGACCCCACTCTTAAGTACCCCTGCGATCCGGGCCTGGGCTCTCTGCATCCCGTGGCTCCGAAAGGGGTCACCGCGGACAGGTGGAACACCACTTCAAGCCTCGTCTTTCCATCAATGGATCCATTAGTCATGCCGGAATGGAACGAAGAAAGAGAGGTGGATACCTCAACGAAAGGCGAGCTTTGGCTGACAATGTTTTTCGGTTTGTTTCAGGCCCTCAACACGACCAACACGAATCAGTGCGACATCACCTCTCGCGTTACATACCATACCCCTTTCTACTCCTCCACAAATATTCCTCCACAGCCTCATTATCCCGACGCGAACCCAAACGGCGACGTGATGGTGACACGGGATGTGAACACGGCCTGTGGAGCAAAAATGGGTCAAATAGATGGGCAGAACCTCCATGCTGTAGCAGGAACTCATTCTCATGATAAGGGGAATGGGGAGCAGTACGTCGTCTGGCATGGTTCTGGGCTTTCTCAGGTTAGGTCAGGATTTGTTGTTGGTAACATTCCTACACTCAACCAGCACGCTCAAGAGAACCGCCCGTCAAACAGTCTCATCCACCAGATGAGCACAACCAGCGTTCCCACGGTAGCATACCAGTCGCGACATACCCGCCTTCCCAATGGAGCTGATGTCCACCCAACCCCTGCTATCCATATCGATACGGATGGGGCGCCGTCTCGTCAGGATGTTCACGGAGGACTGACCCGACAACAATCGTCTAGTCGAACGCGTCGCCAAGCACTCCAGCGCATCTACGACAGGCCTGGGAGTAAGCCTGCAGCTCCTTCCGAGCCGGATCTTCCGAGATTGCAAGTGTTATCCAGGCAGCGAGGAGGGCAAGCCTTCGCGATCGCCTGGATCCCGAAGGCTTTCGCGAAAGGCATGACAGCAGACGCACTTAGCCGTACCCTGTCTGACGACGAGATCAACGCTGTGGATCACGACCATGGGTTCCGCCTCTCTCAGGCATATGACGGGTTTTTGGAGAAGGTGGAAGATCGGTTCGAGTGCGGGCTCTGCGCCGAGGAGAAAAGAGCGAACTGGAAGAATAAGAAGGACGCCATTCGTCACTTCCACAAATTTCACTTTGGCATTGGGGAAACCTGTGGAACGTGGTGAGTTGCGAAGCGCCCCCCACCATCGAGGCTTATTGACCATCGATTTCAATAGCAACAAGACCTACTATTCGCGTGCGGAGTTGAACAGGCACGTTTGTCGTGGCACTAACACGCTCGCGGATATTGCATAGTCATAATGATCGACGGGTGAAAGATGGATGTATTGATATAGCACTAGTACGTTTCTTGGGCGGGTGGGGAAGCTCTCTTCATCAGTCCAAACCTGGGCTGGTTGACGTATATACAGTAGGACATCTGGCTGGGCAGGACGCGGCTGCGGAGGACTCGATATCCCGTACTGATGAAATGACCTTTCTTCTTAGTTGTAGATGTATGATGTATGACCATGACATGCCTTTTTTATCTATAGCCTGTTTTCGTTCTTGATCGCGTTGCTCTCTATAGGCAGAAGTGAAGACCCTGGTTAATACATTCTCTCTGCGTGGTGCGCTTCTATTGTATTCGTCCCTCTCCTATGGTCTATGGGTTTTCACCTTCGTGTAACATGTGCTGATCCGAAATTCTTATTTTTTACCATAAATGTTATTGAACATGGAAATTCTGGGGTCAAAATCTGCCTGTATGATCATCTAAGTGTGTCGCCCGCCATGGCTGTGGGCATGGATGCGCCGTGGAAAGGCAGAGTCCAAGGTCCACTCTCTCAATTTGACAAGCCCGAACCACCTGTCGATTCAGTAATCATTCTTCCAGCAGGACACAAACGCGAACTACATCATTCACTTTTCAACTACATAGCAGAACCCGAGACGAATCCAATTCTAATGGACAATTACACAAACCCATAACGGTCGCACAAACAAAAGCCGATAAGTTGATGGATAGCACTGGTGGTCAAACGTCGAGCACACTCAGGTACGGTGGGCCGCGTGGTACCCTAATACCCTCCACCAAATCAGAGGGAGGCAACGGCGGGAGCACGGTTGGCAAGTTTAATATGGTAGCATTCGCTTTGACGGAATACGGAGAGTCCCTACCCATACCGAAACACCCAAAATTTAGTACTACGCCCCCCAAAAAGAGCAAACGAGAAAACACACCCTTCCACAACGAGGACATTATAGTCCACTTTTCTGATTTCCCTCATCCGCTCTTCTCGGGTACGCTTAAGCACCTTCTTCGTCTGAGCTGCGCTTTTGGTAGACTGGTTAAGTAATGCCCATGGAGTGCTTCTGCCAGACCAACAACCGCCAGACCTGTGTCGATAATCCTGGATGGAGAGGTGTGCATAAAACTTGTTACGAATGTCTCGTCGACGCAAGTACTTGAAATAATTTCCATTTTGCAACCGGCCCGTAAGTCGCAAGTCGTGGTGGAACGCGCTGTCGTCGTTGTGCGAATCACGATGCATCCACACTCGAGCCGAGGTAAATTTGATACGCGCAATGAAAGTTCTTGGAGCAAACAAATGTTTGTGAGGGCGAAGCTTGAAGGGCGGAGGGAACAAGACTGGGAAGAAGAGCCCACCTCTACGTTCCGCAAAATGACAGATGAATAATTCCCGCTCCTTCTGCGCAACCCTATAATCAGTCGTAACGAGTCAACGAAATCCGTAAGTCGTTTGATGACTCCATGGGGCCTTCTTTTGTGCTTGCGCTCTTCGTCCACTATCTCACGGTGTCTCTGTACAGTCCCTTTGTCAATTCTGAAGCGATTGAGCACTGTTGCGAGTAGAGGCCAGTCAGGCCAACCTATGCCAAATATCACGCGGGTTTGGCATATCATAGTAAACCTACAGAAAACGAAATAGGACATTACTCGCTTACGAACCTACTTTCAGTCTTGGCGAGATGGAACGTATGCCTGTATGCGTGTATCTCTCGACTCACCTCGCCGAGCGCGCGTTCGCGGCGGGATCCAGCCAACGCAGGCAGAAGACACTGTGCCTAGTGCCTTCTTTGCTCCTCTAGGAGGTGCCAACATAGTGTACTGGGGGGCTGGAAGAGAACAAAAGCAGAGTGGTGTTGTTTGGACGCCCTCCCAAAAAAAGAGGGTAGTACCGGAGGAAGTATGGAGTAGGGCCATATATGACTGAGATGTAAACCGATGCCCTAGGGACTGTTTCCGTACTAACAACGCGAAAGTTCGCGTTCCAGAGTGAAGTTTCAGAGTGTGAGGGCGTCTCCACATCGGTCCTTGCGTCTTGTTGCTGGCTGGGCAGCACAGAGACTTGAACATGGATCAACAGAGTCCTTGTTTGATTGCTTGATGTCAAGGGTGTGGAAGCGTTCGCCCATCCATCCGTTCTCTGTGATCGACGGCTTAGCGTGGCCACTACCGATTACAACAATTCCAGTCTGTCGATGCTCTCCCCAGCACACTATGTCGGCACCTCCTAGTATAGTAAAGAAAGCACCAGGTACAACATCCTCTCTGCCGAGAGCACCCTCGGGTGAATGCAGAAGAAGTGGAACTTGGCGTGGTAGTGGAGGGTACACGCGTATGTCCCATCTCATCAAGGCTGAACGTGGAATTGAAACCTAGTGATATTCATATCTGTAAGTTGACTATGCCAAACGCAGGATATTTGGAGTAGCAGCCGGACTGGTTGGCTTGACTAGCCCCTACTCATATCCAGCTCATGAGGCCGACGAAGGAAGCGGCCGACGAATTCGCTTGCTCGTTGCCTGTCCCAAAAGGGTCGATTTGAGGGACACCATCGCAAATCGAGCGACTTATCCCATCCCATACTGCGTCTTGAATGTCCCATGTCTGTTGATTGTCCGAGGAACATCAAGGCCAATTTGGATATCGTACGAAGAGAGTACGTCGATATTCCCCTGTTCCGCAAATCTATGAATTAATACCGCCTTCGCTATAGCCAAGGAACCTTGTACCCACCCGATACTGCCTCCTTGCCCAAGGGACCCCGAGTCCTCTGTTGTTGCTTTCGGCCCCGTCCCGCGGTCTCTGCCTGAAATCTCTGCCTGAAACGACACACACGACAATTTTCGCGCGCGTGCTACATCAGTGTCAGGTCCTGCGAAGGACGGGTTGTTTTTGGAGATAGAGAACGGCGTGAGGCGGAGGTGTAGGACAATGCTTGTGTATGAGATCCGAGGGGCAGATCCCCGGACGTAGGGGAGAAGGAGCCGTACCTGTCCACCCCCAACATTATCAGCTATATCTTTATATCCGATGCGAATGGGGACTTACCGGTCAGCGGGGGTTGATATCTCCTTTTCGGCGGTGGTTAGTTCTTCATCTGGAAGGGAAGGGCAGGTGAAGGCGGCAGCCGGACAAGACTGCGGTTGCTCCCTAGCTGTGCGAGAGTGAGCTCCTCGCCGTCTTCATAGCCTAAGTCGAACGGACATTGTAGTAGTCAGAGTCTTCGCCTGGCACGCGGAGCTAGAGGAATTGAAGTTGGAGGGAGGTCGACATTAACTTGCGGAGGGACCGGAATGGCACTTGGGTGTTGCGTTTTTGTTGGAGCGCCTATGAGACGCTTGACGGTTCGCTGGGTGAGGTAGACCTGGAAGCGACGCTCGATGATGGGCGGTCGTGCCTATAGCCGTCCTGCGACTGCGACGAGCTCCTTGGGTGCTGGGTGCCTGTAGACTGGGCTTGTGTAGGGTCGTGCGACGATGGAGCGTGTTGTGGTGTATGGCGCACAACACTCTCCCGCCGCCCTTGGCCGGTACCATGTTCCGCCAACGATCGTGAACTTCATCCAAGATACGACAATGACGTATCACCGTTTGCAGCTGACCCAGACTCGCGAGGGGAGTTGTTGTTATGGTTATGGAAGACCCTAAGCCTTTGTCGTGTACCGGCTATTGCGTCGTCGCCATAGAGCAACCTGTAGTCAGGCCCAGAAAATAGGGACTGCGTATGTTGTGTCACGTGGCGCTGCTGTAATATGGGTGGAAGCCGGGAAAGAGTTGATTCGGGGGGCTGCCGGAGGATCCAAAGGCTCGGATGTGACATTTACGACGTTGCTGATCGAGGGTAAACGACAGCTAGGACCGTCTGATGTACCTGGGGAAGTCAGAGGGAGGCGCGCGTGTGGGTGTGTGGGTCCATTTGAGACTGGAAAGACGTAGGAGGGTCAGTGTTACAGCCTGAAGCGGAAACTCGTTCCGAACGCACACCTAGAAAGGAAGTAGGACGCAAAGGAAGAGAGAGGATAAGACGTTGATGAAATCAAAAGAAGCGGGAGAGGGTGTGGGGAATGACGCCAATTGGAGAGAGTGGCGGCGAGGAGGAACGGACCGACATGCAGGAGAAGCGAGGAAAGCAAGCAGAGGGTATATGACCAGACACGGGGCACGAGACACCAGAGAGGGGGACACAAAAGGTGCGGAAACTGGGGCCGCCGGCCGGGGTGAGACTCAAAGAAAAGGGACTTATCAAAGTCAGGTCCAGAGAAATGACCGAGTGACATGAGCCATTGAGACGAGGCACGAGGCAGTTACGTACGGCATTGATGGAGGATTAGAAGTGATCCTGTCTGCTGATACAAAGCATCCCCGGCTCCACCTGCGACCTCCCTCAGCCAGCTGGTAATGCAAATGTCATCCCTCCGAAAATCCGGAGAGTGGAGAATGCAGGCCAACAAAGCAATTATTATCTAGATATCCAACACATATGCAAGTAGCGGCTCGTGAGGACATGAGTGTGACGCGGGAGGGCTCTGAATGCTTAAATATAAGATGCTTTCCACTCAGCGATCTAACCTATCTTTACGGTGGCCCGGTGATTTCCTCCGTCACTTCTTCCCTCGGCCCTTGCAATGCTGGACACAACCCAGAAGACAACCATAACTCGGTTCGTACAAATACTGCCTGCCGTTGATAGATCCTATTGGGAACACAACAGCGATGAACTAGCCGCGATTGATCCTATGTCTATTCTCGCTGGTTTCCAATTTCCGCCAACCACCGCTACTCAGAGAGCCCCGACGCCAGAGGGAGACTCCACCATTGAGTACTCCTGCGATGTGGGCCCGAGTTCCCTGCATCCCGTGGCTCCGATGGAAGTCACCGCGGACAGGTGGAGTACCACTTCAAGTCACGTCTTTCCATCAATAGGTCCATTGGCCATGCTGGCATGGGATGAAGAGAGAGAGGTTAGGGTACCTCAACCAGTGGCGAGCAACAACTGACAATGTCTTCCGTTGATTCAGGCCCTCAACACGACCGGTTCGAGTCAGTGTGAGATCACCCCTCGATTTACATACCATACCCTTCCCTACTTCTCCACAAATATTCCTGTACAGCGTCATTACCCCGAGGCGAACACTAATGGCGACGCGGTAGCGACAGGGGGTATGAACCCGGCCTGCGGAGCAAAAGCTGGCCCTAGCCTCCATACTGTAGAGGCAGCTCATTCTCATGATAAGGAAAATGATGGGCAGTACGTCGGCTTGGGTGGTTCTAGGCTCTCTCTAATTCGACGGGGTTAGGTCAGGATTTGTTGTTGTTAACACTCCCACATTCAACCAGCACACCCAAGAGAACCACCCGTCAACCAGTCTCATCCACCAGACGAGCACAGCCAGCATTCCCACGGTGCCCTCTCGTCAGGGTGCACCCGCAGGACCAGTCCGGCAACAAAACCGTCGCCGGCCACTCCAGCGCGTCTATGACAAACCCGGGAATAAGCGTGCAGTCCCCTACGAGCCGGACCTCCCGAGACTGCAAGTGCTATCCAGGCAGCGAGGAGGGAAACCCTTCGCGATCGCCTGGCGCCCGAAAGCTTTCACAAAAGGAGTGACAGCCAACGAACTCAGCCGTACCCTGTCTGAGGACGAGATCAATGCCGTGGATCACGACCATGGGTTCCGCCTCTCGCAGGCTTATGACGGATTCTTGGAGAAGGTGGAAGATCGGTTCGAGTGCGGGCTCTGCGCCGAGGAGAAAAGAGCGAACTGGAGGAGTAAGAAGGATGCTATTCGTCACTTCCACAAGTTCCACTTTGGCATCGGGGAAACCTGTGGAACGTGGTGAGTTACGAATGCGCCCCTCACCGTCGAAGCTTATTGACCATCGATATGAATAGCAACAAGACCTACTATTCGCGTGCGGAGTCGAATAGGCACGTTTGTCGCGGTACTGGCACGCTTGCGGATATTGCATTGTCATAATGATCGACGGGTGAACGATAGGTGTATGGATATAGCACAGGTACGTCTCTTAAGTGCATGACGAATCTATCCTTACTGGTCCAAACATTAAGCTGGGTGACGTATATAGAACTGAACTCCTGGTCGGGCAGGACGCGGCTGCGGAGGACTCGATATTTTGAACTGATGATATAGACTTCTCTGCTTAGTTGTAGTTACATAATGTATAACCGTGACATGCCTTTTTAATCTATAGCCATTCTCGTCCTTGATCGTGGTGCTCTCAAGAAAAATCTTGGGACAAATATATGTTCGTGAGGGTGAAGCTTTGAAGCGCGGAGAGAACAAGACTGGAAAGAAGTGCGGACCTCTACGCTCCGGAAAATGATAGGAATATAATTCCCGGTACTCCTGCGCAACCCTCTAATTAGTCGTAGCGAGTCGACGAAATCCGCCCGTGTTTTTTAGACTCCATGGAGCCTCTTTTGTGCTTGCGCTCTTCGTCCACTATCTCACGGTGTCTCTGTGCAGTCCCTTTGTCAATTATGAAACCCATTGAGGACGGGTTGTGAGTAGAGGCCAGCTAACTGCTGCACCAGAATATCACACGTGTTTGGCATGGTAAACCCGTAGAAGACGAAGGATTACATTACTAGTTCACAAATCCATGGCGAGATGGCATGTATGCATGTACTTCTCGACTACCATCTCGCCAAGTGTCATTTCTTCTACGTTCTCGGGGTCGCAGGCGGTGAAGAGATTGTACCCAGTGCTTCTTTGCTCTTCCAGGAGGTACCGATATAGTGTGCTAAGGAGCTGGAGCTGGAAGGGAACATAAAGAGTGGAGTTAGTTGTTTGGCTCGTTTGACTCGCACTCCCAAAAGAGGCACACTAACGAAGCCAGTAATAGGGCCATATAAGACTAAAATGATTAACAGCGCTTCGGATATCTCCGTGCTAATAACTTAAGTTAGACGCAAGCGCGTTCGAGAGTGTCTTGGCTGCCCATATCGGGGCTCGACAATCACGGCGTTCAACATGAGCGGTACTCCTGTTCGGGTCCTTCGGGTCCGTTGATTCGACTGGGCGAGTGGGATATCAGGACTCATTCGGCGAACTCGGGGTTCGAATGGACCAAGATGCGTCAGCTTTGTCATCACCACTTCCACTTCTCCCCCTTCCGCCAACTGGTGACGACTAAATGGAAAGCCGGAACTCTCCAAGAAGATGTTATCACATGACCAGCCTTTTGCATACTTGAACGCCACTGGCGTGTCCCCATCGAATAGTTTGTCCTGAAACCAAGACCTGGCGCGAGTTGGACGGCAGAGGCCCGACGAAGGTGCTCGTGTCATCCCCATATACCGCCTTACTTAGACCTGGAGCGAATGAATGTATGTGGTTGACAGTAGGAGCCAGGGTCGTTTTTGGTGTGCGATATGTTCCTGTGGTCAAGAAAGGGCAAGCGGTCTGAGGGGCTCCCGGAATCTGATCGAGATATCTGCCATGACACACGGAAAGGGTAGAGATAGACGCGATTGTGTGCGTACACCCTTTCGGCGACATTCCACAATATGTAGGTGCGACCGCCAACACACGAGCGCGGACAGTCAACGTTATTTCAATGGGTACCAGGGGACCACCGCGTTAATCGTCGAGAATCTGATAGATATCTGGACCACCGCCACTACCATGATGACGCCTTGACCACAGTAATGAACGCGAACACGAAAGAAAAGGGATGGAGTAGACTGAGATAGGAGGAAGTCGACTGAGTAAATGGATGGATGGATGGACGATGCCCTCCTGTCTGCTATGCTGCTGTTGCCTCCCTACTTTACCGCTTCACGCATATTGTTTCGTTCAACCATACTCGTATTACCTATATTTACACCAAACCGATAATGAGAGCTTGGACTAGACGTTGTGCCTTGATAATGTCGAGAATGTGGGTTCCTAATTCCTAAGGCGACAACTCGGACATACCTGATTCTTTCGAATCACCACGCAAGCGTATTTCTGAGTACCACGGAGGATCTGACGCCCAGTAGTAGAATAGAAGAACTCATGGACATACAACTACCAGATATTTATCACGTCCTTAGGCGTTTGTTCGATTCGCAACTGCCGTAGGAGAGAGGGCGAAGGCCGCACAAGCAGGACGAGGGCAGACAGAACTCTCAAATGTGTTCCCTATTTATAGCATGGTGCAGCGATATCTGGGGAATAGGTTTCGCAATTCCTCAGGGATCGAGTTGGTCAGATATCGTGCACCAGTGATACAAACCACGTAATAGGGTGATGGGTCATAACACTCCAACACGACCCCCTGACACATCACACAATCCCCTAAGCGGACGGCAAAGTTATGGTGAAGTCAGCAGCCAGTATTGAGGGAAAAGTGAAGAGGTGGGGGCAAGTACCAGTGGGAACAGGCAACGAATAAAAGGTAATGTAGTCCCGGGGCAAACCAGGAGAAAAGTGTGAATAATGGACCAACAAAATCATGCCTAATCAAGGTCGCACCCAACATAATACAATCCCTGATGAACCATACGACCCCCTAAGTGTGAAAACCAAGCAAACGGGAATCGAAAAGCAAACAACCGGGCCTGTGGGGGGTTTTGATGACACAATAACGGGGGTTCGGGGGGCAGTAGGGGCAGTAGACGAAGGCAATGAGAGGTGGTAGGGGTCGCGGGCGCAGGCACGAGTGCGGGTATGGTTTAGTAGCTGCCAGCAATGATAGGAATTGGTGCGAGTTGCCCAGCAGCTCACGCGCAGCAGATAAGGGCAGCAGGTCACATTGTACGGCAACAAGGACGAGGGGCCAGGCAGCGGTGAAGGTTGAGGGGGCAGAGGCAGCGACGATCTGACCTATGGCTGAGGAAACCGTAGCAGCAGCACGAGGGGTTAGCTCGCGTCGGAGATCGGCGCGAGTCGCAGGCCAACAACAGTGGCTCGTGAGTGGTGGACCAAATGAGGTGCCAAGCAGCGACGAGAGTTGAAGGGGGCGAGGCGCGAACAGTCCGACCTATGGCTGAAGCGACCGTAGCAGCAGCACGAGGGGTTAGCTCGCGTCAGAGATCGGTGAGTATCGCAGCGGTTCAGGCTTGGCAAATAACCGGCAACAGGTCGTGGGGCGCGGCGACAGGGAACGAGGGCCGAGGGGGGGGCGCAGGTCGGTCAGGTCGAGTGGGACGGCAGACGGAGCCACATGGGCACAACAGGTCGGGCGGCGGACGAGGGCCACATGGGCACAACAGGTCAGGCAGCGGACAAGGGCCACATGGGCATAACGGGTCGGGTCGATCGACAACGGACGAGGGCGCAGTAGGCCACAGCAACAAACAAATGGAGGGGGCACAGGTCGGTAATGTCGTATAGTGACAGTGGACGATGGGCACACGGGCGCAGCAGGCTTGGCCGTATAGCAACGGCGGACAAGGGGCGCACAGGAGCAGCGGGTCGGGTCGCATCGACAATAGACGAGGGCGCAGCAGGCCCGCAGGGGGCCAGGTCGAATCGTGACAGCAGATGAGGGGCACACGGGCGCAGCAGGCTTGGCCGTATAGCGACGGCGGACGAGGGGCGCACAGGAGCAGCAGGTCACGTCGTATCGACAGTGGACGTGGAGGTAGCATCGATCTGTGGAACGGAGGTGAGTGATAAGTCATAACCCATAACAACGACCTCCTGACGCATCACGCGACCCCCTGAGTACAAGGCCTTGACTTTGCTGAGGAAGGTGGGCGAGGGAGCGTCGGGAGTAGTGATGAATGGTGCGGGCATTAGCAGGTCGGTCATGGCGCAGCGATCGACATGTTGACCTAAGCTACCGGTGTCCAGGGAGCAGTTTCACGAGGTGCGGCTCAGAACGAGGTGCCATGCTCGCGTTCTCGGCGGCAGTTTCATGAGGTGCAGCTCAGACCAGGTGCTACTCACGCAACCCAGCAGCAGTTTTACGAGGTGCAGCTCAGACGGTCCCCACCCTAGAAGGTGAGCAACCGAAGCAGTTTATCGAGGACATGCCCAGCTCGGATGGTCCCCACCCTCAAAGGTGAGCAACCAAGGCAGTTTATTGAGGACTTGCCCAGCTCGTAGCAGTTTTACGAGGTGCCAAGCTCGGACGGCGACCCTCCTTGACGGTCTGGACAGGTGCGCAGTCACGGCGCGGGCTCATAACCTGATGAACGAGAAAAGGGGGGATCAAACCGTAAATATATATGGGACAAACATCGCGCAGAATAAATACAGAAAGAGACCAAACAAACCACGTAATAGGGTGATGGGTCATAACACTCCAACAACCAGCGCAGCACATAAGCAGTAAGCAAGGTGTGCGTGACCAAGGCAATAAATATCTGGGGTATAGAGGTGAGAGATAGGATAGGATAACAGGGGGACGGGACGTCAACAACGAAATACTCTCACGGGTCGAGTCACTTGAAATCGAAATTTGTTACTGAAGAGATGTCGGACCGCGGAAGCTGCTTTCCACGCGTGGTAGTGCTGCTACGGGTTTTCATGTTGGAGGCTGGATGGTCTAATCAAACTATGCACACGCGGGTATAAGCTCCGTGAGTATGGGTAGCGAGAAAATGCAGTAGGTGCGTTTCCAAAAGACCGACGGGCGACCCCGGACGTGTTCTTGCCCTCGAAGAGTGACGATGAGCTCCGTCTCACCCCGACTGATTGAACACGAACACATGGATACCTTCGCGATTGTATTTTCGTGAGTTTCCTTCTCTACTCGACCCGCCGTGTACCAAGGCGAATCCGGTGCCTAATCTGACTTGACAGGCGTCAGCTGTCATCAGTCGTATGGTGTTCGGGCATCCAACGCCGGGCGTGTCGGTCGATCCTCTGATCTCCCGAGCCCACTTGCACGTCGAAGTCCTGCAGAGCCAACAACTATGGCGACCAAATCACCCCAAGGGATGAATCTGTGAGCACCTCGATAGAGATGTGGGGTCGGATTGTGGCTAATCACGACCCAAAAGCCTCTACCTGAATGGTGCGGCGCTTCACTTCAATTTAGGTCCAAACCGCTCATCTCACACAACAATAAGAAATCATTGTGCAAGATATCCCAGATCTGAAGTACAAGCTGGTGCTGTTTGTAGGAAGTGAGGCGATAGAGTTAGAGACGGAAGACAACCGCACCTGGACACCAGTCCAACGCCCGTATGTCCCCCGTCTTCTCACTACGTGCACTCACCGTAGCCTGTGCGTATATAGGGATATTTCTCCGATATCCCACATGCGCATAGAAATTCAAATCAAGAGTGGCCCTCTACCGTGGGCGAAGAAGGTCCAGAATATCAAAGAGATCGACATGAAAAAGCCATTCGATGAGTATTGGGCCTCCAAAAAGCACGAGCTTACGGTACCGGGTTGGTCATCATCCCTAACCGGTCCGCTCATATCTGATAGAGAAGCGCAGAGGTGGTTGTCGTTGGAAAATATCGTTGCTCCTTTGAATTACATTTCTCTGCGAGCCCTACGGTTCGCCTCTTTGCAACCGCGCATCGCATCCAACTAACAATGTCCGCATAGGCGGAGTCTCTACACTCGTTGCTCAATGAACTCGAGGTATTGTTAAAGGAACACTCCCCGATGATGGATGCACCGACAGAGAGGATTGTGGACAAGGCTATTAAGTACGGGGCTGTCTTCGCAGAGGTCAGTTCTTCCAAATGGCAACCAGCGAGGGATTGACACCTTCCAGTTGAATCCTGTCGCAAAGGCTGTCTTTGGTCTTGCCCGCGTCACGTTTGAGGTTCGTTCCCGCTGCTGTCGTATCAGGAACGGAGCTAACACTCGCCTATTTAGCTCTTGAAGGAGCAAAACAAGTACGACCAGATGCCGTCGGCCCTTTTGGATCGGCTGCAGCGCATTTTGCCTTTGGGGAAGAAGGTCGCAGATGATATTGTCTGCGAAGAGACAGAAATCTTGGAGAAGGTTATCCAGCGAATGTTCGAAGTGATGCGAAAGGTCGCAGAGTTCTCATGCAACTATGTCAAAGGTAATAGGCGGTCATTTTCTGGAGTTGGCAAGTACTGATGATCACAGCGAGAGCGGTTGGCGGGTCGATCTATTCAGAGAAGATCGAAGAAATGGACAGAGAGTTGTCCAAGGTGATTGAGGACTTCGACCGTGCAGTGGATGTTGAGGCGCTCCGGCTAGCGAAAAAGAATGGTAAGCAATTATTGCCCCTGCTTGGTCATAACCGTTCTCAACCGCTCGTGTAGAGCAAGAATTTCTCCTTTCGCGTCTTAAACGCGTCGAAACTGGTTATGACTTGACCCTCTGCTGTATGGAAGGCACCCGGGAGACTCTGTTGAATCAAATCATGACCTGGGCGGCCAATGGGTCGGATGCAAGCAATATTTATTGGATCCACGGGTTACCGGGAATCGGAAAAACGTCGTTGGCTCATTCCATCTGTGAAAAGCTTCACAGTGAATGTCGGCTCGCAGGAGCATTTTTCTGCCAGAGGGATGACGCGAATATGAGCGACATCAGAAATATCCTTCCTACTCTCATCTCCAAACTCGCCGAAAATTTCCCCCCCTTTCGAAGCATCGTCGCAGACCGCCTTCGTAGTGACCCAAATCTAACATCAAAGTCGATGAAGGACGGTCTCTTCCTTGACCTCATCTGCAACCTTCCTCGACACCCAAAACACCCCCTCGTCTTTGTCATCGACGCACTCGACGAAAGTGGTGACGATCAAAAACGTCCAGTCCTCTTGAAATTTCTGACCGAAGCGGCCTCCCATGCTCCGTGGCTCAAGATCATTGTGGCCAGTAGACCCGAAGACGAGATCCAAGATTTCTTCAATCGCCTCCCTCAATCATCATATTACCGATATGATTTGGCCACGGATCAAGACGCCGGAGCTGATTTGCAAACCTTCACCCGGAGCCAGTTCGATTTGGTGGCTAAAAAGTGGTGCCTCCCCATCCCTTGGCCGGAACAACCGCTCTTTGACGGAGTGATCTCTCGGGCGAACGGCCTTTTCATCTTCATCAAGACTCTTGTTCTTACCCTTAGGCAATGCCAAGACCCCGAGGAGACTTTGAGGGTCACCTTGCAAGGCTCAGCCGGCACTGGTTTGATACCTCTATACAACCTTTACTCCAGTGTCTTGAAGGCGCAAGGGGTGCCAAGCAATGCCGAGTTTCGGCAGGTGATTGGAGTGCTTCTTACAGCGGCTCCATATCGCACACTGCGTGATGAATCGATTGCAGAGCTAGCAGGAGTGAGGCCCAATCTGGTCAAAAAGTGGGTGAATGACCTCAGCTCCCTGCTATATCGAGACGAAGCGGCCAATGGAGGGGTTCGTGTCCGACATTTGTCAATTTCGGATTTTTTTGTCAGCGATCACTGCGCCTATCAAGTCAACCTCGAAGACGCGAACGTGCAGATGGGAATTGCTTGCCTCAAGACGATGGTCGAACAACTCCGTTTCAATATCTGCAAGCTCGAAGATTCCCGGCTTGCTAATGCGGACATCCATGATCTCCCATCGCGAATCAATGAGCACATTTCCGATACTTTGCAATATAGTTCCCTCTATTGGTCAAATCACCTTTGCTTTACTCCCGACAATGGAGATCATCGCGTGTGGGGAATCTTGAAGGGAATCTTTGAAGGATTGCACGGGTTATTTTGGGTTGAAGTATTGAGTGTTATGGGAATGGTACCGATTGGTGCCCCATGCCTGCGACGAGTGATCTCTTGGGCCAAGGTGAGTTCGGCTTCGGCTTTCCATCTGCCAATATAATTCCAACTTCATGTAGAATGGCGATTCCACTGTTGTGGAGAGAATCCAGGATGTTTGTCGTTTCATCATCACGTTCCACACCCCGATCTCTATCAGCACTCCGCACACCTATATTTCGACGGGACCCTTCCTACCTTCTCAGTCGTCTTTATCAAGCATCTTCAGCAGGTGGTTTACTGAATCCATCAAGATGCAACGAGGGAAGTTGTTGTCGTGGCCAGCGCCGCCGTTGCAATGGATTGGACACTCTCATGCAGTCATATCTCTCAGCGGTTCCCCGAACGGGTATCACATTGTTAGTGGATCCTATGATAAGACGATACGTATCTGGGATGTCGAGACTGGTGCTCCCATAGGCAGCCCACTCAAAGGTCACACTGACAGGGTGCAATCCGTTGCGTACTCCCCTGATGGGCAGTGCATCGCCTCTGGATCTAATGACATGACCATTCGGATCTGGGATGCTGAGACCGGTGCTCCAATTGGCAGGCCTCTAGAGGGGCACACAGATGCGGTGCGGGCTGTTGCTTTCTCTCCCAATGGGCAGCACATCATCTCCGGATCGAGAGACAGAACCATTCGAATCTGGGATGCTGAAACTGGCGTAGCAATTGGCACACCTCTAGAGGGGCACACCGAATTTGTGCGGTCTGTTGCTTACTCTCCTAATGGGCGGCATATCACCTCAGGATCTGGTGACAACACTATTCGAATCTGGGATGCCGACACTGGTGTCTCAGTTGGCAGTCCTCTAAAGGGGCACACTGACAGTGTGTTGTCTGTTGCGTACTCCCCTGATGGGCAGTACGTCGCCTCTGGATCCAGTGACATGACCATTCGGATCTGGGATGCTGAGACCAGTGCTCCAATTGGCAGGCCTCTAGAGGGGCACACAGATGCGGTATGGACTGTTGCTTACTCTCCCAATGGGCAGCACATCATCTCCGGATCTGATGACAAAACCATTCGAATCTGGGATGCTGGAACTGGCATAGCAATTGGCACGCCTCTAGAGGGACATCTCATATCTGTCACCACTGTTGCCTATTCTACCAATGGGCAGCATATCATCTCTGGATCCAGTGACCAGACCATTCGAAGGTGGGATGCCAAGACTGGTGCCGCAGTTGGCAACCCCGTGGCGGGGCACACTGGCGGGGTGTTGTCCGTGACTTACTCTCCCGATCGGCGGTGGATCATCTCCGGATCCGCTGACACAACTATTCGTATGTGGGATGCAGAGACTGGTGCTGCAGTTGGCAAGCCTCTACAGGGGCACACTCATTATGTGTGGTCCGTTGCTTGCTCTCCCAATGGACGACACATTATCTCCGGATCTGATGATGGGACTATTCGAAAATGGGATTCCGAGAGTGGTGCTGCAGTAATGGCATTTTCAGAGGGGCATACCGAGCGGATAAATTCCGTTGCTTACTCTCCCAATGGGCAACACACCATCTCTGGCTCTGGTGACGGAGCCATTCGAATTTGGGATGCTGAGACTGGTACTACGATTGGCGAGCCCCTCAATGGCCACACTTCCTATGTGCTATCCATTGCTTACTCCCCTAATGGGCAGCACATCGTTTCTGGATCTAGTGATAAAACCATTCGGATCTGGGATGCTGAGACTGGCGTTGCCATTGGACGCCCTCTGGAGGGGCACGCTGGCGCTGTGTGCTCTGTGGCTTACTCTCCTGATGGACAGAATATCATCTCTGGATCGAGCGACAGAACCATTCGGATTTGGGATGTTGAGACTGGTGCTTTAGTTGGCATGCCTTTGGAGGGGCACGCTGATGATGTCACGGCCGTGGTTTACTCTCCCAACGGGCAGCACATTATATCTGCATCTCATGACAGGACCATTCGAATCTGGGATGCCACTACTGGTGCTGCAATTGGCAAGCCTCTGATGGCGCATGCCGACTTTGTGAGATCCATCGCTTGCTCTCCTGACGGGCAGCACATTGTCTCTGGATCTTGGGACAGCACAATCCATGTGTGGGAGTTACTTCCACATCCTCCTATCCAACCGTCTCTCTCTTGTAACCAAATCCATGCCGATTTTTATGCACAACCAGATGCAAATGGTTGGGTCAGAGACTCAAATAATGGTTTACTGTATTGTGTACCTGAGGACTGTTGTACAGGCCTGCATTCACCCGCTCTCCTGACAATCCCCCCGACCTCTCATACTAGATCAGTTGCGCTTGATTTTGAGGACTTTGTCTTTGGAACCTCTTGGGCCGAAATTTTCAACAGTGCAAATTCCTAGGCTTTCCTTTCAGTCTCTGTACTTGTACTGGTGCCTCTTTATGCGAATCGCGATATATTCATCCTCGAGACCTAGGTAAATTTGATGTACCAAGAAAGTCTTTGGGACAAACAGATGTTCGTGAGGTTGAGACATGAAAGGCGGGGAGAATGTGTAGGGAGAGAGAAGAAAGGGCGGACCGGAACTCCCTAAGTCTAGTAAGGGTGCGTGACTACTAGCTACGCCGCCCAGCCTGTAGGTGGAGGAATCATCAAGTCCAACTGACTGGAACTAAGAGCTTATCTCTACGCTCCACACAATGTCGAGAATATTCGAGTCTCATTGGTCGTGGCGAGGTGACGCAATCCGCGCATCCATGAGTCCTTTCAAAACTCCCTGTATCGTGCTCTTCGTCCACTATCTCGGGGTGTCTTTGCGCAGTCCCTTTGTCAGCCATGAAGCGATTGAGGAGTTAATTGTGAGTAGAGGCCAGTCAGGCTTTCCAGTCGGACTGCTACGCGAAATATCACGCGTGGTTGGCATAATATGCCTACAAAACGAAAGAGTACATTCCTAGATTATAACTCTACTTTCTGCCTTGGTGGGATGGAACGTGGCGTGTGTCTCTCGACTCCCACTTCGCCGACCTGCGTTCGCCGCAGGTGCTGTCGATGCATGGACCAGGCGCCGAGGGTGGTTAAGATATTGTGCCTAGAGCCGTCTGTACTCTTCTAGGAGGTGTCGACATAGTGTGCTGGGGAGCTGGAAGGTAACATAAACAGAGTGGCGTTGTTTGGCGGGCCATGGAATGCCCTCGCAGAAAAGAGGGTAGTAACGATGGGGTAGGGTCATATAAGACTGAGATGTCAAGCAGCGCCTTAGGTAAGTACTATTTCCGTGCTAACAACGCGAAGGTCCGCTTTCCAGAGTGAAGTTCCAGAGTCCATATCGGTCCTGAATTGCGTCTTGTTGCTGGCCGGACAGCACAGTGACTTTGAACAAGGATCACCTGAATCGTTGCTTGATTTCTTGATGTCAAGGGTGGTGGAAGCGTTCGCCCATCCCTCCCTTCTCTGTGTTCGATGGCTTAGTGAGGCCACCACCGATTACCCAGGGCTGAAGATCGTATGATACGACTATTCCTCTCGCCTTCATCTCCGCAACCAATAATGATAATGCCGACTGGTATCAATATCTGCAGCATCTGGTTTATTTAACTCAGTAGGAAACACTCAAGAACGCTCGAATCGTCATGCATGTTTACTGCTCTCCGATGTCATCAGCACCGATCAAACGGACGACCTAGCCTGCAAAAAGCTCCGAACCTCGCTTCTCCAAAGCCGTACCTCGTGCTGAAAACCTCCGCAGAAGCACTTTTACGTCACACGTATATATGGAAACAGCTTCTACCGTCCGACATCCTCTCTGGAGCAGACTTTGATTTCAATAAACTCGATTACATTCTCGCCTGTGAGAGTATTTCGTTGTCGACGCCCCGTCCTCGCCCATTGCTCCTTACTTCTATCCCAATGCTCTAGGTCTTTACTGCCTGGGTAATGCGCACTTTGCTTACTGCCTATGCACTGCGCTTGTGTACGAAGTCTGGCCAACCTCCTGGGATGGTTTGCGAAACCTTTGCCTCAGATACCGTTTCAACTATGGGATAAACAGGCCATAGATTCAAGAGTTCTGTCAGCCCTCGTTGTGCTTGTAGGGTCTTCGTCTTGCCGCCCACAGCAGTTGCGAACAATCGCCTGTTGCCAAATCCACAAATCCACGTATCAATACCGCCCTTCGCTTATACCCAAGGAATCTTGTACCCACCTGATACTGCCTCCGAACCCCAATTCCTTTGTTGCTGCTTTCAGTCCCCCGCTGCTCTGCCTTGAAGACGGCGCACTTGCCCGGGGCTCAATCAAAACTACCACACAGCAATCCTCCACCGATCCGACACTCCTTTGTATATCCTGCTCACAAACTTGCCCTCCCTCCTTGAGTTCACCACCCAGTGGTTCCTGATGTCGCCCCCTGGCTGCCATCCGCCCCCACTTATGCACACGACGATCTCCAAGCTTGCGTTGCTCCAGTGTCGGGTCCTGTGAAGGAAAGGTCGTTACTGAGAATGGAGAAGGCATGAAAGATGCCGAGGGCAGTAGGCGGCAGCCGGACAAGACTGCGGTTGCTCCCCAGCCATGCGCAAGTGAGCTCCTCGCCGTATCCATAGCCATCCCCTCTCATATCGGATACGTCGAGCGCAGCGTAATCAAACGGACGTGGTACGAGTCAAGGCCTGCGCCGGGCTAGGCGGAGCAATTGATGTCAGTGGGGGCACGTGTGACTGTGGAGGGAGGTTGAGGTTAACTTGGAGGGTTGCGTGTGGAGTTCCGGAGGTGATTGGTGAGAGCGGGTGGATGTCGGGCGGTCCGGAGCGGCACTCGGGTATTGTGCTATTGTCGGAGCGTCTAAGCTTGAGCTGAATGGTCCGCTGGGTGAGGTAGACACGGAACGGACGCCCGATGACGGGTGGTCGTGCCTGGCGCTGTCCTGCGACTGCGAAGAGCTCCTTGGGAGCCGTGTGCCCGCAGATTGGACTTGTGTAGGGTCGTGAGACGACGGAGCAGGTGTACAATCCCTGTGTAGGCGCCCACAGGAGGACTGTCCTGCCGCGCTTGTCCTGTACCATTCTCTGCCGACGATCGTGTAAGACAGTGGTGAATCTCTGTATGCAGCTGACGTGGGTCCGCAATTAGACCCAGACTCGTCAAGGAAGTTATTGTGGAAGAGACTATGAGCGTTTGTCGAGTGCCAGCTATTGCGGTCGTCGCTGTAGGGACTGAGGATGGCCTCTGCAGTCGCTTCGCCTGACGACTGATGTGTATGGACTGTGCCAAGCGTCGAGGACGAAGGGACTGAGTATGACTGGGGGTAGGTGGCCGATGCAGCTCGCAGCGTTGTCAGACGATTAGCAACGTCGGCTCTGCCATACAAAACAAAGCACAAATTAATGAAGATGGCTTGAGAAAAAGAAGGGGGGCAGGAGTGCGTGCGTGTGCGTAGAGCGAGCAAAATCGGGGTCGGGGTCAGGTCCAGAAGATGAAAATATTGTGGACGTGCGGATGCTCCTGCGCATCGGCCCTGAAAGGTGTGCTCAAGTGGTGAAACGTTGAAAGCTTGACGCATATGGAGAGCGAGGGATTCGCAGCGACCCCCAAGGGCCCGGTGATCTATGTCGACGAGCCGCGACTTCGTAGCGGCAGCTCCTGGGTAGACGACTTCGTCACCATAAGGAGACTAGTGCTCTTGTGAAGGGGATTGACGCGAAGTACGGCACCACGGGAGGTTCGGTGGGTACTCGGCATGCTCCTCGAGCGCGATCGTTCTGCGTGCACGATTTCGATATCCCAGGGGGAATTCCTTGACTCCATCCTCGAGCGAATCAACCTCACCAACGCCTCCAGTGTCGCGAAGCCCCTTTCTCCGGGGACCACCTCTCTGCAAAAGCGGTGATATGTAGTTGCATTGGATCGAATCCGGATAAAAATGAAGGGCGCGCTCTTGCTTGGTACATTGTTGCCGATTGAGTGTCGGATTCGTCCCAGTGTGAATGCAAGGCGGGCCTATTGCAAGGACTGACCGAAAGCGCCTGGACGGTGCATGGTTGAGAAGCGACGCAACGGGAATAGGAATAGACTGTTAGATCTGGCATGCAAGGACTGAACACGAGGTTTCTATGAGCGCCATTGGAAGCACTTGTGGCTTTGTGGCTAAGGCCGAGGCGAGGCGTAGGCGAAGTCGGGGGCCGAGGAGGCCGGGTGGGTGGTCGGAGGGTTGATCGAGACGGTGTGGGTCTTGAAGGGTGTGGGTGGTGTTGCGGAACCCCAACGGTAGAGAGAAGATTGCGTCCTTACGTAAGGAGGCGATCATCGTCTAAGGTGCCCGTATAGATCACACATCACGCTTAGGAAACCTGTCTGCCTGAAGTTGACGTGCCTTGCGCAGGATTTAAATAGAATGCACTCACCACGTACGTAAGTCACGTGTTACAAGCCATAAGACCGGACAAAGGAAATAAGATAAAATCGTGTGACGCGGGAGGGCTCTAAATGCAAATATATAAGATGTGTTCCATTCAGCGATCTAGCCTATCGTTGTAGTGGCCCAGTCATTCCTCCCTCATTGCTCCCCTCGGTCTCATTAATTCCCTCACAATGCTGCACCCAATCCAGAAGACGACCATAGCACGGTTCGTAAATATACTGACCATGGTTGATAGATCTTATTGGCGGCACAACAGCGATGAACTAACCGCGATTGATCCTATATCTATCGTCCAATCTCTGCCACATGCGGATACTCAGGGAGCCTCGGACCACACGGTGCCAGAGGGCGACCCTACCTTTGAGTACCCCTACGATCTGGGCCTTGGTTCCCTCCATCCCGTTCCGCCGAAGGAGGTCACAGCGAACAGGTGGAGCACCGCGTCATTCCATCAATGAATCCATTAGCCATGCTAGCATGGAACGAAGGAAGAGAGGTTAAGCCATCTAACCAGAGGCGAGCTACAGCTGACAATATCTTCCGGCTTGATTCAGACCCTCAATACGACCAGCTTGAGTCAGTGTAAGATCACCCCTCGAGTTACGTACCACGCCCCTTTCTACTTCTCCGCAAATGTTCCTGGACAGCCTCATTACCCCGAGGCGAATATAAACGGCGACTCGGCCGCGAAGCAGCATATAAACACCGCCTGTGGAACAAAAGCTGGTCAAATAGATGGTCAGAGCCTTCATACTGTAAAGGGAACTCATTCTCATGATAAGGAGGATGACAAGCAGTACGTCGTCTGGGATGGTTCTGCGCTCTCTCTAATCCGACGGGATTAGGCTGTTTCTAACATCCCTACACTCAGCCAGAACGTTCCAGAGAACCACTCGTCAACCAGTCTCGTCCACCAGACGAGCACAATCGGCGTTCCCACGGTTGTATACCAGTCACGACATCTCCGCCTTCCCAATGGAGCTGATGTACACCCGACTCCTGCTAGCCATATCGATACGGACTGGATGCCCTCTCGTCAGGATGCACCTGCAAGACTGATCCGACAGCAATCGTCTCGTCGAACGCGCCGTCAAGCACTCCAGCGCGTCTACGATAGGCCTGGAAGTAAGCCTGCAGCTCCTTACGAGCCGGATATTCCGAGACTGCAAGTGCTATCCAGGCAGCGAGGAGGGCAAGCCTTCGCGATTGCCTGGATCCCGAGGGCTTTCGCGAAAGGCATAACAGCAGGCGCAATTAAACGTACCCTATCTGACGACGAGATCAACGCTGTGGATCACGACCGTGGGTTCCGCCTCTCTCAGGCATATGACGCGTTTTTGGAGAAGGTAGAAGGTCGGTTCGAGTGCGGGCTCTGCGCCGAGGAGAAAAGAGCCAAATAGAAGAATAAGAAGGACGCCATTCGTCACTTCCACAAATTCCACTTTGGCATAGGGGAAACCTGTGGAATGTGGTGAGTTACGAATGCGGCCCACACCGTCGAGGCCTATTGACCATCGATTTAAATAGCAACAAGACCTACTATTCGCGTGCGGAGTTGAACAGGCATGTTCGTCACGGCACTGTCACGCTCGCGGATGTTGCATAGTCATAATGGTCGACGGGCGAAAGATGGGTGTATTTATATAGCACTGGTACGTTTCTTGGGCGTGTGGAGAAGCTCTTCTCACCAGTCCAAACATAGGCCGGGTGAAGTATATACAGTAGGACATCTGGCTGGGCAGGAAACGGCTGCGGAGGACTCGATATCCCGTACTGGTGAAATGATCTTCCTTCTTAGTTGTAGATGTATGATGTATGACCATGACATGCCTTTTTTATCTATGGCCTGTTTTCGTTGTTGATCGAGTTGCTCTCTAGAGGCAGAAGTGAAGACCCTGGTTAATATATTCTCTTTGCGTGGTGCGCTTCTGTTGTATTTGCCCCTCTCCTATGGTCCATAGGTCTCCACCTTCGTGTAACATGTGCTGATCCTATCCGAAAAAAAAATACCATAAATGATATTGAACATGGGAGCACTGTATGATTATCTAAGCGTGTCGCCCTCCATGGCTATGGGCATGGGTGCGGCGTGGAAAGGCAGAGTCCAAGGTCCACTCTCTCAATTTGGACAAGCCCGAACCACCTGTCGATTCAGTAATCATTCTTCCAGCAGGACACAAACACGAACTACATCATTGACTTTTCAACAACATGGCAGAACACGTGACGGATCCAATTATAATGGACCAATAAAACAAACATATGTAGCAAAATTAACCCATAACGGGCGTACAAACAAAAGCCGATAAGTTAATGGACAGCACTGGTGGTCAAACGTCGAGCACACTCAGGTGCGGTGGGCCGCGTGGTACCCGAATACCCTCCACCAAATCAGAGCGG
>Ga0307515_10003947_pt1 | contig 30950 bp, 39 predicted proteins | sample 17_EM_MG_FD_194513 | JGI IMG/M metagenome (GOLD analysis project Ga0307515, IMG submission 194513) | Populus trichocarpa ectomycorrhiza microbial communities from riparian zone in the Pacific Northwest, United States - 17_EM | ecosystem: Host-associated > Plants > Roots > Unclassified | place...
GATGCATGTACTCTGGGTGGGGCGTGGATTCTGTGGGTATTATTAAGTTGCGAGTCTTCCCTGCGACGGACCCCGTGGGAACTGTGTCATGCCGGAAGCAAATTTGGCGGAGGGTTGCCGGTCCTCATATACCCCCAGCTGGGCCGCGCCACGATCTCAACATACCCTCTTCGCCAACATCCAACACCCACCCAATTGCTCCGTCTCCATGCAAGCGCGGTCGGACAGCGACATTGCTCAACCTCCACAGAACATGTTTCCAAAATCATGGGACGCCTTCTCCCTTCCGGACCTCACCTGTGTCACACTCCGGGTGAAGCGCGAACGGGTGTCAACCGATTAGGCGGTGATCGTCAAGAAGACCAACAGCGCACCGGTCTCCATCTCTCACCTGCACAACGTCGACGGCTTCATCCTGGTCGACGGTGACGAGAATGTGGTCAGGGAACCCAGCCGCGACCGAGACGACAATCATGTTCTCTTGGACGCGATTGGACTTGTTCGGAAGTTGCCCCTTCATTGGATCCGGAAGTTCGTGTTGGGAGACCTCAGAGCCGACGAGATGTCGATTCCAGAGTCATTCGAAGTCTCCCAGGCACTGGTCGAGTTGATCTGTTCGGACATGACAAACCTCACTACCCTGTCACTCACCAGGACGTGCGTGATCGGGCTATTCAACATACTTACTCCGCCCCCGTCCCCTCCTCCTATTTTTCTCGCCGACCTCTTCGAAAACTAGACAAGTTCTAGTTAGGACGTAGTCCTCAGAGAACAGGAAAAGGCTTTATTAAGTACCTAGACGAGTTGTAGTTAGGACGTAGCTAGTAACCAGTTAGTCTAGGATGATGAAAGGATGAAATGTTAAATATATGTGCTCTTCAGAGAATAGGAAAAGGCTGAGGAGACGGATGAACGAGCGACCGAAGATACGAAAAATGCGAGAGGCAAACAAGTACAAATAGTATAGATAAGCGAGAACGCGCAATATTCAACACTCCTCAATCTTTGGGAGAGCCCCGTCGACCTTGGCGGGGTGGTTGGGCTCCCTGAGCTTCGGCTTGAAATACTCACTGACACGAGAGGACAAACGGCGGCTGATCTTGACAGGAGACCTGATGGGCTTCTCCTCTTTCTCTTCTTTCTTCTCCTCCTTCTTGGGCTCCTCGGGAGAGGTTTCAGGGACTGGCTCCTCAGATTCAACGGGAGCAGGGGGCTCGGTGTCCTTAACTGGCTCGGAGGGAGCTGCCTCGACGGCAGGCTCAGGAGCGGGGGTCTCCTCCGACTTGACATCAGCAGGGGCAGGCTCCTCAGCGGGAGCCGCGGGTTCCTCCTGGGATTGCGCTGGTTCGGCTTTTTTGACATCGGTGGAATCGAGGGGCACCTAGAACATGTCACGGGTTATCATACAAAACGGACGCATCCACCATACCGGACACGGTACCCACGGGTGGCCCGGCCAACCCCTGTCGCCTCCCCGGAGATGGTCGGTGCGAACCCCGACCCGCATACACACTACGAGGCTGATCTTGGGATGGGAATGGAGTTCGATCATCATCCTGTGGATCTATCCAGGCCGCTACAAAGGCCGTTAGAGGGTGAGTAAGGTATGAGACAAGGTAAAGAAACATACTCGGGTCAACACTTGGGTCGTAGCTCAATGTGAAATCTGACTGATCGTCGCTGTCTGACTGAGTGTAGTCATCTGAATCAGGGGGTAGCGGCTGCCAAGCCATTGATCCCTGTTCTAAGCGTCGAAGCACGGTGTCGATCGTGGGGCGCCTCTCTGGCTGGGGTGACCAACACCGCTCCAGCATTTCCCAGAGATCATTGGTAAACCACACCCCTTCTCCTCCCTGCGGTCTCCCTGGACGCTCGCCTTCGACGATCTTGCTCGTGACAATCAAGCTATTATAATTTGAGAAGGGGGGCTTGCTTGTCAGCACCTCAAGTATCACCATCCCTAGTGCATAGCAGTCCGAGTCCTTCGTCGGTCGACCGTTCTCACGCCCGAACCGTTCCGGATCGAGGAGTTCTGGACTCATCCATCTTGTTGTGCCAGCACTCTTGGATGTGGTCGAGCTCGTGTGGTGCGTAGAGTCTAAGACAATGGTGAGAAGCCCAAAGTCTGCCAGGCGAGCACGGCCATCTCGATCGATCAAGATGTTGAGCTTGATAAAAAATGCTTTAGGTGGTGGGGCAACAATTAGTGCTCAAATTCATACCCCCTTCAAATCCCCATGTATCATGCCCTCGCCGTGCATATATAACAATCCCCGGGCAATTCCTTCAAGCTACCGGGAACAATTTTATCAGTGGCAAACAGGGTCAATTGTGAATAGAAAACGCACAAGCTCGAACCGATTTGCATCCCTATGTGCCCCAATGAACTCGTTGATATTCCCATTGACCATCCATTCTGAGACCATTGCGAAGACCCTTTTCCCCATTGTCACTCCCAACAGCGGGAGCACATTCGGATGGCATAGGCTCTTCCACGTTATGACTTCCTTGCAGAACATCTGCACAATCGCAACGATCATCAGCTCTTCGATACGCACTTTGGCAAACCTTGAGTGGTGACCCACACTTGTAATCTTATTAAAATCACTTGTCGAGTATACTTTCAGAACCTTGACTGCGACCTTGCGCCCTTGGTATTCGCCCATCCACACGTCGGCATACCCGCCGCTGTACAGTGCCTCCTCCGATCGGTCAAAACAAAGTGGGATTTGGAACGGACTCGGAAGCAAAGCGTGGCGACCGCATATCCTGCACAATGTGTTCAGACACTTCCTCTTGAGCTGCGGTCCCAGGCTCTCCAATGTCTGCTCGGCATGAGGTTAGATCAGTGAGCTATTCTCCTTGGATGGAAGAGTGGGGTATCACCTCGTCTACTACGTCGACAAAGATCTGGGCGTCGTCCCTGGATAGGCGCTTGACTACATCAGCCACACCGCGGTTGGAGAAGATGGCTGTGATCAACGAGATCCGCTTATCAACTGCAATGGGTTTATCTATAGAGCGTTTCCACGCCGAGATTCTATAACCCGTGAACTAGTCAGGCTGAAGACGCGCGGTTTCAAAAAGGTCGAAACTTACAAGCCGCACAAAATCTGCAACGTATGTGGACGTCGATGAGCCTCCTGGTCCCAGCACTGCTGCGTCATCGTCCATAACGCGTCCGTGAAAGTCGGGTGGATCGGCCGTGGCGGACGCTCACCACCAATGGTCGCCAGCATAGCCGCATGAGGTGGTTTGTCATTGAACGGAACGGCGCCAGTGAAAACCTTTGTTCGAATCAATGGAGTTCTCTATATGTCAATTGCATATGCAACAAACCTCAATCATGACCATCGCGAACGAGAAGACGTCCGCCTCCTTGCTGAATGTCCCCCGATTGGCCAAGATCTCCTGTGCCATCCACCGCGTACTGTCCCCGTGCTCGTCTGGGGCCCCCTGTACCGGATCCGAGCTTTGGGTGACTACGGCGAGACCACAGTCTGTGATCATCGCATGGCCGGTGGTGTCCACAAGGATGTTTGACTGGCCGGATGTCAATATGCCAGTGGTAAAACGATCGAGAATGACTGCGTACCCCTCTGAGATCCCCGTGAATAACGTTGCAAGAGTGGAGATAGTTCAGGCCTTTCGCGACATCAGACAGCTATGGAAGGGATAAGCATGTCACGCAGTGCAGTAAAGGGGGCACCCACCAGACTCAATCTGTCCGCGTCTGGATGGTTCGTGATGTATCCTGCCAGGTCCACATCGGGCATCCAACCCGAAACGAGTCGGATCGGATCGGCGGTGACACCTATGAGGGGGGCGACGTTCGGGTGCGCCAGGTGTTTCCATACAACGGCCATTTGGTGGAATGCCTGGGGACGTCTTCAGCACCTAAACGTAGGGGAAAGCGTCATCAAAAACACACCGTCTTGAATATCTGCGGATCTCCGTTGGGGCGCATTCTTACACGCTGAATCCGTACCTTCAAAGTCCCCTCGTGTGCGGATCCGGAAACTGGTGGGAGGCTGATGACCGGGAGGGGACTTGAAAGCGTATGCGATTTCGGTAGAACTCCCTTGATGCCGCAGATATCTTTCAGTTCGTGCAAGTATTCCTGGAACGCGGGGCTCGCATGATTTGACACGGACGTGAGAACCTACGACAGTTTTGGGCTCGGATGAGAGAGAAACGGTGTATAAGCTCACGCTATCCAGGTACTCGACAAGCCACGCCAAATCTTCGCCTTGCAGGCTCGGAACAGCACTTCGGTACCCATCACTGCGAAGGAAGTTGCTGATGTGCTCGTGGAACTGCGGCGAAGCTCTGTCGAAGCCGCGGAGCTGCTCTAAGATATTGGGTGGATTCATGCGGTTGTCTGACGAGGCCAATGGCTTGAAGGACTGGGTGAATCGGCGGGGAGACAAGTAAAGACGCCTCGCCTGAACCTGGAGGCTCGAGCGCCCAAATACTCAAATTGACATGGCAAGCGCCGGGTGCCGTGTGTCAGGAGAGCGCGAACGGCGAGCGACTCGACAACGGCGCGGTTTGGTCCTGTCGAGTATGGCCGTCGGGTGGGTTGCACGGTTATCCAGCTGCACTCCGACTTCGCTTCCACAAGGTGCAGGGGTGACAAGGAACGAAGCCCAGGGCCGCGCACACAGAATTCACAAAACAATGGAGTACAGTGCAGATATCATGCGTAGAACGCTACAAATGGATAACGGTAAAAGTACTACGTCCACCAGGCTGGTGTGGCCAAACGCCAACGAAAAAGTGTCATGAGGAAACGAAACCGGGGAGCTGGGAGACAAAACACCTACGATCGGGCGCGGGAGGTTGACGACTCGGAGTAGAGCCCGCCACGTCGTTCACGACCCGCGCGTTTGTCTCACCGCACATAGAGACTCGACACCAATCCAGGCATGGCATGCAGGAGAGCTGTCCGTGAAAACCAGGATGCGGATTTAGAGAAGCACAACCGTACATACACAAACGGGCGCGCGATGTACCATTCACTGATCCGCGGAGTCCGATGTAGTACGCATGGTTTCCCCAGGGTTAGGATAGCGGTCTTCCTCGTCATCCCTAGCAGCCTTCCCCCCACCTCTGGCTCACTGTTTCCTACTTTCACCCCGTCACAACCTGGAAAAATACTCAAGCTTAATATTCTCGCCGTCATCGTTTCCTACCTGTCCAACAGCGTCAGCCGGAGCTTGACATTCGTCCGGCAGAACCCATCTGGACAGATAACTGCTTGGGCTTGAAAAGCCACTGGGAACCCTTCCATCTTCTGGCAAGTTACATGGTCCCTCAGCGTTCGCAACTGCCACTGACGTGCACCTCGAATTTTAAGCGCAGTTAACGAGGTCGAAACTGACGCTATTCAGTCTTTCACCATCCTTGAAAATTGCACCTTGAGCGGCGCGATCTCGCCTACTAGCACCGGCGGGGATGGTCCTGCACACATCTTCGTATCGCCATGTGGGGAGGCGGCTGCAGTGGACGTAAGCTGACTGACCAGTCTAGAGGAGGAACCGGGGTTGTCGTTCGCACCGAAAACGAAGGGTCAACTTTCGTGGACTCGACTTCCATCACCTTCCCGCCCGTTGGCTCTAGCGGCGTCTCACGCCCACACCAAACCATCGGGGTTTCTTCGACTCAGGGAGGTGATATCATTCAGAGACTCGTCCCCAACAAAGACGCAATCTTCTCGATCGGAGGGGGGATTATGCAGTCCCCTCATTATGATCCGGGTAAGTTCCCTTCTTTTCTGCGACGAGAATGACGTTGCAGGCCCACACACGACCAGGACTCGGTGGCTAACGAAGTGAATTACGTCGAAATCGGGTTATCTTGTCGTGACGTCTGCCAAGTCCTGGACCGGGGGCGAATGGAGAGAAACTAGATGATCTCAACAAGTCCATGTGTGGTGCGGTAAATTAGTTGAACCGACAATACACACTGATAATCAAACAAAGCGGACGGCATAAAGTCTCTCAACTTCTTCATACAAGGAATGACAAGGATGCGATCGCCAGATGAAAGTTGGACTTTTCCGTGACAATCCCCGTCCTGTATTTATGACGCCAGAACTGGCACAAAACCACTCGGCCCGTCCCTGTTCACGGCACGCTCCGAAGCTGTTTTTACTCGACGGGAACACATCTCAAACCCACTCCAGATTTCGTAACAGCACTGGACACCGGCTGGATCTCGCTGAGTTTATTGGGAATACGCCCGCGTTCACGCTTCGAGTTCTTGCAACTCTTTAGGTCATTTGAGACTGACGTCGACCACAATTACCACGAGGGGCACGTCCAATTGACACCCCGCTCATAACAGGCCATCAGGAAAATCTCGGGGACTTATGAGCGCCCGTCTTTTCTCACCGGTTTCCCCTGCCAAATTTGGGCGCTTATGACCATTTCACTTCCGTGAAGTGGCCACTTGACTTCTGGAAGTCTACTTCTGTGCACTTCCCGTCACTTATCGTACTTCTGACACTTTGAAAGTGATCGAAGTATTCCCTGATGCTTCTCTTCCGACCTGGTTCGGTGATCTCATTCCGCACCCGTCTGATACCGTTCGGAACCCGAAACGCGACACGGTACTCGCCCGCCGAAGGCACAGCTGTAGACTTCAACCTTGTCGGTGCCACGGACCCTTGTGATGCTGCTTTGTTCGGTGACGACGTGAAGTCGCCTTCCTCCCTTGAAGGCACCACCACCACCCAAATTACGGACGACGCTTACCTTCCTAGGGAGAACACCCTTCTGCAGGACACACTGCGCCCGACGATGTCACACATTCCACGGTGTCGACAGAGTCTCGTTCATTCATCTCGCGAGAAGAGGAAGAAGGGATAACATCGTTCTTTGATACGCCCGCGTGCCTCATGCCGCCGCTGGAAAATATGTTGGATTCGATCATGCAAACGTTCTTGACGCCGCGATCAACCGTCGAGAGCGGTGGAGATGGTGCCAAGAAAGCTGACAAGCTGACAAAGGTGACGAGGAAATGAGTGTGGACGAGGATGCGGCGCTGGAGGATGATTGATGATCCCCCACTTATTGTCAAGAATACGGCGAGGGTCGTGGATGGGAGAGAGATGGATGAGTTTGTGAAGATCTTCAAGCATCACGGACTGACTGGTACGAGCGATCTCTCTGTGTCCAACTGTCCGGGTGGTAATAAGGTTGTGCTCTAGCCGTGGGGTCTCGCACGGGGGCTGCTCACTCAAACCCGAATGGGATAGACGACGCGTCCCGTTAGCGTCGTCTGATCTCCCGCCCCGACAAAGGCCAACGGCATTGCAACCACGCCTCCCACAAAGCGCAAGGGCAAGCCCATGGTCGAGGCACCACAGATACAGGTCAATCTTCCCTCAACTTCGACATCTCCGATGACCGCTGGAAAGGAGAGGAAGAAGTCTGTGGTTAAGATCAAGTTACATCTCCATCCTCATGTTATACACTCGCACAGTCCGTACCTTGCAAATTCCGTCGCTCTCTCCCCTGCTTGTGGTCGTCGTTTGTCGTAGGTGCTTTCATTTAGTCAAGCTTAATTAATTGGAAAGTGACGGTAAAGACACCAATACACGAAGTACCTCGACATATGTATGATGTTAAAAATCCATCGTTGGCGGTCACGATGGTTGTGGTGGCGCATGGAGGATCCGGCCAGGGGATATCGGAGATTTCATGCTTGGGTCTTCCTCTATCTTAGCTGATCATACCCGTTTGTTTTGATCACCGGAGAGGAGTGTCCGTGGTGCACCCAAGGAAGCATTTCTTGGGGTCATCGGGTCCAGGACTGAGGCGAAGGTAAAGTTAAACACAGCCCTTGGGTGATTAACCGATCACATCCGCCTTCAAATTTCAAACGCCGCGGTCGCAAACCAGTGACTGCATTTCTCTGGATGAGACAGATCGCGTGCCAAGATGCGGCTCCTTCTATGGCATTGAACTACCTGTCCCTGTGAAACGGGAGCCATATTCTTTGTCATGTAGGGTGGGGTGGGCTTACAAACGTCGAGCTCCCTCGAATGAGACGCACGAGGTGAATAATTGCTCGTTGATTGATGAGAACCCATAGCTATACTTAACTACCGGTATTATCCTCGAACCGACAGGCTATTTGCTATCCATTCCACTTCGTCACCCTCGCCATTCTCACTCTCCCACCCCCCGGGGACGTATGGTCGATCTCCCAACCATTCTCCAACCCCTCTCCATCTAAGAGTCCCCGGCCCTGCCGTCACTCTCGCCGCTCACACCGCGTTTATCGCCCTCTTCACCCCGATCAGCCCTTCCCTGGGCTCTCGCGAACGCCGGTAGGTGTAATTGAGACCCACAGAAATACTTTCAAACGCCAAAACGAACGGAAAACGGCGGGGAGCGGAAAGTCATGCATCGTACATTTAGTGTGGATGACACGTAATGATCAAATATACCAAACGGGAGACGGGAGAGAGAAAAATAGGCGTAAAGATCAAAAACGAGAAGAGAAAGAGAGCAGGCCGATAAGTTATACACGGAGTCTACAGCTGTTAGGAAATGGTGGTGTATTTCCCTAGAACAGAAAGAGTCGGATCAAGGCTAATGGAGATTCCGGAGAGTAACGAGACTTACAGATACGGACCCGGCCATCGTCTGAACCAGTGGCCAAAAGGCCTCCGGTGTGGCTGAGATCAGTTGACCAGACTAGAACGGAAGAGATCTCAGTCTAAGGTGCCCGGATCATCGACCTCGGGGATAACGGACTTGTTTGCTTGTGACCTTGCAACATCATTTGGATGATCCCAGACTTTGCGTCCCAGAACTGAACCTCGCCATTTCCCGATCCACTCACCACCCATTGGCCGTCGTGCGAGATAGCGGCGGAATATACACTGCCCTGCGCCCGACGATTAGATATATCCCCAGTCAACCAATTCGACACGTACCTTGTGACCGATAAAGTCCATCATGCACGGGCTGTTGCCCTCGCGAATACCAACACCCTTCTTCCCATTCAAAGTGTCGCGCATTGACGCCCCCGGCGAGTTCGGTCGACCGCCGGGTCCGTTCGCCAAACGGGAAACATCCCAGTATTTCAGTGTCTTGTCCAAACTCCCGCTCACCAATCCACGTCTATCAGGGGTGAACGTCACACTCTCCACCCTGACTCCGTGTCCCTGCAGCGTCTCCAACAATTCACCGGTGCGAGCGTCCCAGATATCTACCACCTATAGGAACTGTGTTCGGAATATACCCCACCGAACGATTGTAAATCACGTACACCGTAAATGTCACCGGTGGCCACAAGTCGTCCATCAGAGCTGATGGCCACGCTTCTAACCGCAGCACGATCTCTGTCGGTGTTTGCAAGGGACTTCGACGACCCGCCCGCCATCTCCCAAATCCTCGTACCATCTTTCGACCCAGAGACGAGGAATCTCCCGTCCGACGAGAAAACGACCGAGGAGACCGCCTTGGTGTGACCCCGGAATTCGCTGAGTATTTGCCTCGCGGCGATACCCCAAATCTAGAGTGCCGAAAGTCGCGCCATGTTGAGCGTTCGCCTCAAAAATAATGGTGACGGCGATAACGATCGCCAATGCGAAAGTTCTGGAACTTACTCGGACAACCCCATCCTCGGCCCCAGTTGCGAGCAGTTTGCCGTCTGGGCTAAAACATACGCTCCAAATGAACCTGTTCGTATTTTCATCGACCAGGGCACTGTGCGATGATGACGGTGTCAGAGCCAGAGGCCTCATCGGCCAACGTGCACTAAGAAAAGACCGAACCAAGTTTTGGCACCAGTTCTTACATCATAGATGTGGGCTCCCGGATAGAATCCTGCCGCCAAGTACTTTCCGTCCGGAGAAAATCGAATATCAAAAATAGCACTAAACACGGAAAACACGTCGTCAGTCTGGTGATTCCTGTCATAGAGGCGGCCGAACGAATGAAACCAACAACTTTTCCTGGGCTAGGGTGTAAACCAAGGTGACATCGAGCACTCGCTTGGCCTTAGGATTGAATGTGGCAAACCAATCGCTACCTTCCTCTTTAAATTCTGGAGGCAACGCGGATCGGTCGAGATCTTCAAGAAACACAGGGGACGTGTTTCTATTTGGTCCGGCTACAGGGGTATAGCAAATCAGTAATTGAGAAAGTGGTCCGTTGTAAACGCAGGGTGATATTCAACTGGTGATCAACGCCGTGGAAGATCCCGGGGTTGGGGCGTTGGGAAGATCCTGGGGATGTCCTGGTTCAGCTTGTTTGACATCGGTGGAATCGGGGAGCACCTAGAACACGTCACGGGTTACCATATAAAACGAAAGTATCTACCATATCGGACGTGGTACTCACGGGTGGCTCGGCCAACCCCTGTTGCCTCCCCGGAGACAGTCGGTGCGGGTCCCGACCTGCATGCACACTATGAGACTGATCTTGGGATGGGACTGGAGTTCGGTCATCATCCTGCAGACCTATCTGGGCCGCTACGAAGGTCATTAGAGGGTGAGTGAGGTCTAAGACAAGGTGAAGAAACATACTTGGGTCAACACTTAGGTCGTGACTCAATGTGGAATCTGACTGATCGTCGCTGTCTGACCGAGTGTAATAATCTGAATCAGGGGGTAGTGGCTGCCAAGCCGTTGATCCCTGTTCTAAGCATTGAAGCACGGCGTTGACTGCGGGCCGCCTCTCTGGCTGGGATGACCAACATCGCTCCAGCATCTCCCAGAGATCGTCGGTGAACCACACCCCTTCTCCTCCCTGCGGTCTCCCTGGACGTTCGCCTTCAACGACCTTCCTCATGACAACCATCCCATTGCAGTTTGGGAAGGGGGGCTTGCTGGTCAGCACCTCGAGTATCACCATCCCCAGTGCATAGCAGTCAGACTCCTTCGTCGGTCGACCGTTCTCACGCCCAAATCTGTCTGGATCGAGGAGTTCCGGACTCATCCATCTTGTCGTGCCAGCACTCTTAGGTGTGGTTGAGCTCGTATTTTGCGTAGAGTCTAAGACGATCGTGAGGAGTCCAAAGTCTGCTAGGCGAGCACGACCATCTTGGTCGATCAGGATGTTAAGCTTAATAAAATGTGCTTTAGGTGGTGGAGTAGCAATTAGTGCTCAAATTCATACCCCCTTCAGATCCCCATGTATCATCCCCTCGCTGTGCATATATAGCAATCCCTGGGCGATTCCTGTGAGCTACCAGAAAGGATTTCATCGGTGGCGAATGGGGTCAATTGTGGAAAGAAATCATACAAGCTCGAACCGATTCGCATCCCTATGCGCTCCGATGAACTCGTTGATATTCCCATTGACTATCCACTCTGAGACCATCGCAAAGAGCCTTTTCCCCATCGTCACTCCCAACAGCGGGAGCACATTTGGATGGAAAAGGCTCTTCCACGTTATGACCTCCTTGCAGAACGTCTGCGCGATCGCAACAATCATCAGCACTTCGATATACACTTTTGACAAGTCTTGGGTGGTGACCCACACTTGTAATCTTGTTGAAATCGCTTGTCGAATATACTTTCAGAACCTTGACTGCGACCTTGCGACCTTGGTATTCGCCCATCCACACGTCAGCGTACCCGCCACTGTACAGTGCTTCTTCCGATCGGTCGAAGCAAAGTGGGGTTTGGAATGGACTCGGAAGCAAAGCATGGTGACCGCACATCCTGCACAGTGTGTTCAGACACCTCCTCTTGAGCTGCGGTCCTAGGCTCTCTGATGTCTACTTGGCATGGGGTCAGGTCAGTGAGCCATCTTCCTTGGACAGAAGAGTGGGAAAGCACCTCATCTACTGCGTCGACAAACGCCTGGGCGTCGTCCCTGGATAGGCGTTTGACTGCCTCAGCCACACCGCGGTTGGAAAATATGGTTGTAATCAAGGAGATTCGCTTATCTGCCGCAATGGGCCGATTAATCGAGCGCTTCCACGCAGAGATTCTATAACCCATGAACCGGTCAGGCCGAAGATGCGCAGTTCCAGAGAGGTCGAAACTTACAAGCCGCACAAAATCTGCAACGTGTGTGGACGTCGATGAGCCTCCTGGTCCCAGCATTGCTGCGTCATCGTCCACAACGCGTCCGTGAAAGTCGGGTGGGTTGGCCGTGGCGGACGCTCACCACCGATGGCCGCCAGCATAGCCGCGTGAGGCGGTTTGTCATTGAATGGAACGGCACCAGTAAAAACCTTTGTTCGAATCAACGGAGTTCTCCATATGTCAATTGAATATGCAGCGGACCTCGATCATGACCATCGCGAACGAGAAGATATCCGCCTCCTTGCTGAATGTCCCCCGATCGGCCAAGATCTCCGGTGCCATCCACCGCGTACTGTCCCCGTGCTCATCTGGGGCCCCTTGTACCGGATCCGAGCTTTGGGTGACCACGGCGAGACCACAATCTGTGATAATTGCATGCCCGGTGGTGTCCACAAGGATGTTTGACTGGCCGGATGTTAATATGCCAGTGGTAAAACGATCGAGAATGACTGCGTACCACTCTGAGATCCCCGTGAATAACGTTGCAAGAGTGGAGATAGTTCAGGCCTTTCGCGACATCAGACAGCTATGGAAGGGATAAGCACGTCGCACGGTACGGTGGAACGGACACCTACGAGACTCAATCTGTCCGCGTCTGGATGGTTCGTGATATATCCCGCCAGATCCACATCGGGCATCCAACCCGAAACGAGTCGGATCGGATCGATGGTGACACCTATGAGGGGGGCGACGTTCGGGTGCACCAAGTGTTTCCATACGACGGCCATTTGGTGGAAGGCCTAGAGATTCCTTTAGCACCTAAATATGGGGGAATTATCATGAAAAGCGCACCGTCTTGAATATCTGTGGGTCTCCGTTGGGGCGCATTCTTACACGCCGAATCCGTACCTTCAAAGTCCCCTCGTGTGCGGATCCGGAATCTGGTGGGAGGCCGATGACTGGGAAGGGACTTGAAAGCGTATGTGATTTCGGTAGGACTCCCTTGATGCCACAGATATCTCTCAGTTCGCGCAAGTATTCCTGGAATGTGGGGCTTGCATGATTTGACACGGAGGTGAGAACCTACGAAGGTTTTTGGCTCAGATTAGAGAGAAATGTTGTAGAGGCTCACGCTGTCCAGGTACTCGACAAGCCACGCCAAATCTTCGCCTTGCAGACTCGGAACGACACTTCGATACCCTTCACTGCGAAGGAAGTTGCTGAGGTGCTTGTGGAACTGCGGCGAAGTCCTGTCGAGGCCACAGAGTTGTTTTAGAGTATTGGGCGAGTCCATGGTGGATGCCTGGCGAGGCCAATGACTTGAAGGGCTGAGTGAATCGACGGGGGTGAACGCGGACTCGCCCAAATGCTCAAGCGCTCAAAGATTGACATGGTAAGCGCCAGGTGCCGTGTGTCAGGAGAGCGCGAACAGTGAGCGACTCAGCAACGGCGCGGTTTGGTCCTGTCGAGTATGGCCGTCGGGTAGGTTGTACGGTTATCCAACTGTACTCCGCCTTCGCTTCCACAAGGCGCAGGGGTGATAAGGAACGAAGCACAGGGCCGCGCACACGGAATTCACAAAACAATGGAGTACAGAGCAAATATCGTGCGTAGAACGCTAAATATGGATAACGGTAGAGGCACTACGTACGTCCACCAGGCTGGTGCGGCTAAATGTCAACGAAAAAATGTCATGAGGAGATAAGGAAATCATGTAACCGCGGGGAGCTGGAAGACAAAACACCCACGATCGGGCGGGAGGTTGACGACTCTGGGTAGAGCCCGCCACGCCGTTCACGACCCGCGCGTTTGTCTCACTGCACATGGGAACCTGACACCAATCCAGACATGGCACCCAGGAGAGCTGTCCGCGAAAACCAGGATGCAGATTTAGAGAAGGACAATCGTGTTCATTGATCCGCGGAGTCCGGTATACGCGTAGTTTCCCCAGGGTTAGGATAGCGATCTTCTCCTTGCAGCCTTCCCCCCGCCCCTGGCTCACCGTTTCCTACTTTCACTCCGTCACAACCTGGAAAATTTGTCAAGCTTAATATTCTCGTCTTCATCACTTCCTACCTGTTCAACAGGGTCAGCCGAAGCATGACATTGGTCCGGCAGAATCCATTAGGGCAGATAACCGCTTGGACTTGAAAAGCCGCTGTGAACCCTTCAATCCCCTGGGAGGTTGCGTGCTCCCCCAGCATTCGCAACTGTCATTGACGTGCACCTCGAACTTTAAGCGCAGTTCACGAGGTTGAAACTGACGCTATTCAATCTTTCACCACCCTTGAGAACGGCACCTTGAGCGGCGCCATCTTGTCTACCAGCACTGGTGGAAACGGTCTCGCACACGTCTTCGCATCGCCATGTGGGGAGGCAGCTGCCGTGAACGTAAGCTGACTGACCAGTCCAGAGGAGGAACCGGGGTTGTCGTTCGCACGGAGAACGAAGGGTCCACTTTCGTGGACTCGACTCCCATCACCTTCCCCCCCGTTGGCTCTAGTGGTGTTTCACGCCCACACCAAACCATCCAGCTCGAGAACGAGCTATTAGTGCCAGACCTAGCAAGTATAACGTATTCAAGATTCCCAACTGGTTTCTTCTCAGGAAGGTGATACCATCCGAAGGTTCTTCCTCAACGAAAACGCAGTCTTCTCATCGAAGGGGAGATTATACAGCCTTCTCATTGTGATCCGGTACTTCCCTTCTTTTCTGCGATGAGAACGACGTTGCAGGCTCACACACGACCAGGACTCGGTGGCTAAAGAAGTGGATTATGTCATGCTCGGGTTATCTTGTCCTGCATGTCTGCCAAGTCCTGGACCGAGAACGAATGGAAAGAAACTAAACGATCGCAACAAGTCCGTGTGTGGTGCGATAAATCAGTTGGACCGGCAATACACACCGACAATCAAACAAAGCGGACGGCATAAAGTGTCTCTCGACTTCTTCATACAAGGAATGACAAGGATGCGATTGCCGGATGGAAGTTGAACCTTTCCGTGACGATCCCCATCCTGGTTTAGAATTGGCACAAAACCACCTGCTCCGACCCTCCCGCAGCGACGAGGGGAACCCAATGCCCGTGGGCCTCCCGACAAGCAGCTAGTCGCTATCCATGGCGCGCTCCGAAGCTGCTTTTGCTCGGTGGGAATGCATCTCAAACCCATTCTAGATCTCGTAACAGCATCGGACACCGGCTGTATTTCGCTGAGTTTTTGGGAATACGCGCGCGTTCACGCTTCGAGCTCTTGCAACTCTTTAGGTTATTCGAGACTGATGTCGACCGCGATTACCACGAAGGGCACGCCCAACTGACACCCCGCTCACAACAGGTGCTAGCGAAACACCAGACCGAAGGGGCCCGGCCCCCTGATACCAACTCCATCCAACTTACCCTCTATATCTCGCCCCAGACACAGAATCTACGTCGAATCTCGTGTCGGCGCCTCCACTTCTACCCATGACGCCTACACCATCAATGGGTAGCGGAAAATGGAGGTAAGTCCGAGATGAGTCAAACTCTGTTGTGCTTAGAACACTTCACATTGCTGCTCGGCGTTTTTCTAAGACGGGGGCAAACGAAGGGACTAGGTATACAAGACCCGAGACTCACGGTCCGAAAAAGAACGGGCACCGATAATGTTATACCCCTACCGTACAGATTAATGTGTAGTAGGCGCAACCAAGGAAGTGCAGGCTACAGTCGCGTGTGCGTTGAATTACCGATGCGTCTCTCATCCCCGCGGCCGCTGGGTCCGACCGAAGTTCGTCCCGATCTACGATCCCTCCACTAACGCCCTCCTGCAAGTCTTGGTTGCTCCGGAATGCGCTCGCGTGACTTCTGTACACTTCTTGGGAAGCAGTGGGCAATTCCTTGCCGTCGTCAGAGAGAGGGATTTGGTCCTTTGGGGTTTTGTTTCTCAAACGAGTGTGTATTCCCTTTAGCCCCCGCGTCCGTTTTTAAACTTTTTTCTCATACGATCGTGAAGCACCTCCGTTCTGAAGCCCTCATCAGTCAAGTCATCGCTCAAGCGCTCACCCCTCGGAGGACAAACCGGTCCTACCCAGCCGCGCAGGGATGTCAACTCAAACCACCAGGAAACTCGCGTACTTCTCTTCCGACCTGGTTCGGTGACCTCATTCCGCACCCGTCTGATACCGTTCAGAACCCGAAACGCGACACGGTACCCGTCCGCCGGGGGTACAGCCGTAGACTTCAACCTTGTCGGCGCCACGGACTCTTGGGGTGTTGCTTTGTTCGGTGATGACGTGAAGTCGCCTTCCTCCCTTGAAGGCACCACTACCCAAATTATGGACCCTTACTTTCCTAGGAAGAGAAGTCTTCTGCAGGATGTCTTTGGAAAGTCTGCGTTTGACGATTTCACGCATCCTACGGTATCGGCAGAGGCTTGTGCGTTTTTCCCGCGAGAAGGGAAAGAAGGGATAACATCGTTATTTGATACGGCTGCGTTCCTCATGCCGCCACTGGAGCTGTCTTTGATTCTGAGGGTCGTGGATGAGAGGGAGGTGGATGATCTCCAAGCATTACGGGCTGAGCGGTATGAACGATCTCCCTGTCTCCAACCGTCCTGACGATAATAAAGTTATACTCTAGCTGTGGGGTCTCGCACAGGGACTTCTCACGCAAACTCAAACGGGATAAATGGTGTGTGGACGCATCCCACTCGTATCGTCTCATCTCCCGCCCTGACGAAGGCCAACGGCATCGCGGCCACACCTCCCACAAAGTGCAAGGGTAAACCCACGGTCGAGGCACCACAGGTCAATCTTCCCTCAACTTCGACATCTCCAGTGAACTTTGAAAAGAAGAGGGAGAAGTCTCCTGGTTAAGATAAAGCACATCTCCCTTCTCATGTTATACGCTCGCACAGTCCATACCTTGCAAATTTCGTCGCTCTCTCCCCTACTCGTGGTTGTCGTTTGTCTTAGGTGCTTTCATTTAGCTAAGCATAATTCACTCGTTCCTTTTTGTCTCGTATCCTCGAGTGACCGGCTCTCGCATCGTTAAGAGACAAGGCATAGGGCCAGCGGGCGGCAGAACCTGGGCGGTAGGCAAACACTCAATCGGAGAGCATTGAGCTGAGGGCACTCGGAAAGTGACGGTAAAGACTTCAATGCATGATATATCGACGTAGGTATGGTGTTAAAAATCCATCGTCAGCGGTCACGACGTTGCGGTCGCGGCGCACGGAGGACCTGACCACAGGATACCGGAGATTTCATGCTTGGATCCTCCGAGAATGCGTTGGTCGCAAATTCAATGCTAGCGACTGCATCTCTCCGGGATGAGACCGATCGCGTGAGATGCGGATTTTTCTGTGGCATCGAACTGCCTGCCCCTGCGAAACGCGGGAGCCATATTCTTTGTCATGCAGTGTGGGGCGGGCTTACGGGTGTCGGGTTCCCTCGAAGGAGACGCACGGGGTGAATAAGCTGCACTCGCTGGCGCTGATCGATTAGAACCCACAGTTATAACTGCTGGTGTCACCCCCGAACCGGCAAGCTATTCGCTATCCGTTCCCCTCACCATTCTCACTCTCTCACCTCACGGGGACACATGGTCGATACTCGATACCGCCCCGGCTCTCCCAATCGTTCTCTAACTTCACCCCGGTCAGCCCTTCCCTGGGCTCTCGCGAACGCCGGTAGGTGTGATTGAGACCTACAGAAATCCCCTCAACGCCAAAACGAACGGAAAACTGCGGGGAACGGAAAGTCATGCATCGTATGTTTGGTGTGGACGACGCGTAATGCGTAATGATCAAATATACCAAACGAGAGACGGGAGAAAGAAAAATAGGCGTCAAGATCAAAAGCGAGAAGAGAAAGATAATAGGCCGATAAGATACACGGAGTCTACAGCTGTTAGGAAATGGTGGTGTATTTCCCTAAAACAGAAAGAGTCGGCAAGTCAAGGCTAATGGAGATTCCGGAGAATAACGATACTTACAGACACGGACCCGGTAATCGTTTGAACACGTCGCCAAGAGGTTTCCAGCTGGGCTGAAATCAGCTGACCAGACTAGAACGGGAGAAATGTCAGTCCAAGGTGCTCAGATCGACCTCAGGGATAACAGACCTATTTGTTCGTGACCTTGCAACATCAATTGGACGATCCCAGATTTTGCGTCCCAGAACTGAACTCCGCCGTCATTCGATCCGCCCACCACCCATTGGCCATCGTGCGAGACAGCAACGGACATTACACCCCTCTGTGCCCGACGATTAGACACATTCCTGGTCAGCCAACTCGACGCGTACCTTGTGACCGATAAAGTTCATCGTGCACGGGCTATTGCCCTCGCAAGTACCAACACCCCTCTTCCCATTCAAAGTGTCGCGCGTTGACGCCCATTGTGAGTTCAGCCGACGGCCGAGTCCATTCGCCAAACGGGAAACGTCCCAGTACTTCAGCGTCTTGTCCGAACTGCCACTCACCAATCCACGTCCATCAGGGGTGAATGACACACTCTGCACCCCGTTCCCGTGTCCCCGTAGCGTCTCCAACAATTCACCGGTGCGAGCGTCCCAGATATCTACCACCTATAGGAACTGTGTTCGGAATATACCCCACCAAACGACTGTAAATCACGTACACTGTCAAAGCCACCGGCGGCCACAAGTTGTCCATCAGGGCTGATGGCCACGCTTCTAACCGCAGCAAGAACTTTGCCGGTGTTTGCAAGGGTCTTCGACCACCCGCCCGTCATCTCCCAGATCCTCGTTGTACCATCATCCGACCCAGAGACGAGGAATCTCCCGTCCGACGAGAAAACTACCGAGTAGACCTCCTTGGTGTGACCCCGGAATTCGCTGAGGATTCGCCTCGTGGCGATATCCCAAATCTAGAGTGCCGAAAGTCGCGTCACGTTGAGCATTCGCCTCAAAAATGATAGTGACGGCGATAACGATCGCAAATACGAAAGTTCTAGAACTTACTCGGACAACCCCATCCTCGGTCCCGGTTGCGAGCAGTTTACCGTCTGGGCTAAAACATACACTCCAAAAGAATTTGTCCGCAGTTTCATCGGCCAGGACGCTGTGCAACAATGACAGTGTCAGAGCCAGAGGCCCCATCGGCAAAAATGCACTAAGAAAAGACCGAACCAAGCTTCGGCACCAGTTTCCGTGTCGTAGATCTGGGCTGCCGGATGGCATCCTGTCGCCAAGTACTTTCCGTCCACAGAAAATCGAACACTAGTAATAGAACTAAACGCGGAAAACACATCGTCAGTCTGGTGATTCCTGCTATAAAGGCGACCGAACGAATGACACCACCTACTATTTGTGGACTAGGGTGTGAACCAAGGTGACATCGAGCACTCGCTTGGCCTTAGGATTGAATGTGGCGGACCAATCGCTACCTTCCTTTTTAAATTCCGGAGGCAACATGGATCGGTCGAGATCTTCAAGAAACACAGGGGACGTGCTTCTATTTGGTCCGGCTACAGGAGTACAGCAAGTTAGTGATTGGGAATGTGGTCCTTTGTAAACGCAGGGTGATACTCAACCGGTGATCAATGCCGTGGGGGATCCGGGGGTTGGAGCGTTCGAAAGATCCTGAGGATGTCCTGGTTCAGCTTGTTCGACATTGATGGAATCGGGGAGCATCTAGAATATATCACAGGTTATCGTACAACGAACTTATCTACCACGTCAAACATCGCACTCACGGGTGGCTCGGCCAACCCCTGTTGCCTCCCCGGAGACGGTCGGTGCGAATCCCGACCCGCATACACACTATAAGACTGAACTTGGAATAGGGCTGGAATTTGGTCGTCATCCCGTGAATCTACCCGAGCCGCTACAAAGGCCGTTTGAGGGTGAGTGAGGTATGGGAAAAGGTGAAGAAACATACTTGGGCCAACACTTGGGTCATGGCTCAATGTGAAATACGACTGATCGTCACTGTCTGACCGAGCGCAATCATCTGAATCAAGGGGTAGTGGCCGCCAAGCCATTGATCCCTGTCCTAAGCATCGAAGCACGGTGGCAACTGCGGGCCGCCTCTCCGGCTGGGGTGACCAACACCGCTCCAGCATTTCCCAGAGATCATCGGTGAACCACACCCCTTCCCCTCCCCGTGGCCTCTCTGGACGCTCGCCTTCGACGACCTTCCTCATGACAACCATCCCATTGCAGTTTGGGAATGGAGGTTTTCCAGTCAGCACCTCAACTATCACCATCCCTAGCGCATAGCAGTCCGACTCCTTCGTCGGTCGACCGCTCTCACGCCCAAACCGGTCTGGATCGAGGAGTTCTGGGCTCATCCATCTTGTCGTTCCGGCACTCTTGGGCGTGCTCGAGCTCGTATTGTGTGTAGAGTCTAAGATGATGGTGAGAAGTCCAAAGTCTGCCAGGCGAGCACGGCCATCCTGATCGATCAGGATATTGAGCTGGATAAAAAGTGCTTTAGGTGATGGGACAACAATTAGCGCTCAAAATCGTACCCCCTTCAGATCCCCATGTATCATCCCCTCGCCATGCATATATAGCAATCCCCGGGCAATTCCTTCGAGCTACCAGCGAGAACAATTTCGTCAGTGGCGAATGGGGTCAATTGTGGAAAGAAAACGCACAAGCTCGAACCGATTTGCATCCCTATGTGTCCCGATGAACTCGTTGATATTCCCATTGACCATCCATTCTGAGACCATCGCAAAGAACCTTTTCCCCATCGTCACTCCCAACAGCGGGAGCACATTCGGATGGCAAAGGCTCTTCCACGTTATGGCTTCCTTGCAGAACGTCTGCGCAACCGCAACGATCATCAGCTCTTCAATACGCACTTTTGGCAGGCCTTGGGTGGTGACCCACACTTGTGATCTCGTTGAAATCGCTTGTCGAATATACTTTCAGAACCTTGACTGCGACCTTGTGCCCTTGGTATTCACCCATCCACACGTCAGCGTACCCACCGTTGTACAGTGCTTCCTCCGATCGGTCAAAACAAAGCGGGATTTGGAACGGTCTCGGAAGCAAAGCGTGGTGACCACATATCCTGCACAGTGTGTTCAGACACTTCCTCTTGAGCTGCGGTCCTAGGTTCTCCGATGTCTACTTGGCATCGAGTCAGGTCGGTGAGCCATTCTCCTTGGATGGAAGAGTGGGGCATCACCTCGTCTACCACATCGACAAACGCCTGAGCGTCATCCCTGCATAAGCGCTTGATTGCCTCAACCACACCGCGGTTGGAGAAGATGGTTGTGACCAACGAGATGCGCTTATCAGCCGCAATGGGTTGATCCATCGAGCGTTTCCACGCCGAGATTCTGTAACCCGTGAACCGGTCAGACCGAAGATGCGCGGTTCCAGAGAGGTCGAAACTTACAAGCCGCACAAAATCTGCAACGTGTGTGGACGTCGATGAGTTTCCTGTTCCCAGCACTGCTCCGCTATTGTCCATAGCGCATCCGTGAAAGTCGGGTGGATCGGCCGTGGCGGACGCTCACCACCAATGGTCGCCAGCATAGCCGCATGATGTGGTTTATCATCGAATGGAACGGCGCCAGTGAAAATCTTTGTCCGGATCAATGGAGTTCTCCATATGTCAATTGAATATGCAACAGACCTCGATCATAACCATCGCGAACGAGAAGACGTCCGCCTCCTTGCTGAACGCCCCCCGATTGGCCAAGATCTCCGGTGCCATCCACCGCGTACTGTCGCCGCGCTCGTCTGGGACGCTCTGTATCGAATCCAAGCTTTGGGTGACCACGGCGAGACCACAATCTGTGATCATCGCATGGCCGGTGGTGTCCACAAGGATGTTTGACTGGTCTAGTGTCAATATGCCAGTGGTAAAACGACCAAGAATGATCGCGTACCCCCTTGAGATTCCCGTGGATAACGTCGCAGGAGTGGAGATAATTCAGGCCTTTTGCGATATCAGATAACTAGGGAAGGGGTGAGTATGTCACACGGTGCGGTAAAAGGCGCACCCACGAGACTCAATCTGTCCGCGTCTGGATGGTTCGTGATGTATCCCGTCAGGTCCACATCCGGCATCCAACCCGAAACGAGTTGGATCGGATCGATGGTGACACCTACGAGGGGGGCGACGTTCGGATGCGCCAAGTATTTCCATAAGACGGCCATTTGGTGGAATGCCTGGGGATTTCTTCAGTACCTAAACGTGGGGGGAAGCGTCATGAAAAGCGTACCTTCCTGAATATCTGGGGGTTTCCTTCGGGGCGCATTCTTACACGCTGAATCCGTACCTTCAAAGTCCCCTCATGCACGGATCCGGAATCTGGCGGGAGGTCGATGACGGGGAAGGAACTTGAAAGCGTATGTGATTTCGGTAGGACTCCCTTGATGCCGCAGATATCTTTCAGTTCGTGCAAGTATTCCTGGAATGCGGGGCTCGCATGATTTGAAATAGACACAAGAACCTAAGACAGTTTTGGGCTCGGATTGGAGAGAAATGGTGTAGAGGCTCACGCTATCCAGGTACTCGACAAGCCACGCCAAATCTTCGCCTTGCAGGTTCGGAACAGCACTTCGGTACCCATTACTGCGAAGGAAGTTGCTGAGGTGCTTGTGGAACTGCGGTGAGGTTCTGTCGAAGTCGCGGAGCTGTTCTAGGACATTGGGTGGATTCATGCGGTTGTCTGGCGAGGCCAATGGCTTGACGGACTAGGTGAATCGGCGGGGGGACAAGTACGGACGCCTCGCCTGAACCTGGAGGCTCGAGCGCCCAAATGGTCAAAGATTGACATGGTAAGCGCCGGGTTCCGGTGTGCGGGTTGCACGGTTATCCAAATGCACTTCGCCTTCGCTTCCACGAGGTGCAGGGGTGACAAGGAACGAAGCCCAGGGCTGCGCACACAGAATTCACAAAATAATAGAGTATAGAGCAAATAATCATCCGCAGAACGCTACATATGGATAACGGTAAAAGCACTACGTACACCAGACTGGTGTGGCCAAATGCCATGTCAACGAAAACGTGTGATGAGGAAATGAGAAAATCATTTAACCGCGAGGAGCTGGGAGACAAAGTCATTCTCACGATCGAGCAGCAAGTTGACGACTCGGAGTAGAGCCCGCCACGCCGTTCACGACCCGCGCGTTTGTCTCACCGCATATAGGAGACTCGGCGCCGGTCCGGGCATGGCACCCAGGAGAGCTGTCCGCGAATACCAGGATGCGGATTTAGCGAAGGACAACCGTGTTCATTAATCCGCGGAGTCCGAGAGTCCCCAGACCAGCTTTACTTAAGTTAGTCCTAGGTCTTACCAGCGGCCATTCTGATGATCTAAGGTATTCACCTTCCTCGTCATCCCTAGCAGCCGCCGCCCCCCACCTCTGGGTTACCGTCCCCTACTTTCACCCCGTCACAACCGGGAACCATGGTCAAGCCTAATACCCCCGCCTTCACCGACACCACCCCCCACCTGTTCAGTACCGTCAGCCCGAAGCTTGACATTGGTCCGGCAGAACCCATTGGGCTGGCATATAACCGCTTGGACTTAAAAAGCCGCTGTGAACCCTTCAATCCTCTGGTAAGTTGCATAGTCTCCCAGCGTTCGCAACTGCCATTGACGTTGTAGGCTCACACACGACCAGGAATAGGTGGCCAATGAAGTGACCAGACGATCTCAGCAAGTCCCGTGTGTGGTGCGATAAATCAGTTGAACCGACAACACACACTGATAATCAAACAAAGCGGACGGCATAAATTCTCTCGACTTCTTCATACAAGGAATAATAAGGATGCGACTGCCAGATGGAAGCTGGACCTTTCCGTGGCAATCTCTGTTCTGGTTCTGTGATGCCAGAATCGGCATAAAACTACTCGCCCCGACCCTCCCCCCAGCGACGACGTGAACTCAACGCCCGGCCGCAGAACGAAGGGTCCACTTTCGTGGACTCAACCTCCATCACATTCCCGCCCGTAGTTTCTAGTGGTGTCTCGCGCTTGGGCTAAACTATACAGCTCGAGAACGAGCTGTTAGTGCCAGACCTAGTAAGTCTAACGTGTTCAAGATTCCCAACTGGTTTCTTCTCAGGGAGGTGATACCATTCGGAGGCTCGCCCTCAACGAAAATGCAGTCTTCTCATCGAAGGGGAGATTATACAGCCTTCTCATCATGATCCGGTACTTCCCTTCTTTTCTGCGATGAGAATGATGTTGCAGGCTCACACACGACCATGACTTGGTGGCTAGGTGCTTTCATTAGCTAAGTTTAATTCACTCGTTCCTTTTCGTCTCGTATCCTCGAGAGGCCGGCTCTCGTATCATTAAGGGGCAAGGCATAGGATCAGCGGGTGGTAGAACCTGGACGGCAGTCCGACACTCGATCGGAGAGCATTTGGAAAGCGACGGTAAAGACTCCAATGCATGGTATATGGCACTTCGGCGTAGGTATGATGTTAAAAATACATCGTCAGCGGTCACGGCGGTTGTCGCGGCGTATGGAGGACCCGACCACGGGATACCGGAGATTCCATGCTTGGGTCTTCCGAGGATGCATTTCTTGGGATGAGTGCGCCCTCAAATTTCAAACCCCAAACGCCACGGGCATAAATTCAATGCTAGTGGCTGCCTTTCTCCGGGATGAGACCGATCGCGTGAGCCTATGCGGCTTCTTCTGTGGCATTGAACTGTCTGTCCCTGTGAAACGGGAGCCATATTCTTTGTCGTGTAAGGTAGGATCCACAGCTACAACTACGGCTGGTGTCACCTTCGAACCGGCAAGCCATTTGATATCCGTTCCACCTTTTCACCCTCATCGTCTTCATTCTGGGTGGGCTTACAGGTGTCGAGTTCCCTCGAATGAGACGCATGAGATGAATAATTAATTAACTATCGATGGGAACCCATAGTTATAACTACTGGTGTCGTTCTCGAATCGACAGGCTATTTGCTATCCGTTCCACTTCGTCACCCTCGCCATTCTCACTCTCCCACCTCTCAGGGACATATGGCCAATACCGCCCCAATTCTCCCGACCGTTCTCTAATCCCTCTCTCCATCTCCCCCTCGCCCCTGGCACTGCAGTCACCCTCGACGCTCACATCGTAGTTATTGCCCTCCTCACCCCGGTCAGCCCTTCCCTGGGCTCGAGCGAACGCCGGTAGGTGTGATTGAGACCCGCAGAAATACTTTCAACGCCAAAACGGAAACGGCAGGGAGCGGAGAGTCATGCATCGTGCGTTTGGTGTGGACGAGACGTAATGATCAAATGTACCAAACGAGAGACGGGAGAGAGAAAAATAGGCGTAGAGATCAAAAACGAAAAGAGAAAGAGAGTAGGCCGATAAGTTATACACGGGGTCTACAGCTGTTAGGAAATGGTAGTGTATTTCCCTAAAACAGAATGGGTCGGCAAATAAAGGCCAATGGAGATTCCGGAGAATAACGAAACTTACAGATACGGACCTGTTCATCGGCTGAACCAGTCGCCAAAAGGTTCCCGGCGGGGCTGAGATCAGTCGACCAGACTAGAACGGAAGAAATGTCAGTCCAAGGTGCTCGGATCGACCTCGGGGATAACAGGCCTAGTTTTTTGTGACCTTGCAACATCAATTGGATGATCCCAGACTTTGCGTCCCAGAACTGAACTCGGCCGTCATCCGATCCGCCCACCACCAATTGGACATCGTGCGAGACGGCGACAGACATTACATCACCCTGCGCCCGACGATTAGACACATTCTTGGTCAGCCACCTCGACGCGTACCTTGTGACCGATAAAGTTCATCGTGCACGGGCTATTGCGACCAAACTCGCCGGGTCCATTCGCCAAACGTGAAACATCCCAGTACTTCAGTGTCTTGTCCTTACTGCCACTCACCAATCCACGTCCATCAGGGGTGAACGTCACACTCTGCACCCTGTCTCCGTGTCCCTGCAGCGTCTCCAACAATTCACCGGTGTGAGCGTCCCAGATATCTACCAACTATAGGAACTGTGTTCGGAATATACCCCACTAAACGATTGTAAATCACGTACACCGTCAAAGCGACCGGCGGCCACAAGTCGTCCATCAGAGCTGATGGCCACGCTTCTAACCGCAGCACGATCTCTGCCGGTGTTTGCGAGGGTCTTCGACGACCCGCCCGTCATCTCCCGAATCCTCGTCGTACCATCGTACGACCCAGAAACGAGGAATCTCCCGTTTGACGAGAAAACGACCGAGTAGACCTCCCTGGTGTGACCCCGAAATTCGCTGAGGATTCGCCTCGTGGCAATACCCCAAATCTAGAGTGCCGAAAGTCGCGCCATGTTGAGCGTTCGCCTCAAAAATAATGGTGACGACGACAACGGCCGCCAACACGAAAGTTCTAGAACTTACTCGGACAACCCCGTCCGAGGCCGCGGTTGCGAGCAGTTTGCCGCTTGGGCTAAAACATACGCTCCAAATGAATTTTTCCGCAGTTTCATCAGGACGCTGTGCAACGATGACGGTGTCAGAGCCAGGGGCCCTACCGGCGAAAATGCACCAAGAAAAGACCGAACCAAGTTTGGGCGCCAGCTTCCGTGTCGTAGATGTGGACTGAACCAAAGCATCCCGTCGCCAAGTACTTTCCGTCCGCAGAAAATCGAACACTAGTAACATGACTAAACGCGGATCTGGTGAATCCTGTTATAAGGGCGACCGAACGAATGACACCACCTACTATTCGTGGTCTAGGGTGTGAACTAAGGTGACGTCGAGTACTCGCTTGGCTTTAGGATTGAATGTGGCGAACCAATCGCTACCTTCCTTTTTAAATTCTGGAGGCGACGTGGATCGGTCGAGATCTTCAAGAAACACGGGGGACGTACTTCTGTTTGGTCCGGCTACGGGGGTACAACAAGTCAGTGATTGGGAACGTGGTCCATTGTAAACGCAGGGCGATATTCAACTCGTGATCAACACTGTGGAAGATCCCGGGGTTGTAGCGTTGAAAAGATCCCGGGATTGCGCTGGTTCAGCTTGTTTGACATCGGCGGAATCGGGGAGCACCTAGAACATGTCACGGGTTATCATATAAAACGAACGTATCCACCATATCGAACGTGGTACTCACGGGTGGCCCGGCCAACCCCTGTTGCCCCCCCGGAGACGGCCGGTGTGAACCCCGGCCCGCTTGCACACTATGAGACTGATCTTGGGATAGGACTGGAATTCGGTCACCATCCTGTCGATTTATCCGAGCCGCTACAAAGGCAATTTGAGGGTGAGTGAAATATGAGAAAAGGTGAAGAAACATACTTGTGTCAACACTTAGGTCATGGTTCAATGTAGAATCTGACCGATCGTCGCTGTCTGACCGAGCGTAATCATCTGAATCAGGGGGTAGCGGCTGCCACGCCGTTGATCCCTGTTCTAAGCATCGAAGGACGGCGTCGACTGTGGGGCGCCTCTCTGGCTGGGGTGACCAACACCGCTCCAGCATCTCCCAGAGATCATCGGTGAACCATACCCCTTCTCCTCCCCGCGGTCTCCCTGGATGCTCGCCTTCGACGACCTTCCTCATGACAACCACCCCATTGCAGTTTGGGAATGGAGGATTTCCGGTCAGCACCTCAAGGATAACCATCCCTAGTGCATAGCAGTCCGATTCCTTCGTCGGTCGACCGTTCTCACGCCCGAACCGGTCTGGATCGAGGAGTTCTGGGCTCATCCATCTCATCGTGCCGGCACCCTTAGGTGTGGTCGAGCTCGTGTGGTATGTAGAGTCTAAGACAATAGTGAGAAGTCCAAAGTCTGCCAGACGAGCACGGCCATCTTGATCGATCAGGATATTGAGCTGGATAAAAAGTGTTTTAGGTGGTAGAGCAGCAATTAGCACTCGAATTCATACCCCCTTCAGATCCCCATGTATCGTCCTCTCGCCATGCATATATAGCAATCCCCGTGCGACGCCTTCGAGCTACCGGGATCAATTTCATCGGTGGCGAATGGGATCAATTGTGGAAATAAAACGCACAAGCTCAAACCGATTTGCATCCCTGTGTGCCCCGATGAACTGGTTGATATTCCCATTGACCATCCATTCTGAGACCATTGCGAAGAGTTTTTTCCCCATTGTCACCCCCAACAGCGGGAGCACATTCGGATGGCAAAGGCTTTTCCACGTTATGACTTCCTTGCAGAACGTCTACACGATCGCAATGATCATCAGCTCTTGGATACGCACTCCTGGCTGTCGAAGTAGTGGATGTCGTGTGGAGAGATGGAGCGGTGACCCACATTTGTGATCTTTTTGAAATCACTTGTCGAATATACTCTCAGAACCTTGACTGCGACCTTGCGTCCTTGGTGTTCGCCCATCCACACATCGGCGTACCCGCCACTGTACAGTGCTTCCTCCGATCGGTCGAAACAAAGCGGGATTTGGAACGGACTCGGAAGCAGAGCATGGCGACCGCATATCCTGCACAGTGTGTTCAGACATTTCCTCTTGAGCTGCCGTCCTAGGTTCTCCAATGTCTACTTGACATGGGGTCAGGTCAGCGGGCCATTTGCCTTGGATGGAAGAGTGGGGCATCACCTCGTCTACCACGTCGACAAATGCCTGGGCGTCGTCCCTGCATAGACACTTCACTACATCAGCCACACCGCGGTTGGAAAATATGGCAGTGATCAAGGAGATGCACTTATCTACCGCAATGGGTCGATCAATCGAGTGTTTCCACGCCGAGATTCTATAGCCCGTGAACCGGTCAGGCCGAAGACACGCGGTTCCGGAGAGGTCAAAACTCACAAGCCGCACAAAATCTGCAACATTTGTGGACGTTGACGAGCTTCCTGGTCCCAGCATTGTTGTGTCATCGTCCTTAACGCGTCCGTGAAAGTCGGGTGGATCGGCCGTGGCGGACGCTTACCACCAACGGTCGCCAACGCAGCCGCATGAGGTGGTTTGTCATTGAACCGAACGGTGTCAGTGAAAACCTTTGTTCAAGTGAATGAGGTTCTCCGGATGTCAATCCTGAATCTGCGACGGACCTCGATCATGACCATCGCGAACGAGAAGATGTCTGCCTCCTTGCTGAATGTTCCCCGATTGGCCAAGATCTCCGGTGCGATCCACCGCGTACTGTCCCCGTGCTTGCCTGGGGCGCTCCGTACCGAATCCAGGTTCTGAGTGACCATGGAGAGACCACAATCTGTGATCCGTGCACGGCCAGTGATGTCCACAAGGATGTTTTGCTGGTTGGGTATCAATATCCCAGTGGTAAAACGATCAAGAATGATCGCGTACCCCCCTGAGATCCCCGTGAATAACATTGCAGTAGTGGAGATAATTCAGGCCTTCTGCGATATCAGATGACTAGGGAAGGGATAAGCGCGTCGCACAGTACAGGAGAAGGGGCACCCACGAGACTCAATCTGTCCGCGTCTGGACGGTTCGCGGTGTATCCCGTTAGGTCCATATCGGGCATCCAACCCAAAACGAGTTGGACGGGATCGGTGGTGACACCCAGGAGGGGGACGACGTTCGGGTGTGCCAAGTTTTTCCATACAACGGCCATTTGATGGAATGCCTGAGGATTTCTTTAGCACACAAACATGAGAGAATGTTATATATATATAAACTCACCACCTTGGATTGCTGCAGGTCTCCCTCGGGGTACATTTTTACACGTTGGACCCGTACCTTCGTACCACTAAAGGTCCCTTCATACGCGCGCCCAGAAACCGACGGGCGGCCGATGGCCAGGAGGGAGCTTGAAAGCGTATACGATTTCGGTAGGACCTCGTTGACACCGCAGACATTTCTCAGTTCATGTAGGAATTCCTGGAATGCGGGGCTCGCATGATTTGAAATAGACACGAGAACCTACGACGGTGTTGAGTGCAGGTTAGAGAGAAATGGTTTGGAGGCTCACGCTATCCAGGTACTCGACAAGCCACGCCAAATCTTCGCCCTGCAGACTCGGAACGGCACTTCGATACCCTTCACTGCGAAGGAACTTGCTGAGGTCTTTGTGGAATTGCAGCGAAGCTCTGTCGAAGCCGCGGAGTCGCGTTAGGACATTGGACGGGTCCATGATGGATGTCTTGCTAGGCCAGTGGCTTGAAGGGCTTCGTGAATAGGCCGGCGGGGGGGGGTGATGTACAGATGCCTCGCCTGAACCTGGAGGCTCAAGCGCCCGAGTGCACAAAGGTTACAATAACATAGTAAGCGCCGGGTACCACCCAGAAAATGTGTCAGGAGAACGCGAACAGTGAGCAACCTGACAACAGCATGGTTTGGTCCCACAACACCAAGATGCCGAATATGGCCGTCGGGTAGGTTGCACGGTTATCCAACTGCGCTCTGGCTTCGCTTCCACAAGGTACAGGGATGATAAGGAACAAAGCCCAGGACCACATGAATAATATAACGGTAGATATACTACGTAGTCCATCAGGCTGGTGTGGCCAAATAAAAGTATCATACCAAGAAAGTGCAGGTTACACCAGAGTCGCGTGTACGTTATGAATAAGAGTAACTGATGCGTCCTTCATCTAGTATTTGGGGCAGTTCGCTGCCAACTTGCCAAAACGGCACGTGCCTGGTGTATTGCCGGGGTGGCAATTTGAATTGGAAAGTCTGAAAAGGTGGGTTGGCGTTGGCAGAGACGCGCTCCGAGTCGGCTATGTCGGACGAAATCTAAGCTGGAGCCCTCTGTATGTCATAATTTACATTCCTCCGCTCCTCTCCACGTACACCCCAAATGTCGGGCGGCAAAAGATCTACTCGACGAATTTGTCACCAAGCACTTCGCAGGGGTGGGGGAGAAGTGTTGAGAACTAATGAGAGTTAGTTCGGGGTATTATACAATACTCGTTATTGTAGGAAGAAGGATAGGTAAAACGATACATACAGTGATTGAGTGGTCCTTGAACCGGGAGGGTTCCTTGAATGATTTGGCCGCCGGGCCACGCCAACTTGAAATTTCGTTTAGATACTTGAGTGGCAGAATGGTCTATGCCCTCAGAGGCCTATG
>Ga0307515_10003948_pt1 | contig 30949 bp, 34 predicted proteins | sample 17_EM_MG_FD_194513 | JGI IMG/M metagenome (GOLD analysis project Ga0307515, IMG submission 194513) | Populus trichocarpa ectomycorrhiza microbial communities from riparian zone in the Pacific Northwest, United States - 17_EM | ecosystem: Host-associated > Plants > Roots > Unclassified | place...
CAATGTAATGATTGTCTTTAACAGGCTTTTTGAGAGCATGCAGAGTAGACTATAAAGATAGAAGATGCAAAACTTATACAGACCTTCTTACAATTGCATTTAAGCTGTGGTAAAGGGTCTGGAAGTAACCCTGTGGTCACGACTAAAAGAGCTGCTGGTTGGCAGTGACTAAACGACCCGCGCCTCACACAGTCATTCAAGTCTTCCATACCACCTCCAAATACGTTGACTCCGGTAACAGCCTTGCTGCAGAGGAAATTCAGGATGCGTCGAGAATGATTTTACGATACAGACTTGGCAAACAGCTTGGATTTGTTTCCCTGAACCTTTGCGAATGAAGGAGCCGGCGCAAACCTCACCTACCGTAGACCTCTAGATATGCCAGGTCTTCCGTGTAAGCAATATCTTTCCGGGACGAGAAATACCTTCAAGCTGACTTCTTCCTCCCTCCGTAGCAACTGTCGATCTTGATGAGTGCATAGCAAGGCTTTACAAGAAAGAACTCTTGGCCGAGTCGGTCATCGAGGCAATATGCGCGAAGACGAAAGAGCTCCTCATGAAGGAGAGCAACGTGGTGCACATCCTCGCACCGGTGACGGTCGTCGGTGATATTCACGGCCAGTTTTTCGACATGATAGAGATATTCAAAATTGGAGGGCCTTGTCCGGATACAAATTACCTGTTTCTTGGTATGCAAGCGGCCTCCCCTCCTTAGCACGCGACACCCTCCCGCGCAGACGTTCACTGACAATCTCGTTCGTTCGCAGGTGATTACGTCGACCGCGGCCTCTTTAGCGTCGAAACAATATCCCTTCTTGTCTGCCTCAAGCTGCGGTACCCGCACCGCGTACATCTCATCCGGGGCAACCACGAATCGCGTGGCGTCACACAGTCATATGGCTTCTACACCGAGTGCTCGCGCAAATACGGTAACGCGAATGTGTGGCATTACTTCACCGACATGTTCGACTTCCTAACGTTGTCCGTCGTGATCAACGACCAGATCTTCTGCGTGCACGGTGGCCTCTCCCCCTCCATTCACTCGATCGACCAGATCAAGATCATCGATCGCTTCCGCGAAATACCCCACGAAGGTCCTATGGCAGATCTTGTGTGGAGCGATCCAGATTCCGAGCGCGACGAGTTCTCGCTGAGCCCCAGAGGCGCCGGGTATACATTCGGGGCACAGGTCGTGAAGAAGTTCTTGGAGGTCAACGCCATGTCACACATATTGCGCGCGCACCAGCTTTGCCAGGAAGGGTTTCAGGTGCTGTACGATGACCGATTGAGCACTGTATGGAGTGCACCTAATTATTGCTATAGGTGTGGGAATATGGCTAGTGTATTGGAGGTTAGTGATACCGGAGAGAGATTTTTTAACGTGTTTGATGCATCGCCAGAGAACGATGTGCACCGGGCGGAGCAGCAACAACAGCAAGGCAAAGAAGTTACGACGGAGTATTTCTTATAACATGGACTTAGGGCTTGTATTGCTAAGCGGGACAGAGCTGCAGGATTTTTGGCGTCGAGCGCTCTGTAGTAGTAGCTAAAGATAGGAAGGTTTTTGGTGGCATTCGAGGCGTTTTGGGCTGCGTTATTCCCTTCCATTGATTTCGGGCTACGGTCGAGAGGTGTACAGTTTGGCTGTATCTGACATTGTCCGAACAGTAGTCGTAATGCTTGTACAGGAACGAAGCACATTCTGGCAAGCACACCAGGAAGTCAAAGAGCATGAGCTTATGGTTCGCTGTACATATATGGATTTTGCTCCACTAGCAACCTAGATATCTCGCTTCTACCCATCTGTTTTCCATATCATCTCCCATTCTACACATTACGACCCGCATTTCTGGGAATACACTCAGTAGCCTGTTCACACCAACTCGCCCTGCCATGTACGTCACGAACACGATTCGATCCTCTGGGACTCCATGGTCGACCAGCACGCGTACCGCCATAAGTGCTGCCCCGCCGGTTGACATTTGAGAATCGAGTAAGAGTAACATGGCGTGTTCCGACATATCTAAAGATGATATCAGCATAACTACATGGAGATTAACAGTAAAAGAAAGCGTACCAGAGGCAAGGGCCCGGTAATGCAATTCAGGCTCTCCCGTTCGGTAATTCGTCTGGATAAGAATGCGGCCCGTACGACAATCGGGTATAGTTCGCCGGAGACCAGTTTCAAGGACGCTGCCACCGCGTAAAATCACTACTGCACTGACCTAATAGAGAAATGAGGTTTTTGATGGTAAACGGGGGAACGGTGATAGAAGACGTACCTCTCCCGATCGGTCTAGACCCATGTACGCATTCCCATGAGGAGTCCAAACCTGCTTCGGCTGGAATGGAAGAAAATCAATGGCTCTCTCGATTAGAAGCGCAACCATACGGTCAAAGTAAAAGATATAATCTTCTCTGGGTGTTTCTGGGTTTAGAAGGAGGGTATTGATGCCACGGATTTGATTCGTCTGTTTTAGGATGGTGGCATTGGAGGACAAAGGAGCATCCTCAGCTACTTCACCTAGCCGACGTAGTTCGATTTGGTGCAATTTTGATTTGTGTGAGAGTATCTTTTGAATACGGTCGGAGACCATGCCTAACATATATGAGATGACTCTATTCTGCAACAATGGAGATATATGACATACTTATGGCAACCTTGTTCTCAACTCCTCGAGGTATTATGATATCTTGAAGACGTAAGCTTTTGATTCAGAAGTCTTTTAGACAAAAGAAGGCTATTACTCACCAGCTATTTCTCGCTGAGGCCCAACGTATCTATGAAAATTTGGCTTCACAAAAGAAAACCATTGCTTGATACAACCTTCTATGTCCCGTCCTCTCTCTTTAACATCGCGAAGGACTTGCTTGCTGCACCGTTAGCTTAGAAGATACTTTATTTCGAGAAGATAGATATACGTCGTCTGGAAAGGCAGAGATCGCTGTCTGCTTCAGCAAATATCTAAAGATCAGTTAGCTAGTGGTATAAGAAATGCTACGGATAGCAGAATGCTTAGGTGTTTACCTTCAAATCAAGCATATCTAGCACTCGCTGATCATGAAGGGCAAAAATGCCTTCTAATATTAACACATGAGGAGAATAGACGGTGGTAGCCTTATCGAGTCGGGCATGCTTTTCGAAAGAGTAGACAGGAATCTCAGCCTTCTTCCTAGACTACCATGAGCAATTAGGCAAAGCTGGGATAAGGCTACGTATACCCTTCCTTGATATCTCGAAGACGATCCACCAAGATATCAAAGTCGATAGCGTTAGGCGAATCGAAGTCATACTCATTCCGAAAAGCTGCTGCTGACTGCTCCGGTGTCAAAGACTTGTAGAAGGAATCCTATAGTCCTATCAGGTATGCTCATGAGAACTCTGACATGTGAGGAGAGATCAGACCATTGACAAGATAACGACCCAGGGAAGATTAAGAGATGCTACTATGGCAAGGGCCAAGGATGTTTTGCCGGAACCAGAGCTCCCAGCAACTCCAATAATGCTTGCATTCCCCCATGGCGGAGAATAATGACTTCTCTGGACCGACGCCATGGTGGGGGGAGGAATATGAGCCAAATTTCTTCTTGGAAATGATGATATCACTCCATAGTAATATGTCGACGTATAAGACGGCTATAGGATAGCAATAGACCTGGTCAGCAATAAGGGAAACAATCGGCATTCGTTTCTCGAGAAATTAGTGTGAACTTAAAGAGGCTGAAGCGAGGCTTGCATTAGTCAAGGTTACCCAATCGGAGTTCGCCTGAAAGGGATGTGAATATCCAAAATCAATATACATGCGAGGGGTGCATATGCAGTGCATATATCCACTTGGAAATATATTTCAGAGTCCCTCTCGGTACGCTTTCACAAGCCAGAAGTATTTCCATGGAGCTACCTAGCAACGCGGCGTACATAAACCGAAGCTGCATGGCCGACTTGTCGGTCAGCCGGCCTCGGGCTTGAACGCTGACATAAAGCGCCAAGCTGTCGCTAAGCGGGCTCCACCGTCGAAGCTGGACGTCGAGGCACCTCCTCTCTCTCCACAGCCCGAAGAAAAATCTGCGTCCGGCCCTGTACCTCGACCTAGGTCGAACAGCGCCTATCTACAACTGATGGAGATACGGTAGCAACATCTCTCTTTCACCATGGTAATACCCACCACCTTGACTATGGCGCCTGACACGCAAACTTACCGTCCGTCAGAGCTCCTCCACCGTTTCAGTCTCGGCAGCCACGCCGACGCGGCATCCCTTCGAACGTCGGGTAGACGAAATCAAACCTTCCAAGACGTAAGACCTCCTCTATGTTTGCTACCTAGCACGACCCACTTCCTCTATCTTCTTCCATGATGTGCCAATATCAAGTTGGGAATCTCTCCGAAATTCTATGTGGAGAACATGTTAACTTGTTTTTCTGATAATCTACGAGCTTATGCTCTCGTTGTTTATTCGCTTACCACGCTGCCTTAATGGGAGACAAGAAGCTAACATGCATCGCCGCTCTCGACAGGGATATAAACTTCGTCATTATGGACTACCTGATCAACGAAGGGTATCCGTCGGCAGCGAAGAAATTCGCTATGGAAGCCAACATCCAACCGCCTATTGAAGAAGAATCGATACGGCCAAGGGTGGAAATCCGGAATGCCATTCATGCCGGCGATATTGAGACTGCAATACATAAAATTAATGACCTCAACCCTCAAGTCAGTCTATCTCCTCATTTTTTGTGCTCACCCTCTTGTTATGATTAATATAGTTCATGCACCACTCATAGCCTTCGGGTGTTGATGATAACAAACTCCAAAACTTCAGTCTTCAATATGAACAACATTGTGTCATTTTCGCATATTTCAAGCCAGCCTCTCACCGCCAGTATAAGCTAACCTTATCCACATCTGGCAGATTCTCGACCTAGACCCTTCCCTCCACTTTGCTCTTTTGCGACTGCAGCTCATCGAACTCATCCGAAACTGCATGTCCACCCCTAATGCCGACATAACGCCCGCTCTTACTTTCGCAACCTCACAACTCGCACCTCGAGCACCCACGAACCCAGAGTTTCTGGAAGACCTGGAACGAACGATGGCGCTCCTCATCTTCCCACCGGAAAATCTAGCACCACCTCTTGCCGCTCTCCTAGACCCAAATCTACGGCAAACCGTCGCAAACCGGGTGAACGAGGCCATACTCGGCAATCAAGGTGCGCGCCGTGAGGCTCGGATAAGAAACCTCGTCCGGTTACGAGCATGGGCGGAGAAGAAGGCACGAGAAGCCAATAAGGACATTCCGTCCAAGTTGAGTCTGGGACTAGATGCAGACAAAGAAGGTCACGATGACGACGATGACGATGAAGCTATGAACGGGAACGGCGAAGCCGATGCTATGGTTTCATGATGTGATTTCGGTATTTTGGCGGCGGCGCTTTTGGTACATGGGATCTGTGGGAAACGGCGTAAATGAATACTTAGGCTGTGGATCGGTTGGACAGCTGTCGACATTAAGCACATATACCGGTCAGAAGCCCTTATTTTTGTGATGACTTGATGTAGAACATATCCCGTAATTAACGTAATACTGTGCTAGCTGCGCACTGCTTTCTCCAACTATGTGTATGCATTTCAATACGCACAGTGATGCCATGATTTTCGCTTTGCCAAAACAATTGCTCGGGAACCTTTAGATCCTAGTCCATGTACTGCCCACTGTATGAAGTGGGAGGGCTAATTATCGGCGTACAGTTGCTCTGATGAATCGGTGGCTGCCTGTTTCCATCTTCGGTATGAACTTTTCCAGAATTTCCTCCATCTTTCACCTTAACGCCTAAATATACTTAAGTTCATCAAGTCTCCAGACAACCACTGACGAATCGCCAGCACTCTTGCCCCGCCATCTAGAGCGAGTTTCGATAACGCCTAGTAGAAAACACGAAAAGGCCTAGAAAGGTTAATCTCATTGCCGGGCACAAGGGTTTTCCAACCCAGCCCCCAGCATGCACATCCACAGCGCCACCCAGGCAGGAGCACCTCCAAGCATCTCTCAGAGTTCCCTACCTCTCCAGACATAGCTCTTTGCTTCCATCATCACGTCTCGCAGTTCTTCCACCGTCTCTTGTATTATGACGCTTTGCTGTGTTCCCCACAATAGATCCCGGCGCCTGGACATGCTTCCTCACCGTGTGTTCTATCTCCGGGTCGAGAAATTCCATCTCTTCTCCCATTGGCTCTGCTGCTATTTCCATGTCCAGGCTGGGCTTATTGCATCTCGGACAGATCGCCTGAACGCGGTAGACGTCCTGACGGCGGTTGGGACATCGTAGTGGGCTGCCGTATGTAAGGCCCGGGACAGGGTAGGGACGGAGGCTTTGGATCTCTGAGCACCGGATATGCATGTGTTCGCAATGTGAGTTGATGTTGCAAGGGTAGATGTAGGTGGCGGTGACGCACATAATTGGTGGTGTGCAGTTTAAAGCGTGATGCCTCTTAGCTTGTTAGGAGCTATGTAACCGGATCTAGAGGGTTTGGGCCACGCAGAAACGCCCAACAGCAGTTCCCCCAAATCCACTATGCTAAGGGTTGACTGCTTAGATCTGATTGAGCAGCAGGTTCGGATTGGCGAGTTAAGAAGTGTTTCTTGAAAACAAAGTAGTGTGCAGTGCATTTCCTCATTGATTGACGGTAGCGAGCGGCAGTGCCAGGATGAGATATCGGAATGAGAGTCTTTTGGGCGATTAAAATTGCTATAATTGATAGTAGATGTACTCAGTATCCAATGATGTGTATATTACGTTGGAGAAGAACCGCAATATTGTAAGCGTTTAATTGATTGAGGAATCAAAGGAAGCCACGACCATAACATGAAGCAAGGGTAGAAGATGAACAGCAGGCAAGAGTAGCAGGATAGAATTTTATAGACAAGTGAAGTAACGTGACTAAGTGGCCAACAAGGTATATAAATCAGACCCTCGGGAGACCGTTGGTACGTGCACTACGCGCAACGGGCGGGCATACTGCTCCTTATTAACCAACGAAATTTTCTCCTGAGGGTGAGAGTTTATGGTCGCAGCTTTGGTGGTAACGGAGCGTCAAATGCACCAAAAATCACCTTTTTCACTGCTGTATCTCAACTATTTTATAGCGCCTAGTTATTATAAAAATATTACGAGGTAAGAGCTCTTTAGCTTCTCTATCCATTGCATTAAAAAATGGTGTTATAGCTATATTATATAAAATATTAGATATGGGCAGTCAGTCGCATTTGTGGTCAGTATTTTATCGCAACCTTGTCGCAAATCTTACCTTACTGCCATACCTTATATATTTCTCTACATCTAATTATCTCTAAAATGCTAAAAGCTAAAAGCCCTTTATTTCCTCTATTGCCTCTATATTACGGCGATATTATAGCTCTATTTTATGAGAAGTTAGATATAGGTAATTAGTTGGTATTGGTTAGTTTTAGTTAAAATCTATAAACATCTCAATTTAAAATCCAACTTACGTTCTGCGACGATATATCTTACCCCCTAGTATTCTTAATAGGGGGTTATAATCTATAAGTATATAGATACGATTACCTAAAGAACCAATTGTATCAATAAAATATATAATAAATCTTGTGGTTAGGACGTTGCTCGCAAAAATACACAATCTCTAATTTTTAAAACATTTACTTCTCACCAAAGCGACGCCCTTCGGGAGAAAATTTCGTTGGTTAATAAGGAGCAGTATGCCCGCCCGTGCGCGTGTCGTCTTTTTTACCTAATTCTGAACCGTTATTACGTTATCGCGCGCGACGTCCTTAAGCAGTAACTATCGGGTATTCCCTATACTCCTTCTACCGTTATCTTCCTTATTAGCATACCTACCATTTCCTTTATTTTCTGCGAGATACCATCAACGAATTAACTAATGGACACTAGAACACAGTTTATTCTAGTTTAACGTCAGCATTACTATTATAAATTAAGCTAACTCTCCTTATCCCCTTCTCCCTCAGCCCACTCCAAATATCTCATCGACCCTTCATACTTCAAATTAAACCCAAATTTTTTTAATCTCGCCTTCATAACAGCCCCAACGGCCCCCTCTTCATCCTGACTCCACTTTGCACGGCCCCACTTAAGATCCGACTCATCTTCTCCCCGGAATCTGCACTGCGCAAAATCAATTATAATAACTCGATATCCGCCTTGGGCGTGGGCGTCCGGGGTAATTAGTATGTTAGAGGTGCGAATGTCTTCGTTTAGTATATTATGGTCGGAGAGGATGTGTACGGCTTGAATGGCCTGGTTAACGATGGCCTGCCAGGATGTGTGTGGGGCCTTGTCCTCGTCGAGCTGGGCGAGAGTAAAGCCGGGGATAAGTTCGAGCAGGATACCATTTACCTAGAAGAGCTCGGAGTCAGGTGGAGCAGAGTCGACGCCGTTTTCAAGATATGGTGGTTTAATGCTAAGTGTAGCTAGCGCAAATAGGCGCGGGATTTGGGTCCCTTGGTAACTTTGCAACTTAGTATATACTGTTGTTTCGGCTTTGAACATGTCTATACATAAATCATGAAGATAGGTTTCGTTTTCAGCAATATCCCAGCCTTCTTCCGGCTCCTCAAAGTCATCGTCGTTGCGTAATTTGTCTAGAAAGTCCTGGGCGCGGCTACTGCGGACAAAGTCGATATAGGCGGATTCGTAGTCGGTGGTCCATGGATCGATCGTCTTGTCCTTACGGAGCTGCGCTGCGAATCGCCGGTCGTAGAGCTTAAGGATTGCCCGAGCAGGGCTAGTTGCGGGCTGTAACACGTCGACCTCCATTACGCAAGAGAGTGTCCAGGGTTGATACAACTTCCCTATTCGGACTTGCAGATTTCCCCAAAATGTTTGCTCGCCCTCTGTGTATAGGGTTAAACGATCTCCTTCTTTATAGGGAGAGCTACGAATTAAGTTAGCAAACTGGCTAATATATACGCTACACCTAGGTACTTACGCCATGTTTGTCTTGAAAAAAATAGGGTGGATTTGGTTAGAAACAGTTTTCGGCGAAATCGGCCGGGTGGTGGTTCGAGGCGAGACGTCTTGGCATATTAACATGGGGCCCCAGGAAGCGCGACACCCCCCAGCGAGCCATTCGCCTAACGTAGGTGATGGGGTTATGAAGGTGACCCTGGTTATGAAGGTTTTGAACATCAAACTGTTCGAGCACAGACGAAGCAAAGCGCATAGACGAAATTTGTTTGCAAAACCTGCAAACCTTTATCACCTACGTTCTGCTTCCCCTTCTTCTTCCCCTGCTAAATTACACCTAAATTGAAAATTTCTAGCACAAATCAGCATGTCCCTTCCTAAATTCAGTTCTTGCGAAGCTAAAGTCTCTATACAAGAAGCTATATAAGACGTTGAATCGGGGCGTTGAGTCGTTAATTCGCAAAGCCTCCGACATTCGCATATTATCTTCCCCCACCGTTGCCCATCGCCTTGCTGGGCGTCTCACTCAACACCTAGCCTATAAAACCCTACTACATTCTTATTAGGAAGATTAAATTATTAAATAGATGCGCGAATATTAGTCCTAAGGCTTTCTGGTAAGAGTTAATATACTTCCTATGATTATAAACTTATTTTAAATAGAAGGCAAGTCGTAGGTAAATATTAGGGGAAGATATTTATATAACGCCACGAGCTCTATCCCTTGACACGGCAGGCCCTCGGAGGAAGTGGACCGTGCGCGAACACTAGAATCAAAACAATGCGTGTATCTATATAGGATTCAATCATCAATTACACCATCACTAAAATACCGTACTGCAGGAAGGATAACTGCTGGCTACCTCATATCGGGTGACTCCAAAGATTAAGCTTATATAGTAATTTTATATAGGATTTAATGAATATTACTGGCTTTATATTTCTAAGTACGTGTATTCGGATTCGGTTAATCTAATTGGTGGATTCTTATCGATAACCTGAGGACCCATTTTGCTGTGTTAAGGGATACCAAGGAGGCACGGAGACTGCGCCAGGAGGGAGCATAGGAGGGGCGGGTACGATAGACCCAGGAGGCAAGAACAAATTAGGAGGGCAAGTATCCAACCAGGGGGCGGAGGAGGAACGTCCCCAGAGACCGTTGCTAAGTGGAAAGTTGAAGCCAGGGGGTAATAGCGCGGGTAAGGGGGTGGGTGGGTTCACCACAGGAGCAATATCTGCAGCGAGAGCGTCTGCTGCTTCCCCCCTGGGCATTGTTCTCTTGGAGCAACCCCAAGCAAGTGGGGCAGAGTACATCAAAAAATCGAAAGGGAATAGAAAAGTTGTGCGGGCGACCGGCATTAATATCAGCTTCTACGGTATTACACCTCTCGATCGCTCCATTTGCTAAGTGGTCGCAGTGCTGGTAGTGGTCCCAAGCCTGTCTGCACATGTAGCTGGTGAAGAGTCGAACTGGCGAGGATTGTATAGTATTAAAAAGGGAGAGTGGTAAATAGATTGCAAAAAGAGGTAGGGTAATTTTAAAGAATGGCTTAGGGAGCGTTCGAGGAACATTGAAGAAAACAGACTATATCTCGAGAACCACAAAAGCAGAGTACCTGCTGTTAGTGAAGTGTAGGAGACTCATCAGCGGGGGTGGTGAGCGCCATAGTTATTGAGACGAGGAAACGCACGAGGTGGAGAAAGTCAACGACACCTACACAGTGAAAATGCTCAGTCTGCTAACATGAAACGAGCAACGGTGCCGTTGCGTGTTACACAAATATGACATGATCCTTGTTGAATCAGTAAGCTTCCAACATCCAGGCTTAGTGGAAGAGGCAATTTTGACGCATGGCGCAGCTGGCAGTTGTTGATCACTGCTGTGCTAGGAGCCGCCAGACGGACACATGAGGCATTTGAACGACAATCTGAACCGCTATTTAAGCCGCCGTGCGGGCCGCCATGTGAGCTGCCATCTAAACGACACTTTGCCCAATTCCTTATGCCATTTCTAGTCGTGGTAAGGTGCATGAAAGTATGCTAGACACATGACTGATGGCTAGAAGAAGAGAAGCATTCCGCGGTCTGAATAGTTTTGCAGAAAGATGGTGGTAGCCTTCTTCGTGTCCGTGGGTGCATTCCCGCCGCAGCCGGTAGAGAAAATACCACGTCTCGGAGTTGTCATCCACAGCCGAAGATTGGTGGCTTGACGTGTCGCGAGGTTGTGCCAAGAGAAAGACTGTGCGTTGTTGACGGGTTAGAGATGCAGATTGCAGGCGGTGGAGGCGGTGCAGATGGTGCAGACGGTGCAGACAGCGCCGGCAAAACGGACGGGATAGCGGGATGCATCACCGTCCTCTGAGTGCATAATTTGAAAGGGTAACATCTCCCAACGTGCCGTGAGACTTTACCAATTGCCTCATGTCCAGACTGGATGGAATGTATGTCCTGGATGTGATGTTCCTCAGCTCGCTGCAGGAACAGTCACGCCAAGGTAGCCAAATACGAGAAGCGTCCCGGATTCGTCGTTGGTTCTCTCCTGTCGAACGGCACAGCCCTGAAGCTTGAGTTTGGAAGACAGGCCAGCTATAATATAGTAGTACTTCATCCTCGCCCGGTCCAATTCATATGTGCAGGGCGCCGCTGCTCTACAAGTGACCAAGCTTTCGCCGCGCCGCCGCACCGCACCGGGCATCTTACCCTAGTGGCTACCGTTGATCATTCGTCATCTAGCGCCCCCTCCCTGCTCCCAGAAGCAACTGCCACTACGGTCGCACCTCGACAACAACACATTTTGCCGCTATACCACCTTCCGGAAGGAGTCGCTCGCAGTGCCTATACAATTGGCACTTCCCCGCCGCTGGTTCCGGCAGGCATGGACGACGACTTTGCGCGGCGCTGTGTAAACTGACCTTTCTGCGCCTCGACAAGATACCTCACCCCAAAGAGCCAGGTCAATACGCATAATTCCCGTCAAACATCTCCACCAGCCTTGCATCCCCACTATTACCGATTTCTCCGCATTCTCCAACTACATCGCACACTCTGGCATTGACTACCTTTCGCCGCTATGTCTCTCATCAGGGGAATACAGTCAGCCATCTTCCATTATGTGTCCTGTGCACCATGTACAGGATATTTATACCGCAGCAAGAGGCGGAAACAAGCAAAGAGAGATAGGGGGCAGAAGAGGCAGCTCGAAATGGAGCAACCGGATCTATACCGTCACCCTGAACCCTCCGCGACAAATCCGTACTGGTCCGAAGAGATTGTACTCGGACCAGGCCCTCCACCGCGAAGAACAGGTCGCAAGGCACACAACGGGAGCCAGAGGGGTATCACAACGGCAGGAACACACAGCACTGGTCCAAGCCGAGGAGGAAGCAGTCTGGATATGAATCATCCAGAGACTACTGATCCAACCCGGACCTCAGATGATACGTTGAGTGGAGACAATTGGAATAGACGGCGTTATCAGAGAGAAGATGAAGAGCTATGGGGATTTGGGGAACCGGATCCGACAATGCGGAAGGGTTCTCAAAGCAATGGCACCGGTTCGTCTGTAGGAGTCGCCGGTATAAGCAGACCAGGAACTGCATATTCCACTGCGGAAAGCTACTACACCGCTCGCGCACCTCCAGTGAACGATCTCCACCCTCCCGTCGTCAGCATGCCTTCTCCGAATGCTGCAGACAATAAATGGATGCTCCAACCTCCGCCGAGAGCGAAGATCATGAACGGGAAGGAACGGGCCACCGACCGAAGTCGCAGCGGAAGTGGTACCAGCAGCCGCATAGAGCTGAATTTGCAGCGCCAAGTCAGCGCGAGACAACTGCAAGTGAAACTGGAAAGAGGCGAAACTCCAGAAATGCCTCCCCTATCACGAGGCAGCTGCTACAGGAACGCAACAAAAGGCCAGCGCCACGACCGGGACCCCAAGACCCCCAAAGCCACCCTTCCCCCTCTAAGCGGATCCCGCAAAAAGCGCCGCAGCGCACCCGTAGCCATCTCCTCCGACTCCACCGACGACGATTCCTCCGGCGAATCAAGCGACACCATCGTGCACACCGCGCCGACCACCTCTCCCACCTCCAGTCTCCGCATCGTGCGTGTCCGCAACAGCAGACACAAGCTCTCGGCCGTACTATCCGGTGAATCCGCATGCCCTTCACCCTCCTCCCAAAGCAGCTCCGATCAAAACGCGCACCCATCCCCTTCCAAGCCGCGCCGACCCGCACGCATCTCCCGCTCGACCACCATCACCTCCTCGGACCCCATCCCGCGCGCCATGAAGTCGCGCGCCCCGCTCGCCGCGTCCGACGTCTCGTCCCTCAACATTCTGGAAGACCTCGTATCCCCACACGCGCTGCTGAACTCGCGCTTCGTGTCGGCGCCGCTGATGGAGGCGCGCATCCGGCTGCCCGAGAGCGACTGCGCCGAAGAGATGCTGCTCGTCGACGTGCAGCACGGCGGCGCGCTGAAGGGCGAGGGGAGGGTGCTGGGGAAGGTGCTGGATGGGCAGGGGAAGGAGCGGTCGCTGGAACGGGATCCGAGGATGCGGTGGAGTGTGGATTTCTGAGGGAGAGAATCTCTTTTCTAAGGCTGTCCCTTCTTCCCTCTACATCATCCTTTCTCATTGATTAGATAGCTTGCTTGGGTACGGCAGCGTTACGGCCTGGGGGTTGGTTTAAGTTTTTTAAAGAAGGGGCTTGTTCTACCATCTCGACAGCTGGGTATGTGAGCATGTTACAGTACTCGATATGCCATTGTATTCCATTCCGTTCTTCTGTTTCTTGTTCCGGCAACACTGAAGCGTTTGAAGCGAGCATTCATTTCTTCAGCACACCGCTTTTTTCTTTTTTCTTTTTTCCCAACCACCCAGCGTCCGACAGCCACACATTATATATTTTGATTCTGAAGTTCTCGGTTTCTTTAGCTACGCAGTTATTTTTTCCGCTCATTTCTAGTCTTGCATTTTTTTTATCGTAAGCGGGCGGCGTTAGGAGCGGGTCTACGGGTTGCAGTGGTCATGGCGTTATGTTTTATAGGATGAGCCAGGAAGGGGTGGGAGGCGGGTTCTGTTTTGACTCGTGTTTTCTCTTCATGAGGGATGAGCGCCTGCTTGCCAGGCGGTTCTAACATTTCTTCCCCAGCGGAAAAACGCGGGCGCGGGCGGCAGAGCCCTTTCTTTTCTTCATCTTCGTCTTCGTCTTTCACCTCTTCCGCGCGTCCAGGGAGCGAATCGGCATGAACTGTATACTAGGAATTGAAAAGCGAGTAAAAGGATCTGTCTATATTTAGCATAACTAGCATAACTAGCATAACCAACTCCCACCCAAATCTATCTTCAGCGCTTCTACCTCTATTTCTACCCTAATCTCCCCTCCCTATCCCTGTCCCTACACCATCCCCACCCACCAGCCCTCTCAACCTCCCCTTCCCTCACCCGCCCTGCCCCTCAACCAACCTCCCCAGCTCCCCCACCGCCTCCTCAAACCCATCAAACACCCCAATCGGCAACCCCGCCCCCTGCAAAATCCTCGCGCCCTCCTCCTCATTCGTGCCCCTCAACCTAACCACAACCGGCTTGTCGACCCCAACCTCCTTGAACGCAAGGACGACACCGCGCGCAATCATATCGCACAGCGTCAGCCCGCCAAAGATATTGACGAACACGACGCCGACGCGCGGATCCGCCAGGACCAGCTTGAACGACGCGGCGATGGTGGCCGCGGTGGCCTTGCCGCCCGTGTCGAGGAAGTTGGCGGCGGGGGAGGCGCGCAGGCGCGCGGCGAGCACGTCGCACGTGTTCATGGCGAGGCCGGCGCCGTTGACGAGGGTGCCGGTTAGAAGAGGTGGCGCGGATGGCGCGGGCGCGGGCGCGGGCGCGGTCGGTGGGGCTGGGGGGGTGGTTTGCGTGGCGGGTTGCGCGGCGGGGGCGCTGGGGGAGGGGAGCGGGATGTAGACGATGCCGTGGGCTTCGGCTTCGAGCTCGGCTGGGGGGATGGCGGAGAGGTCGCGCAGGGAATGGATGTCCGGGTGGCGGGAGGCGGATTTGAAGGCGGCGTCGTCGAAGGTGAGGGAGGGGTTGTGGAGGATTAGGGAGTCTTGCTGGGTGGACAGGGAGAGGTGTACAGTCAGGGTTAGTGCTTCTTTTGATTGGTAGAGCGACCAGAGCGAGTTGATTAGGGAGGTGGCGGAGGCTTTGGCGCTGGAAGGGGCGGCATCGAGCTGGAGGTACTCGAGCGCCGCGAGGATTGTGGTTTGCGAGGGACCCTGCCGGTAATCGAAAGGGAAACGACGTGCGCGGTAAGCGAGCTGGGTCGTGGAGGTAGTGGGAGAGGCAACGATGCAAGGGCTGCGGGATGAGCGGTCAACTGTTATGCCGACGAAGTGGGAGGATGAGGGCGTGGGCGAAGGGTCTGGCGAGATAGTTATGCTATGGTTTTTGAGGAGGTCTGTAGCTTGAGTTGTAGTGAGGTGGAGGCTGCGGTGGTGAGGAATACTAGCTGAGCGACTTGGGGCTAGACGAACATGAGGCCGTGAGCGAGAAGTGTGGAAGGATCGGCATTGGTTTGCTGCGGATTTTTGCTGCAGATCGTTTAGAACCATTTCTTGAGTAAGAGGGTAGGACGTACGATTTCATGCACGCTTCTTCCACTGCTTGATAGTAGGCCTTTCATTACGTTGCCGAACTTGGCTGGATGGTCAACCATAGTCACTCCAGCGCTCTCCAGGGCTTTGTATTTGCTTTCAGAGGTGCCTTCACCGATGTCAGTCCATGCTCCGGCATGTCCCATCACTCTGCCCGGGACAGCTTGGAAACCTGCTACAAGAGCCGCAATGGGTCTGAATCGCTGTTTAGTTTGACAAGAATGGCCTAGAAGGGGATATGCTTACTTCGGATTTGGCACGCGTTTCTTATACTCCTTTATCCATTCGGCGGCCTCCTCTTCCGCAGTCCCGCCTAGTTCGCCGACTAAAATGATGGCTTCGGTGTCTTCGTCTGTCTCAAAGACCGTGAGTGCATCCACAAAATTGGTCCCAGCAATAACATCACCACCCATCCCAATACATAAACTTTGACCGAGTCCAGCTCTTGTGAGAGAGGCAACGGTTTCATAGCTTAGTGTTCCTGATTTAGCCACAATGCCAACATGACCAGGAGAGAATGTTGGCAATGGTTGGAAGCCTATTCTACACCTTCCAATGGCCGAGATAATTCCAGGAGCATTAGCACCTACTAGGCGAGACTTGGATTGTGTGCTGAGGATGGAATGGATCTAAAGCCGTTCAGTAGACTTGCCCCAATTGTCCTAGCTAGGACACATGGCTTACTCTCATAACATCATGTAATGGAACATGCTCCGCAACGGCTACAATCAACGGAATTTCCGCCTCAATGGCCTCCTCGATTGCAGAAGCAGCATACCGAGCAGCAACAAAGATTGCGGTAGCATCCGGGTTTAATTGCTCTTTGGCTGCTTTCACACTCGGTAAAACAGGCAAACCGAGATGTTCCCCGGTCGTACCAGGTTTTACACCTCCTACTATTTGAGTTCCATACTCAATTGATTGTTTGGCATTGGCCGTAGCTTGTTTACCCGTGAAGCCTTGATATATCACCCGTGTGCACTTTCCGATCTTCAGATTGGGAATGGTGTCGGCGTATGCGCCATACTTTGCAGAGGACGAGAAGAATAGATGAGAAGAACGATTATTGAAATATAAACAACTTTGCTTAAAAGAAGTTCTTTTGATGAAAGCATGATGAGAAAGCATGATTGATACATGAGACGTAATGCTCGCTGTGTGATGGAAGGATCAACAACAGGTCCTTGTAAAGTGGCAGGAAGCTAGTAAGTAGCACGCTACATGGGCATGAGCAGGAGCAAAGCAATTGGTAGAGTAGACTCGGGCTCTATTGGAGGAGTGAGAAAGTATATAGCGCAGAATGAGAGTCAGGTTGCTTTTGTAAAAGCGTCGGGAATAGGGAATAAACAAATTCCGCACCTGACGACGCAATTGGCTTGCTCCGACCTCGGGAGAGAGCGTCAGCCACTCTGTCGCCAGAACATCTCAAATCCGGCCGTACAGTTTGAGTTGATTTGGACGAAGCGGGGCTAAAGCCATTAAACGGCTGCTTGTTACTGAAAAACCTCCTGCAAGTTATCCACTAGATACGCGAAAAGGATGTATTCTGCTAGTCGACGGGAATTAAGAGACAGAACTAAAGCCTACATCCCCCTGGACCTACACACAAACATAGAGTATAACTAAGCGGAATAGTCGAGTATGGAGACGTGAGATTAATGCTCTGTGTGCCCGTTTGAGTAGTTTATTAATTTTTGTAAAACGTGTACACCGTTTTAGCTGTCTTTAAGAGGCGCTGCACCGAGTCTCCGATTGCAGTAGTATCTGAAGAGCTTACCTATATGCAATATCTCAATATAGGTAGAGACGAAGTTATCGGTAAGAGCTTGGCGGCGCCGAGACTACGATGCCTAATTAAGTGCTAGATGAGGTTTCTCATTATTGTAGGTCGCGGCCGCAGCGCAGCAACGTGGTCGTTAACAGTCATAGTCCTAAATGCTGAGGATCAGTGTATTTAAATTAAGACTAAATCATGTTCGCGGAGACCTAAGAACGCATATGAGTTGTCCTGTTCGACGGATAGGAAACTGCCTACCTGCCTTTCCCTCGTCCTCGTGCTCCCCTATGCGCAGACACCTGTACGCCGTTTACCCGAGCTTGTCTTAGCTTTTCAATACAAGTTGGTTTGCAACGCCATCAAGAGAAGGTACTAGATATCGGACGTGCAAGCCCGTCGTCCGGCATGTGCCTTCTCGTCCGGTTTGATTTTCACAAGCCCAGTCCAAGCTTGGACCCCTCCCCCACATTCTGTGCCCAAAGTCTCCTGCTCTTTAGTCTCTCACCACCGAGATCGTCCTTTCGTCACCGCGCGCCCTGTATATAACATTTGTCCGCTTACTGTACCATCTGCTCGTTCACACCCACATCCCCACCACCCAATAGACCAGCCACCACAATGTCTCACGTCACCCCCTTCGAGTCCGGTACGTGCCCCACCATGCCCCCCCTTCCCAGCTCCCAGCAACCACCTACTAACCTACCCGCCCGCCCGCAGAAGTCACATCCGCCCTCTCCCACCTGAAACTCAGCACAGCACCCAAGCCCAAAAAGAAGCCCATCGCCGACTCCTGGGACGACAACGTCTCGTCCAGCGACGAAGCCGAGACCGAAGACACGCTGACAGCCTCCACGACCTCGACCTCCGACACCACGCCGCCCATCGCGACGGCCTCGAGCTACGAGACGCCTCACCCGCCACCGCCCACGCCCGCCTCGCCCGTCGGGGCCCCGTTCGACTTCCCCGCCCCCGCCCCCGCCGCGGCGTACGGTGGCATAGCGGGCGACAGCGGGCGGGGCTCGCGGAGCGGCAGCGGGAACAACAGCGGGACGGCGAGCCCGGCGCGGCGGCCTGAGAAGACGACGGCGGTGGCCGGGAGGCTGATCGCGGGGGCGCTGGGGGTGCGGGCGCCGAAGCGGAGCGAGGAGGAGAGGGAGTTCGATCGCGTGACGCGGGAGAGGGAGAAGAGGGCGCGGGAGGAGCGGAGGGAGCGCGAGAGGAGGGAGGCGGAGGAGGCGGAGAGGCGGAAGAAGGCGGTTTGGGAGGATTGAGACGGTGCGAGGGGGGAGGGGGGTTTTTGGGCTTGTAGGAGTATTGGGGCGGAGCGTGCGTGGATCGCGTGTATTGCTTGTGCTGTATGGATTGTAGGTCTCGGGCTTGAGATCAGGCTTTGGGTGAGATTATTGGGGGGCGTCTTTGTTCGACTCATTGTTTCGAAAACTTATATATCATGGCATTCATTTGCTTTTGTCCGTTGGTTCAGTACTACAAGTCAAACGGGCTCAACTTATCAACCATTATATTCATTTAACTTATATGAGGTTTTGCACCAGTAGATGATAGTTGAAGGAGCATTGCAGGAGATATTCATTTAATCTTAATGCATGAGGTAAATTCTGTAACTAGGCCTGCAAGCCGCTAAAAAAAAAGTAAAGTATATTAAGTTACAGATCCAGCAAGGCTTTTTATCCGGCTATAGTGAAGCGATTGAAGGTAGCTGGGAGTGCTTGGTTGATAACGGATAAAAGCTCACCGCAATTTGAGGTTTACCGTTTCGGAACGACACCAAGCCTGTGGTTCCTTTTCATGTGACTTCCAAATTGTACATAGTGTATTCTTGGCATTACAGATTTTTAACGAGCCCCTAGATAGAATCAATCAAGCCGTTAAAGGGGTTATCACGTGAAAAATACTTTTCTAGGCGGCGAGATGGAGTGATTCTAAAAGTAAATAACATAAAAGATACACGCTACGGGGAAGCCACGAAACGCAACCCCGGTGACACCAAAGACGCCCCAACATGCCTGAAGAACCACCGTATCCGAGAAAGAAAAGAATCCCACCCTCATTCCTCGTCTCACTGGTTAGATCTTCAGTCCTTCACCTGACGAGCCAGCCTAGCAGCAAGTGCTCATTTATCATCGTATCTATCGTGTGCACGTCTTGCTAGTTGACCTTTCTAGCATTCAGCAGGAGCCAGCTTTTCTTTTCAATCATGTCGTGTCGGAAAGGAGTTTCGGATCAACACCCGCCAATTTGCTCTTGGTGGACTTCAAGCGTGTCGCCATCCTGCATGTCAAGCTGTATAAAATGTATTAGTAAATTACAGACTGGCATAAAATAATCACGAGCAGGCAACAGGCAAGGCTACGAAGTCTTTGGAAGCCAGCTATATAGCAAGTATTTGCTGAATACTGCCCCTCACCAGTAGGCATGACACGGTGCTAGCCCTCGGCCATAGAATAGAAATGCCGAACCGTGAACCTGAAACAGCGGGATGATTGACTCACCGAATCTGGATTATCTGTAGGCTGCACACGCTGTCCGTCGAAGAGAAAGCGCACACTCTGTGGGGATTTGCCCTGCCTATCGCAAAACGCATCCATCAACTTCTTCAGCTGGGTAGTACGTTTGATCTTGAAGAACACCTCGTTGTTATTATCCGTGACTTTGATATTGAGATGCTCCGACTGCTGAGCAGTATCCTCGGGCTTGTGCATGTTGTTTGGAGAACCGTTGTCCGACATATTGGAGGTGGTTTCGGGGTGTCGAATGCTGGGTCTCAGGTCTGCTTATGATGAGGAAAGTGAAGCTGTTGCCTGTGAGCGGGTGAGCCTTCTTAAATGGTAGAGGTGTGGCGTGAGACGAACCTGGGCGTGCAAGGCGCAAAAGTGATGTTTAGCGGAGTTTACGATATCACCGGAGAATAGGCGGGATAATTTGGAGTCTTTGAAATCACAGCGCGAACTGTGAGTGTGATTGAGACGGTGAAAGAGTGGTGGCGAAAAAAGCAAAGGTGGAAGAAGGAAATAAGAGCTGAAGTACTATGTCGGCTCGAGATGTGGAAGAAAGTCCTAGCTTGGTGGGGTCTTGGACTTCGAAGAGGCCCGGAGGGAGAAGCGAGGTCGGGAATGGAAGACAGGTTTCACGGTAACGGCTTGTGTCATTACTACATTACTACCCTTTCATCTGCATTCGCTAGGGTTTCGAGCACTTCACACGTCTACTTAGAGGTGCATTGAATTTCTCCTGCCTCTTTCGTGAAGTTTGTATCCGGTATCCGCGCTAAAGTGGTGCTCTAAGCGAGATGGTAGTTGATGTCACTGGATAAGCATGGAACATGAGAGCTGATAGCCGTCCTAGGGAGTAAAAGACCTGAAGACCGACCCTCCCTGCCATCCTAGGGCATGTGCGATTCAGGGTGGGTAAGGTAAATATCTCATTGCTGACCAGGACTAATCGCTGATGCATAGATTGTTTGCAAAGATCCAATTACAACGAAGAGAAGTGCAGGAAAGAGGTAAGCACATTTCCAGGCTGGTATATTCAGGCAAGCCATAGCCTGATACATATTATAAGGTTGATGCTCTCTATGAATGCTGCAACGCTTTCTACAAAGAGAATGGTGATGAAGCGAGTACAGTTAGTTGCCCAAAGGTATCCCTCTTGAGGTAATGGAAAGCCTTCGATCTTGTTCTAATGAGGGCCCATCTGACCAAGACCACAGGCTGAAGATGAAGCAGATAAGTCAAGGACTTTAATCTGTGGGACAGAAGTGTAACAAAAAGCCGTAGAATGTAATACCAACTTTCCAATCTACACTCTCATGCTGGCTCCGAAGAAGTCGAGTGAGGGAACAGGTAGTATATTAGTCTAAGACGATCGTGAGCACGCAAGAGGCCGCAAGGGCCTGTACAAACATGGAGATAAGTTTGAACCGAGACTCTAATGATTGCCTATAAAGACATTGAAGAAGAAGAAAAAGAAGAGGAAAGCAAAAAGAATCAGCGTTGGTTTTCTAGGCCCACAAGCGAGAACGCGCTAGCGCAGAGCCGCATGATTGTCTCGTTGTTTGGCCTGTCGACGGCTTCCTCTGAAGAAGCGTCAAGGCCCGCTTTCGCCTTCCACGCAGCTTGTTCTGCGTAGCTGCATTTAGTTCATTTAATTATCTCCCTCTCTCTTCGCTAGCAATGGCTCCTATCTCAAGGCGATCGCAATCCTCGGGACTCAAGGTATCCTAATTTCACTTTGCTCAAGCATTCCTGGGGGCAGTCGAACTTCCAACGCTACTCTTAATTCACTTGGAGATGTGGGCCGGCATTGTGGTGGTATCCTACTCATTTCTGCCTCATGCTCGTGAAAGAAGAGCTGGAACTACTTCCTCTTCTACTGCAATTTACCTTCCAGTGCCGTAGCTAATCTGCGTTCCCTTATTTAGTCCCAAAGACACCAGAGCTTCGACAGATCCTCCAACGGTGAGCAGAATCCTCCCAAAAATCGCCGGTGATAATTTTCATTGCGCGCGCAGCCCCGCTGACTCTTCCTCTCAGATCCAGAATCCCCTCTCCGCCTCACATCATATGCGCACGACGACGCTCTGCAACCACTACGGACAATGGCTGACCGCGTCGGGAAGGAAGTGGAGAAGTTTGCGGAGAGAGTGGATCATTGGTATACGCATGGAAATGAAACTGCAACCGCCAAATATCACACTACATTACGATTGGTATCAAAGTTCAAGGATCACGCGGACGCAACAGTTGAGGCATTGAAAAAACAAAACGCCGTAGAAAATCGTGGAGAACTTGCGAAAGATGTGCAAAGGAGAATACAGAGCTTAGCTGGTACTCCCCATCGTAGTGTGGAGGATGAGGATGAAGAATCCGATCTAGATTCGACAGTGATCCCGGAGTCAATCTCGTTAACGGTGCAAGACTTGCGACACTGGCAATCGGAAGCGGCAACCTGGGACCTCCTCCGCATAATCATTGAGCTGTACTACCCTGCACCTGGAGTGACCCTTGAAGCAACAAGGAAGAAAGGTTCGGCTGAAAATAAGAACATCTACCGCTATACTCCAGAAATCGAAATTTGGGAGCGCTTCATTCTAGAAGATGATAAAGCCAAAGAAAAGCAGATGATCCTGAAATGGCTGGAGAAAGCTGCGGACAGCAATGAGAGCGATATCCAGTCGATAACAGAGCAATTGGAATCGGAATCAGGGAAAGGCACGAGCACATGGTCAAGCGGCTGGCTGGACACACGGGCGAAGATTAAGCAAGAGAAGCGCTTGCGACAATTGGATTACCCGTTAGGAGTGGATATGCCCCCAATTAAGAACAGCGACAAGACTCAGCTTTTGGCAACCCAGCTTGACCCAGATGCTCCATTTAGGCAACGAAGGACTTTAGAAAAATCAGACGACTACTATGAACGGGCCATTTGGATGGCATGCTACGAAATGCTGCGGCGCGGAATTCCTTGGAAAGAGATTTGCGAATGGTGTAAAGAACGCAATGAAGGTTGGCGCGGCCTCAGCATGGGGGCTGCCTACGAGCACCAAGGCGATGCACTCACCTGTCTGTCCGGGCCTAATGTTGGGGGCTTATGGCGTCGCATGTGTTTTGCTCTTGCTAGAGGCAGTACTTACCGATACGAAAGTGCCGTTTACGGACTGCTTAGCGGAGACTTGGCGTCTGTTGAAGCAGTCTGTCGAACATGGGATGATCATTTATATGCTCGCTACAACTCACTACTACTCTCTCGATTCGACGCGTACCTTCAAGAAAACTATCCACAAAGGCTTCCATCTACCTTGACCCGAAAGTTCGCTCTTTTCAACTCTGTGGAGTTTCATGGAGATTGGGAAAATACCAACCGTCGGGTCATTGATTTGTTGAAGGAGACGAAAAGCATATCCGCACAGTCGAAGTCACCCATGAAGCTGATTCAGGGAAGCCTGATAAGCAGGACGTTTGAAGATCTTGTCTACAACCTAGGCATCGCTCTCTCGCAAATGGCATTCTCGGAAGAGTTCACCTCAACCCTGATATTACCGGTAGATGAGGTCACAGAAGAGTACTATAAGCGTATTGGAGAGGACCCACACGCTCTTCGCATTGTGGTCCACATGCTGCTCATCTTTGAAGTCCTTGGACTTGAAAACGCACATGGCACACGTGGCCACATTTTCGAGAATGTCACTGTCGGGTACATTGACTTTTTGCGAATGGCCCGGAAGATGGATCTCATTCCATTATACGCGGCGCAACTCTCGCCGCTGCGAAGAGCGAACACCCTTGGCCGAATCTTGCCGGACATCAGGAATCCCGCTGAGCAGAAACAATTCCTGAAACTCATGCAAGAATATGATATTGAAGTTGTGGATGCGCTCGGCGAGTATTACGAAGTTGTCCTTGGGAAAAGCTCTCTCGGTGATGAAAAGAAATCTATCAAGAAATACGAGATATTGGAACCTACTGACGGCGAATTATGGCCTGGCCAACGGATTAAGGACGATTTTATCGATCTAGATATCACTCCAGATGAAGCGGCCATTATTCAGAGTGTTGAGTGGTACTTACATCTAGAAGACCATATGAGCACAACGTTTGTCGCCATGACGGATGCCATGAAAGTCTTTCTTCGTGAGTTTTTCTACCATTAATTTACCATTCTCTGAGTGCGTAAACTGACGCATAAACACCTAGTCAATGGACGTATCGGTGCAGCGCTTGAGCTGTGCACTGTTATGTCCATAGAAATTGTTTCAAGGGCCAAAACACCATTCTATTTCGATGACCAAATTTTCAACATCATGGAATGGGACGGCATGGAGGAACTAGTGAATCCAGAACTGCGCCGATCCATTCGCTCAAACTCGAGGCGAGGCTCTGCACCTCTATCGAAGCAGTCGCTTGAGAAGCGGAGAGCAAAATTACTCAAATACAAAGAGCAGTGCCGAACTTACAACGAACTCCAACAGCTCGTGCAAGCTATCAAGCTACTAAGCCAATGGCGCAGCGAAGAAGACGCTCTCATAAAGTCCGTCCATCCCTGCCCCTTAGACCTCCCCACCCTCCATCCCGCAACAAGCAATGCCCTCTAACCTCTCCTCCTAGAGCCCGCGACTCTGGCAGTAAAGCAGCCACGAAGAACATCAAAGACCTCTTCGAGCAGATCAACACGGCCATGGAGCCACTGCTCAACGACTTTTTAACTCACGGCTTTGACGGTAACCGCACGACCCCCGCCCATCTAACCTCTCTTGATACTAAACGCCGCGCCCTCGCAGACGGCGAGCTCGCCCAGCTGACCAAGATCCGAACCGCCTACCTCCCCGAAATCGTGCTCGCGTACCATTCCGCCGTCCAGGCCTGTGCTTTCTTCGTTTCCCGCGACATCATGACTAAATCGATGGACCTCGCCACCGTTGTTGCTAGCGATATTAATGCCGAACTAGCAGATGCGTTTGTCAAAACGGGCAGGATGGAGGAGCTTGTAAGGGCATTTGCGACGAGCAGTAAGACTATGATTGCGATGAGTCAGACTGGCGACAAACCGCGCGTCGGTAAGAAGAGGGGGTGGAAGGGCGAGTCGATCAAGATTTGGGATGTGAATGTGCGGAATTAAAGGTCAGAAAACCGATGTATTATAAGCGTTTTGAAGCGAACGTAGCCTTCAAGGCCTGGTGTTGAGCTCGAAAAGAAATTAGATTGAGTGTTGGAGCGTGGTTCCTTTCATTCCTAAGACTACTATTGCACGTCAAACACAAGTCGTTCAGTCGTTAATTAAACCTCCATCCAGCTCTTCCAGCCAAGTTACCCAGGGCTCCTTCAGAGACTTTACCGCAGGCAAGCAATATTACGGTAGGACACCCCAAACGCCCAACCCCCAGGCCGTTCCTATTCTTTACCCGTCGAGGAGATGTTCAAAACTCTGTCCTAAACACCAATTCTCCGATACATATAAATGGAACTACTCCTCATTCCTCCGATCTAGAAGCAGAAATTCACTACTCCGTGTTGGCGTAACACTCTGAGCAGAGCCTCGCCCCCAAAGCACACCTAGTTCCGTTCCTCTTAACACTGCTGAAGACCAAGCCCGCGCTGCACCCCCATCCGTCGTTGATGAAAAGGTCCGCCGATATCCGGCCAAGACAGGAACATCATCGTCCGTACCAGTCCAAGGCCCGATCCCGCGCCCTTCCAGCGCTTGCCTCTGCAGCTGCAAAGTGCTCTGGTCAACCCACTCCGCCCGCTTATACAGCCGCCATCCAGTCTTCGTCTGGGTCCAGCCGACCGCTCTCGCAAGAACAAAATCCAGCACAATGAACCCCGAGCCGAGCACAAGTATAAGCACGAGTCACAGCACGCTAAACGACGTATGGTCAACACTCCGAATCTTCACTATTCCACACACGCGCAGAGCCTCTGGATCCGTCGGGCGGACAATCTGCTGCACCGACCGCAGCCCGGGCCTGATCTCGATGTCCGTCGGCGAGGCATACTCGACGACAGCGCGCTGTATGAAGGCGAGCGAGATGTTGTGCATGTTGAAGGCCTCGAGCTCCCACTGGCGGTCCGGCAGCCGCGACGACCAACCGGTGTCGCCCCACAGCGCGTTCTTGGCCAGCAGCACGTTGCTGCCCAGCAGCGCCATCTGGAACTGCAGCGCCGTGACCCACGCAGCCTTCCATAGTATTTGGAACATCGCTAGCTGGTGCGCGCTGAGGCCGAGAGAGGTGGCGGCCGGGAGCGTGGCGTATAGCCCTGTGAGGGGCGTGCAGCGCTTGAGAGGGCTGCAGAATTGATACTGCTCGGTACAGCCGAGCACGGAGAGGTCCCGCGAGGCGGTCCAGACGAGGTCGAGGGTGAGGCTCCGGTTTAGCGCTTTGAACCAGGGGTCGGTGATGTTGCCGATGTATTTCACATTGCTGGAGATTCCGATGAGTGTGACGTCGGAGTCGGTCGTGTTGAGGGCAGGAATGGGGGTGTAGGAAGTGGCGTTTTGGTTCTGAAGATAGGCGCTGGCCCACCTAGTAAGCCCCATTTCATCAGCTTTCATTCTCCCAGAGTAGTTCTTCGAGATATCTCTAACATGGTTTCCACATATTCAGCAGAATAAGGGGGAATACAAGTCGAGCTTCTCCGAAGTAAGGGGTTTATAAGGAATTGGATTCTACGCTCACTGCATGTCATACGGACCTGCCAGTAACTTGGTAAAGTTGCTTCGCACGAACGTAACATTGCCAAACTCCAAGAGCGACTTCCCCATAGTATACAGCCTCAAATTGTCCCCTGGAACCGGCCACTGACCTTGAAAATTCTCGGCTGGTTCCCAAGCAGACCCATATTTCTCTTCAGCGAGAAGAGGCACGCAGGTCGTCACACGTCTGAACAACATCGCGTCATGTTCTGGCGCGTTAATGCCCAAATCCCGGCTCGAGTGCACGAACCCCGTATCAAACCTGGCCGCAGGCGTCTCGCAGAGTCCTGAAGCAAAAGGGCAAGGGGCAGACCGATCAATAGCGGAGTCGAGCTGCTGACGGACGTAGAAGCGGCACGTGGAGGTGTAAAGGCCCGGCTCCTCGCCATAGCACGCATGCGAGTAGGCAGCGGCTCTTCCATAGTTCCAGCGGCCGAGTACGGCGTCCGAATTTAAGATGTCTAGCTGAGTCGAGTTGACAGTTTCGGGTCTGGCGGTTATGGCGTCCGGAAGGCCAAGCAGAAAGCCGCAGTTCTTGCTTAGCACGAGCACCTCATCGCTGGTAGTGATGACGCGGGAGGAGAAAAGACCCGCGATGGCAAAACAAACGACATGGATGGTTGTGATGATGATTAAGGGGAGTGAGCGCCATAGCACGGGGCGTGAGTTGCTGCGCCACGCCCAGCCCACTTTCGTCAATTCCCAGAGTGCGTTGGGACCGTTGACGGCGTTCCGTAGTAGTGCTTGTTGTTGGTGGTATAGGCCGTCCTGGTTCGCAGATGTCGAGCGGATTTGGTGTAATGAGAAACAGAGTATTCTCCAAAAGAAACTACCGGATGTCTGAACGAATAGGGCGAGGAAAGCAACCAGGATCAAAGCCTCGTCGGCTGGCAGTGTGAGCGTTGCACCTAGAGTTTTGCCGCTGGCTATTAACGTGTCAGCTAAAGAGCTGAAGGAGGGTAAGGATACACAGAACCAAGACAAAATAGGAGATTAGCGGCTTGTAATTAGGATATGAAGCCGGTTCAACGAAACGGGAAGAAAGCGACATTCAGCGTCCAAAGATGAACTGCCAACGGATATGCTTAAGAGTATCTCACTCCCAAATTGGGGACAGTGATAGCACATCGGATTTCATCGGCTGAGTATCTCTCTGCGCCAACCCTGTCCCCCCCGCTCTTACAATAATAATTTCAGCAACGAAATAACTCGGAATGAACTCACCCCAGTTAATCCAGAAGCCACTATGAACCCCGCTAATCGTTGGCATTGTTTCATGAATGTGCGATAGAGATGAATAAAAACCCGAGGATACCACATATAACATTCCTAAAGAGTGCGGCTGAATAGCCAGAAAGTGGGATGATTCATGCCCAGACAATGTGGCTACGCCAAGGCATTGGCAGCTGGACGTTAAAGGCAAAAGAAGGTTCAATGACTCTTCGTAGTGAGATCTGATATTTATTATAGATAGGAAGTGATTGGCAGGGAATACAATGCATTCTGTAGGGCTGAGCTTAGCTGCGGTGATAATGGAGGCTCTACTCACAATCTTTACAAATGCGAAGAAACTTGGCAAAGACCAAACAAGATTTTTTCTGTCATGGAAAGAAGTACCGAATCAACATTGCATTGAAAGAATATCCAATAGATACAGGAAAAGCCGAGATCCCACTGATCAGCATATAATGCCAACGACGCCCTCTCCAACCTCCTCAGCCTCCTCCACTGAATCTACCCGCTTAAATTTAGTCTGTGGGAATTTATGCGGATGCTCTACAGGGATCGGTACATCCTTCAGGACAGCTCCAACGAAAGATATGGAGTTCCCATTGAGAACCTCATAGAACATGTCCATACCCGCCGCTTTCTTCGAATTACTTACAACCAGTTTATACGAAACAGGCGTGCTCCTACACTGAATCGCAACAACATACTTCAGCTTCCCTTCCTCCTTATGCGGGCGCAAGGCAGCGCTGAGGCGCAGAATAGGGGTATCGACACGCTCAATAATGGGGCTTGGAGAGTACTCGCGTGTCGACGTGTTGACTGTGTAGAACGAGATGATCTTGTCAGTCCACAGGTCCATCTTGCCGACGCAGAACAGCCAAGATATATTCTGTACGTCAGCATCTGAGACTGGATATGTGGTAACGTAGACGGTTTGGCGTTTGGCAACGTCGACGCATCCCTCGTACTTGTCGAGAAGGGCGAGGAGGTCGTTTGAATTGTTGAGGACTTTCTCCTCTGGCGGTTCGTAGGTCCTAAATCTATTTAGTAAAGCTTGGAATATGAGGTGTGGCTTACATCGGAGCAGTGGCCGTGGGAGAAGTTGCAGTCGGAGGCAGATCTGAGATATTGAGAGTCTCCATGATATATAATATATTGTAGTATCTATTCGTTCAAGTCTAAACGATGCTTTAAAGTAAGTGATGAAGACGATTTCGCTTTGAGAGCTTCATTCCCTAATAGATCTCTGTCACTCAAATATATTTTCGCCGGATCCTGTCCTTGCAAACGAAGGACCCTGTGGCGGGAGGAGCTGAGACACATTAACACGAAGTCGCTGCGAATAATAAGACGGAGGAAATTGCACCCTCCGCCATTATTTTTCAGCTCAATCTACGCATTGTTATCAGTGGACAACTTGGAGGCGCTGCCAAGGTTGAGGCGTGGACGTTGAAACCTGGCTTGGAGAGTGTTGCCTTGAGCCTGATTTTAGCGGCAAAGGACAGCTAGCCATTGGACTAGTATAAAAGTAACTTGAAAGAAGTATTCTAGGCTCGGGCCCCCATCATGTTCGGTCAAGTGTGTTATGATATAGTAGAGGTTGAAACTAAAATTATCGAGGCCTTTTAAGCGGAGATCGCGAACACTGATTGGACGAACCTCAGTCATGAGCGGGAGCAAGATTGCAAGCAATGTCGCAGAAGCGTCTGACAAGTTTAATTCTTTTCTAGGAACGCATACTACCCTATCCTTTCATCTGTTCTTGGCGATGCTTGTTGTGTGCAGCTAAGCAGTGGGAATTTCCTTAGCCTCGCGCATTCTGTTAAGGGTCAAATGATAACTTTTGACATGATCCATAGACTCCAAGTAGCCGGTCTTTCTCGCAAGCCCAATATCATATTGTCGGTCATTCCCCGAAACCCGCCGCTAGGGTAGGACAGAGACTTGTAAGTGATAATACACAATATACAGAGTTAATCTTGGAATGACAGAAAATAGTTGAGTAAGCTCGGACCCCTAGAACTCGGTTACTACCTTACCAAAAATAAGTCTTGTTTTATAAAACTAGTAGATAGGACTATTTTAAATACGTGGCGGCTTAGTAAATAACGTGGTTTTTGTTGCTAAGACTGCTAAGATATAACGCTTTCTAGCATCTAAATACTAACTACCCCAAAAGGCTATACTACTATATTATCTACTAAGCTGCTATATGTTTAAAATTATAAGGCCATGTCTATTTTATAGTTCTATTTACTAGCTTTATAAAATAAGACTTATTTTTATATACGACTTTAAACAGTTTACCTAGCCTAAAGCTCTACTACGTTATATAATGGCCTACCACGCTTTAAATTTATAGAGTAGTATCTATTCTATACTTTTATATACTTGCTTTTATTAAATAAGACCTGGTTTTAGTTACTGTAGAAGTGTTTTGTCGAGCGAGCGTATGCGGGCGGGAGGCTCGCTTACTACCGTTTTCGAAAGTATTGCGAAAATTGAATTAAGCGAGCCCCGCCCGCACAGCATCGAATTTAGGTGATCTCACCATACAAATCGTATGACTACCACGCATACTATAGGCTTATCTTCCTAAAGGGAGATAGCTTATATGCCGTTTAGCACCACCTATAAGGCATCTCTTACTTCTCCTAAATTTATACCTACATTAGGAAAACTTTTTTTTGGGCACGTTATCGCAAGCGAAAATCAGGGTCTGCAAAACCGGCGTAAGTCGCGATTTTGGCGATTTGCGGCGATTTGCGGCGATTTGCAGCGATTTGCTAAGCTACTTATGCAAATTACTGCAAATTACTAAAATTGCGACTTAAGCAGACCCTAATTTTAGCTATAATAAAAATACTATAAAATTGCAATAAAAATACTATAAAGCTGCATAAAGCTCTACACAAAGCTCTGCACGAAGCTTTACACGAAGCTCTATACGAAGCTTTGCATAAGGCTCTACACAAGGCTCTACACGAAGCTCTACGTATAGAGGCTCTACACGAGGCTCTGCACGAAGCCTACACGAAGCTCTACACGAAGCTCTACACAAAGCTCTACGTACAGAGGCTCTGCACGAGGCTCTACGCGAAGCTCTGCGTACGGAGGCT
>Ga0307515_10003949_pt1 | contig 30946 bp, 25 predicted proteins | sample 17_EM_MG_FD_194513 | JGI IMG/M metagenome (GOLD analysis project Ga0307515, IMG submission 194513) | Populus trichocarpa ectomycorrhiza microbial communities from riparian zone in the Pacific Northwest, United States - 17_EM | ecosystem: Host-associated > Plants > Roots > Unclassified | place...
GTAAGATAACCGGGTCTTCATGAGCACTTTGTGGCCCTCCATAACAATGGCCAGCTCCTCCGGTAAGATGACCGGGTCATCATGAGCATGAATAGCTCCTCCTGAATAGGCTTCACCTTTTCGTCTCTTCAGTAGGCGTGCTTAAGAATTGGTCTCTGCGGTACGAATACAGGTGGGCATTGCTCGACTCGAAGGTTTCCGATCATAAGTGGATCTGATCTTGGAAAGTAGCTTTGTTGCTTCATATATCGTCTCCTGATTTCTCTGGACTTCCGCCGGGAATTGACGCGTTTAGGGGTACGGCGATCGTGTAGACTTCGACAATGGGTGCTCAATGTAGCTGTCGGTATTTGAACTCGTCTCTGTCGACCGTGAATTGACGCGTTTAGGGGTACCACGATCGTATAGATGTTCTTCCATCATCTTTCGCATGGTCGCGATCTCTCGGCAGTGTTTTCTTCGTCGTCGTGATCACTCTCGTCGTAGATTTCATCCTACTGAGGCGCGGAGACTCATCGGGTCAGAATAGGGGTTACTTGGCCGAGAGGAGATCGTAGGTATTCCGTGCTCGAACGTGTACTAGCCAAGCGCAATTGACATCTGGCAGCTTTCGTAGGGGCATAGTAGACGATTGACGGTAAAATTGACACGCAGGCTGTTCGTTGTCTGTCGGTTTTGTCGTTCTTTGACAATAGGGGTAAAACTCGTGTATCCTCGTGAGCGAAACGTATCCGATAACTGAAAAATCGAATATAATGTAAAGGGACGTACGCCTACGCTTGACCGCAGACGTATGGTGTAGTGGTATACTGTTGCACACGAGAGCGAGTGAGTAAATATGGAGAGTATAGTGGTAAGATATTCGATACAGATCTAAGTGCAGTAGCGGCGACCTATATACATTGGCGCTTACCCGGCCTCGGGTCACGTGTCGCCGTTACATCATATCTTGGTTGATCATTGGCCCTCCCCAAATCACTATTCATTCGTGGCAATTGTTGGTCGCCACTTGACTCTCTCAACTGGCTAAGTACATGCTGCAATGTTAGTCCTTCAGGGACTTTGTTAACCGCGCTCAGGAAAGAATCAGGCTACCATGTTTTGGTTGTTTGCAGAGCACATGCAACTAACTAATGTTCTTGGATATTTCACACTTGATAATGCAACCAGGAATGACAGTGCATTGGAACACATTGCTCAATGGTCGAAGATGATTGGAATTCCATTTGAACCAACACAACATATCATTTGATTTCTTGGACATGTTATCAATCTCACTATCAAATCCCTCTTTTGGGGCCACCATTCTGTTTTCATCAACAACGACCTTCTTGAGGAGTACAATTATGAGGAACAGAGTGAAAATGGACAGTGGCGACTATATGGGCCATTGGAAATGCAATACAACTGCTTACGTTACATTATGAAGAAACCACAAGGACTCCGAGTGGGAGCCGCAGCAGTGTGTAAACACGGCAATGAATGGAGGTCTCGCCGCAGCTTTCTGGGCACCGGACTCATGGAAGTCTTCGACGCCGAACTGTGGGCGATCCGACTCGCGCTTGACGTGGCGATCAAGAAGAGAGAAACATTGCAGAAGCATGGAGTGAAGACAGTGGCAGTCTTCAGCGACTCGCAGGCCGCAATCCGACGAGCGGCACACCTGGAGCCGGGCCCATGGCAGCGACTGGCGAGGCGGATCAACAGGAGGGCGCGGAGCCTCCCCGGCCACGGCATCGCAACCGAGATCCACTGGGTCCCAGGGCACTCCAGCATCCCTGGAAACGAAGAAGCAGACCGTCAGGTGAACTTTGCCCGAGATGCAAGCGGAAGCACAGTGATAGAGCGTCCATACACCTCGGCCTCGAATAGGGCTAGACGAAGCTCCGAGGGAAGATCAGCAGCTCAGGCGGAGTGGGAGGCCGACAAGTCCAGCAAGCACTTCAGCTACAGACTCAAGGGCAAGGCGGGGACCAAGAGACCTATCCCGATGACAAGCGTAAAGCCGCTGGCAGCCAGGTTCTACCGATTACAGTCCGGGCATGCGCCCACGGGGGTCTACCTGAAACGGTTCGGCCACCAAGATGACGACAAATGCTGGTGGTGTGGAGGGACAGTGTCCCAGACCCGGGAGCACCTCTTCCGCCACTGCAACCGGTGGAGAGTCCACCAGAGAGAACTATGGAAGGCAGTGAGAAAGGCGACGGGTTGGAGAGAGGGCAGATGCCGGCACGTGCAGATCTCTGAGCTCTTTTCCATAGAAGAGTGCAACCAAGCGGTGATGGACTTCCTGGCGGCCACTGAGGTCGGGAAGTTTCCGCCCAGTTGAAATAGCGGGATGGAGCGGGCTCAGGGCTTGGGGCTCAGGGGCGGCATTGGTAGGCAGCGGGGCTATACCATTCCTTCTTTCTTTCTTTTTTGTTCTCTTTTCGTCTTGCTTTCTGTCTTTCTCTTATCTTTCATTTGTCAGCGGGGACGAAGGGTAGCGGGGGGGGGAGCTCCGCCATCTAGCCGGCTCGCCCGGAGGCGGAGGGGATATCAGGGTCCTGTCATACTCTAATTAGAGTCAATACAGTATGATTAAACAACAACAACCACAAGGACTGGAGCGTTGGGAAGTATAGTGCCAGCATTATATACGGGATGGCAAACCAGTGACATTAATTCATGGAAATAATACGCGATGGAATGAAGAGGTGGCAGATGTTGGTTAAGCAATCAACTTCCGGGAACCGCTAGATGACTTCATTGCAGTTGCAATTTGAGCGGAAAAAGCAAATACTATACCTCATGATGAGTTGAGTCCAAATGTGTGGCAGGAGCATTGTACATTACTTGCGATTCTTCAGCCATTTAAGAACTTGACACTCATACTCCTACAAAGAAATACCCCTGCCATGTTGGCGAATGTAGTTCCCGCATAATATAAGCTGCTTACCCATCAAGAGGACCAGCGGGTGTATCAGTCCAGTCTTGCGCATCCCACTCCACACCATGTAGCAGCAATTACCAGTGCCTACACCAAGCTAAATAAATAACTGCTTCCGAAAGACACTCTGACAGCTCAGTTTGCCCACTTTGTAAAGGTACTACTCTCTATTTGATGATAGTCCTGCAGAATGTGCAGCTGTGGTTATACACCCAGATATGATATTGGAATAGTTCAAAGCGGGATGGTCAGACCGTATCGAATGGATCAACAAAGCCATTGATGATACTCAGAAGTTGAAGGTCGACCATTATAAGGGCTCAATCGATTGCAGTCCGACTGGAATCTAACCAGGTGCTAGAGATTGTGATATTACATTTCATATTAGTGAAAGTAAAGTGGGGAAGCGAAAAAGCAAGCCAGTATAGCGAAGGAAGGAGTTGACGCACTGCAGCCGTTCCTGCAAAAAATATAAATCAGGGTATGATGGAATACCGGGTCCAAGAGTCAAAAGGACGTGATTCAATTGGGAGGAATCTAGCATGAATTGGTCTTGAGATGTGAAGCATCCCCGCAATGTCATCTGAAGCAGAGCATATATTCAGCAGGTCTGTACCTCCACAGTTACCATGCTAAAGAATAATCTAACACCACGATGCAGTGTACGATACACAATCTCTGATCACCGGGCTTGCTTGGGAGATGACAATATTCGGTCAATTGAGTGTCGGAAATCGTGGTTCAAGGAAGAGATTTCTTGAGGAGATTCGAAGGACATTGTGGATGCAGAGAAGATGTTGGACTTGCAGATGAGAGCAGATCAGCTGCAGTGTTTGTGTTTATCATACTGTATTCATTCTATTTAGAATATGACAGGTTTTAATCCGTTTGTTCCCCGATACCCCGCGGTGTGACCCCAACGTGTCCGCCAAGCCCTCCTCGCGGTCAAATGTACCATCCCTTTCTCCTTCCCCCCATTTATCCGCCACCCCACCGCCCCTCCTACTCTCCCTCTCTCCCATGCAGTGTCTCATTGATTACTTCGCAGTGGAATACCCCAACCGGCCAATCCCCATCCATTACTTCCCACCCTTGCTACTAGGTCATGGCTGACTGACCAGCATGTTCGATCGAAAGCGCAGAAGGCGCGTTGAGGTTGTTGGTGGGGCAGGTGCCGGGATTTGAACCCGTAACATAGTAGTATAGTGGCACAGCTTCATATACAATCATCAGCACGTTAACCACTACACTACGAAGACCCGCCCCCGATGAGCTGCAGTTGTGAGTGGAGGAGATGTGGTTGCGTGCAAAGGGTCTTGATTGTATGTTATTGTTTGTTTTGTAGAGTAAAGCCTCACGCGCAGTGCGCACACCAAGTCTGCAGGGCCCCGCAGTCTTTTCGTCCCTGACTCTGCTGCCCTAGTCCTAAACAGTCCTTAATGTTGCTGCCCTGAAAATTGTCGTCTGGTCCGGGGCTTACTTTTGCCCGGACGGGACGGACTATTGGGAAGCCTGACTGGTACCACTCCAGGCCTCTGAGGAATCGATGATATGATTATTACTTGCATCTAAATTGATCAAAGCTGGCAAGATACAAGCACATAAACTTCAGTATAACTTATATTGCTATTGACAAGCTATCTATATAGACACCGCATCGCCCAATCACGAAGTTGATGACAATCTCTACATGACACTGCCGGAAGGCAATGATACATCTGCAAACATCGCCAGACTCAATGAAGCAATCAACGGCCTCAATCAACCAAGCTACGATGATCTACAATAAATGCAACCGAATGGAAGCCGTATGAGTCCTATGTGGTTTTACGAAGGTTATGTGGATTCCTACCACTTCCCGATATCACTTTAGATTGTGTCATATGATAATTGTGAACGAGTGCAAATATACGAAATAACGAACGACTGTGATATGGCTACCGAATTGGTCCCAAAAGAGATCGAAAATGACCACCGACCATAATCACCGAGATCTCACTGCGACGGATATCACTGCCGAAAGACTTCACATGGAGATCAAAAGAGAGGATTACCGGGAGTCCAACCGGACAAAGCCACTGCTGGAGATGTTTAAGAAATCGCATACATAAGGATCAAGAAACTATGGCGGAACAGCATACCGAACGGAATGCCGAATCACATTACCAGAGGCCAACTAAAGTACTACCGAGAAACCAACGGATATTCTACCAACCACGCACCGAGAAGTTGACCGAGAAGTCTACCGTGAAGTTGACCAGCAAAGTCTACCAAGTCGTCCAAGATTCACTAAATCACCGGCGCTACTGGAATCAGCCTCCGCCAGAAGACTTTCATCGATGGAGAAGGATCAGGGGGAGAAGATCACAGGAAAAGATCACAGGAAAAGATCATGGGAGAAGTGAGAAGTCAACCAAGATATCCACCGAGATGCCCACAGAGTTGCCCACCAAGAAGCAGTCTACCGAGATGTCTACCAAGATGGCAGCTGGAAGATCACCGATGCTATGTTCCGAACCACATTACTGAGAAGCATCTACTTGCCCAATGCCAAATGACTACAGAGGTATTCAATAGAGCATGCGGAAGCACTCCATATGAGCTCGAAAGAGCACAAGCGCACTTAAATACATGGTGAGTATAACCACCATCTGAGATGCTGACATGATAGATATACCGTGTACGATTGATGATCACCGACGGCTACGAAATATACTGGTAGCTGAAGTTCCCATCGATTATAAGTAAAGAGCGGAAGCTCCCATCAATGCCGAGTCAAGAGCGCAAGTTCCCATCGATACCGAGTCACGAGCAGAAGCTCTACCATCATGGAAGGTTTGTTTAAGGTTGGATTTAAGGTTGTTTCACATTGCTCTTGGATAGACGGATTTTTTTTGTTTTATGGATGGCCCTCCTCAGGCTACGGTAGTGCTCTTTCACTGCTCAGTTTTGCAGGGTTTTAAGGAGGCTACTATGGGAATCACTTTCTTTCATCTTGTTTATTTGTTTCTTGCTTTACGGTGTATAGCAAGAGGGGGAGTATTCCATGATAGGTCTCTGCCATCTTGTGGCCGGAGATGACTCTCGTATGGCGGGAGGTAAGTCTCGTATGACCGGAGATAGCTGTCGGCGTGAAGGGTCTATACATAGACGCGTACGCACTCATTCACACTTGTACTCTCATATATATATCGTCTTGTGGCTCTCTTAGATAATATACAATCAAGCTTCTCTAGCATCACTATTTCAACAGGCTGGAAAGCGGGCAGATGTCGACATGTGCAGGTCTTCGACGAGCGGCACACCTAGAGCTAGGCACGGGGCAGCAATTAGTGATGCGGATCAATGCAAGAGCGCAGGCTCTCCGCGCCCACAGCATCGTAACTGAGATTCACTGGGTCCCGGGACACTCCGGCATCCATGGAACCGAAGAGGCAGACCATCAGGCAAACCTGGCCCGAGACGCTAGCGGAGACACGGTGATAGAGCGGCCATACACCTCGGCCTCGAATAGAGCTAGATGAATCTCCGAGGCAAGCTCAGCAGCTAAGGCAAAGTGGGAGGCCGACAAGTGCAGCAAACACTTCAGTTGTTGTTGTCTATTCATACTGTATGCACTCTAAATAGAGTATGACAGGACCTGATATCCCCAAAAACACTTCAGTTACAGACTCAAGGGCAAGACTGGGACCAAGAGACCTGTTCCGATGACAAGCGTAAAGTCGCTGGCTACCAGGTTCTACAGACTAAAGTGCAGGCATGCACCCACTTGAGTCTACCTAGAATGGTTTGGCCACCGAGAGGACGATGAATGCTGGTGGTGTGGAGGGACAGCGGCCCAGACGCGGGAGCACCTCTTCCGCCATTGCAGCCGGTGGAGAGACCAGCAGAAAGCACTCTGGAAGGAAGTTGGAAAGGTGACGGGCTGGAAAGCGGGCAGATGCCGACACATGCAGGTCTCTGAGCTGTTTTCCATGGCAGAGTGCGACCAAGCGGTATTGGACTTCCTGGCGGCTACTGAAGTCGGGAAGTTCCCGCCCAAATGAATGACGGTATGGAGCAGGCGCAGAGGCTGACTCAGGTGCGGGGAGCGGCGGCAGTGGGCTTATATCTTTTCTTTTTTTTTCTGTTCTGGTCTATCTTTTAGTTTTTCATTTGTCAGTGGGGATGAAGGGTAGCGGGGGGGGAGCTCCGCCATCTAGCCGGCTCGCCCGGAGGCGGAGGGGGTTTTTAGGTCCTGTCATACTCTAGTAAGAGTGCATACAGTATGAATAAACAACAACAACAACATGTGCAGGTTCCTGCGCTGTTATCCATGGAGAAGTGCGATAAAGCAGTGATGGACTTCCTGGCGACCACGGATGTCGGGAAGTTCCCGCCCAGGTGACTGGAGGTGTAATGTTCAGTAGTCTCTCTGTCTATTTTGGGCTTCTTTTGTTTTCATCCATCTTTTGCTTTCTTTTGTCAGAGGGGATGACGGGTAGCAGATGTACAGCTTTGCCATCCAGCCGGCCAGCCCAGAGGCGGAGGTGATTAGGGGTCTGTGATACTCTAAATAGAGTGAATGCAGTATGATTGAAACAAAAAAACGAATCTTTAGTCGCGATGAATTTACGGCCATACTTATGATCCTATGCTTCAAAAAACCGGCAGGCTTTAGATATCTGAAGCTATGCAACAATCCGGGCCGCTGAGGAACACTGCCTCGGTATGATGAAAGGAGCTCATGTTACTGAAATTACCGGAACGACAAAGCAAGAGATTGCAGAGAAGTTAGCTGGCAGAAGCAAGCGAACTTGCTGCCGCAAATGAAGGGGAAACACGCTCGTATAGTAATTATGGTTATATGTAGGCTTCCGAACCGTCTGTCTCATCCGAGCAGAGCCATCGCCGACCCTGGATTACAGTTTTCCGAGGTGAGAATTCCTGTCCGTGTTTGCCTTAGGGCTTCGAAAATCGGGATAACAACCCTACAGGGCCTTACCGTCTGTGCACATGATGCTTAAAGCTGAAAGATGGGAAAAGAAACAAGCCACCTATACGCACCAACTATCTAAAGCAGATCAGCAATATAGAAAGTAGAGATCAAAGATATGGGAGCTATGCTAACCAAGTGAGAAGCTGCAAAATATACATCAAATCTCTAATCCTACCTCTTGTTGTGGGTGTACAAGCACACACGGTAAGCTCGGTCTGGTTGCCGGCCGGAATTATACACTTCTAGTAACAGTAAACTCCGCTGGGGACCTACAGTCACCCTGAAGAGGCCCCAGGGATTCTAGACTCGGCCCTGGACGCCTCAGGGCAAACAAGTGCTCAACCGGTCTGGCCGGTGGTGATGGGCCCCGAAAGTCGCCAGATCGGACGGACAGTTGGGAACCCTGGTCATTTGTTCGGTTGGAAAACATCTATCGATTGGGGCTCAATGGCTCAAAAATACCTCTAGGGGGACGCGGTGGAGACGCGCGATATCTTGATATTCGCGTTCTTCGAAACTTCTGAACACGAGTGATTATTGCTTCCAGCTGATTTTTCAGATCCATCTTGTCTTTATTCTTCTTCGGCGATGCTGCGGAAGTTGTCGCAGTTCACATTGATGATGAGATAGGAAATGTCGGTCAGGAAGTAGGTTGGGGCCACCAGATTGCAAACGGCGGAGTTGCGCTGGATATCTGATGAGGTCACCGATGGATATCTAGAGGGCTCTTAGGTCTAGGTTGATTAAACAAGAAGACAGGATCAATGGAGGCAATGTTCACGATGTAGTTGACAACGCAAATGATGTAACGATCTAAGAGCTGACGGTTCAAGCAACGTTAGAGGCCATGCAGTTAAATACAGGTGGTACCAGATGACGTATCCTTGGGATTTTCGTTTGCCATATCACCTTGTTTGAAATTCTTAGGGCTAGGTACTTATAGAATCAGCTCGCGAAAGGAGGTGTGTGTCCGTTGGTGTAAGGAGGCCCGATATCATTGTCCAATCCTCTGATGATGCGCAAGGAGTCTAGCTGAACGCTAGCGATGCCGTAATAGTAGCTAGACAATTGTTATGACAGCCGTGACTAGTGAAAGTCAAATTCGCTCTGTCTAACGCCGAGTACAGAGCACAGAAGTTCAGTCATAGATTTGTGGTATCTCGTAATATCAACCGCGCCGCACCTGTTTCTCTCTCCTATCCGCCCTGCCCAACAACAATGTCATTGCCCAACCCATCATGTGATGACTGGAAATTCCGACCATCATCCAACTAGCTGTGATTCGAAGACTATGCGCTGCTGGCCGAGGTTCGAATTCTGTGGTGATGATGTATAATTAAAGTAATTAATGACGTGGAACTAAAGAACAAGAATGCGCGGAAGCACACTGTTGAAATGAGGGGTATAGCAACTATCTCGCTGAATTATGAGAGTGGGTCAGTAGATTGTAGAGCTGTTCCGTCCCTGGAAGATGTTTCAGCGGATATAGCGCTGTGCGACTCTGGAAGGTGATCATAAATAATCACTCGGTCATCAGTTATTGCTCGTATTGCATGATAGGTCTCTACCTTCTTATGGCCGGAGATGACTCTCGTATGGCCGAAGGTCAGTCTCGTATGGCCAGAGGTGAGTCTCGTACGGCCGGAGATTGCTGTCGGCCTGAAGGGTCTATCCATAGATGCGTACACGCGCTTTCACACTTGCACTCTCATATATGTATGGCCTTGTGGCCCTCTTAGATAATATACAATCAAGCTTCTCTAGTATCACTATTTCAACAGCTCGTGTTACTTTGGATGGTTCTTAAACTTGTTGATTGACTGATCTCTCGAGGCCAGAAGGCCTGTATATGTACAGACTAGTGTCCCATATTCTCAGCCATATTCGTCTCCATATCTATCTCGGTTTGCTCATGTTGACTAGGGATTTGGCCCAGTGGCTTCCATAGTCTTCGATGCTGGTGGACTCGGGCATGAGACCGGTGGCTGGCCGCCTCCATCGGCCTCGTCTGCCCCCATGCTGAGGAGGAGGGCTCGGCACTGGTACTCGGCTTTGGGCTCCGGCTTTGCCAGTCGACATGGAGTTTTCCTTCTCTCTCTTTCGTATATAAGTTTATAGTTTCCCTCTCTTTGGATCGATAGACAATTGAGCTTCTTGGTTTTTTCTCTTCGGCTCTCAACAGCTCATCCGGTTGTACTGATATGAGCCGCTCTGTACTAATACGAGCTGCTCTCGTGAGGCATATCTTCATACACCAACTGCATATCAAACGGACCTGAGCTTTGAGGTTCACGATGCAGGTACACATGCAACAGCTCGTGTTACTCTGTACGATATTTGTTACTGCAAGATACGGAAGGAGGTTACTGATATGTTGGAATTGCTGAATTGACTTATACATATAGCCTCATGCAATTACGCACTCGGCACCCGCCACGTGTGCACCCACCACTCCGATTGCTACTCCATCGATCTCCGCGGATCTCCTGTCTCACATTGGTAGTTCAATAGGTTTCATCCTATTCATACTTGCAATAATACGAATGAATGTGATAGTTGTTGATTCTAGCTGTCTATCGAGACCTCAAGAACCGTATATGTGTTGAATTGTGTGATGCAGATGAAGTCTCTTGATCAACCTAAGGGTAGAGTATGTGCCATGATATACATGGAGAGTCTAGAGTGTTGTATATATGGTTTATCTCCCTGGCGTATGGCTTCAGTTGGGCTGATGCATAATCTCTCTAAGATGATGGTCATTCCATATCTCATCTGGAGATGACAGACTCAGCTGGAGATGCCAGCTGAGTGCACATGAATGCGTACAAGACATACAAGACATACTCCGAATACTGCGTATATAAGTTCATGAATGTACCTGTACTTCTGAATATAAGCTTCTAGCAATCAGTACATTTCAACAGGTTATGAGCCCGGTTATCACTACTATCTAAAAAATCTCATGATCATTCCTACAATCTCCTTCACAATCTCCAAAAGAGCCTCAAGAACCCTAAACCCTGTCACCGTAGCAACAGCCACATAACCAGCACTAAAACTCAACACCATCACGAGCCGTCTCCACGATCTCACTATGACTTCCTCCACACCCACCTTAAACAAGACCAGGTGGGGCGACATCACTAAGCTCACTCACAACAATTATCATGAATGGAAAGACGACATGATTCTCATCCTGTGAGCCATGAATGCGGACGCAATCGTCACCGGAGAGGATCCTGAACCATGGCCACTTGACTTCAACCTGGATGACAACTATGATGATTGCAAGGCTAAGGAAGCCGAGGCTGCGTCAATAATCAGACTTTCCTGCTCCTCCGAAGTACGGCGCAATGTCACAGGTATATGAAATCCTCACGAAATGTTGAACGCACTAGAAACGAGTCTGGACACAGCCGGATCATATATCGCCAGACAGCGCATCCTTCGTCAGTTTTGTGCTTGGCAATCTAAGGCGGACAAATCAATTAACGCATACTTCGCCAAGCTCAGTAACTCCCACATTCAACTGCACCCTACTGATGATGCAGTCACCGATCGAGATTGCCCCATGCAAATATTCACATCACTGCCATCGCAGTATGCGATGATATTACTGGTACTAAACCATCGAAGGCACTTACCTACACCCCAAGAAGCCATGCATGACCACCTAGAGGAAGTATCTACAGCCAGCCTCAACAAAGAACTTGGAGATGCATCCGTGGGGGCTGCCATTTTCACTGAACGAGGTGGCTACCTTGGCCGAGGCCCTGGGTGTGGTGGACTTGGAGGACACGGAGGATGCGGAGGACGCGGAGGACGTGGTGCACACGGTGGACATGGTGGAAGCAGTGGAACCGGAGAGAGCCATGAAAGTAAGTGCACCAATTGCAAAATTGACAGACATACTACAGGTGCATGCAAGAAGTGGAAACGCGCCCTGGATGAAGGAAGAAACAGAGGAAACAACAGAGGAAACAACAAGCACATTTACTTCCAGTGCGGGCTCCCAGGACCTATCAAAGTTGATTGGGTCTTGAACAAAGGTTTAAAGCAGTGGTGGATAGTGATGAAAGCGACTGCTACAGCAGCGCTCGCTGCGACCGGAGACTGCGATTCCTTCTGACAAACCACCTCTGCTCTCGCCTCCGCCGCCGCCGCCACCACGCCTCCGATGTGGGTCACTGATTCCGTAGCGTCACACCATATGTGCAATGACTGCACCAGATTTTCAACGTACAAAAAACGCTCACAGCGTATTGTAATCGAGCTTGGAGACAACTATTCAGTCACCGCCATGCACTACGGATTCGTCGACGTCATACAATCCTATCAAGTCGAAGCTCTCCATACTCCTACTTTTCGACATTCCCTTCTATCGATCAACCAATTTGATTTATGTGGGTATAAGACTACATTTCGGAACGGAAAATGCTCCATAACTTCGGCATCTTCCTGCAGTGTCGCCGGAAAACTACTCAATGGCATATATCTCATAGACCCTAGAACCGCACTCCTATCATTGTCTACTGCGAACAGAAAATGGAGAAAGAGAGACAGCTCACCTACAATTGAGCCTACAATCGAATGATCAAGAGCACCTATTCTTCTCATCTAGTCACGGATGGGGTTCCTCCACAGAGTACCTGCTCAATTCACTCAGGCTCATCTTCGGTGAACGAACCGTCCATTCACCGAGTCTGTACTCCACCTCTGTGAACTGACTGGTTCATTCACAGAGTCGATTAAAAATTATAAATAATCTATACATCTTTATGATCACTACAATCAAATGCCTCTGGGACATCCTGATGCAACACTAATTCCCCTGTGCTCCATATCATCGCTTGAATCCGGGTCATCTTCCTCATTTCCCTCTTCATTGCCCTCCTCCTCGTTCCTCTCCTTCTCTTCCTACTCCTCTTCCTCCCCAGTGACCCCTTCCTTCTCGAAAACCTCATTATCCTCATTATCCAGGTCTGGCAAATCACTGCTCTCATTGGCAGTATCCTCTGCTGATGTGGGACCAGTATCCACGCAAGCATCTCTTTGAGTATTAGCTGGACGGCTTTTAACATTGTGACTTGGCTCCAGTTGAGCTGATCTTCTGTTTCGTTCGAAATTGAATGTGTTGGCATCAGATTTGGCCCGGTGGCTTGGAGCCCCCATGGGCCTCGCCTGCCAGCATGGTGAGAGGAGGCCTGGCTCCGGCACTAGTACTCTGCTTCCAGCTCCGGGTGTAATACTGGGCTTTACCAAGTATGGTCTTCCCTGTATATAAGTCTAGTGTTTTCCTTCTCTTGAGTCGATCGACATTTGAGCTTCCTCGTTCTCTCTCTTTTGCTCTCAACAGAATGTACCAGATGGTGCACCACAAGGTCCAGTATTTATGCACTGCCCACCACCATCTCGGCCATGGCAATGAAGTGTGCACACGGCTTTGGCATTGAAACATCTGTAACGAACTGTCGTGCAGTTGCCTTTACACCTACAATGTACTTGGATGAGCTCAGCAGGGGACTGAAGAAGAGCAGCTTCTTGAAGAGTAAGCAGTCAATGGCTACCTTTTTTGAATGGCGGAACTTGATGTGGGATGGTAGATACAAGGCTGTCCATGTTGTTAGTACAATAGAATCCGTGCAATGTACTCAGTTGCGCTGTGCAGAGTGTACGTACACTAAGCTGACTCTAACCAGCTGAATTCGATCAATGCAGCACCGTACGTTCAGCGCAGCGCAATTGTGTATATGGCAGTGCATGCACACACATGTGTGCAGGGTAAAGTATGTGTAATTTTTAATTGACTCTGCAAACGAACTATTCAGGTCACAGAGGTGGGGTACAGACTCCTTGAATGGACAGTTCGTTCACGGAAGGTGGGCCTCCGTAAACTGAGTAGGTACTCCGCAGAGGAGCCGCCTCCATGAATGGACTAGAACATCTATCTCAGCTAAAACTAAGTCCACTCGAAAGTCTCTCACAATCCCTGAGTCAAGAATTTGGCACCGACGACTAGCTCATATGAATCCTACTGCCATAATGTCTCTACTCAAGGGATATTCAAATGATGATTCCATGTGCACAGTCTGCATCCAGGCTAAGCACAAACAAAAGTTCATCAAAGTGCCAGTCAAGCGCACAATGATGCCCTTTGAACATGTACACTCTGATGTGTGCAGTCTCATCTCTATACCGACCTTGCGAGACAATCGAAACTAGACACTATTCATCGACGACTACACGAGGTACATATCTGTATGGCTGCTCCCAAATAAGAAACCAAGGATTGCACCTCCGCCTTGCAGTCATTTCAGGCCCGAGTAGACTCAATGCGATACGAGATCAAGCGATTTTGGTTCAATAATGGATGGGGAGAATATGGCAATAACAACTCCTGATATGTCCTTGCGGTATGCAGTACAACATATGAGCCATGTCCTCCATATGCTCACCATCATAATTGGGTTGCCGAATGCATGATCGGTACAATCACTGAAAAGGCCAGGGCGATAGTAGTTGAGTCCCAGGCCCTAGTTCAGTTCCAGGGAGAAGCAGTTAATACTGCAGTGAATCTCCATCAGAGATCACTAAATCAAGGCCTCAAAAGACAAAATGATCGCGATGGCTATCATGCGCCGTACGAGATACCATACGAAATGCTGAACGGATTTGGAAAACCTAACCACCATTCCAATTGCAACGAAATATCGTATTAATCCCGTCTCCACAACCTATGCCGCTTCAGATGCTATGTCAGTATACTCATTTTTGAAGTTCAACGCCACCAAATCTAGTTTGGCCTGAGATCAAAGCCCTGCATGATGTTAGGCTACACATACGAATCAAAGTCATTGTGGAGGATATGGGATCCCAAATTCCAGGGGGTAAAAACCCAGTGAGAAGTCGTCTTCGACGAAGAGAGGAATGCACTCATGTCATGTCAGCATGGAAGCAATGAGATCGACATGTTTGCATTACCAGAAGATGAGAAATATGTCGCAGAGACATATACCGGAGATGAGCCTCTCCGAGATAGTCAACCTATGCCATAGGTAAGACATTCAAATCTCACATGCATGAAGCTCCTGACGAGGAAGCAGAAAATGCCCACAGCCAGCGCCTCCGCCGAGAAGACCAGACTGCCCAGTGTTCAGCAGTAAATGCAGAAAACCTCGATCTTGCTCAATAACACGTTCTCTGCTCTCAACTCCCGGGAAGCATGGCCACTGCGAGTTAAGCCAATTGGCTCCAAATGGGTTTATAACGCTAAACACAATCCTGACGTGTCCACACAGTACAAAGCACAGCTAGGCATAATGGGCTATGTGCAGACAGATTTTGGTGAGACTTATGCCCCTGTAGGGAAGGAAACTACGTATCGGTATCTCATCTCTCTCATAGGGAGATATGGCTGGAATATGGACCACTTGGACATAGTTACTGCCTTCCTAAATCCTGGAATCAACGATGACGATATCTATATGACTCTACCAGAAGGATGGCCAGAAGGTCTCAACGCCTCCAAAGTCATTGTCAGACTCAGAAACGCTTTGTATGGTATTAAACAAGCTCCACGGTTATGGCACGACGATATCAATGCATTTCTACTCTCTCTTGGGTTCACACAGTCATCAGCCGATCCAAATCTCTATCTCCGCAGTAATGGTATTCTGATACATCTGTATGTCGACGATATCTCCATGTCATTTCCACAGGCCGCCACCAAGGCTGCGATCGAGGTCGAGGCAAAACTCTCGGATAAATATAAGACCACGAACCTCAGCCCGGCAAGTCAATTCCTTGGTATCGCGACCTACCACGATTAAACTGGTACTGGAATCTGTCTCGGTCAGTACCCCAATATCACCACAATGCTCACACGATTCGTCATGGAGTATTGTCACGGCGTCTTGACGCCCATGGATCCCAATATAAAATTGGACTTGACCCAGAATCAAGGGGAGAAGCAATTGGAAGATCTCACAGACTATCAAGCAGTCATGCGATCACTATTGAATACAGCACTTCCAACTCGGCCAGATATCTTGTATGTGGTCGCTACTCTTTCTCTTTACAATTCGCAGCCATTCACCAGCCATATAACCGCAGCCAAGAGTGTCCTTCAGTATCTCCAATCTACAGCCGATTTTGGACTACACTTCAACAGCAATGGCATTGGCAGCACCATTGGCAGCACCATTTGCTTCGGCATCGGTATTGGCGTCGACATCAACAATAGTCTTGTAGAATAGTAGGATTGCGATAGGGCCAATGACAGCGCGGACCGCAAGTCTCAGGGAGGCCATGTGTTTGTTGCCAGCAATGGAGGTATCTCGTGGCAGTCTCGAAAGAAAAGTCTCATCGCCATGTCAACTCTCGAGGTCGCATTCATCGCCTGCTCGGAGGCCTCTAGATAAGCGAAATGGTTACCACAATTGCAACATGATATTCACAGTTCTCAGAACGATTCACCACCGCTGCCAATCAACTGTGACAATCAGGGTGTTCTCAATCATATTGCCACGGGAATGATCAACGCTCGAACTGAACAGATTGACGTGTGCTATCACAAAAGTCGAGATCTGCATAAACGATGAATAGTCGAATACTCCTATGTACATACAGAAGTAAATGTGGCAATTATACTCATGAAAGCACTAACTAAAGATAAGCATATGTAGTTCATGAAAGTAATGGGTTTATGGTAATTTGATGTCAATTTAAAAATTGTCTTTCTTTTTGCGGATTGCTTTCTTTATACGGATGGCCATCTTCAGGCTACGGTAGTACTGTTTCCCTGCTCACGTGTCATGCAGGGTTTCAAGGAGTGTACTATGGTGTTAGGGGTTCTCTCCTAATGGTGTAATGGTACTTAGTTACAATGTGGTATGTCTTTTTGCGGGGGCATATTTGTCACGTCTTGATTGGATAAGCATGGGGGTTTATTAGAATAATTGAAAGTGCAGTGCTACGGCAGCTGATTTGATGATGCAATGACCTGCCAGATCGAAAGGACTAGAGTCCTGCCGAGCAAGGTGTTTCCAACCAGATTTATTCTTGGATACTATGCGCATTGCAGTGGGTTGCAAGGCAGTCATGCTAGTAAAGGACTCTCTGGTTTCCAAGCGTCTTGGATACGAGGGCACGTCCGGGTTAAGCGAATACCTAAGCATATACTGACTATGGGAATATGGTGTTGGCTTTAGCCAAGAGCGGACATCATTCATTTGAGCTGGATCTGCAATGTTAATCAGTGGGGTTGATTAACGCGCATGAGTTCCACGTTGGCACTGCTGCGGATAGTTACCACGTAAGACTATGAGTTATTAATATCTGGATGATATTAAATAACGCAGACGTGTCACCTTAGAGTGTGCGTTCCAACTACCGATTGAAAACGAAGGTGAGATGACAAAGTTGAAGTGATGGTATGATTATGATCCTATATGATATAATGCACGTTGACGCAAGGATACGTGGCCACTTCTGACAAGCGCAATCCTAGATGTAAGACTGAAAGGTATCTACTGGGCATCAAAATAAGACCCACAGATGCGTGGTTATGATTGAGAGATTACATCATAGTTCGAGTCAGAGTAAGCTGAGGAAGCTATAAAGTGACCACATTTTTCCGGCAATGAAAAGATAGGCTCGAATAGCTAGAGAGAATTCGATACCTACCAGCGGAGAAATATCCTTAATTATTATTGGGTTTTTATGATACCTATACGTATTATTCCATACATAAGAATCTATTAGCTTTGTGTGGCGGGAGCCCCGCACCTTGAGTATGGATACAATTCGAATGACTGTGATCTTTGATAACGACAGCGACATAATAGTTGACGCACTCGAAAAGGTTATAGCGTACGCTAGGATCACTCAGCAAATCTTCGTGGCACAGTGCGTCTGGTGGCTAGTATCCATAATTGGTCTCGTGCAGGGACTAGTTAGTCATATCGACCATCTCAGTAAAAGACCTGAGATGAGGACAGAGGAGAATCCGCAATCGGTTACCGGTGCAAACGATATAACTGAGCACAAGAGAATTGTGTCTCCTATGCCCCGAGATATTCAGGAGGATCCACGACTTGGTTCCGACAGAAATCTTATTCACCTGGAACGCGTAACCCAGGTGGAAAATACGTTCCCCGATAGTAGTGTTCTGGACCTGAACGTTGGGGAGCACAGCCTGCAACGAGAGATTATTGAATCAACCGAGATGTTTGACAACAAGTCACGAATGGAAAGGAAAGCATTTAATACACAGAAGAAGGTCGATCAGCTATCCAGATGGAAGTCTGCAAAAGTAATAGGAAAACCCTTACCGAAAGGAGTAAGAAGATACCTTCAGTACATCCCTAAGAATATGATTAGGAAATACCGGGATAATAAGAAATATGATCTACGGCCGTGTGCTCTAGTACTTACCAGAGGGGTATAGTTACTTAGGGTTTTACACCCCCGTAACATGTGGGAATTACAGTTTGTTTGCTTCTTTGTTTGGTTGTTTGTTTTCTTGCTCCACGGAGCGTAGCAAGAGGGGGGAGTGTTGCATATATGGTTTATCTCCCTGGCATAATCTCTCTAAGATAATGGTCATTCCATACCTCAGCTGGAGGTGACAGACTCAGCTGGAGATGCCAGCTGAGTGCGCATGCATGCGTACAAGACATACAAGTCATACTCCGAATACCGCGTATATAAGTTCATGAATGTACCTGTACTTGAGAATATAAGCTTCTAGCAATCAGTACAATTCAACATAGAGTGACGAGTGGCAAGTGAGTGATCATGTATGAGTCTAAGTCTTTGAGTCCACTCGGTGACTCAGTCTCGACGACTTTATTCCAGACCTGTCTAGCAACAGTACGGTCTCCCATATGCATATTTTAACGCACCTATCTAGCTAAGATGCATCACCTTATATCTTCATACAAGCCTTATTCTCATGCGATGTTGTAAACAGTATGCTGAGCAGACGATACAATTACACACGCAACACTTCCTAAACTGGTTGCCACCATGCTGCATAATGATATTCCCAATAAAAGGAGCTATGAGAGAGAGTGAGAAGCAATGTAAAACCACTGAATCATACATCAGCAAAATGTATTTTAGTCTCCGGGAGCCTCCGGGAGTGAGAGTTGTCAAAGCATAATCCTCCGATTGACAAATCTGGGAGCTGAATTGACCCTTGCAGTGACCTCCAAGAGCACCTGGGAGCGCTGGCGACAAATCTCCGAGGACATATGAGCGCGGGCGACAATCTGGGGAGCACCTAGAATCGCGGGCAACAAGCTTGGGAGCATGTCAAAGCACTCTAGAGCTGCTTTGGAATAACGACATTCTTTCGGAACGCTGCTGGCGCACCTGGAAATCGCTTTAGCGAGAAAGCTCGGTTACTACTCGTAATTGAGCGATTTTAAAACTCCTGCATTCAGTTTGTATTCTCGGTATCTATCTATCTATCTATCGGTCTATCTCTGTACACACTGTCGATCTGGGCTCGCTGCAGACGGTGCTCAAGCGCACGCGGGGGTGCACATAGAGACAGCACTCCAGCACACTTAGAGATAGCGATCGAGTGAACTTGGGAGTGTACTTGGAGATGGTGCTGGCTGCACTTGGAGATGGCAATCGAGCAAATTTAGAGATGCACATGGAAGCGGTAATCGAGCGAACATGGAGGTGAACTTAGAGGTGCCTTGAGGTGGTTGATCTGAGGCGGTCGATCGGGAGGGAGGTGCGACAGAAGCTGAGACTATATTCATCGGTTAACTCATAATCGTGGGAATGTGATGAGAGTTAACTTTACCTTTGTGATCCTGGAGAGCTGGCTAGGTGCGGTCGATCTGGAGGGAGGCAGGCCGGGAGCTGAGGCTACATTCAGGGGTTAACTCATAATCGTGGGAATGCAGGGATACTTAGCTCGTCGGAGACGGTCGATCTGTGTATTCGGTGTTTACTCATGACCATGGCATGGGGAGGTAGGGAGGGACGACTTAACATCATGTTCTCAGGTAATGGTAGAGATGTGGACGAGAAAGAGAGAGGTGGGAGGTAATGAGAGGATATGGTAAATAAGGGGAACGACCTGCCGGATCGGGTTTGGTATGTTGACTTTGGCACACGAAATTCTCTAAGTTCCAGTTTCTCAACATGATCTCCCCATCTCCATCCCCTATCTCTCACTTTCTCGTCCACAACTCTACCATCACTTGAGAACAAGAAGTTAAGTCATTCCTTTCTACCTCCCCATGCCATGATAGTGAGTTAACATCGAGTACAGTATCCACCCAAGATCGACTGTCTCCCGCTCCCAGCCAGTCTCTCATCTCATCTCTCATCTCTCGGCACACCATGTTGCGCTTTACTCTCTCGACATTCCCACGATTACGAGTTAACCCATGAATAAAGTCTCAGCTCCAGTCGCGCCTCCCTCCCAATCGACCGCCTCCAGATCTACCGCCTCCTCGTACACCTTTCAGAGTTCACTCAATTGCCATCTCCAATAGCAGTCGCACCGTCTCGAAGTACACCACCAAGTTCGCACGATCATCGCCTCCAAGTGCATCTCCAAGTTCGCGCGATCTCTGCCACCAAGTGCATTCTAAGTTCACTCAATCGCCATCTCTATGCGCGTAGGAGTACCGTCACCGGTGCACCTCTGAGTGCGCTCGAGTACCATCTACAGCCAGATCGACCGTATGTACATATATTGATAGACTTAGATAGAAAATATATTCCCAATTATGACGTAGTAAATCTTGTTGTGATTGTGAAACACAAATATCTAACGAGACTAATATAATAGATGAAATGGCTTGTTATGGGGCTTTAGGAACCACCGGGAGAATACAGTACAAAGTTTAAGGTGCGCAGGGAGACCTGCACAGAGGTCTCAGCAGCTCGGAAATTTGACTATCCTACAAGCCAAGATTCGTAGCATCCCGAATGCACCTCTGCAACTGCAGGAGCTTTCAGGAGCACCTGAGAATGCTCTTGGAGTATCTGAGAACAGTTCGCTTCGCTTCCGGAGATCTTGGGAGAGCCTGGAAGTACCTGGGAGCATGACCGGAGTGGCTTGGAGGTTGGCATATGGCTTCCGGACCGTTTTACATATTGCTGATGAAGGTATATTCATGGCATTTGCAATTATTCAATTAAGAAAAAGAATAGACACTGAAAATCTCGCCCAAGCTGGGTGAAAGTCGCTCAGACAATGGGTGGCTCGCTCATACTACGGTCGTGCGGTCACAGAGCTGAGCGGAAAGTCCTTTGTCGGACCGAGACGACTAAAATATTCTTATCACAGTGCGTCGGACGATGCCGAGCGGGATAACCTTTTTTTCCGATGAATTACATAGACATTGTAAACATGTGCACATCTTGAGTTGCCTCGAAGCATTCTCATTGGCTAGAATTGTTCGGCATGTGGCAGTGCGTAAGTTTCTGTGGCGTCATTCGGAATACCATCGTGATCTTCCACCATCGTCATTTTCCTTAGACTCGTGCATCATTTCCACGTGACGTTTCGTTGCCATGAGGGAGAGTGGAATCGGAGAAGATAGGACGAGGGTGCTGGAGACTGCTGAATGACAGCTGAGGTAGAGTGAAAGGTGCCAAGGGCTAGAATACAGAACGGGTGCGCAGCACTCGCACGTGTGCGAGTCGCCGTAGGTTGTGAGGCCACAGCGACCGAGAAACCGGAGCAATGAGCAAACGTACTCCAATCTTTTCTGCTTCTTTACTTGAGATTTGTGAAGTTCTTTGTCGACCGCTCAAGTGTGCTAACCAAAACTTCATATTAACTCCCGAGCACAGCGAAGTTCACATACTATCTGCGGCAACACCGCCACCAGCCTTGAATATAAGAAAAGATATGATTCCTAAAGCGAAGTACCACTCAGGCCCGAGGTAACTTGGGAGCCCTTACCGTACCAATCCCGAGATTACCGGAGATCTGTTCTAAGCCCGAGGCTACCTGTGAGCCAAAGAACCTTCGGTCTAATTCCGACGGCATTCGGGCTAAATGCTTGTTTAACATGGAGCAGGAGCAACCATTTGAAGTAGGAGGATGCTCTTTGCAATGGTGTAAAGTGCGGTATTAGGAAATACCATTCTATAAGCTAATGGATGGTATATCCGGCAAAGCCGTATCTATATTTCTTCAATATACAACTACGAAGTTGTTTGCTAGGTTAACTATCCTCCCTCGCACTACTAGATAAATAGCTTATGAGTCTCAAAAATTATTTCTCCTCATCGACAACGGAGAAAGCTTAGGTGCAAGAGCTCCCAGTTGTGGTGCGGCGCGGTGAGGCTCTTTGAGGCTCTGCATCTTACCTCGCAAATTTTAGTGCGTCACATGTGTTAATGCATATCGGAACGGGCCGAACCGTTTGTCTTGTGCCCAGCCGCATGCAAGCTCGTACCTAGCTTCCCAGAGCATGTGCTGTGCAAGAACCGCCCGAGTTTGCAACGCTGCGGCTCGCCATGCGCGCCACCCACCCACCTCGGTTCGGTGTGAGAAAACCGAACCGTGACTGTAAAGTACACATGGAATGTCGAACTATGAGAAACCCATCAATGATCAGTGATAGATATTTATTTTATTCATTTTGGGTGGCACAACACAGCCGCCATAACTGCAGTCATGATGGAAAAGACTGGACAACTCTGGTCCTGGCGAGTGAAGATGTGGTTGTGGACAAAAAATTTCCACTTTTGTATCTGCGGATTCTAGGAGTTTTATGAGTCCACAGTGGTGCTTTTAGATGTGTATTGTTTAAATTTCATATGGAATTATACTTCATTCTAAAGCTCGCTATCGACTAATTGAAATTGCTAAAGGTTCGATGGGTACTAGGTGCCTTAATAAGATTGCACTGGTTGACATACATCTACTGTATGTATGCACATGCGGTTGTATACATGCTCGGCCCCCACGAAGTATCTTATCTTATCTCATCTCACTATCTCATGGCCCTTCATTCGCTTCATCCATCACACCGATTCACCCTAGCAACAATATCCACTCCCGACCTATCCACCATATTCCCCTCTCTTCGCATATTCTCAGAAGCAGCAGACGACAAACCCTACGAATTTTTCCTCGACGATCTAGAAAAAACATTTCTACCCTACGCGATCCGAAGCTAACTACGGAAGGAGAGAGCAGTGGGAGAACCACGCGAGCGAGGTTCAGAAGGAGCTACAAATGGAGAAAGATCACTCGTTAGAACACGAGCGGAAGTTTATGGGCTGACAAATACCAGCATTAAAGACAGCTTCAATATCTAGGGAGACGATCGATCGAATCCGAACAGCTACGCGTCATTCGTTCTGCTATCCGCGTCGCAAACTGGACAACACAACTGACAACCAAACCCTACTGCGCGAGGGCGTTCGGATCGCAGCCCCGAAGATAAGATGATCATTGGGCACCTCCGCAACTTCCGCTTAAGACCGAAGCAGGGATGTACTGGCCGGTATGTTACCATATCTCTGAATCGCGTTCTCTGGCTAACTGCAGAAACTACTATCACCGTGTTCGAACATAAACGCAACATCACCTATCCTTTTCCGGAGAGATGTGCTCCCAAACATACGATTATCTGCTGCGAACATCCACTGCACAGAAGGGCCGACACAATGTCTTCGCAATCCTCAGAACCCTCGCCCTAACAGATGTCTGCCACAACCGTGCCGACCAGAGCCATCAATACCTCTACCTTCACCGATATTATCCACTTCCTGAAGTTTGTAGTATTACAAAGTAACAACTGGCACCTCCTATTTTGGTGACTTAGGCATACCCTAAACATGTCTTGGCTAACCTTTCTCAAATAAAGGCAAAACCTCAGACGTCCTCGACTCCCTCAAGTAGCTTCACAAATACAACATTATCCACTGCGATGTCAGCAGGGATAATATCAGCACAGTGAACACGTCCGTCCCAGCGCGTCCTATCCGTGGGTCCTAAGTGATCTAAGAGAATCGGTGCACCTCACCACGTACATGAAAAGCTTTCTTTGTCCTGTAGTCTATGCACACAGTTTTCTTTATATTGTTACAAGGAGATTTAGTTTGTGGGGGGTATAGTTTATTCAAAGTTGTTGTCTCTCTGAACTTGTGGAGGATCCGAGGAAATACCCGTATGAGCTGAAACCTGAGGACGATTTACTGGCGTGGGTGTTGCTGGTGAATACGTGGATATTTAGAAAGGTTTGGAAGGTGGCGTTGGGAGTGAATGCAAGGATCATAAAGGAATTTGGACGAAAATAGGGTGATGAGGGAGTTTGGAGGAGTTTTGGGAGAAGGTTTGAAAAGAATATTATATTGCGGCAGTGAGGGAGGATGTGGAAATATGGTGGGGATGGTGGGAAATGCTGCATTGGGCTTAAGAGGAGAGTGGAATAGCGGTAGACAATCCGCAGGAGCGGGGAGTGTGATACTGGAACTGTATTTTGGGTGTCCTAAGGACAGCTCTAAGGGAGTCGGAAATGTACTTTTCGTGCCGTTTCCCTATACAAATGAAATTTGAAAAGACACTGGTTATATGGTAAAAAAAGCACCAGTAGGTGCTGGAACTCGTTTCGTGCCCTTTTGAAGGTCCTAATACCTTTTATTAGATGCCCTTTCGGCTTGTGACATTGAAAATGCCGGACTCTCGCCAAAGGTGCCTTAAAACCATGACAATCTACTGCTGTGGTATTACATTGTACATTTTAAAGACCAAGAACCTCACTGGAAGTGCTTATATTTGTGCTAGGTAGCCACAAATGATTGATTGTTGCTGTTCTCGATCTGCTGCTCACCTTTTTCCAGTTACAACACTTATCGCCACCTCCTCTGCCGGCACTATCAGTATGTCAATTCACTCCTACTACTACCACCGTGCCGCTACCGTTACCATCCTACGTTACTCCTGTTGGACCAATCCTGGCGCAGAGGGAAGCGTAAGTCGACTTACGGTGCAGCTGCCAAATTGGTAATTCGTATATTGACTTGTCGATTCATCAACTTCACACGTACACAAGTAGAGTGAATGCGGCTCCGCCGCTCAACCCTAACCCAATGCCTCGTGATGACCGCACTCGAAGTCCGCCCAACAACTGCAGACTGCACTAACGCTGGAGGCATCAATGACAACGTAGTAGGCAGCGGGCAAAACCTACAAGGAGGGAACTGGTAGTGGCGAGAGTATTAAGATGATGGGTGCGCTGAGGGGGAGAAAAAGAGGAGTCGGTGCTCCCACTAGTGGTTGGTGCCTTTTTTCAGTGCCTTTAGAGTGACGAGGTTCTTTGCTGATTGGAATGCATCTTGAAGGGGAAAGGTACGAAAAGGGGTAGGGAGAAGAGGTCCGAAGGAAAGGCGTGGTGAGAAATGTCACAAGGCGACAAGTCATGGGAGGAAAGGCACAGGGAAAAGGCACCGTTAGAAAAGCATTATGTAGTCCCATTTCAATGACATTTCCATAGACCTATTTACTGCAATATAAAAGAACCCTTAACCCAATTCTTGCATAAAGTGCCTTTTATTTTCGGTGGAGGAAAAGGCACCGTTCTGTGCCTTTTCCGGTGCCTTTAAACAAGCACATTTCCGACTCCCTTAGAGCTGCTGCACTACCGCGTATCTCGGATTCGCTGATAACGGGATACATAATGTGGTCTCACTCGCGATACTAACGGTCATACGCAGAACAATGTAGAGGAGCAACATACGGGGTCTGTTAATGATTGAGTTTCGTGGCGGTTTGTTATCCGACGGGCTGCTTGGAGACGACGAAATATGAGATAGCAGGATTAGATCAGATAAAATTGGATAAACTATATAGTCCTCGGACAGATCCGATCACGTGCAGAGACTTGGTAAACTTAGAACTATTTAACATTGTCTAGGAAAAAGAAGAATAGGGCTTACCCATTGTGACGGTAGCGAAGAGTGATTGTTGACCCGGTGTTACAGCATTAAACTGTCGGGTTGCCGTTGCTATGGATGACTTCGGAAGTGAGAGATCCCTAAGTCACTGTCTGGTGGACTCGCTCCTTCGCCTAGACGTGCTGTTCACTCACCCTATTCAACCATGTGCCGCACAAGAGATGGCACGAAATAAAAACCGAAACAAAGCACCACACGAAACTCTAAACGAAGCATAAGGTTGCCGCCGCTCTACCTGGACTCTCCCATTCGGGGTCGAAGCCCTTCACTGGGTGTAGATTCAAAAACATTCCAACTAGCAACAGTATATGTAAAGGTGCGGGTGGGCGGGTTGATGCTGAAGGCGCTGCTTGCCTTACTCCTGCCGCTCCGCTCATCTTATATACCCCTTTTCCCTGCTCCTGACTCCGCTCCCTCTCGAGCTCGAGCTCCTGCTCTAGCTCATGTTCAAGCTCTGGCCCAAACTGAAGCTCTTGCTCTTGCTCTTGCTCTGGCTCACGCTCAAGCTCACGGCCCAGCTCCAGCTCCGGTCCCAAAATAGGTTCGCCCTTGCCACAAGGGGCTCGCCCCCGGTCGAGCCCCGCCCGCCAATTTGCTTCCACTAGATCTCTGTCAAGCTGAACCATAAAGAGGATTTGGTTGTCATTTGGTTTTTAAATGGACAAAATAATCTAGACAAAGGTTTGAGGGGGGTAGACAGATACGGAGGAAGTGGTGTTGAGAGCAATCAAAAACGAATAAAGGTATTGAATTGTCTATTGTACAAAGAGAGAATAAGGTAGACGTATATGTAAAAAAGATACCATACCAAGAGCTAGTACTATACAATGCTCAAGGCAGCGGATCGCCAAGTACTCGTACTAAGCTCGAGGTTACTAGAGTCTAAAGCCGGGAATCTTCAGTTCAATCCTCGATCTTGGCAGTGTTCCCGAAAGTTTGTCCCGAGCGGGGGGTGGTGTGGTCTATCCGAGACGATGGCTTTCCGGACAAAGATATATCGGACTGGGTATTCCGGGTGTACCTACATCGTCAGTCTCAGGTCCGTTTGCAGTCTCAGGTCCATTTGCTGGTATCGTGAGAAGTTGGTGTTTCGTATGAGGAATGCATAGTGTATATCAGGATCACGGAGAGCGGCACGTATCAAGATAGTTCAAACGCATATGCAAACGGATTTAGATATGATATGGGAGCCTGAATATATACGGGCCTTGGGCCCCCGAGATATCATTCAATTGACAAGTCATTCAAGCATCCAAAGTAACACTGGTGTTGCTACAGTACTTATGGGATAACCGTGTATATATTCTATGATACAGTGAAGAGAAGGAGAGAAGGAGAAAGACTCGATTTGTATACCGAGAATTATGAGAGAAAACTTTGATGCTTCGCCACTCTTGAGTCACTCGCCACTCTGAGTCACTTGCCATCGGATATGTAACTGGGCCCGCATAAAAGCCGAGTGATGGATCTATGATGCGAGTGACGGCTGGGTGATTAGTGATAGCCTCTCCTTGTGCGGGATAGCTCATCAAGTTGTCTCAGGGATCGGCGATAAGGAAGGTTGTCTGGTAGCTGTCTAGATGCATTGTATTCATGAGTAATGGTGTCATTTTGGGAGGGAAACTTGCAGCAAAACTGCGACAACCTCCACAGGGGCCCGACAGTTCACCGATCCAGGCCCTTGGTATATATATTTACTCATGCCTTGACCTTGAGCTAGTTACTGGTGGGAGGAAGACTGGCGGGTGCCCGGACTAATGGAAACCCTGGATCGGGAGATGTAAAGAAGGGATGACTGAGTAGGAGGCTTACTGTTATCTGCGTCAAGCCCTCATTTTTTTTGAGCAAAGTCTTAACGGACATATAGTCTAAGTGGTTCTAACCGGAGAGAGAGGCATTTGCTATCTATTGGTTTATCACTCATAATCGGTATCTCGTCCTTGACTCTAGGAACTTTATCTACGCTTCAACTATTCGAGATTGTCACAGTTGACTATTCCGGACTTATCCTACGACTACCAGCAGTTTTGCTTATTGTTTTAATTACGTCGAATATTTTATCGACTGGTTGAAGGTCGTTTCTGTTGGGGACGATCAACCATCAGATACATAGCGTCTATTCTTAGTTCACACTTCCATAATGATGAGATTGAAGAATGCGCCTCGACGCAAGGGAGCAAGTGGGTCTTAGGACCACCCGGAGTTACAGAGTAGCCAAGGGCCAAGGAAAGGCAGAGCCAGCAATTCGTTCGGATAAAAGTCTCCAATAAATCGTTCACGTGCGGGCCTCTTCTTGGGTGAAGCACTTGCCAGACACGAGCTTTAGCCCTAACCTTTCGCGACAGCCCGTTTTAATTTCTGGTCGAATTGGTGGAGAGTTAGTAGTAGTTGGCGTCATCTCTGGGGGTGCGTTGCCGGGTATCTCGTTTGTGGTCTGAAGGGTACAACCCATGGAAGTGTACTAGGGAGTTAGGTGCAAGAGTTCTGTGGAGTTCTAAGTTGCATTAGTGACATCTTGGGTTATCACCCGGATGCACCTTGTAAGCGCTCTTGGGTTAGTCGCCTGCCAAGTGCACAACAACTCGCAAAATATACGCAAAACTTAGTCTGCAATCAAATTGCACGGGGGAATTACAGACTTTAGACATAGAGCTGCGCTTTCTAGAGGGGCAGTAAGAGAATTGAACTTGCTTTTAACTTCTGGGGCTTTGTTCTGTTGTGCGTACTTTCTTATTGTTAGCCATTTAAGCGAATAACCGTCAGATTAAGATGATTGTGAGACATTCAATGATCTAATCGATGAGCTCTACTTACGTATGATGTGTCCGACCTGGAATCGGAACCCGCCAATTCCCCATCAAATTGGATACCTTTGGCACTGAGTACCTCTACTAAATGTAGATGGAATCCGTGTTGTCATTGGCCCAGTACTGGAATTAACTGAGGACCGTGGGAACTCACTAGGCGGTGGTGGAGGGACACCGTCCCCTCCTAGCAGTTCACATGTGGCAATACCAAGCCAATGACAACGCAGAGTCCACCTACATATTGTGGAGCTACACTGTGCCAAAAGGCATCCAATTGATGAATTATCTATCACACTGCGGTCTCCGATCTTCTCTCTATTGTGGTTTAAGTATTTTGCAAATTCCGAAAAATCCCGGGTTTTGTTAGGCCGGTTGCATCCCTGCCCCAGCAGCCCCAATACGGCTGCAGTTTTTGCACGGTATCCCGTCCCGTTTGCATCTTGTGGTTCACACTAAGTTGTGCAAGGAGGAATAGAACATGATTTGTGTTGTACCTAAGCTGTTGTGCTGAATCTCTCTCTTGGCTAACCTTAATTGACTGTCTATTTAAGTCTAAGTCTAAAATGACACGTTCACAAAACTTAGCGCGCTAGCGGCTCCGCGCTCAACCCTAAACCAAGGGCTCCTGATAATGCACACAATTTACTCGCCATCACACAGCAATCTTTCCAAAAACGATCGGTGAGAATTGCGTATGTTCGCTGCTTCGATATTTCTGGTATATATTCTAATGGTCTGCAGTTATCTTGATGTATTGCATTAGTAAATATAGTACTACACTTGACAGAAGCACCACAGAATGTTAATGCAGCAGACTCCAGTTTTTGCACTATCGGTGATGCCGTCCAATGCAGCAATCACCAATCGGAGGTGGACCAGTCCAGACCGGACCGATCTCGGACTGAGCCCTACCTCAGACTGGACCAGTACTGCAAAAAATCATATTACAGACTAGGTCAGACCAGTTTAGACCGGACCGATCCCAGTCTAGACCAGACCGAGCCCTACCTCAGACTAGGATCGTCCGGACTGGTGGCAAAATTCGCAATCACCCGCTAACCATCGCGTGGGGCGGGGTTGCGTGGTAAGAGCGACGCAGGGGGTAGATCTACAATTCACAGCAGCGTTGTCAGAGAAATAGTGGTGTGGTGCAGATGGACCTTCGATAGTCAAATTCTACCAGTACATCTAACAGGACGAAATTGCCGCTGTGAGTAAGAAATGGGCCTAAAACTCTTCCACCAACATAAACGCCTACTAGGAAAAGATACATTGCACTAGCAGCTACAACAATGCGCTACATTGTGTCATAACAGATTTGCGCGGCATCCATTGCATTCTTTATCTAACCCATGCACGAGTGACTAAGCTGTAGAAATAATCAATTCAGTAGCCATAAGTTACACCTACTAAACTGAGCAAATCACTAACATCCATCTTCAGTGTCGCTATACTCGACGTCGGTATAATGTTCGTCGGTATCCTCGTCATTGATATCCTTTTCATAATAAGAGTCGAACTGGTCGTTCATTTGGAGGAGACGGACACTGTCAAAAGAAAGACTTTAGGTCAGCAACACCCGATCATAGTGATCTCATTTATTTCCGAAAACTCACAGACTATGGTATAAGCATGCGGCTGACATCAACACAGACTGCACAGTATCACCGCGGAAGCCGAGAAAAGAATGGAAAACTTACGGACTGTCACACCATGCCATTTAGCTCGAATTAGCGCTACGTAACAGCTACGACATAAAGTAGCAAAACTCACGGACTATGGATACGCGCCGTCGGGACTATGTTAGCGAAACAATATTGAGAAAGTCAGCATAGGGGTTCACACAGCCTATTTAATATGAATCGTTCGACACATTTTAGAAATTTGCTGTGATTCAAAAGAATGGTGGCCTATATACTCACAAACTATCGGATGAAGCAATGGTGCCCAGATTAGTCATCACAGCTGCTCAGAACATTCAGGGGGGAACTCACTGGCTGTTGAATCAAGCCATCGGGCTCATGTCAGTCTCGATGCAGCTGACAGTAGTAATGGTGATACTTACCGGCTGTCGAATCAAGCCATAGGGCTCATGTCAGTCACGATGCATCTGAGAGCGGTCACGGAGATACTCACAGGCTGTCGAATCAAGCCATCGGGCTCAGGTCAGTCTCGACGCATCTGAGAGCGGTCACGGAGATACTCACCGGCTGTCGAATCAAGCCATCGGGCTCATGTCAGTCTCGATGCAGCGGAGAGCGGGGACGGAGATGCTCACACGCT
>Ga0307515_10003950_pt1 | contig 30931 bp, 3 predicted proteins | sample 17_EM_MG_FD_194513 | JGI IMG/M metagenome (GOLD analysis project Ga0307515, IMG submission 194513) | Populus trichocarpa ectomycorrhiza microbial communities from riparian zone in the Pacific Northwest, United States - 17_EM | ecosystem: Host-associated > Plants > Roots > Unclassified | place...
AACTTAAGCTTAGCACACAAAACTACTAGAAGGACTAGTATCCTATAATAAAAAGAATACTTAAAGAACCCGAACTTAAATCTAATATTAACTCCGTACCTAATACTAAACCTAAACCTAAATAAGAACTACGGATAAGCCGAACAAGCTCGGTACCCTAGATATCCGCATAATTAGAGCTACTCCGTTAGCGTAACTTACTAAGAAACCTAAACATACAATCTTTACTGTCACTATAGCTGATATTAAGAAGGCCTTAGCACTAAAGAAGTACACCAACCCTGCTATAAAGGTACTAGTAGAGTACTATAACCGCCTAAAGGCATTTTTATGGAAGGAAGCCGATAAGCTACCGGAATACCGATTATACAACTATAAGATTATACTTAAAGAAGGAAAGCAGCCTGGATTTAGACCCTTATACGGGATATCCCAAAACAAACTCTAAGTACTATAAAAGTATTTAGATGAGAACCTAAGTAAAGGATTTATTAGAGCAAGCTCATCGCCTATAGCCGCACTAGTGATCTTCGTTAAGAAACCCAGCGGCGGTCTACGCTTCTATATAAACTACTGAGCTCTTAACGCCGTCACTATTAAGAACTAATATCCGATCCCATTAATATAGGAGACACTAAACCAACTAAGCAAGGCTCGCTACTATACGAAGCTTAATATTATCTCTGTATTTAACCGCCTCCGTATAATAAAAGGAGATAAATAGCTTACTGCATTTCGTACTTAGTATAGACTATTTAAATACTTAGTAACGCTATTTAGCCTTATAAACGCTCCAAGCTCGTTTTAACATTATATAAACAATACCCTGCGCCCCTACCTAGACATCTTCTATACTGCTTATATTAACAACATCTTAATATACAGTAATAACCTAACCAAATATTAGAAACTCGTTAACCTTATCCTATAAGCCCTACACGAAGCTAGTCTATAATTAGATATAGATAAATGCAAGTTTTATAAAACGGAAGTCCTATACCTTAGACTCCTTATTTCTATAAACAGTATATAAATAGACCTAAAGAAAGTTGAAGCAATTATAAACTGGTAAGAACCCAAGAATGTTAAGGACGTAAGAGCCTTTATAGGATTTGCTAATTTCTACCAACGGTTTATTAATAACTTCTCCGCTCTGGTTTTACCCCTTATAGCTCTAACCTAAAAGGATAAAATTTTTATCTTTAATAAGGAATGCAAGAAGGCCTTTACCTATCTAAAGGTTATATTTACTACTACGCCTATACTCTAATACTTCGACCTAAACTAAATAAGTGTTATAAAAGCCAACTTATCTAACTATATTACTAGAGGCATCCTGTCTTAATATAACAAGGATAGAGTATTATACCCCATAGTATACTTCTTAAAATAACTAAGCCTAGCCAAATGCAACTATAAGATCTACGATAAGGAATTGTTAGCTATTATTAGATATTTTAAATAATAGCAACCTAAACTAGAAGGCGCTGGATTTCCAATTAAGGTCCTTAGCGATTATAAGAACCTACAGTACTTTATAACCACAAAACAGCTAAGTTATTATTAGGCCCACTAGTTAGAATATCTATCTTATTTCTAATTCTTAATTATATACCGCCCAGGCGTCTAAGGCCAGAAGCTTAATGCCCTAATCCGACGCTCGCAAGACGCGCTAGCCCTAGAAGAAGCGCGCTCTTACCAAAATCAGACCCTACTTCGCCCTAAACTATTTAACCCTCCCACTAAAGATCTTACGGTACACGTCCTTGAAATAACTAATTAATTAATTAAATAGATTATAGTTGACGAATACCTAAATGACGAGTTTATTTAAGAGACGCTTAAGCTAATATAAGATGGCATCAGATGCTCTAAAAAGATTTCTTTAAGTAAATGCGAAGCCCGTGGAAACCGCTTATATTACTAGAACTATCTAGTTATCCCTAATTACAATAAGCTTAAGCTTAAACTCCTTAAACATATACACAATCTACCTATCGCCAGCCACCTAGGCCAAGGAAAGACCCTAAAACTACTCTAACGGGAGTATTATTAGCCGAACATGCATAATATAACACGAAGGTACGTCTCTAGCTACTACACCTACTAACGAGCTAAAGCCTCGCATAAGACGTATAACGGTCTTTTAAAGCCGCTGCCTGTTCCGGACCAAAGATAGAAGAATATTTTAATTAACTTTATTATTAACCTTCCTAAGAGTAGAGGCTGCATAAATATTATGGTAGTTATAGACCAACTATCTAAAATAAGACACTTGGTCGCCTGCCCTAATATATTAACGCCTGCCGTCGCCTAACTATTTCTAAATCACGTATAGAAACTCTACGGACTCCCTAAAACAATTATCTCCAATAAAGGCAGCTAGTTTGTCTTGGCATTCTAGAAAGAACTAACTACTTAACTCCGTATTAAAGCACTATTATCTACTACGTATTACCTAGAAACGGATGGCCAAACGGAACGCGTAAATACTATAATAGAACAGTATATTTGGATATACACGTCATATTTATAGGATAACTAAATCAACTGGCTCGTATTTGCCGAGTTTACTATAAATAATTCCGTCTCAGAAACTACAAAAGTCTCCCCGTTCCTAGCCAATTACGGCTAGCACCTACAAATGGGTTTTAAACCCTGCAGTAATGTTCCTTACCCTATTTATCGCGCCTTACAAGTCGCAGAAGCAAATAAATTCATAGAAAAGATAGAGGAACTATAACAGTTCCTTACTAATAAGATAATATGGGCTTAATCTATCTATAAAGCCGCAGCAAATAAGAAATAAACCCCAGCACCGGCCTACTAAATTAGTAATTTCGTCTGGCTAGATATAAGAAATCTGAACATAAAACGACCTACTAAGAAACTTAATTAAAAGAACGCTGGCCCTTATAAGGTTAAAAAGGTTATCTCTCCTTATGCCTACTAACTAAAGCTCCCTAATACGGTTAAAATCTACCCCGTATTCTATACGTCAGTCCTCCACCCTACTGCCCCCGTATTAGACGCCCTACCTAAACAGATATAAGACCCTCCCCTACTAGTCGAAGTAGACGGTAAGAATGAGTACTTTATTAAAAGAATTAACAATATTAAGTACGATAAACGGAAACGCTAATATATATATCTTATAAAATAGAGAGGCTTTACCAAGTCCTTATAGGAACCCGTTAACTCTATAGGACTTATATAAGCCGTAGAAGACTTTTATAAACTCTACCTAAAACTACTACAGCCCTATCTCGCAGAAGCTCGAGTTTAAAAGGGGGGTACTATTACGGGATACCCCTGTAACACCTTGCACACATCCACCTATTTCTACCAACTTAGCAATTAGAGACTAACCGCGAAATGGCAATTTAACGGCAATCTAACGGCAATCTAACGGCAATCTAACGGCAATCTACGGCATTCTGCTATATTCTGCTAAGTTCCACTAAATTCTGCTAAGTTCTGCCAGGACTATGACCTGAACCCTATTCTGCCCATATACGTGTTAACTAAGTAATTAAGTCAACAATATATGCCCTTTCTTCCCGTTTTCCTACCTTCCTTCCTTACGCAACGTCTTAACCTCCTTACATAGTTTATATACATAGCTTAATAATATCTACCTTGCTATATATTATCGTCGCTTATACTTACTTCGTAACATAAAGATAAGACCTAATTAGCTAAAATAGAAAAAGGCTATTAAGAAGGAGTATTAAGGCCTAATTTATAAGGGAATCTAGAAGCTTTTAAGATAATTAAAGCTGCTAAAAGGTATTAAAGTACTACTAGGAAAGCTTATCCTAAAGACTAAAAGGGATAGAGATAGTAAGATCCTAAAGTAAAAGGTAAGATAGGTTATTAAAGGGTTTAAATAGTGGTAGGGAAAGAACTTTAATTAAATATTTGTGGGAGTATATAAGAGTGTTATATAGAAGCTAGTAGTCGCCCTTATAGCTCTATTTAACTTAGAGATTAAGTAAATAGATACAGTTAGAGTCTTCCTAAACTTAAAAGCTAATATAGATATTTATATAAAAGTACTACCTAACTAGGAAATTAATAAGGAGATCTTAAAGGATGTACCTAAATAGGTATATAAGCTCCTAAAAGCACTATATAGTCTAAAATAGGCACCCTAACTATAGTAAAAGGAATTAGCCTCTATACTTTAGTAATTAGGGTTTAAAGTATATACTAACGACTAATATATATATATTAATAAGTTAATAGGAATTCTAATTATTATATATATTAATAATATACTAATTATTAGTAAAGATAAGGCCAAGATTAAGGCTCTAAAGAAGAGTCTAATTAGATATAGTAATAATTAGTTAGTTAGTTACAGTTATATTAGATTATATAATAATATAACTAACTAAATTATAATCGCATCCGCTAATTATATTACGTAAATATAACTATATAACTAAACTAGATATACTATAGAAATAAGAAAAGTAGGGGTAGACCTTTAAGGTAGACCTTTAGGGAGACCTAGTAGAGCTTTAGGTATAAGCTTAGGTAGGGTTCTTATCTATATATAATAAACTATATATAGATAACATCACGTATAGGTCTGTGCTAAAAAGATATAATCAATATAACTATATAATTAAATCGCAATTATCTCTTTTAATTATGTAGAAATTATAATCAAACGGCTAATTATAATTCTATAGTTATTACTATTACTAAGTCTAATAAGAAGATTTAAGATAGAGGACTTAGGCCCTATAGAATATTTTATAGGGGTAAGAATTACTTAGAATAGGAAGGAAGAGATAATTACCCTATATTAGGATATATATATTAGCAAGATCCTGAAATAATATAGTATAGAGAATTATTATCTAGTTAATACGCTAATAGTAGCTAGAGCTACTAAATTTATAGCACCCTTTAATGGATAGGTAATAGTTAAAGATACTAAGCTTTATAGATTAAAGATCGGCTCTTTAATATATTTAGTAATCTAAACTAGACTAGATATTATATATAGAGTCTCTATACTATTATATTTTCTATTAAACCCCTCCCTATAGTATATAAAAGCTATAGATTAAATACTTTAATACCTATACGGTATAAAGCTCTTAGGAATTAAATACTAGAAGTATGTAGGTAATCTAAAGACACTCCTTTATAGATATTATAATATAGATTTTATAGGTAATAAGTTAATATAGAAGTCTGTTTTAGGAAATATATACTTCTTTACTAGTAGAGTTATATTATACTTATTAAAGAGATAGTAGATAGTAGTATAGTCTATAACTAAGGTAAAGTACTATACTCTAGCTAAAGCAAATTATAGGCTAAATAATATACTTAGGTATAGATATTAAGTTAGTATATCTATATAGAGATAATTAAGGCTTATTAAGCTTAGCTAAGAACCCTAAGTTTTATTAATAGATAAAGTATATTAATATTAAATACTACTTTATTTAAGAGCACGTTATAAAAGAAATAATCGACCTATAGTATATTGTAAGTTTAAAAATAGCTGCTAATAGTCTAACTAAGCCTCTTTTAGCTATAAATTATATAAAGTTTATAGAGTAGCTAAGGTTAAAGGTTATTAAAATTGATTAAGCTTGTTTAGAGTATTAAGTTAGTTAAATATAAAGGGATATATTAAAGGTCGTCTATAACTAACTAGTTATAGACTAGTTACGTGTAGTAGTTACATAAGCTAAGCGAGCATAAAATCCACTAGAATCTACCTATAGAATAAAACCATTAATAAACTATAACAATCTCATTTATGCATCTTAATACACGCATTTAATTCCCTTGCACCTCCGCTGCACCTCGTTAAATACCAGCTTCAATATCTATAAAAGTACTTCTATTTTCAAACATAAGTTACGTAAGGGTATAATATAAGCAATAAGTAAGTAGCTTAAGCCGTAGCTAAGTAGAACTAAGCTCGCCCTGAGCTACCTTGAGTCGGCGTAATTGTGCCTAATTTTATCCCTAAGTACCGTTAAAAGGGCCTGAAATTTGGCCTCAATAGACTGTAAGGATGCGCAAGTTCTAAGTCTAACCAGCCCCATTTTCGGCCCACGCCACAGGAGTTCGCAGTGATTTAGTTCTATAGACCCTAGTGCCGGTAATACTTTCCCTTTAGTTAAAATCCTCTAGGCTATTTAATATATTTGGAACCTCCTATTTCCAGCCAATAGTAGTTTCTTATTATAACAGATAAGAAGAAACGTTGGCTGCGATTTTCCCCGGTTAGCGATTTTTCCCAGGTATGGGCTTATGCCTTCGGGCCAACTATTGTCTTAAGTTTGTTTGCGCTGATAAAAACTTAAAAGCGCAGCATGCGCAAGTGAGGTCTCTAGATCAATTGCCAGGATCAATTATAATAATATCATATTTGAAAATATTACGACACCGGTCCCAGTGGTGTGAGTGCAGCCATCTTTCTCGCTCCTTGCACCAGTAGAGCATCCATAATGCAGAGCGAAGCCATCGCCTCCACAATTGGAACAGCACCTAAGCAAGGTTAGCTGGATTATATCAATTAGACAAGGCAAACATACGTGGAACAACGCATGGATCATGACGCCCCTTGGCTTCTAAAAATCCATCACTTTCTCCTTCATATGTGACTGTTTTTTGGGCTTGTCCAATCGTGGCAGGGGACTTGAAAGCAACACGAAAATAGATGGGTGAGCCGTTTGTTATTCCGCCCTGGATTCCTCCGCTGTTGTTTGTTGAGGTTGTGAGCTTGGGTTTTGTGAAGCCACCCTTTGAGCTCGAATCGGTATTGGGATTGCGAATAAACATGTCGTTGTGTACGGACCCAGGAATCTCTGTCCCTTGAAATCCAGATCCGAATTCAAATCCCTTTGTAGCCGGGATGCTGAGCATTGCGTGGGCAAGTGTTGCCTCCATCTTAAAAAATGCTGGTTCTCCCAACCCAGTCGGAATATTTCGAACAACACAAGTCACTGTGCCTCCAATACTGTCCTGGCGATCTTGAAAGTCGGCAATATACTGCTCCATTTTTGCTGCAATTTCAGAGTCTGGGCACCGGACGGGCGATTCATCAACTCTTTCTCGCGTAACGGTTTGAAGAAGTTGAAGAAACTCAGGATTGCTCGATGGGAAAGGATATTCTGCGTTAGGTTGAATGTGATAAATGCTCCCAACGGACGAGACCCAAGCAACAATCTCAATACCATGGACAAGTTTAAGGTAATGCTCACAGAGAGCACCTGCAGCCACACGACCTATTGTTTCTCGGGCACTCGAACGGCCACCCCCTGATGACGAGCGAATACCATACTTCTCAAGGTACGTGAAATCGGCATGACTAGGGCGTGGATATTGCTTCATTGTGTCCCCTTTGTAGTCCGAAGGGCGGAAGTCCTGATTCCTGACGACCATGGCAATCGGAGTTCCAAGTGTTAATCCTCCTTCCACGCCTGATTGTATTGATACAAGATCAGCCTCATTCCGGGGTGTTGTAATAGAGCTTTGACCAGGGCGACGACGAGAGATCTAGCATTATGTGTGAGCGTGGCAAAGCATAAATATTATTCCTTGTTTACTAACCTGAGGTTGAAGTATCTCTTCTGATACAGGAACTCCAGGAGGAAAACAATCGACAACACACCCAACGCTGGGACAATGGCTTTCTCCATACGTCGTCACACGCAACAACTGCCCAAAGGTTGACATGATGGGGGTAGGTGGAGAGTTAAATCAGATGGCAAACTTGACGCGCTGTCTGATTTCATCGGAAGTTGAAATGTGTTGTGGGCCTGTTTTAGTGGGGCTTGCTAATAAAATCACGCTAGCTAGGATGCCTGCAGCATACTAACCCAAGCAGAAGCGCCCAAAGCGCCCAATACGAAAAGTGCCAAATGCCACACGAAGGGATAACTAAGAGAATTGGCCCTTCCACAACATGCCGCCTCAAAGAACTCGAGGAAAATATCCCTGCCCTTTAGCTGAAGAAAAAAATTGTACCAAATTCTTCGCTGCCACAAGAAGTGCGAGTGCCCATGCAAACGCAGTACATTTTGGGATACGATACCCTTGTCCTTTTGCAGAAGAGAAAAACTGTACGAAAACATTCACCTCCAGAGGCAGAGCAAAAGATCATTCGCGATCAGTACATCAAGGAATCAAGTGTGCTTGTCCTTTTGCGATAGAGGAAAGTTGCAACATATTATTCAGCTCCCCTTCCAAGGCAAATGAACACTCAAAATCAGCACATCAACGGATCCGATATCCCTGCCCTTTTGCAGTGGAAAACAATTGTACCCAAGTATTCACCACGGCATCCAATGCAAAAAACCATGGCGATTTTGTACACCAAGGCCTCCGCCCGATTGCTTGTCCACTTGCGGATGAAAAAAACTGTGCAAATATGTTTACGACCAAAGGCGAAGCTGGTAGACATGTCGCCACCGCCCATCTACAACTCCGTCTTTTTGCTTGCCTGCTTGCAGACGAAGAGAATTGTACAAAGAAGTTTCCCACCAAAGCACAAGCAGAAGCGCATACCAACTTAGTTCATTTAAACCTCCGTCCTTATCTTTGCCCACTTGCTGATGACGAAAACTGTACAAATATGTTTTTTTCCAAAGGTACGGCAAGATCGCATGCTGACTCGGTTCATCTACACCTGCGCCCTCATCCTTGCCCGCTTGCAGATGAAGAAAACTGTATGAGGATGTTTGGCACCAAATCGCAGGCAAGAACACATTCCAACACGGTCCATCACGACATCCGTCCTCATCCTTGTCCACTTGCAGATGAACAAAAGTGTACTAGGATGTTTGGTAACCAAAGCCAAGCAAGAGAACACGCAGAAGCATTTCATCAACAACTTCGACCTTATCCTTGTCCGCTTGCAGTAGAAATGAAATGCTCTCGACGGTTCAGGAAACCATCTGGCGCACAATTGCATTCAGACACGGTACATCTCAACCTACGTCCTCATGCTTGTCCCTTTGCAACGGAAGAAAATTGCACCTGGATGTTCGGACAGAAAGGCGCAGCAAATAAACACGCAAATAGGATCCATTTTCCAATCCACTGTCCTAGAAAAGGATGTGTCCAGCGTTTCCGGACCGTTCCAGATGCCTTGGTGCATGCAACAAACTCTGCACACGAAACCATTGCTCTCTTCCTTTGCCCTTTAACTATGTGCAAACTCGCGGTTTCGAGTAAACCAGCTGTCGAGAGCGACATGCTCAGACACAGATCAGATCACTCCATTGCTGGTGATATAAATTCCGAGTCTGATTATCCCCCTCAAGAAGTTTCAGACCTCGTCCTACCGAGCAGGTACAACTTATACTCAATGGTTCTAGGGCACAGTCGGGATCTTATACACGCGATCGACATTCAAAGAGCTGCGCCTGGGATTGAGACTCGACTCCACGACCTCAACGACAACAGCAATTATGATTACGACAACATTGACTCTGGCGATTACGATGACGACAACAGCAACTCTGACGATTGTTTTTATGACAACAGCGACTCTGGCGATTATGATTACGACAACAGCGACCCTGACGATTATGATTACGAAAACAGTGACTCTGATTACGACGATGATGAAGGCGACAACAACAGTCCTTCTGATCTCGAGGAGAAATGCAAATTCAGTATCGCAGATGGTAGCATGTCTTCAGTCTGCCACCCGGACTCCATCACATCGTTGTCAGAAAGCGGAACCATTTCGTTAAGGACAAGAGAGCTTTTGTTAGAGCAGAACATCAGCCAATGGAGTATGTTTTGGCTCCATCTCACATCTCACACAAACACCGCTAACGCAGGAAATAGATGCTCGTGCACGTCAAGCGAACTTGTTTGTCGGCAACTTAGGTTTGACTTGCCTAGGCCCAAGGCCCTCAGACGGTCATTTCGTCTTGGAGAGATGCCCGGGAGAGGTTGTCATTGATTTTGACACCGCTCGACTGCGGGCCACACGTGGGACAGGAAAAAATAAATCGAAGACACTCGACAATCGGTGTATATCATGCAGAACAGCCCTTCAGGTTTCCGCTTTCCTTGATAGGTACGAAGAGAGTTACGACCAACCAAGCAATTCCAAAAATTGCCTCGTCAGCAACTGTCGCCAGCCAGTCTTTCGCAATTCAGGGCGATGTGCAGATCATTTCTTCAAGCGCCTCCGCCAACAACATAAGGAAAGATCTAGAGTCAACCTACCTACACTTCAGGGACTATTAAAAAGTAAAATAAATGAACAATGGATCTTTCGGAAAGACTCTGGATATGAACGCATATTAGAACGTACGCTCGAAATTCAGGAAGGCAAGCGCCCGGGCACTGATCTGGTCATACTTGACGACGAATTCTCCCCTACCTCGAGTCAACTTTGGGAATTTGCAATGGTGGAGAAAGTCTCAGGCAAAGTTCTAATTAACGCTCAGATAAACCATGAGAGATGGGGCCTTGATCATAAAACCCCGACTAGGGTCGAAAACAAGCTCATGGAGAGTTTGAGCAAAGCTAAAGCTTTTCAACTCTACCAAAGAACCCTCCGACGCTCATCTACGACGAAATCAGCGCACATAGACGTAGATGAAGTTGCCTCGAAGCTAAAGGCTACGGGAATTACTCCAGATACTCTCATTCTTGTGTGGCATTACGGCATAACCGATCTATTGATTTTACGATCTTTCTTGGATTCAGGGGGGTACAGCGGTATCTTGCCCCCGGACAGCAATTGCATCCCTATGATCCAGCTTTTCAGAACCAATCTCAAGGAGGTGGTTATACCAGGATTTATGAAACCGTTTCCTCTCACCCTGCCCATCCTGTTTTCCTTATTCTTTCCCCGTCATTCTCTAGTTGGCCTCAACCATCGAGCGCTTGAAGATTGTCTGCAGACAAGGCTTCTTGCACTCACCTACGATGAACTCGTCAAGCCACCAGAAGCTCGTCCAGACTTGCGACTAGAACAGTTGGATCGGGTGTCTCAAAGGTCAATCATGGACTGGCTGCAGAAACCAGTACCAATAGATCCCAGTCTTAAGCTTCATCAAGGTGGCCATTGAGTATAAGTTTAAGGTATTATCACAGTCATGACGGAGTTGATACTGTGGTTAGATGTAAAATTAGTTTGAACGTTAGAATCAATCCATTCCTGTATTTTGGGGAACCAAGTCGACAAACTCCTTCCTCAATCGCCGTCACTTTGCTGCAGTTCGTGTCGGACATGAAGTGAAGTCGACTGTTAGTCGATGCGAATCAGCGATGAAACAAGTGGCCCTAATCAAAGACATGGCCAAGACCATCGTGGCCACAGTGCATCGTGGCACAAGCGCCAAAGTAACTTTCAAAATCACTAATATCGCGGATGGCGTTAACTAACTCCTTACTCAGATCCAAACTAATATGTTTCTCCACACTAAAACTGCCTTTAATAGCCACCATATCGAAGATATGGATTGGGGTAAAGTCGTTCCTATGTTAACGACAAGAACACGTTGTTCGTTCTGTTTTGCTTAGATGGGGATTGTGCGGATGCGGTGAAGATAAAATAGTATAGATATTAAAAGCAGCGGCTGAGGTAGATGTGAGGGTGCTGAGTAAGGGTGAGAAATGTAAGTTCTTAAGTCTATGTATGGACTGATGAGGGACGCAACCCCAAATTCCTTTAGAACACTCCGTTACTATCCTCGATGATTGGGTGCTAAATTCCGTTATCCGCTGCGCTTTGGGTGCGTCAACGATTCATTCCTGTCAAGATCAACTACGGTCCGTTTGATGTCCTTGGGCTACTAGCTAAACATGCGAATAAGGACAGTCTTGAGGACTGATGCATAGTTATGGGCGCCATTTTTCATTAAGTAGTAGTGGCCTTGGCTTAACGATTAACGATATAAAGACGAAATTGTCTATTGGCATAATACCGGGTTTTTCATTATCCTCCAAAGCAGTGCTCTGATGTTAAACCTCAACTCTCTATACTCTATAATTAATCTAATGAAGTTAGAAGAAATAAAATGTAGTTTAAAATTGATGTACTTTTAACGGGCATTTTATCTTTACAGAGAAGCCATGTACTAACACGCCAAGGGGATCTTCCCACGGCATCAACAAGCCGCTGGCGGCGATGAATCACCTTCAGGCGTTCTTTGAAGAGGGTGCCAATACTGGGACCCCTGAGAGGTTCGCGTAAACTTGACAATGTTCGCTCATGGCCGATACTCATACATGGGGGTACCGAAATCGGGATCCCGAGTGAGACTGAGCGGAACTTGAGCAACCTGAGGCGAGCTTGATTGAAGGTTGAGCCAGACTGAGCACGACTGAGTACGACTGAGCACGACTGAGGGGAGCGTGAGTAGAGTTGAGCCGGGGTTGGGCTTATCTCGGCCCAGACCTTCTACCGAAGTTTTACCATCGCGCTAAACCACATTAAGCAAAACCTTCGTTAGAAGGTCTAGAGCCTGTTCGAGATTTTTTGGTGATATACGCGGGGTAAAATGGCCTATGAATACCTACTTTGAGCTTTATTATATTAACACCCACAACTTCCTAAGCTATTTCTAATGGCCAGAATAACCAAATTAAACCTGGCGAAGAAGACTACGTCGTCCGATTTACCCAATTCGAATCTATTATTGCATCATCGCGTGCGACGCTCTTAAGCGATAGCTCTTACTCCTAAACGTTAATTACCACAGCAGCGCTCTTACTACAGCCAAGGCACTTAAACTGACGAGCCAGGATTAGAAAATAGTTAGAATTTGCGTGTCTTTATATCTAACCGCGAACGGCTTAATTCTATACTAGCGCAGCTCTATAATTTCTAGTAGAGCTTTATAACTTTTCTTCAGCACTATATAACTGCCTCCTCCTCTAGTAGTTATAAACCGCCAGAGCGACGCATTAAAAGACTTTGGAAAGCAATATTTAAAGATCCAGTTATTAAAGAACAGCTCCTACTATATAGTGGTTAGGAGGTAGGAAAGCTATATTAAGAACTATTATGTAGGCAAATATATAAGGAGCTAGAGGATCTTACGCGTTTAACGTAGGAAGACAGAGGTTCTATATCTAGGAGGCTTGGGCAATTTAATATAAAGGAGCCAGTTAAAGAGCTTAAGCTTAATACAATTGTTATTAATATAGAAAGGATAGCTCCTACGCTATAGAGCTTTCTTACAACTCTTATCTAGCAAAGGCTATATTATAACTCTCGCGATCTTATACCCTACCGCAGTAAGATCTTTATAATATACGCAATCCTCTTAAATATTCAAGCTCCTAAATTAAGCTTCCTATTATATATAGCTCTTAGTATTTATTTATATAATATAAGCGTAAAGCGGAGGTATATTACACTACTTTATAAGCTAGGAGTTATAGTATCCTAGAGTTCTCTTATAAGAGTACAAAAGGAGCTAGAGGAGGTTAGCAGAGTATATAGTTTTACACTTAACAGTTTTAATAAGGTCGCTTAGGCCTTATAGGTAAAGGGTATACTTAAAGCGCCTAACGTATAGTATAAGCAGCGAGGCGTCTTAGGCCTTATAGTGTAATTTTATAGTAACTTCCTTATAGGTTAGAATTAATGCTACGGCATTATAAAGTTATAACCAACTAACGATTATATACGATAACTTTGACTAGAACAAGAGAGTTTAATATAAGACTATATTAAACGTAAACAAGTACCTCTCTACTACTATATCTAAGCTTATACTTAATCTTAAATTTCCTTAGGGTGGGCTCTTTACTTCTATATTAAAGCTAATAGTAAAGCTTACTTATAGAGCAATATTTAACTATCCTAGTAATTAGGCTAATTACTATATATAGCAGTGTTAGTTATATTAGATTGCTAAAGCTATTATATATATATTACCTAAGGTTAAGAAGCTAGAACTTCCTAATATATCTATAATAGATTATCTTCCTCTATAAAAGCTATACCACTTTACCCTAGGCCTAATTCTAGAAAATAAAAGCACCTTAGAAGGTATATATAGTATCCTTAAGAATATATTTAGTAGTAATAATAGTGAATATAGATTTTAAGAAGGCTAATTAGGGTATAAAGATAGCTTATTTAATAATAAGGAACTAGTCTTAATTAACGGCGATTAGAAGACTATAGGACTTCTTTATTTAGTATAGCAAGAGTATCATTTAGAGTTACGTCCCTATAAGTAACTTAAATAGTTCCTTCCTATACCTAGATTATTTTACTAGCAAACTAACTATATAGATATAATATCTAATATCTACAGTAGTCTATCTAGATACGTTAACTTATTAGATTATAGTAAGCTTTATCTTAGCGTGTATTAAGGTTCTAAAACACCCTTTTATTATAAAGAGGAGGTTACTATTAAGTCTTTTAATACTTAAATTACTACACTCTTCTTATTCCTACTTCCTCTAAGTATTAGGGACTATAGAATAGAGGTAGTTAATAACTAGCTTAATGGGACAGATCTAAGAACTAGCAATTATGTAGAGGAGGTAAGAACTAGATTCCTTGAGATTATTAGAAGGATATATAAGGAGTTCTTTACTATTACTAGTTAATTTTATAATAATAAGGCCTCCAATAGGGTATTTTAAAATTATCTTTACTTTATATAAGATATAGAGGTCTACCTTACGCTAAAATTTGTAATTAAGCACGCTAATATTGGGCTTATTAAGCGGGTAGTTATTTACTACTATATCCTTTTTACTAGAAGCTTAAAGACTTAATATACTTACCTAGCTTTATATCTTACTAGACTACTTATAACTAATACTATATATTCTAATCTTAAAAGGGCGCTGCTTACTAGTATACTAGTTAACTATAGAGGTTAGAAGGATAGTTAGTTTAAAATAGATTAACTTAATAAGTACTATAATCTAGTTCTTAAACTCCTTCTTTAAAGTCATAGGTAAACAAGCTTAGATATAACCCAATTATTCACTTAAGTATTACTTACTACCAGCTACTATCTAGATCTATAGACCGCTATAGAGGGTATATTTAGGGAGTTTAATTGTAACGCGGCCCGCCTCCACGTCGCCATACGGCCAAAAAGACACAGAGTGCTTGCGAACTTGTCGCAAGCGCGGCGGGACCTAATATATATACTCTTATATTAATAGTATATATTATACGTCAGTTAATATATTAGTTAATGTATATAACCTAGCTTATAGACTATTAGAGAATATTATATAAAGGTTTACTATCTAAAAAGCCTTTTACGGTGTATAGATATTATCAATTTTAAAACTTAAAAGTTAACTAAAGTAGTAAAGGATAAGTAAGCTATAAAGTTAAATACTAAGTCAACCTTATTATAATTAAGTTCTAGTACTAGGAAGTTAAGAGTTCTAAAATAGCTAGTATATTTTAGCTCACTTATTAATAGATTTAATTTAAAACTGTAAGGGGATACTACTATAGTAGAAGGCTTAGATAAAGCTAATAAGAATAAGCCTTAGATAACACTAATTAATACTTTACTTAAGAGAGCTTCACTTAATACTTAAGCTTATATACTTCTTACGTAGTTCTAGTAGTATATAGACGGTAAGTCTATTGTTTATAGTAAGTCTATTATTTATAGGTAGGTAGGCAGGTAGGTAGGTCGGTAAGTAGGTAGGTAGAAGAGAACCGTCGCTATATTATATTAAATTATCTAAAATAATATAATTTATTTTGCACCAACTGCATAGAAAGAGTAATACTTATTTATTGCTTAAATTAAGTAAGATATATAGAATGCGCGAGAAGGGCATTATATATAGAATGTGCGAGGAGGGCATTATATATTAATTGCGCATTAAGTGCAAAATGCGTAATTAACTGCACTGTATTGTTAAATATAGCAGTATGCCGCACTGCATTGTTAAATATAGTAGTATGCCGCACTATATTGTTAAATATAGCAGTACGCAGCAGTATGCCGCACTACATTGTTAAATACAGCAGTATGCCGCACCTTAGTCGATACTATACGCTACACGTTGTAGTGCGCGGAATGCGCATTTGGCCGCCAAATGCTGCCAAATGCTGTAAAAATGCTGGTAAATTTTTTCCTGACGCTATCTCTCTATACCTTTATAACCATTAATCTCTCTCTAAATTAATTAATTAGCTTCTTAACTATATTATATATCTCTTTAATCTTCTATTATATCTTTAGGTTATTTTTATCTATAGCACCTTTGCCCTTAATCTTAATACTAATTTATTCTACTTTTTCGACCTTTAAAAAAATACTTAAAGTTACCTACTACTTTAGCTTTCCTTTTATACTTTCTATTTTTTAGCTTTAATACTTTTTAAGAATACTATAGATATTATAAACCTTATAATAACAGTAGTGCGACTACTAAGGAGAGATATAAATAGGTTAGTTAAGATAGTATAGGAGGTACTAAAACCGATTAAGCTATAAAATAAAAGGTAGCTAAGTTATATAGCTAGTTATGTTATAAGTTTAGAATATAGGAACGTAGGAATATAGGAATGTAATATACTAATATACCAATATACTAATATACTTAGTGTATTTCTTAGGCGTAGTATTATATACTTAAAGGACTATAGTCCCTACCTAAATAGTTCTCTTTTTTATAGTAAATCATAAAATATAATTAGAGTTAATCTATTAGGCAATTACTCTACTAGTTATTATTATACTATTAACATCTCTTTATTTATATACCTAGCCTAATAATAAGTCTACTATAGTATCCCTATAAGGCTTTATTATAATAAATTAACTATAACTATAATTTTTTAAATTAAACCCTCTATTAGGACTGGCTCTCTATTTATAAGTAAATCTAATATAAATTTATATAGCTAGTATAATCGCACTTTAAATGATTTTTATATATAGTACGTCTTTTATACCTTCTCTATAATTTAATATTTAGCTATATTACTACCTATAAAATATTACTATTTTAAAATAACTCCCTTTATAATTATAGAATTAAGCAAATTATTATTATCCGCTTTATTAATAAGAATATTACCTATTATCTTTACTAGGTAATGCTAATATACTTTATTACGTATATTATAAAATAGGCGTATAAACTTTACTAGCGTTAAATCGCCAAGTATTTATTAGACCTTAGTTAGGTTTATTATTATAGTAGGATAATGTTCGTACTAATTTAATAGTACGAGTGAGTTGTATCCCGGGGCACGAAATACGTATAGTATTGTATGCTCTTTGGGATGGTGGTGACTGTCGATTCTATTAAGGTAAACTACGTAGTCTATATACTAACGCGCCTCCCCCCTAATTAGTCAGCACGTAGGTAGTCAGTGCACGAACGCGTAAATACGCGTTCGTATACTAGGTGCTATAATTATATACTAGCGGTACTTAGAAAATGAAACCACTTGTGTATAGCCTCCGTAATTGCCTTAATAGAACTATAAAACACGTAAGGAAATATATAAGAAATCCCTCCTAAGGTGCCTTCTGGGCTGCCTTCCAAACGGTGCTCTAGGCTGGCCGTAAGTCCTACTTATAGTCCGTAAAATGAACCGTATAGCCTTTTGACGGGCCGTAGACGAGCCATAAGTCAGATCTTAAGGGCCGCTAAGGCGCTAGTGCTAAGCGAGCTAATGGCGATTTTCTATCCCGGGGATGGAAAATTGTGATTAGTTAATTTAACTACTGGTCCGTAGAATAGGCCGTATAATGAGCCGTACGGCCTTTTAATAGGCCGTAGGCGTACTATAGGTACTCTGTTAGTCCCGTTCTACCTATTTTATAACTTTTAGGTTAAGCTTATTCGTGTTAATTAGAGTTTTAAGGGCTTAATACGACTTTGCCTTAGTTATGGCGTCTACTAGGTTGTTTCCGCCGCTGATCCATTTAACCTCTGTAATTTTACGTTGTTTATAGGCCTAATGTAAGTATATTAGGTTGACTATAAGCCTCTTTTTTTATATTGTACCTAGTTTAACTAGGTAGTTATAGAGGGACTTTAAATTAGTACATAAAACCAGGGGTAACTGCTCTAGTTGTAGGATCTTCTAGACCGTTAATTTAATTACGGCTGCTATATTAAAGCTATAAGCTAATATATATAGTTTAGAAGCTAGTACACTGTGGGTTACTTATTTGCACTTAATTAAAGACTAGTATAGTATATTTGCGTCCTAATTGCGGTCCATAAGTATAATTATAAAGCCGATTTGTAATAATAGGTCTTTATTATTAGCAAAGGAGGTGTCCGTAAATGCCATTATACTAAGGGAATTTAGGTTTAGTGGTATAAAAGTAAGTCCTCTTGTCGCGTTGTTAATTTGCTATTAAATACGCTTATTAAGCTGCTTGACATTTTCTTCTTACAGATCTACTGCCTGGGCCGTAAAGGATAAGTTATAGGTAGATTTGGGTTGGCAGACTATAGCTATATAGGCGCCTCTTGCACGCTATGCAGCGTATTAATCCTTTGTATTTACGGTCTTATAGGTCTCTCCGCGGGAACTAGTGAGGTTTATAGGCTTTGCTATAATAGGCTTTAGGTTTTAAGCTTGGCGTTCCTAAGTTAGCTAGATTAAATTGCCTTTTTATGTAATTAAGCCTCTATTAAACTTAATTAGAGTCTATTTAGTTAACTGCTCTTATAGCTTCGCTAAGAACTTTACCTTTTATAGTTTAGTTTCTTTAGCGTCTATAAAGGTTTGGTCTGCTAGGAAGAGGGTATTATCTATTTAGAGTCTAATAATATTAAGGCCGTTTAATAGGGTATATAGGAGGTAGGGGTTATAGGTTAACTGTTCCATTTTAAGTTTACTAACGTGGTGCTGGTAGTATATTTTAAACTAATGGTTTCCGGCTTCTGGTACTCCGTAAAGAGGTTTTACAACCTATAAAATTGTTTTTGGTTATAGGTTAAGCTCGTAGGGTGGTCGTATAAAGATGTCCCTACTTAGGTAGGTATTAGACTGTATATAGGCTTATAAGATATCCCGTAAGTATAGGGCTATAGGCTTAGTTTGCTGTAGTCTAGGTGTAAGTATAAGTATAATCCGTTAACTGACTTGTTAAATTATAGGTGATTGCGTAAGGACTAAGTCCTTTCCCTGGTCGTTATAAGCTTATATAATAAGCCTTGACTTTTTAAAGGCTTTATTAGTACTAGGGTGCTTAATTTTATTAATAAAGTATAAGTTAAATATGCGGACGCCTTACGGGACGTCTTTCTCCGTTATAACTGTAAAGACGCCCTTTTTAAGTAATCCGTTAATCTCTTTATATTATAAGTCCGTAAAAGGGGTTTCCTGTACTAGAACTAATATATCTATAGGCGGAGATTGCCTTGCGGATATTCCTGCGGAGGTTAGGTAATTCTTTATTACGGGGTTTTTGGTTATAGGGTGCTTTCAGGGGCGTCCTTAGCTATGCTTTACAGTAGGTTTAGTAGGTTTAGTGGGTTTCTAGGGGACTTCTAAGGTAGGTAAAGGTGCTTCTAGTTTGTCTAATTCGGTAGTCGCTTTTAGTTTATCTAGTTTAACGGTTACTTCTAGTTTGTTTGGCTTAACGTTATGGGTGTTTTTAGGCCGAAAGTAGGGTTTTATGGACGTGCTTCTAAAGCTAGTTGGCCCGTTAGGGAGTTATACATAGTATGTTTTGTTTTCTACGGCTAGTAGGTAATAAGGTCCATTCTAATTGCCGCTTTTACGCTATATAAGGACTTTAGAGTTAAGCGGGAGGTTGTATACTAGGGTTGTATTAAGTCCATTGCGGTAGTATAGGGCGTTATTAACAGTTTGTTTGGCCTATAGCTTAACTATCTCAGCTATTGCCTTCCGTATTGCGGCTGCTTGTTCTATAATAGATGGGGTAGGAGGATTTAGTTTGCTTATCTTTAGGTAGGCTCCATAGACTAAGAGGGTAGGTACTAGTCCGTCCGGGCCAGTAGTGTCGTTAATGGCTTTTACGGCCATCTATAGAGTTAGTTTCTTTTGGATGTCCTTATATTCGTCCGTAATAATCTAGTAAGCTCTCTATAAGGCTAGGTAAGCTCGCTTAATAAGCCTAATAGACTAATACGCCTTAACCGGAACGGCTTTTGTTAATATAGCCATAGCCGTAGTATACTGCTGGAATTTCTTGCTGATGAAGTTCCTACCGGCGTTGTGGGTGATATACTGCGGGGGTTTAACGTATGTATCGATCTAGCAGGTCCGTAAAATATCCTAGGTATGCTTTATAGATATATTTTATAACTAACGGGCGGCTTAATAACGGGTTGCCTTATTAATTATATATAGTACTAGGCTGCCGTTAATGTATATAATGTCTACGTATACTAAGTGGTTAAAGTTAAGATCCTTATAAAGGGTGAACTTAAATCGGCCTAGAGAACGTCCGTATTTTTGGCAGTAGGAGTAGTATTTAGTTAGGTGGTTAATTGCCTTTTTGTTAACGTCGTTGTGTTTAGAGCGTTTAAGGACTCTATATAGCTTTTTAGCTAATAGGTGGCCGAAACGGCGGTATAGGCGGTGGATTTCCGTATTAGTGAGGTAGTATAGGTTGTAGTTAAAAGATTCCTAAATGTATGTCCGTAAGGTCTCTCCCTATATAAGGAACGGGTGTCCGAATTGTTATGTAATTGGTAGGGTAATATGCTTACTTTTTGGGGTAGTTATAGGGCCGATTAGGGTGTCCGTAACGTTATTATAGTATACCTATAACCTCTTTATATCCGCAAGGCAGAGTAGGAAAAGGGTGTCCGCTTTTACTACGTGGAAGTTAACTAGGCTAATTAGAGTCTTAACTGCTACTAATCTAATTGATGTAGTTAAGCCGATGCCAAATTAGACGGTTACAGCCCTAGTTTGCGTAATATTAATGTCCGTATTGTTATTTATGGTGGTCCTATATACGAGGTATTGTTTGTAGCCTGCGGTAGACTTCTTAGAGGTACCTATATCAATTATAATACCGTAGAATTTCTTAGGGGTATAGCGTTTTGTAGTGATATATACAAATAGGTCCTGCTTATAATCTATAATATCCGTAATAGGGGTGCTTATAGAATGGTTTTTGGGCGTAACTAAGTGTATAAAGGAACGGTCGGCTAATACAGTTGTAACATTAAAGGCTTAGCTGTCCATAAAAGGTCTAAAAGTGGTTAGAAATGTCTCTAAGGTCTCTTATTCCTAAGTATTTGAGTTAAAGTCAATTATAAGGGCTTTTATTGACTTATTAAGGGGCTCTTCTACTTCCTCTCCTTTGTATTCTAAAATGAACTGGCTAATATAGCTATTAAGTCTTTTCCTGGACTTATTACGTTCTTTTTAGGTATGCCTTATAGACTAACATCCTTCCTTACCGCATACGAAGCACTTCTAGCTAGTCCGTTTACGGGGGTATGTTTTTGTACGGGAGTTGCTATAGGGGTTATAGGTAGGACTTGGTCGGTACGGGTGCTGCTAGCGGTAGCGGCGGTCCGTAAAGTAGACGTCTAAGTCTATTTACGGATATTGAATATCCGCAGTAAAGGCTTAAGTGCTGCCTAGTGGGTTTAAGACTTCGTACGTTATAATAGAGGAGCGTAGATTATTGATAAGGCTAGTTAAGGTGTCTGTAGGCTTATAATAGGCGTACTTATAGGGCTCTACTTCCTAGCAGGCTGTAATAAGTTTGTTATGTAGGAAGTTGTCTATTTAAAGCTTAGTGTTAAGGCCGTGCTATAGGTGCCGGAGGTCTTTGATAAGAATTTATAGGCACTTTATAGTCGATTTTTCAGTGTTTTTGTTAATTACGGTCCGTAGCTTAGTTGTATTTCATTAGGTAAGGATATTACACTTATATTCCGGTCCTTTAAAGTAGTTATAGGTAGCTTTATATAGCTTATTAAAGGGAATACTAAGGGGGTTGCTCTTAAGGTTGGTGTAGTAGTGGTTAAGTGCTAGGCCGCGAAGTATAGTAGAGTAGGCTTGGCTAAACTCTTGTTTAGGAATATTAGCCTTTTAGTAAAGGTCCGTAAAGATGGTTAGTTTAAAGTTAAAATTATTGTTTTTACTGCTGTACTTAGATTCATTGGTATAGAGCTTAGCTAGGTTAGCTAGTTCCTTACCGTAGGTCTTTACTTAGGTGCGTTGCGGATCTATAACTTGCGGATCTATGGCTTGCGGATATATAGCTTGCGGATATGTGGTTTGCGGATATATGGCTTAGGTAGGTTGCGGATCTATAGCTTTGTTAACGGAAGGGTTTTAGTCCGTATTTTGGTTTACGGGGGTATTACAGTCCGTAACTTGGGTACTGGGTATACTTTAGCCCGTAAGATTAATTCTAAAATTGCTTAGGTTTATAGGACGAATTTGGTTAAGTGGGTTAGGTATAAGGCTAGCGATTATATTAAGTTTAGAAGAAGTAAAGAGTTCCTTAGTTTCTTGGAACTAGTCTAGGATTTCCTCTTTAGTCCATTCCGTTTAGTCCTTCTCGTATATTATATTGTATAAGGACTATATAACAGTAACTCGTTTATTCCTTTTAACCTATACACCTTAGTTATATAAGAGGGTCTGTAGGTTATAGATAGTAGTAGGGTTATATGCTTTAAAAATAGCTTCCGTAAAGTCCGCGAAGTCTTTTTGGTATTGCTCCTATAGGTCGACGTTTATAAGCTTAAAATATTTATATTTAAGAACTTTGAATTTAATATAGTTGTTGACGTTAGGTATAGACGTAAGGTCGGCTCCCTACCTCCACTTTTCCTAGCCTTTATTGACTTGCTTTCTTAGGTCTACTATACTATATAGTGTAGTGTAGTACGCAGTGGGTGGAAGAGGTCTTGTAGTGGTCCGTAAAGGCGGTTAATGTCCGTAGCGGTTTATAGAAGGGTAAGGATGTCCGTAAGGGGTCTTAATAGGTCCGTAGTAGTTCGTAGAGGGGTAGGAGGTCTCCATAATAGTCCATAAAGGTGATTAACAAGTCTATAACGGTTTGTAGAAGGGTAGGGGATTCCGTATAGGTCTATATTCGCGTCTATTATACTTCTAGTAAACTGTACTAAGACTTAAATAAGTATACAGAGTTGGTAATAGTTTGTAATCCCCGACTTCCGACCTTCTAATAGGTCGTACTAGGAGTCTAAACGGGTAGTTGCTGTCGTGATCGCTTAGGGGGAGGTATCGAGTGATTGCTAATCTGTGCGCGCTTACTAATCAGTGTTCGTACTAATTTAATAGTACGAGTGAGTTGTATCCCGGGGCACGAAATACGTATAATATTGTATGCTCTTTAGGATAGTGGTGACTGTTAATTCTATTGAGGTAGACTACGTGGTTTATATACTGACGCGCCTCCCCCCTGATTAGTTAGTATGTAGGTGGTTGGTGCACCGAACGCGTAACCACGCGTTTGGTATACTATGTGCTGTAATTATACAGGTAAGTTAATAGGAAAATACTTAGTTATTAAATAGTAGTAGAAGCATAATAAGTTCTTACTAGACTATAAAATCTAAAACCTACTATTAGGGCGAATTTTAGATAAAGTTAAACCTATAATACTACTTAAACTTTTTCTCCGCCCTTTAAAAAGTACCCTTTTAATTTTAGGCGTAACGCCTTAAAATACACAAACCTTCCTTTTATACTTGCTTCTATTATTATTTATTAATACTAATATACCTATTATATAAGTGCGTAATAGTACTAACTAATTAATAAAAGCACTAAATTATAGCACTATAGTTACTATTACACTATAAAACTTATATTAATTACTCCCTATAAGGAATTAAGGTGGTACTTATAAAATAAAATAAAAAAAAGGGTTTAGTATATTAATATACCGAAATTAAGTTATAATTTTTAAGGAAACCGCTTTAAGTTTTTTATAATAATATATATTATAGCCCACTTAAATTAAAGTTTACTATTATAATAGTTAAAAAGGTAAACTAAAGTCTATTTATTAATATAAGGAAGTATAACTATATTAATACTATTTTAATATTTACTTATTATTAATTTTTATATCTAGCCCTAAATATAAAATAATTAGTATATATTTATTATCTCTTTTTTTATAATTTTATCCTTTTTACCTAACTATTTTAATATATTTTACTTCTTATCTCCTAATACTATTCCTTTCTTCTATAGTTTTAAGTAAATCTACTTTTAAATCTCTCTATCTATAAACTCTAATATTACTACTACTACTTTTTTTAATACCCCTAGATACTAATAGCAACCTCTTTTTTTATTATTAAAAACCCTATTTTCTTTCCTTATTTTCTTTTTATAAATAGTAAATATATTATAGCGCTTAGTATATATTATATTATAAATATTACTAAAATTAGACCGTTTTTATAATCTTTACCTACTACTTTATAGTCTTTACCTCTTCTATATCTATATAGCTCTCCTATTTATACTTTATCTTTTTCTTATATTATACCTTATATATAATATAATTATTCTTCTAGTTCTTAAACTACTAAAGTAAATCTTTTATCTGTAATCTCTTACTTATATACTATTTAATTCTCCTCTATTATATAATATTCTAACCCTATCTCTTAGTTATAAATTTATCCTATATATCTACCACTTCTCTATTTTCTTTTAATTTATTCTTTTCTTTACTACCTAATTTAGTCCCCTATATATTTTATCTACCTCTATTTATATCTATTTCTTTTATTAAATATTTATCTTTTTTTTTAAAACTTACTTATTATAGCTAACCGTTTAGCGCTATTAATAAGAGCTGCGTTTAGCCGCTTACTTAGAGTCGCTTCTTAATTTCCTATTACTACTCTTCCTCTCTTTATCCCTCTTAGGTTATCCTTATATATATTATACCTCTCCTTCCCTATTTTATAACTTAGCTAATCTATTTATTTACCTATCTTTTTATTTAAAGTAATCTATCTATAAGTCTTATCTAATATATACTCCTTTATTATATTATCTACCTTTTATTTTTACTTTTCTAATTTCCTTTTATTTCTCCCTATCTACCATACCTATATAATAATTACCTTACTCTTTAATCTATCTTATTTTACTCTTTTACTTTCCTATATATAGTTATATATCTTCTTTAATATTCCTATATATATTACTACTTATATTATTAGTATATTAATACTTAACTCTAGCGTATTTATTACTGCGAATACTTATTTTTATCTATTAATTAGCTACTATAAAATTCGCTTCTTTATATTTATTGCTATATTATAGTAATATACGCTATAACCTACTACCTTTACCACCCTTCTAGCCTACGCGATCTTCTTATAGTATACTATAATCTACCCTAATATAAAATACTACATTTTCTTCCCTTTAACTAGCGTCCGTACTTTATTATTTTTCTATACCCTTTTATATAAACGCACCTAATACTTTATATTTATTCTTATTATCTTATTCTAAAACTTAACTATATTTTTTTTATTTAATTCTATTACTTTATAGAATTAGATTTTATTCTTAGATAGTAGTGTTATTATTAAATATACTAGTTATATTTACTTTTCTATTATTTTAACTAGTTTTAATATACCTAACTGCTATTTATTATCTAAATCTAATATAATATAGCACTTATTAAGCACAATCTAATTTAACTACTTTATTACTTTTTTTTATTAATACTACCGCTTTTAGAGCAGCTAATATAATACTAGCCTAATAGGGCGGCCTTTATTTATCCTACTTTATATAGCTAATTTCTACCTTATTATATTTATCTTTTAGGTTCTCTTATAGTAAATTTAGCGGTATAATAATAATTATTACCCCTATTTTTATACTCGCCACTAATAGTATAAAGAAGAGACTCTTCCTACCTCCTATATGTATAATAATTAATATCTATGACTATTATTATATAATAGCCTCTAATTCTAGTCGTTATAGCCCTTAAAACTTTACCTATAGTTTTACTAGCTATTTAAACTACCTTTCTAAATCTATTTTACGCAACGCACTCTATTACTAAAACTTCTCCTATTTCTACTTTACTTATACCTATTACTATATATCTAGATTAATATATCCTTTCTCCTATACTAACTAAAATCCTAAAATATAGTATTAATCTATACTAACTTTCTAGAACTCCTGCCTTTCTAATATAGTATAAAACGGCAATTCTATTAATAGTCTTCTATATATTATCTCCTCTATTTACTTATAATATTTAAATTGCCTCTTCTATATATTATCTATTTTATTACCACTTTTTTTATTTTTATATACTAAATCTAAGTTTTAAAGAATACCCTTATCTCTTACTATCTCTCTTTATATAGCTAGGTAGATATGCCACTAAATACTTATAAAAATTCACGCGTCTATTCTATTAGACGTCTCTTATTATATTACTCTATATACGTAATTAAAGCCCTAAAAGCCGTTTAGATTACTTACTTTCTTCTCTAATTTAGATATATCCCACGCTCTTTTACTATTACTTTTACCTTTACCTTTATTATTACTCTATTCCGCTATATTACTTTTCTTTTAATTATTTCCGTTCTCTTTATTCTTACTATTACTCTATTATTTTTTTAGCTCCGGCTTTTATAAAAAGGGTTTAATTTTATTCTACCCTTTATATAGTATTTATAAAATCTCTATATACGGCTAAATAAGCTATAGGTAATATATAACTATCTTATTTACCTCTCTTAGTATATACTAATAGATAATCTTAACCTTTTTATTTGCGTTATATCCTTTATAGTACGATATTATAAATAAAACTAGTCCTTCATTAATATAAACGCCTTTAATACCTCTACTATTTACGCTATTTTTATACTAAATACTTATAATCTCTATTAATTTTTTTATTAATATACCCTTAATTATATAAACTAAAATAAATAATCTCTTCTTAAATCTCCGTACCGCCTATATATAGTTAAATACGCCTTAATCTTTCTATAGAATATCTTTACTGCCCTTTATATCGCTCTATTCCCTAAATATAAATTTCTTCTTTAGCTTCTTCTCTATTAATACCTATCTAAATAGCTATCTTTTATTATCCTTTTTAAATAGGTTATAAAGGTCTTTTAGAAAGTTTTAGCCTTTTATTATCTCTATATAGTTATTATATAGCTCCTCTAACTTTAAATCTAGTAGTTATATTATCCCCTTTTAAATAGCGCCTTACTTATTAACCTCTAATAAGAGTAATTCCTATAGTAGTTATAATTAGACTATTTTATATAGTCCCTTAGCTATTAACTATAAATCTACTAGTGTAAAGGTCTGCTTCTTAATTAAAATCTTATCGCCGTCCTATACTACCTTTTCTTCCCTAGTTATACTATATTAGATACTAAACCTATATATTTTTATATATAAAACCTAATCTATAAAAATAGGCACTCCTCTATATATTATTAATATTATAAGTTAATAGACTATCTTATTTACTAGCTTAAACGTAGACAGCGCCTTTATATTACTTTTATGCGCTTTTTTAAGCCCTATCTATTACGGACCTTATAATAGTAGTAGTACGACTACTAAGAAGAGATATAAACGGGTTGGTTAAAATAGTATGGGAGGCGCTAGAACCGATCGAGCTATAGAATAAGGGGTAGACAAGTTATATAATTAAGTTACGTTATAGGTTAGGAATGTAGGAACGTAGGAATGTAGAAACGCGACGTATTAACGTACTAACGTACTAATATACTTAGGATATTTTATAGGCGCAGTATTATGTATTTAAAGGACTATAGTCCCTACCTAGATAGTTCTCTTCTTTATAGTAAATCTTAGAATATAATTAGAGTTAATCTATTAGGCAACTACTCCACCAGTTATTTATTATATTGTTAACTTCTCTTTATCTATATACCCGGCCTAATAACCTAGTCCATTATAGTACTCCTGCAAGGCTTCATTGTACATTTACTACTACGGTTACAATAGAAGAATCGAATAATATGCCACTAAAAGCACTAACTATAACGCTACTAACGGCGACAACGACCTTAGGTATAGAGGGAGATACCAGTATAAGCAACGGCAACTTATAAGTGGTCACGGTGGACCAGTTTTAGGTAGTAGTCGACTAACTTATAGGGAATGGTTAGGTATTAGAAGCAAGAATCTAAGAGATAGGGATGTTAAAGATTAAAATGCCATTTATTAAGAGATTTAGCGGTAAAAAGGTTAAACTTAAAGGATTTCTAATATAAATAAGGCTTAAGATTAGAAATAAGGGTATAAAATTACCTATTATAATAGACCAAGTAGCGTATATAGGACTATTCCTAGCAGGATGGGCGCTTAAATGGTTTAAGCTATATCTAACGGAGTATAAGACTAACGGACTAACTACTGCTAACTAAGAGGTTAAGTATATATTTTCGAGCTAGGATGGATTTATAAGTAGACTTACCTAAATATATAGAGATCTAGAGGTAGAAATAACAGCTAAAAGGAAGCTAAGGGAGCTTACCTAACACGGATTAGTAATAGACTATATAATATAGTTCTAAACCTATATAACGTAGACTAAATAGAATAAAAAGGCGTTAATAGTATAGTACTAATAGGGGTTAAAGTTAAAAGTATAGACCGTAATAATATCTATGGAGGACCTAGATAATATAAAAACATTAATTAAATAAGCAATTAAAGTGGATAATAAAATCTATTAAAGCGAACGAGCTAAAAGAGAGCTAAATAGATTACTACAAGCGTATAAGCTATAGCGGTAAATGTAAAAACTATAGTATAGTAGAGAGCTAATAGACCTAAGCGGTAATAAAGAAACTAGAAAGTAGAATAAGAAACTATAGAAACCTAGAGGATAAGGATTAAGTAATTATAGGTTTAGGAGTAGAGGCCGAATTAGGGATCTTAGTAGTAGAAGATATTTAGGCGGACTTTATAGTAAGAAAAATGGTTTAAAGAAGGAGCTTATATAAACTGCGAAAGATTAGGTTATTTCGCTAGAGACTATAAGGATAAATAATATTATTATATAGTAAAGGGAATAAGATTGTTAGAGTACAATAATATAAGTATAAGTATATTACGTGGAACTAAGGAGTATACAATTAATTACTTCGCGTTTTGTTATAATAACGCATACTAAGTTTATAAAGATACTAAGTATAGCGTAAGCTACTAGCTATAGGAGCCAAAGTTAATTAAGTTTAAGGGAACTAATAAACCAATACGCAGATTGGATATTAAGGATGATAAATTTAATATAAGTAAAATATTTACCAATAATAAGGTAATAAAGACAGCTTACTAGGAGTATATAGACCTTAGAGAAGTTATATTAAAAGTAAAAACTAAGACTACTATAGAGTAAGGTTTAATAATAGAAATTATAACACTATTAGATACGGCATCTATTACTTTATAAGACGTAAAAGAAGAAGGATAATAAACTACTTTAGCACTTAATAAAGGCAAAAGGCTATAAACTTAAGACTCTTAAGATAAGATAAGAAAAACCTAAGAACCTATAATGGACGAAAACTAATAAAAAAGGGTAGTAGCTTAGTTTAGAGAAATATAGGTAAGCACGGAATAAAGTTTCTAAAAGGTTTAAGACTTTTAAGATAAAATAAGTAAGATTTAAGACTTTTAAACAAGATAAGAATACTAATAAAGCCTAAATAAACGGAGGCTAGAGTACGGCTTAAAATAGAAGTAAGCTTAAGATTAAGAATCCTATAGGACTAAGATTCTAATATATAGATAAAGACTATTAACAGGTTTAAGAAATAAGAGTTTAAGAATCTACTTATAAGGCGAGAACTAAAAGAAACTATAGCGAAGTTTAGGCAGAGAATCCTTATATAGTAAGAATAGAAACTAGATAAGAAATCTAGTACACTAGGACGTACTAAGGATAAAGTAATAGTATAGAAAATTACTAATAGGCCTAAGATAGGCACGCTAAAAGTAAAATAGCTAAACAAACTAGAATAAGAAGAGGATTTAGGGATTCTAACTAGGTTCGCAGAACGATATACTAAAGACTATTATAACGTAGTAATAAGGAGATACTTTCTTATAGACAGACTATATATACTTAGGGAGCTGTATTAAAAGTGGTATAGGCAACAATATAACAATAAGTAGGAAGATTTCTATATATGGTTAGACGAGTACGTTATTTAGAATTAACTAATTATGGAAAAGATAATAAACCATATTAAGAGGGCTTTAATTATAATATTAAAAGATCTAAAGGAGTAAGTAAAGGACTAGAGAAGTAAAAGGCAAATCTTAGTACTAGCGAACAAAGTTATAACGATTAGATTAATATAATAAAGGTTTAAACTTAGGAATAAAGATAAGCCATAAGTTAACCTAAAACACCCTATATATTATATATTAGTATAAATCGTATATATAGATAATATATATAATATATATAGAACACCAAAAGATAAATATTAGAGATACTTAGTAAAAATATATTAGGCACTAGATAAAGCAAAATATAGAAATGTTAAGTATATACACGGCTGGTATTTAGTAGAAATCTAAAAAATAGAAGAATTAATACTTTAACTGGGAAGATTCCTTATAGAAGAATACCTAGAAAATACGTATCTATGGTATATTAAAGAGAAGAAATAAACTAAGTATTAGTTAAAAGGGGACTAAGTATAAATAGGATCTAGTAGCTAACAGTTAGGAAAAGGGGAGGCCTATAGAACTAGAGGGAACTACTAGTAAAGCCTTAGACCCTTAAAGGGATTTAAGGACAACACTTAAATTTATAAGTTAATTAGTAAAATTAAAAGTTTAAAGCGCTAGTAGATAGTAGGGCAATAAGGAACTATATATCCCTAATAGCAGTTAAAAAAATAGAATTACTATATAGGCAAAAGAAAGAACCTTACCTATTAGTTATAATTTTAGGAGACC
>Ga0307515_10003951_pt1 | contig 30928 bp, 27 predicted proteins | sample 17_EM_MG_FD_194513 | JGI IMG/M metagenome (GOLD analysis project Ga0307515, IMG submission 194513) | Populus trichocarpa ectomycorrhiza microbial communities from riparian zone in the Pacific Northwest, United States - 17_EM | ecosystem: Host-associated > Plants > Roots > Unclassified | place...
ACAAGTGGTTGCGGTGCTTAGATACTTCTGCGTCGAGACGGGGATATGTGTATTGTAGTATAATATCTTCCATCGCCTCCACTAGTGGGGCCTGCCGATATTGTCAGCGATACCTCCTGCTGAGGAATGAACAACCTTACGCGTCTGGAGTCTCCTTTTGGAATACTTTTAATCTGGGATTTAAAATCCTCCCATTTGGATGCTGAATCAGATGGCTTGCTGCTCCACTGCTTGCGAAGGTTCTCTGCGACGTCCTTGTCGGGTAGAAGTTCCAGGAAGGTAGTCCATCCTTGTTCATCGGCAAAGCAATCTTGATCTTCGAGTATTAAGCCCGCAAAGTATCTCTCACCGAGTGCATTCAACGAGTTCTTCAGACTGGGATGTAAACTCTTCGTCACATCCTTGTCTCTCGGCTGTCCACGAACGTTGACCTTCTTAATTTGCTCTTTTCCTCCTCTGACTACCTCTAGATACCCCATAATGGATTTCCTTTGATCGTCTGTGAGATCCATGGCTTCTCGATCCGAAACCCAACAGTGGATACCACGTCGTCCAGAGTATACCCAAAGGACATGGTTAAACCCGAAGTCGTCTCGAAGGGCTTTGTCCAATACCGTAACCGCTGCAGCGATGAAGCCCCAGCAGCGCTGGCAGATGCCTTTGCCGCTGCAGCACGTTCGGATTGAATCGTAGTCCGTCATGTCAATATCAAAGACGAGTTCACGTTTGAGGGGTTGTAAGTGACCAGGCCGAAGGCTCTTCTTATCTTTTGGCTGTGGCGAGGTCGTCAGGAAGGACGGTTGGTTTCGCAACTGAGCACTAACCCTTGCATTGTACACTGCTCCGATTTCGAAACGACTGGGATTCAATTTTTCAATCTGCTTCTTCAGATCGTCCGAGTCCTTGAAAGAATTGTAACGAAGGTAAACATCATTCTCAAGGGTGAACGCGAACTCGCGTTGGGTGAAGAAACGACTCGGGGTATGGTCGTGGTTGAGCCAATTGAAGAGCGATTTGAAAGGGTACAACCGCTTGTAAAAGGCGAGCATGACTTCTGGGGTAGCGAAGGGCTCATCCATTAAACTACTAATCGTCAATGTACAGAAATTGGTGTGAATGATACTATCTCACGCGTCGTTAGTAGCTATTGTCGAGGAGAAAGGACGAAGGGCAGCAAGTTGCGACTTTGTTTGGTCTGCGGAGTATGAAATCGCGTCGTCAAGGGAATCTTTCAACCAATGTTCACATTCAACGTGTTGAACTTGTTCTCAGGCTTGTGACAACCACCCGCTGAACAACTTGCAAAGACGCGGCGTGATTCATGAAGATTACTGTGTGCGCCGTTCCTGGGTGCATCATTATAAAATTAGTTCCTGTTGAAACCGGTCATTTGTCCAGGTGCCAAAGCCACATCCACCAAGCCTCTCGAACCGGCTCGATGGTCCACACTGCCTCCAACTCTCATTTCTCCGACTCGATCTAGCGACGAAGGACACGTTCGTGAAAGTGGAAGGAGGCAAACTCTTTAAATTACCAGTCAAATATGTCTTAGTTGCCTCGATACATGAATTAAAAGGGCTTTGATCGCCATGTACGATGGAGCGATGAGATCCAATCTTCGAGGGTTCTAGTTAGCCCATCCGTTGTTCTCGCCCATGAGTTATTCACCCATCCCAACTCCAAATAATGCCACATTGAATTAGGAGCGCTGGTTTGTTAGCAGGCGGGCATCGCTCTTGACCTCCATCTCATCTCGCCCGACGAACGCAACTCACTTGTCGACTCGCTCCCAAAGAGCGGATAAGACGGTCCACCGCATGATGGCATTCTTCTCGTCACAGGGCCTAATATCAAGCGGCGGTGGGACCGAAGCCGTGAACTGGACCTCCGAACTGGCGAGCAACTTACTGTCCGACGGGCGGCGTGCTGATCATTGGTAATTTTGCTCACAGCTCGAGGCCGGCTGCTATCATCTGCTTTGCGTCCGCTACCACTCTGCAAGACCGCACGCCCGCTTCGACGAGCATTCGCAACGTAGTGTCCTCGGTCTTTCGTACCGCCGTGTCAGCACTCTCTCTCTTGCACCCACTACAATACCCTGTTCACGACCCCACGATTGTCATTCCTCTTACCCACAACTTCATGTTCGTCCCTCCAAAAGAACCTGCTCGCGGACTCGGCTCACCATCCTCTCGAATCTCAGCACAGGCTCCACGTGTATACTCTTTTGCCACCTGGTGCATAATAGAAGTCGTCAGTGTCGTTCGCTGTAGACGACACCTTGGACTGCTGCCCGCCGTCGTTCCGCGAAAGAGGTCGTGATACACCCCATTCGTCCTCAGCTGTGGCGAATGTCGAGATATCGCGGCCAGGGCCGGCCTCCGTGGAGTCCTATCGCTGGACGTAGAAGTGACGGGTGGGGGAGCGATACACCGTCTCATCACCAACTCAATACACTTGCTACTAGATCATACGAGAACTGATTTTCAGTGTGGAATACATGGGTCTCGCGCAATCGACAAATAGCTCAAGCTCCGCACCCTCGAAACCCTCTGGGCGCTCGCACGCTTACCCTCGCACGTCTCTCTTTACATTAATTAGAATCCCTCGCTTATTGCACCTTCATGCCCGCGCGGCACTCCACTCGCGTACGGAATAGACCAGCCCTTCAATGGCAGCCATGACTTCTGGGTCAATTGGAACCTCCTCAATTAACACCAGCCCTGTTAGGGATCACTCAGGAAAGAGGACGAGTGACCTGACTGTTGTCCAAATTTTCTATGGTGTAAAATTCTCTGAAACGACTGGACACAAAGAAGTCCCTTTGGACTGGACAGCCATAAATACACATATCTTGAATAGTTGATGTATAAATTGTAGCTAGTTCGACTATTAGGCCTCTCGGCGTTTGAGTCATACATAGGACGAAGTCGTTATTTCGTTCGTACAGGGGATGCGTGAGCCACTGATTCGTCCCTACCTAATCCGATCGATCGTGAATCCATTTCGACTGATGGAGCCCCATCCCAGACGTGTGCCCGTTTCGCGAACAAGGGCACGCAAGTCGGGCCAAGGGAGAATGAGATCTGATTCGCCTCACGAAAACTTCTCGAGGGGATATATAAATTGTCCCGTCCAGTCTGTTTTACGGAGAGCCCGGCCTGGAAAGGGGGTCCTGTCTTTTTTTTTTTTTTTTTTTTTTTTTTGTGGGGGAAGGAAGGGAAATGCGTCATGCACCGTGACGCTCGTGCGCCGTGTGTGGGACTCCAGTACGGCTTGCCGTTGGGATCTTCCACCCGTTGGACAATCTGCCGCCTGACCTACCCACTAAAACCCTTCCCTGCCGGTTGGCTCGGCTACATCCCGTTTAAAACAAATTTACGATCAGGTATGGTCCTAATCAAAATCGAGGTCATTCTGTTGGGGTCTCACTTGTCGCTAAGGTTTGGTGCTAGTGTTGGCATATTAAGGGTCATAGTGGTTACCTTTGTGCTGTGTGTGCTCGGCTATCATTTTGGTTCTGTGCCTGTGTTGGATGCGGGGGTTTGCAACACATTGTATTCGTTGCTCGGCGGTATTTGGGTCATAGCGGGGCGGGGGTTGTAACAGCGTGGTCAAGCTATGTGGGCGGCAATCTGCGTGCATTTTGCGTTCGGGCTGCTCAGCTGTCTCTGCAGCTTGGGGTACTTGGTCGTTTCTGTGGTTTAGAACTAACGTCAGCTAGGTTGGTAATATTCGGGGGTATACCGGTTTTCAGTGGCGGTGTAGGCTGGTGAGGGGGTGTTCCCCATGTTTGGCAGGGTTCATCGAACGGATGGTAGGGTGCTCAAAAGCGGGTGGGGTGCTCAAAAGCAGGTAGGGGTGCTCAAAAGCAGGTAGGGTGCTCAAAAGCGGGTAGGGCAGGGTAGGGTTCATCCCCTATGATGGACCCCGAAGGGAACGTATATCGCACCTGTTGCGGGATTGACTGAGACGTACAACCGTTGGAATGTACGTCGTCTACCTCCCATATGGTGTGGTAGTTACCCGCCCCAGGTCGAGGAGGGGGACTTAGGCCTGACGAGGTCAGGTCCAAGCCCCCAGGCTGTCCTGTCTTCGCGCCACACGCTTTCCGTGCGGCAGCTTGCGAAAGACCTTTAGGCCCTTACAGGCAGTTTTGACTGCCTAAGAGACCCTCGGCGCAGGGGACAGATGTGCACGAGTCGGGCCAGCGGAGCATGGAGGTCTGATTCGCCCCACCAAAACTTCTCGACAGGGCATATAATTTGTCCGGTCCAGTCTGCCTTTATGGAGAGCCCGGCCTGGAAACTGTCCTATCTTTCAGGCCACACGCTTTCCGCGCGGCGAGCGGATTAGCATTCTCTGACCCTGCCATTTCCCAGCGCGCTCGAATCAGTACCCATTAAAGCAGGGAAACCTACCCAGACCCATATCCGTCATTCCCCATGGATTCTTACATCCATTGGTCCGACTTCGATTGGCCTGACTTCGATTGGAAAAGGGCACCCTCCCCGTTCCATATGCTGCCCTGTGAAGAAATTTATCAGCCGCCGCCTCGTCACAAAGCCCACCTTGTCCCTATAGAAATATTATCCGAGGTCTTCCTGTACATAACCCAAGACGACCCGCACTCTCAAACGAATTTGATGCTTGTGTGCCGACACTGGCGCAGTACTATGCTTTCCACTCCGGGCATCCACTCTCGATTGAGGATGGACTGTTCTACAAGGAAAGAGGAGGTAGAGAGGTTTGGGAGGGGGTGGCTACTTGATGTGATCGTCGATTTGAATCCTTATGCAGTCGATACATATGGTCGATCGTATTTCGATCCTGTCAAATTTCATGCATGCTTTATGGCTGCAGCCGGGGCAGCATCTAGATGGCGCTCGCTTGCACTTCTTTCACTTCCACCTCCTGGAGAATATAGGGATTTGCAGATTTTGCATCCTTTGCAGCACCTTGAGTCCTTCACACTCGACGCAAGTTGTGAACTTGGCAACTTTCTGGGGCCACTTCTCACCGCAATCGGCACAACTGTTACCCCACGCTTTACTGTAATGAAGGTCTTTCACCCTGATGCTGCACTCTACATTATCCAACCTGCTCATTTCCGAGCATTCTCATCCCTCACAACCCTCAGACTCACTTGTAGGAGGATGCAAAATCCTGTCGATATCCTCCCATCTCTTCACAAGCTGGAGATCCTTGACGCTCATCACCTCTCCCTCCCAATTGATCTGTCAGCTGCTGACCTTCCTCTGACCCAGACGCTCCGCAGCTTGCGTTTGAAGTGTGTTTCCATCCAATGGATGGTAGGCCGGATCTTTCCTGCCCTCGAGGAATGCTCTATCATATTCCCACCGTATGATGATATTTTCCAGCCTGTGTATATGCCCTCATGTTCGATTCTGAAATATGATTCTAATAACCTTGGTGCCCTTGAACATTTTCATTGCCCTCGCCTAGGCGAGTCGGAGATAAAATGTGGCCAATGGAGGAAATGGAGAGGGGATTTGCAGCTTGCGGCTTTGCATCCCATTTTTGCTGCTCAGAGTCTGACTTGCCTGCATCTGGAAATCAAATGCAGTGGACGGCTGTTGGCTTATATGCTGGGACTAACCCCAGCTTTGGAAGAGTTGTCGATGAGACTTTGTAGCCCCAATGCACTGAGCAGCGCTTTCTTCCGAGCGCTTGCTGCTGGAGGGCGCAATGTAAGTGCAAATCCACCAGGCAAGACTATTGTGCCTCTCTGTAGGCAACTGACTGTGCTTCATCTTCACTACAAACGATGGTCAAGAGGCGCAGAAAGAAATGGACTCATCCCGACCTTTGGTGCTATTGTGGCATCACACCGGGCCAAGGAACAAATGTTCTCATTTCGATTGAGCTTTGGTGAAGGGTCGGAATTGCAGGAATGGATCGTCCATGAACCAGTGGAGAGATTCGATATTGAATTGCAAGGAGACAGGACCTTCATTGGGGTTTCAAGCCCCCATGGCATAGTCCCGTTATCCAGAGATCTAGTGGTTAGTGGTGGTACCCCCTTGAGAGGGTTGGAATACCCTCCACTTCCTAGGGAGTCGGAATACATTACAACCCATGAACGGTTGAAGTGTCCCATTGATTATTTCTTTTCTTTCCATAGCCTCAAAGAAGTAAGGATGAGGGGATTATACCTGGACATGCGATCAAACACACAATCTTCGCCAGATGCACCCCTTTTCCATACACTCAAGGTTCTTATTGTTCGCATCTCTCAATCGTTACCCTTGGCTAGTCAAACGTTCCACAAGCTTGAGAGATACAAGGAAGAATATGCTTTTGATGTGGGCAAACCAAGGCAGGACCAGTTGACAGATATGCCTGTCTGCACTAGATTGGTTACGTCGCTCTCCGGACTTGCTACTTTGAAACTTCCACAGGTCCGTGAATTGGAAGTACTTGTTGAGGATGTGGAGGAACCCGATTACCTCTGGGAAAAGTACATCGCAGTCAACGCACAGCTATCAGGATTGAAGCTCCTGAGCTTATCCACAACCGGGGGAACCTCATATTTCAATGATATCCCAAAGATCCTTGGATTGTTACCAGCTCTGGAAACCTTGGTTCTCTACTACAGGCATCTAGTTAAACCATATGTCACCTTCTTTGAGGCGTTTATCCCAATGAATGCACAGGGTACTTCTGAACCGATCTGGGAGGGCCAGATACCCGAAGTACTTTGCCCCAGGTTGGAGAGTCTGCAGATCGAGGGTATTAGTCCCACTGTCCAACCAGAGCTGATGCCAGTTCTCAAAAACATCGTCACTCTGCGTGCTATTATTGGGTCTCCTTTGAAGAGTTTCACCTTTTATCGTTGGAATTGGGATTTCAACTCCGCCCAAAAGTGGGAGCTGATTGGGAGAGATGGGAGTTTTATTATGGAAGAGGTTATTCCAGCTGAGAGCTTTAAACTTGACATTTGACCTGAGTAATTCTGGCCTAATCACTGCAATGATCATGTTTAGAACGATGTCATGACATCGTTCTTCTGACGTCAGAAGTATGTACATTGGAATGTTTTTACATGCAAGTCTCTATTCCTAAGAGCGAAACTGGTTTAATTAATTAATATGAATAATTCATCCACATGTTTTCATTCTAATTTCTCTGTGCCTGGCTCATGCATGTGCAGCATCACTCCTGCGGTACCCATCCTTTGGACACCGGTCTGCAAGAGGGAGGAATGGGCGATACACGTATCTGGAAGGGAGCGATGCTCATGCTCCATTTGCATCCTCCTGATGCTCGTGAGCTTACCCCGTGTCCCTTGGTCAGTCTGCAAGGTGTGACGCGGTTTACACACATTCTGTGGAGGCGAAGTGGGACCATGGGAGATCGATCTTGTCAGCCCCCACGCATGCCATTGCCCGATTTCGTCATAGCGTCGACTTTTGTGCTTGGTGTCAAGTTCGGCTCGTCGGCGAGTACATCTTATGAGATATGTAGCGCCTTCAAAGGATGAAATGGACGTGAGACCACCAGAGTGGGCGGAATGTCACAATGTATCCACACCATGGTGGAGTCAGGCTGGAACAAGCCAAGGTATTGTCGATTGTGGACAATGCGGATGTGTCTTCGCAATATGGCCGAAAACGACCGACGGGGTGTTGGCTGTGGTGTGCGTGTGAGAAGGCGTTAGTGCTCCTAGCGGCCTCTTTACTCTAGTGGTAAGAGTGGAGCCGTCGATGCGGTCAGTGTCGATGCAGCATTACTACTTCTGCCCATGGGGAAAGATGATTCAGCCGATGGTGAAGAACGCTGGATCTCGAGCACTGCAAGAGGCCACCGCTACTCTCGAGCCCGATCCATTCCTCGCGCTTGGCCTGATCCAGGCACCCCAGATGACTTCATTGGTCAGCGACAATTTGATGGGTGCATCTTCGAGTTTTTAGACGCCGCCTCAAGAAAGTCCTCGTGCGTCGAGAAGCCGACGAGACGCCACAGGCTCGCCTAATCTCCTCGATAACGACAGTCGAAAACCGAAGCGGAGGTCAAGGACCACGGAGCAGATGCTGAGTGATAGTCATTGGTTTATGTGCGACCTCGACGAGCAAGCGATAACCAGCGGGACGACGCGAACGGCGGGCGTGCGAACCGGCAGATGGACCGACATCGTGAGCGCGCTCAATATGTCGAAGGGTGTCACATGACAGATGTGCAGTCTGATTTCGAAGGACACTCGCCGACCGTGATTGTAATTTTCATCGCTAGATCATTTTTTACCTATCTGAAGTCGGTCTGGTGTTGCTACATTGCTCACAAATCACCTTCGACCACCGTCTCTCAAAACCGGAGCCACCCCGTTGTTGGACCGCGTCACTCCCCAGTAGAGGACCCTCACGGTCACGGCCGTCGTGCGTCGATCGCTCGCCTATTATGCACTCATGGCAAGTCGCGTTTGGATGTCCCTGCCTTCGAACTCACTCCAGCGTCCTCGAAGCACTGCACGAGGCTTGCATATCCTCCCCTTCCCTACACCGCACGTGAAGGAAGGTCCTCCCGCCGTCAGAAGCACCACTGGTTTTGCAGTGAGTGCATGGCTGCATCGTACAACCCCCGCTTTCTGGTGAATACCAGATCTCCCATCATCACCGCCGATTGGGTGCTTCTTCCCAGAGGCACGTCAACGAGCTGACAATCTCAATCACCCCTCGAGGGTTCTAGTTATTCATCCGATTCAACCGTCCCGACTCAATCCTTACTTGGACAGCTGAATTACGACGAGTGTTTCCTCAAGGACAGAGTGCATTTCAGGTGGCATCTTTCCCGAGAGCCAGGCCCGCCTCGAGCCTACGGTTTAAACTGGACGAAGACACGCGGGAAAAGCATTCCAATTACTCTTGACCTCAATCCCGCCCGACGAACCCAACTCCTCTGTCGACAGGCTCCCATATTCTACAACAAATACGCGTAGAACGTTTCACAAGATGCATTCACGTACAAGTCGACGACCAGCCGTTGGCCTTGGTGCAGCTTGCGCGAGTACTACCCACAAGAGCGGATAAAACGAAAAAATAGTACTCCGCCGTGTGGTGGAATTCACCTCGTCAGGGAGCTTCTCAAACGGGGGTGGACTCGGACGCCGTGAACGGGGCCTCCGAACTCGTTTTGCCGTGAGCAACATTACTATCCTAGGGATGGCGTGCTGATCGTTGATAGTTTTGCTCACAGCTCGAGGGCCGCTGCTATCTTCTGCTTTATGTTCACTCCCACTCAGCGAGGTCGCGGCGGACGAGCTTTCGCCACTTAGATGACGAACTGTCCTGTAACTTTCATACCGCGCTGGCAACACCTTGTCTCTTGCAAGGGATCCCCACTGCAAATCCCTGTTCACGGCCCCGTGGTTGTCACCCGCATGTCCGTCCCTCAAGCGAACTTCAAAGAGGCGCATGCTCTCGGACTCGTTCTCACCCTCCTCTCGAAACTCGGCACAGGCTTTGTGTATATACGACTTTGCCACCAGGTGCATGAAAGGAGTCATCAGTGCCGTTCGCTGTAGTCAGGTCCCTACACTGCAGTGGATTCCGGCAGTTCTTCCGCGAGGTAGATCGTGATCAACCCCAATTCTTCCTCGGCACGTTGCAAACGTCAGGATACCGCCGTCGCCGCCGATCTCCGTGGAGCCCCACCAGAATGTTACAACTGATGCAAATGAGATGGGCGAGGGAACGGTGCGTCGTCTCATCACGTACTCAATGCGCTTGCCAATGGACCATTATACCACTATTTGGTTGTGCAGAGTACCCCGGACGTCGAGCAATTGGCAAACAACCCAACGTCCTCATCCCCGAAACCTCTTGGCGCTTACATGCCCACCCTCATACGCCTCTCTCTACGTCTCTTTGAATCCCTGACTATCCCTCGCCTACTACATTTGCACACCCGCGCGACGGACCACTCATGTACAGAACAAACCAGCTCCTCAAGAGCAGCCATGACTTCTGGGTCAATTGGAACCTCTTCTATTAACATCAGCCCTGTTGAGGAGCGTTCAGAAAAGAGGACGAGTGACCTTACTGACGTTCAGATTTTTCTATGGTGTAAATTCTAAGTTGTTTTCGATGAAAACGAACGGTCGCAATGAGGTTACGTTGGACTGGATGGCCATAGATATATCTTGAATGGGTCAATGTATGAATGGAAGTTGTTTTGACTACTGCGCCTTTCGGCGATTGGGCCATACAGGATCGAAGTTGCTATTTCGTAGGTACTGAGGACATGTGAGCCGCTCACTCGTCTCTACGTAATCTTATCTATCGTGATCGTGAATCTACCTCGACTGGCCAAACAGTCTGAACTTGCAACATGTCATCCGTCTGCTGCCGGCCTCGGTCTGTGTTGCGAACAAGTGGGCCCAGAGAGACTGGAGACCTGATTCGCCCACGAAAACTCCTTGAAGGGGCACATACTTCGTCCGTCCAGTCTGGGTTTATGGGGAGCCTGGCCTGGCACTCTCTGACCCCTGCCATCTCCCAGTGCGCTCGAATCAATACCCCATTATCATATATCACGAAAACCTACCTAGACCCATTTGCATCATTCCCCATGGATATTGGGCTGACTCCAACTCGCGCTATCTTGTGATTTCACGTGCCACGGTCCTCACGGGCGCCGAGAACTTCACAGAGCTGGCCGCTTGTGAGGCGGAGATGACCCCTTCGGACTGGGAAGGTCTTGGAGAGGTCTTCGTGGCTGCCCTCGCCGTTTCGGACTCGGATATTCTGGCGGAAACCCGCAGGATCGCTGCAGACTGGGAGGATAAACCGGGGACCTTTTCAATACCGATAAGACCCTCTGCTTGACGCTCGACGGAGGCCGGGTGTCCGGCTCGGCTGGAACTTGTCTTGTTGACTTTGGAACTGTCGAGGAAATATAGAGGGCAGGGCCAGCGTTTTATCGTGTGACCCGGGTTGGCAAGAAATGAGAGTTATCAGTCAAAGATATATCTTAGTTGCCTCGATATATGACTTAGACCAATGTACGATGGGGTGATGAGATCGGCCAAGATGAGAGTCGAGATATGTATTCTTCGAGGGCTAGAGTTTCGTTATCCGTTGGCTGTCCGATAATGCCACGTTGGATCACGGGGTCGTACTGTCATTCAGGTGGCAGCTTTCCTGAGACCCAGGCTCACCTCAGAGTCAAAGGACGAAGACTCGGACGCGGGAAAAGCCTTCTGGCATTGCCCTTGACCTCCATCTCGCCCGACGAACGCACTTCACTTGTCGACTCGCTCCCATATTCAGCAGTAAACACGCGTAGAACGTCTTTGCAAGATGCATTCGCATACAAGTGCGACGACTGACTGTTGGCCTCGTTGCAACTCGTGCCAAAACTATCCACAAGAGCGGATAAGAAACTCCACCACAAGATGGCACTCATCTCGTCACAGGGCCTATCAAACGGCGGTGGGATCGAAGCCGTGAGCTGGGTCTCCGAACTTGTTTACTGGTGAGCAACAGCGCCGGGCTTACCATCCGAGCGATGGCGTGCTGATCGTTGATAATTTTACTACAGCTCGAGGATGGCTGCCATCTTCTGCTTTGCGTTCACTACCGCTCTGCAAGATCGCACCCCCGCTTCGACGAGCATTCACAATCGGCCTAACAGAGTGACTGCTGTCATTCTTGTACAACACTGCCAGCACTCTGTCTCTTGCAAGGGATCTCCACTACGGTACCCTGTTCGCGACCTCCGCGGCTGTCGATCCTCTCACCCCCATCACCATCGACTCAGACTCGTCTCACTGCCCTCTCGAAGCTCAGCATGAGGCTTGTGTATATACGCCTTTGCCACCTGGAGCATGAAAGAGGTCTTCAGTGCCGTTTGCCGTGGACAACTCCCTGCACTGCAGCGGATACTCGCCATCGTTCCGCGAGAGAGATCGTGATACACCCCTATTCGTCGCCAGTTTGTGGCAAACGTCAAGATTCCGTCGTTCACCAACGATTTCCGTGGAGTCCTACCAGAGTGATATCACCGGACGCAGGAGAGGTGGGCGAGGGAGCGGTGCGTCGTCTCATCACGGACTCAACACGCTTGCTAATGGGTAATACCAGTACTATTTTCTGTGCAGAGTACCTGGACCTCAAGCAATCGGCAACGAACCCAAGCTCCGGATCCTCGAAATCCTCTGGGCGCTTGCATGGATGGGCCTGCTTACCATCGTACGTCTCTCTTTACATTACTTGGAATCCCTCGCTTTCCCTCGCTTACTCCGTCTGCACGCCCGCGCAGCGCTCCACTCACGAACCGCTGCTCTGCAGTGAGTGCGGGTGCTTCGTACTACCCATTTGTGTGCACCGCCCGAGGTGGTGGTACACCCACTCGTTCCCGCTTCTGGTGAACACCAGTCGTCCGTCAAGCTCCCTCGATTGAGTGTTCCTCCATCAGTGATGTAGGGCGGCGAGTGAGTGGGTGATAGATCGTTTCATCACGGGATCAATACAGAGCTAATTAAACAACACAGTCATTGTTCTCTCTACGAAGTATCTGGACGCTCACACCACCTGGAGCGGTCGGCAATGTACCCAAGCACCAACACCCTCCGAGTCCTCTGAGTATTTGTACCCTTGTCCTTGTACATCATTATCTACATATCCTGAACTCTTAGCTAACGCTGGTTCACTGCACCTCCGCCATCTCCTACAAGACCCGCACCTCGACGGAGATTAGAGCGCCCGGTTCGACCGGAACCTCCCTTGTTGAGTTTGACGCTGTCTACAGAGCAGGGCTAAAGAGCCCCTTGGCCTTCTGTTTGTCCCTTTAGTGTAACCTGGATTATCTTCTCAACGAGGATGACCGTTTGGGGACAAAGGACAAGTCAAAGAGATATCTTAGTTGCCTCGATATATGAATTGAAGCCGCTTAGACCAATGTAAGATGGAGTGATGAGAGTTGATATCACTCTTCGAAGGTCGGAGTTTATTCATCCGTTGTTTTCACCCGTGAGTCCCGACTAATCCCTACCTTCGACGGAGCTGTCCAATAATGTGGTTTGTTGGTACAGTCACGGCCATCAAGTTTCTCAAGGGCTCGGGTGGCAAGACCAAGGCTCAACTGCTCTTGACCTCCATCTCGCCCGACGAACGCGACTTACTTGTTGACTCGCTCCTATATCCTGCAGTAAACACGCGTAGAACGCCTTTGCAAGATGAATTCGCGTACAAGTACGACGACTGGCTGTTCGCCTTGCTGCAGCTCGCGCCGGTACATCCACAAGGGCGGATAAGACGAAACAAACCCCCAAAATCCACCGCATAATGGTAATCATCTCGTTACGGACCTTCTCAAGGGGTGGTGGGGTCCAACGCCGTGAACTGAGCCCCTAAACCGGTGAGCAACAGTGCCAGCCTTACTAGTCGATGGGCGGCGTGCTGATCATTGATAACTTTGCTCACAGCTCGAGGGTAGCTGCTATCCTCTGCTTTTCGTCCGCTAACACTCTGCAAGCTCGCACGCCCGCTTTGACGGGCATTCGCAACTTAGCGTCCTCTGTCTTTCATACGGCGCTGTCAGCACTCTGTCTCTTGCACCCACTGCAATACCCTGTTCACGATCCCCGCGATTGTCATTCCGCTCACCCACAATTACACCTTCGTCCCTCGAGTTTCGAAAAGCACCTGCTCTCGGACTCGTCTCATCGAATCTTGGCACAGGCTCTGCGTATATCCGCCTTGCCGCCTGGTGCATAAAAAAAGTCGTCAGTGTCGTTCGCTGTAGACAACACCCTACACTGCAGCCGGCCGTTGTTCTGCGAGGGAGATCGTGATACACCCCCATTCGTCCTCAGCTGTAGCGAACGTGAAGATATCGTGGTTACAGCCGACCTCCGTGGAGTCCCACCAGAGCGACACTACTGGACGCAGAACAGACGGGCGAGAGAACGATGCGTCGTCTCATCACGCACTCAATGCGCTTGCTAATGGATCATACGAGTACTATTTATTAGTGTAGAGTACCGGACCTCGACCAATCGACCAATAACTTAAGCTCCGCATCCTCGAATCCTCTGGGCGTTCGCACGCCTACCCTCGTTCGTCTCTCTTTACGTTACTTGGAACCCCTCGCTTACTACGCCTGCACATCTGTGCGGTACTCCCTCGCGTACAGAATAGACCACCCCTCAATTGCAGCCATGACTCCCGGGGCAATTAGAACCTCTTCAATTAACATCATCCCTGTTGGGGAGCATTCAGAACGAGGACCAGTGACCTTCCTGTTGTCCAAATTTTCTATGATGTAAAATCTCTAAAACGACCGGACGCAAAGAGGCTCCTTTGGACTGGACAGCCAGAAATACATCTTGAATAGTCGATGTATGGATTGTAGCTAGTTTGACTACTACCCCTCGCGGTGTTTGAGCCATACATGGGACGAAGTCGTTGATTCGTACGTACGTAGGATGCATGAGCTACTCATTCGTCCCAACCTAATCCTATCGATCGTGGATCTATCTCGACTGGTGGCGCCCCACGGTTCCAAACCAGCCGCGTGCCCGCTTCGCGAACAAGGGCGCCCGAGTCGGGTCAAGGGTGAATGGAGATCTAATTCGCCCCACCAAAGCTTCTCGAGGGGTTACATAATCGTCCCGTCCAGTCTGCATTTACGGGGAGCCCGGCCATAGAAGGCTGGCCTGTCTCCCAGGCCACACGCTTTCCGTGCGGCGAGCGGACTAGCATTCTCTGACCCCCGCTATCTCCCAGTGCGCTTGAGTCGATACCCATTAAATCAAGGAAACCTACCCAGGCCCATATCCATCATTCCCCATGGATTCAGACTTCGATTGGTCTGACTTCGATTGGTCTGACTTCAACTCGCGCTACCTTGGTTTGACCTTGAATAGCTCGCCCTCCTTCCCGTCCAATTTTTACAGAACCTATCATTTACTGCCGGGGGACGGTATCTATCAGCCGCCGCCTCCTCACGAAGCCCACCTTATCCCTGTAGAAATATTCTCTGAGATCTTTCTATACACGGTCCAAGATGATCCACACTCTCAAACGAATTTGATGCTTGTGTGCCGGTACTGGCGCGGTATTATGCTTTCCACTCCGGGCATCCACTCTCAATTGAGGATCTATGGTTGGACAGAGAAAAAAGACGTCGAGAGGTTTGGGAGCAGATGGCTCCTTGATGTGACTGTTGATACACAACGTGCGGATACTAGGCGATATCCTTGGAACAAGGAACGGTATTTCAACCCTATCGAATTTCATGCGTGCTTCATGGCAGCGACAGGGGGAGCATCTAGATGGCGCTCGCTTGCACTTCTTTCACTTCCTCCTCCTGGAGAATACAGGGATTTACAAATTATGCAACCTTTGCAGCACCTTGAGTCCTTCAAACTCGCCGCAAGTTGCGACCTTGGCAACTTCCTGGAGCCACTCATCACCGCCATCACCACAACTGTCACTCCAGGCTTTACTGTAATGGAGGTCTTTCACCCTGATGCTGCACTCCACCTTGTGCAACCTGCTCACTTTCAAATCTTCTCATCCCTCACAACCGTGAGACTTAGTTGTGGCAGGATGCAGAATCCTGTCGATATCCTCCCATCTCTGAACAAGCTGGAGATCTTTGAGGCCCATCATCTTCGCCTCCCAATTTATTCAGCAGAAGTTGAGCTTCCCTTAACCCAGATCCTCCGTGTCTTGCGTTTGAAGTCTGTTTCTGTCCAATGGATGGAAAGCCGGATCTTTCCTACCCTCGAGGAATGCTCTATCATATTCCCACACCACCCTGATACACTCCAGTCTGTGTATATGCCCTCCTGTTCGTTTCTGAAATATCACTCCAATAACCTTCGCACCCTTGAATATTTTCATCACCCCCCACTGGCTAGATTGGAGGTAAAATGTGGCCAATGGAGGAAATGGAGAGGGAATCTGCAGCTCGCCGCTCTGCATCCCATTTTTGTTGCTCGGAGTCTGACTTTCCTGCATCTTGAAATCAAATGCAGTGAGCGGCTATTGAACTATATTCTGCGACTTGTCCCAGCTCTGGAAGATCTTTGGATGGGACTTTCGGGCCCTCATGCACTGAGCAGTGTGTTCTTCCTGGCATTTGCTGCTGGAGGGGGCAATGCAAGTGCAAAGCCATCAAGCCAGACCATTGCACCACTCTGTAGGCAACTGAGGAAGCTTCATCTGCACTACAATAGATGGTCGAGAGGCGCAGAAAGAACTTCACTCATCCCGGCCTTTGGTGCTATTGTGGCATCATATCTGCCCGAAGAACAAGTTTTCTCATTTCAGTTGAGCTTTGGTGAAGGGTCAGAATTGCAGGAATGGATCGTCCATGAACCAGTGGAGATCTTTGATTTCAAATTAAAACGAGACAGAACCTTCATTGGGGTTTCAGGCCCACATGGCATAGTCCCGTTATCCAGAGCTTCAGTGTATAGTGGTGGTGACCCCTTTACATGGTTAGAATACCCTCCACTTCCTAAGGAGTCGGAATACATTGCAACTGATGATTCTTTGAAGCTTCCCATTGATTATTTCTTTTCCTTCCATAGCCTCAAAGAAGTGAGGATGAGGGGATTAGTGCTGAACATGGGGTCAAACACACAAGCTTCACCAGATGCGGCCCTTTTCCATACACTCAAGGTTCTTACTGTTTACGCCTCTCAACTGTCACCCTTGGCTAGTCAAACCTTCCACAAGCTTGAGAGATACCAGGAAGAACGTGCTTATTATGTGGACGAAGCAAGACAGGACCGGTTGACAGAAATGCCTGTCTGCACTAGATTGGTCACGTCACTCTCCAGACTTGCTACTTTGAAACTTCCACAGGTCCGTGAATTGGAAGTAAATGTGAATCATGAGAAGAAACCTGATTACCTCTGGGAAAAGTACGTCGCAGTCAATGCAAAGCTGTCAGGATTGAAGCTCCTGAGCTTATCCACAACCGAGGCTGGAGGTTCATTTCTCAATGATATTCAAAAGATCCTTGGATCGTTACCAGCTCTGGAAACCCTGGTTCTCAATAGCGTGCATCTAGTTTATCCAGATGTCACCTTCAAGGCCTTTATCCCAATGAATGCACAGGGTACTTCTGAACTGATCTGGGAGGGCCAGATACCCGAAGTACTTTGCCCCAGGTTGGAGAGTCTGCAGATCGAAGGTATTCATCCCACTGTTGAACGGCAGCTGATGCCAGTTCTCAAAAATATCGTCACTCTACGTGCTATTATTGGGTCTCCTTTGAAGAGTTTCACCTTTTATCATCGCGGCCAAAAGCGGGAGCTGATTGGGAGAGATGGGGGTTTTATGATGGATGAGGTTATTCCAGCTCAGAGCTTTAAACTTGACATTTGACCTGAGTAATTCTGGCCTAATCACTGCAATGATCATGTTTAGAACGATGTCAGAAGCATGTACATAGGAATGTTTTTACATGCTTATGCAAGTCTCTATTCCTAAGAGCGAAACTGTTTTAAATAATTAATATGAATAATTCACCCACATGTTTTCATTCTAATTTCTCTGCGCCTGGCTCATGCGTGCAGCATCACTCCTGCGGCACCCTTTCTTTGGACACCAGTCTGCAAGAGGGAGGAGTGGACGATACATATACTGGGAAGGGAATGAATCTCATGCTCCATTTGCATCCTCCTGATTCTCGTGAGCTTACCCCGTGTCCGCTGGTCAGTCTGTAATGCGCGACGCGGTTTCGACAAATTCTGTGGAGGCGAAGTGGGACCATGGGAGATCGATCTTGTCAACCCCCACACATGCCATTCGTCATAGTGTTGACTTTTGTGCTTGATGTCAAGTTCGGCTCGTGGGTCAGGACATTTTATGAGATATGTTGCGCTTTCAAAGGATGAAATGGATGCGGTGCCACGTACCAGAGCGGGCGGAATATCGCAATGTATCCACACCATGGTGGAGTCACGGTGGAACAAGCCAAGGAATTGCCAATTGTGGACAATGTGGATGTGTCTTCGTGATATGGCCGAAAATGACGGGCGTGGTGTTGGCTGTGGTGTGCGTGTGAGAAGATGTTAGTGACCCTAGCAGCCTCCTTACTCTGGTGGTAATAGTGGAGCCGTCGATACAGCCAGTGTCGATGCAGCATTACTACTTCTGCCCATGGAAAGGAAGGTGATTGTGCCAATGGTGAAGAACGCTGGGTCTCGAACACTGCAAGAGGCGACCACCACTCTCGAGCCCGATCTATTCCCCACCCTTGGTCTGATCCAGGCATCCCGAATGACTTCATTGGTCAGCGACAATTTGATGGGTGCATCTTTGAGTCTTCCAACGCCGCTTCAAGAAAAGTCCTCGTGCGTCGAAGCAGACAAGACGCCACAGGCTCACTTAATCTCCTCGACGACGACAGTCTAAAACCCCAGCGGAGGTCAACGACGAGGGAACGGATGCTTAGTGATAGTCTTTGGTTCATGTGCGACCTCGACGAGCAAGCGATAACCAGGGGGACGACGCGAACGGCGGGCGTGCGAACCGGCAGATGGACCGACATCATGAGTGCGCTCAATATGTCGAAGAGTGTCACATGACAGATGTGCAGTCCGATTTCGAAGGACACTCGCCGACCGCGATTGTAATTTTCGTCACTAGATCAGTTTACCGACTCTGAAGCCGGTCTCGTGTTGCTACATTGCCCACAAATCACCTTCGACCCACTGTCTCTCAAAACCGGACCCACCCCGTAGTTAGTACCGCGTCACTCCCAAGTGGAGGGCCCTCACGGTCACGACCGTCGTGCGCCGCTCGTCTATTATGCACTCATGGAAAGTCGCGTTGGGATGTACCGAGTTCGGATTCACTCCAGCGTCCTCGAAGCACTGCACGAGCCTCGCATATCCTCGCCTTCACTACACCGCGCTTGAAAACCCCGCTTTCTGGTGAACACCAGATCTCCCATCATCGCCGCCGATTGGATGTTCCTTACCAGAGGCTCGTCAACGAGTTCACACTCTCAATCACCCTTCGAGGGTTCCAGTTGTTCATCCGTTATTCTCGCGCATGAGTTATTCAACCATCCCGACTCAATCCTTACTTGGACAGCGCTGTCCAATAATGCCACGTTGAATTACGACTAGTGTTTCCTCAAGAACAGAGTGCATCTCAGGTGCCATCTTTCCTGAGAGCCAGGCCCGCCTTGGAACTACGGTTTAAACTGGACGAAGACAAGCGGGAGAAGCATTCCAATTGCTCTTTGACCTCCATCTCACCCGACGAACCCAACTCACCTGTCAAGTCGCTCCCATATTCTACAACAAATACGTGTAGAACGTTTCACAAGATGCATTCACGTACAAGTCGACGACTAGCCGTTGGCCTTGCTGCAGCTCGCGCGAGTACTACCCACAAGAGCGAATAAGACGAAAAAAGTAATACTCTGTCGCGTGGTGGCATTCACCTCGTCAGGGAGCTTCTCAAACGGGGGTGGGATCAGACGCCGTGAACTGGGCCTCCGAGCTCGTTTTGCCGGTGAGCAACATCGATATCCAAGGGGTGGCGTATTGATCGTTGATAATTTTGCTCACAGCTCGAGGGCCGCTGCTATCTTCTGCTTTACGTGCACTACCACTCTGCGAGACCGCCGCGGACGAAGTTTCGCAACTTAGTCAACGAACTGTCCTGTATCTTTCATACCGCGCTGGCAACACTCTGTCTCTTGCAAGGGATCCTCACTGCAAAACCCTGTTCGCGGTCCCATGGTTGTCACCCGCATGTCCGTCCCTCAAGCGAACTTCAAAGAGGCGCATGCTCTCGCACTGGTTCTCACCCTCCTCTCGACACTCAGCACAGGCTTCGTGTATATACGACTTTGCTACCAGGTGCATGAAAGAAGTCGTCAGTGCCGTTCGCTGTAGTCATGTCCTTACACTGCAGTGGATTCCGGCTGTTCTTCCGCGAGGTAGATCATGAGCAATCCCCATTCTTCCTCGGCATGTGGCAAACGTCAGGATACCGCCGTCGCCGCCGATCCCCACCAGAATCGTACCACTGATGCAAATGAGATCAGCGAGGGAACGGTGCGTCGTCTCATCCCGTACTCAATACGCTTTCCAACGGGCAATTATACTACCATTTGGTTGTGCAGAGTACCCCGGACGTTGAGCAATCGGCAAACAACCGAAGCTCCTTATCCCCGAAAACCTCTGGGCGCTTGCATGCCCACCCTCATATGCCTCTATCTACGTCTTGGAATTCCTGGCTATCCATCGCTCACTACATTTGCACACCCGCGCGACGCACCATTCATGTACAGAACAAACCAGCTCCTCAATAGCGGCCATGACTTCTGGGTGAATCGGAACCTCTTCTATTAACATCAGCCCTGTTGAGGAGCGTTCAGAAAAGAGGATGAGTGACCTTACTGACGTCCACAAATTTCTATGGTGTAAATTCAAAGTTGTTTTCTATGAAAACGAACGGTCGCAATGAGGTAACGTTAGACTGGATGGCCATAAATATATCTTGAATGGGTAAATGTATGAACGGAAGTCGTTTTGACTACTACGCCTTTCGGCGTTTGGGCCATACAGGGACGAAGTCGCCATTTCGTAGGTACTGAGGACACGTGAGCCGCTCACTCGTCTCTACGTAATCTTATCTATCGTGATCGTGAATCTACCTCGACTGGCCAAACTGCTTGCACTGGTCAGTCTGCAATGTGCGACACGGTTTCGGCAAATTCTGTGGAGGCGAATAAAGTGAGACCATGGGAGATCGATCTTGTCAGCTCCCACGCACGCCATTGCCCGATTTCGTCATAGCGTTGACTTTTGTGCATGGTGACAAGTTCGGCTGATTGGCGAGGAGATATGTTACGTCTTCAATGGATGGAATGTACGCGATGCCACCAGAGCGGGTTGGATGTCATAGTGTATACACACTATGGTGGAGCCAGGGTGGAATAAGCCAAGGCATTGCTGATTGTGGACAATGCGGGTATGTCCTCGCAATATGGCCGACAACTAACTGACGGAGTGTTGACGTGTGAGAAGGTTCTCGCAATTGAACCATATGTTGCTAGTGCTCCTAGCGGCCTCTTTACTCTGGTAGAACCCTGCAATGTCATTCTCGGTTCCGATGGTAACAAAGGACATCATTCTCAGACACTTCCCACTCGGCTTGAGCCAGACATCCCGAATAGGTTGATTAGTCAGCGGCCAATTGAAGGGTGTATCTTCGAGTCTTCCAACGCCATCTCTCGTGCGCCGAAGCAGACGAAACGGCACAGGCTCGCCTAGTCACCTCGATGATGACAGTCGAAGTTCCAACCAGAGGATGAGGGCGCGGATGCTGAGTGATAGTCATTGGTTCATGTGCGCCCTCGAGGTGCAAACGACGAACAGTGGGCGAGCGTGTGAACCGGTATATGGGTCGAAATCGTGAGTGCGTTCATTACGATGAAAGGATGTCAGCAACGACATCGATTGGACCCTCACATGGCAGAGGTGCAGTCCATTTCCGTCTTCGAAGGACAGGTGGTTCATTCTCGCTCGAAAAGTCAAGAGCAGCATCTGCTCAGCATAGGCTCATATCTTTCGTCTAGGACAGGGTTTCCTCCTCCGTTCAGTGATCCATTCTCGTTTACGTCGCTCTTTCTTATTTCAACTCCGCTTCCCTTACTTTCCGAGTCGAATGATCTGCTGACCATTTGTTTCTTGGCTCATAGGTCAGCCTATTTTAGACGTGCATTGCCGATCACGTTTACGACGATCGCGTGAAGTCGCACATCCCTCTCCAACGAATATCGCCAACGGCCCTCCCCTCGCCCGACCCATTGTCGCTCACCCGTCGACCCTTGCGTCGGTTTGTAGCCCGTAGTGATTTTGCGTCGAGAGGCACCTCACCTTATGCCGCGAATATCCCTCTGTGGCGCGCAAGGAAGTCCCGCGACGAAGACGCGGCGGATGCATGAAGAATGCTGCGCGTCTCGAGTCTGGTAGGTCATTATAAAGATCGTTCCTGTCGAAGGAGTCGTTTATCAAGATACCAAGCTCATCCACCCATTCTGTAGAACCCGCTCGATGGCCCACATCGCATCCCCTCACTGTCCTGACCGTAAATTTTCATCGCTGGATCAGTTTTACCGACTCCGAAGTCGGTCTCGTCTTGCTACTTTGCTCACAGATTACCTTCGATCCATCGCCTATCAAGACCGCACACGCTACTCCAACTGAGAAGAGCACCCGTCGTTAGTCCCGCGCCACTCCACAGTACAGGACCCTCATGGCCACTGCCGTCGTTCGTCGCTCGCCCATTACGCCCTCATGGCAAGTCGCATTGGGTTGTACCTGCCCTCGAACTCACTCCAGCGCCCTCGAAGCACTGCACGAGACTCGCATATCCTCACCTTCGCTACACAGCGCGTGGAGGAGTCTCTCAAGGACCTCTCCTCGTGGGACGAACCGCTGCTCTGCAGTGGGTGCGCGGGTGCGTCGTACTACCCATTTGTGTGCACCGCCCGAGGTGGTGGTACACCCATTCGTTCCCGCTTCTGGTGAACACAGGTCGTCCGTCAAGCTCCCTCGATTGAGTGTCCCTCCATCAGTGATGTAGGGCGGCGAGTGAGTGGGTGATAGATCGTTTCATCACGAGATCAATACAGAGCCAATTAATCAACACAATCATTGTTCTCGCTAAGAAGTATCTGGACGCTCACACCATCTAGAGTGGTCGGCAATGTACCCAAGCACCAACATCCTCCGAGTCCTCTGAGCATTTGTATCCTTGACGTCGTACACCATTATCTACATATCCCGAACCCTCGGCTATCGCTGGTTCACTTCACCTGCGCCATCTCCTAAAAGACCCACCGCTCGACGGAGATTAGAGCGCCCGATTCGACCGGAACCCCCCTTGTTGAGCTTGAAGGGGTCTAAAGAGCAGGACTAGAGAGCCCCTTGGCCTTCTGTATTTACCTTTAGTGTAACCTGGATTATCTTCTCTAAACGAGGATGACCGTTTGGGGGCAAAGTGCTCGAAAAACAAGTGAAAGAGATATCTCAGTTACTTCGATATGCGAATTGAAGTCGCTTAGACCAATGTACGATGAGGCGATGAGAGTTGAGATATCACTGTTCGAAGGTCAGAGTTTATTCATCTCTCAACGTTGTTTTCGCGCCTGGGTCCCGGCCAACCCTTACCTTCGACAGGGCTGTCCAATAATGTGGCTTGTTGGCACAGTCACGGCTATTAAGTTTCTCAAGGGCTCGGGTGGCAACGCCCAGGCTCAACTGCTCTTGACCTCCATCTCGCCCGACGAACGCGACTTACTTGTTGACTCGCCCCTATATTCTGCAGTAAACACGCGTAGAACGACTTTGCAAGATGAATGCGCGTACAAGTGCGGCGACTGGCTGTTCGCCTTGCTGCAGCTCGCGCCAGTACATCCACAAGTGCGGATAAGACGAAAAAAGACCAAATCCACCGCACGATGGTATCCATCACGTCACGGACGTTCTCAGAGGGCTGTGGGGTCGGACGCCGTGAACTGTGCCTCCGAACTGGTGAGCAACAACGCCAGGCTTACTATCTGAGCGGCGGCGTGCTGATCATTGATAATTTTGCCCATAGCTCGAGGGCGGCAGCTATCATCTGTTTCGCGTTCGTTACCACTCTGCAAGATCGACCGCCCGCTTCGATGAGCATTCACTGCCACTTTACAAGGTCGCACGCCCGCTTCGACGAGCATTCTCAATCGCAATCGGCCTAGCAAAGTGGCATCTGTCGTTTTCGCACTACCCTGTTGACGGCCTCCGCAGTTGTCATTCCTCTCGCCCTCATCTCCTTCGTCTCCATCGTTCGTCGACTCAGACTCGTCTCACTGCCCCCTCGAAGCTCAGCACGGGGCTCGTGTATATATGCCTTTGCCACCTGTGGCATGAAAGAAGGCGTCAGTACCGTTTACCATAGACAACTCCCTGCGCTCCTCCATTCTGTGATTCATTCCTCTTACGTCGATCTTTCTTCTATCAAGTCCCCTTCCCGAGGTGGATGACCTGCTGACCATTTGTTTCTCGGCTCACCCCACAGCCTGTTTTCGACGTACTTGTCAGTTACGTTTATGACGACCTGGTGACCCTTCGACGAATACCCCCAACGGCCCCTCCCTCTCCGGGACACAATCCTGTAATCCCACTTCTCATCTGCATCGCCATTGTCGCTCACCCGTCGACCCTCGCGTCGGTCTATGGTCTATGGCGCGTTTGCTCCTCGCCCTACGGCCCGATTATCCCTCTGCGGGAGCGCAACGAAGGCTCGTGACAACCACCCGCTAAACAACTTGCGAAGACGCGGCGTGAGTTCCTGGGTGCGTCATTATAAAATGGTTCCTGTTGAAATCGGTCGTTTATCCAGGTGCCAAAGACCATCCACTAAGTCTCTAGAATCAGTCCGATGATCTACACTGCCTCTCTTTACTTTCACGAACGTATCTTTCCCTGCTAGATCAAAGGGAGTTGGAGGCAAATACCAGTCATAGATTTCTCAGTTGCTCGTGTGAACGCCATGTGAGATGGAGTGATGAGATGAGAGTTGAGATACGTTGTTGGCCAATCTTCGAGGGTTGTAGTTAGCTCATCCGTTGTTCTCGCCCGTGAGTTATTCACCCATCCCGACTCAATCCTTACCTTCGACTTCGACGGAGCTGTCCAATAATGTGGTTCGTTGGTACAGTCACGCTTATTAATTTCTCAACGGCTCGGCTGGCATCCTTCCAATGGCCCAGGCACAACTGTCATTACTCTTGACCTCCATCTCGCCCGACGAATGCGACTTACTTGTTGACTCGCTCCTATATTCTGCAGTAAACACACATAGAACGTCTTTGTAAGATGAATTCGCGTACCAGTGCGACGACTGGCTGTTCGCCTTGTTGCAGCTCGCGCCAGTATATCCACAAGTGCGGATAAGACGAGAAAAAAAGACCAAATCCACCGCATGATGGTATCCATCTCGTCACGGACATTCTCAAAGGGTGGTGGGGTCCAACGCCGTGAACTGGGCCTCGGAACAGGTGAGCAACTGGGCCAGGCTTACTATCCGACGGGCGGCGTGCTGATCGTTGGTAAATTTGCTCACAGCTCGAGGCCAGCTGCTATCATCTGCTTTGCGTCCGCTACGACTCTGCAAGATCGCACGCCCGCTTCGACGAGCATTCGCAACTTCGTGTCCTCTGTCTTTCGTACGGCGCTGTCAGCACTCCGTCTCTTACACCCATTACAAAACCCTGTTCACGATCCCCGCGATTGTCATTCCTCTCACCCACAACTCCATCTTCGTCCCTCGAGCGTCGAAAAGCACCTGCTCTCGGACTCGTCTCACCGTCCTCTCGAATCTCAGCACAGGCTCTGCGTATATGCGCCCCTGCCACCTGGTGCATAAAAGAAGTCGTCGTTGCCGTTCGCTGTAGACAACACCCTGGACTGCAGCCGGCCGTCGTTCCGCGAGAGAGACCGTGATACAACACCATTCGTCCTCAGCTATGGCGAACGTCAGGATATCATCGTGGTCACCGCCGACCTCCGTGGAGTACCACCAGAGTGAGACCACTGGACGCAGACGAGACGGGCGAGGGAGCGATGCGTCGTCTCATCACGCACTCCATACACTTGCTAATGGATCATACGAGTACTATTTTTCAGTGTAGAGTACCTGGACCTTGAGCAATCGACAAAGTACTCGAGCCCCGCATCCTCGAAATCCTCTGGGGCGCTCGCACGCTTACCCTCGTACGTCTCTCTTTACATTACTTGGAACCCCTCGCTTACTCTCTCGCCTACTGCACCTGCACACCCGCGCGGTACTCTACCCACGTCCGGAATCGACCAGTCCCTCAATGGCAGCCATGACCTCTGGGTCAATTGGAACCTCTTCTATTAACACCAGCCCTGTTGGGGAGCATTCAGGAAAGAGGACGAGTGACCTTACTGTTGTCCTAAAGTTCTATGGTGTAAAATCTCTGAAAACGACCGGACGCAAAGAGGCTCCTTTGGACTGGACAGCCAGAAATACATCTTTTGAATAATCAATGTATGGATTGTAGCTAGTCCGACCACTACGCCTCTCGGCGTTTGAGCTATATGTGCGACGAAGTCGTTATTTCGTACGTACAGAGGATGCGTGAGCCACTCATTCGTCCCTACCTAATCCTATCGATCGTGAACCCATTTCGACTGGTGGAGCCCCACGGTTCATTGCCAGCCGCGTGCCCGCTTAGCGAACAAGGCACGCGAGTCGGGCCAAGGGAGAATGGAGATCTGATTCGCCCCACCAAAACTTCTCGACGGGGCACATAATTTGTCCTGTCCAGTCTGCGTTTACGGGAAGCGCAGTCTGAGAAGGCTGTCCTGTCCGCCAGGGCCAGGCCACACGTTTCCCGTGCGGCGAGCGGAGTGGTCGACTTCCAGCATCCTCTGACTCATACCATCTCCCAGTGCGCTCGAATCAATACCCGTTAAATCACGAAAACCTACCCAGACCCATATCCACCATTCTCCATGGATTCTGACTCCAACTGGTCTGACTGGTCTGACGTCAACTTGCGCTACTTTGGCTTGACCGTGAATCACGCATCCGCCTTCCCGTCCACTTTTAACGAAAGCCGTCATACGGTGGCGTGGGACGAACTCTATCAGTTGCCGGCTCATCGCAAAGCCCGCCTTATCCCTGTAGAAATATTCTCCGAGATCTTTCTGTACACGGTCCAAGATGATCCGCACTCTCAAACGAATTTGATGCTTGTGTGCCGACACTGGCGCAATATTATGCTTTCCACTCCGGGCATCCACTCTCAATTGAGGATCTACGGTTGGACAGAGAAGAAAGATGTCGAGAGATTTGGGAGGAGATGGCTCCTTGATGTGACCGTTGATATACAACATTTGGACCGTTATAGTGAATCGTATGACGGTCCTGTCGATTTTCATGCATGCTTTATGGCTGCAGGTGAGGCAGCATCCAGATGGCGCTCGCTTGTACTCGTTTCATTTCCACCTTCTGGAGAGTACAAGGATTTGCAACTTATGCACCCTTTGCAGCACCTTGAGTCCTTCAAACTCGCCGCAAGTTGCGACCTTGGTAACTTCCTGGAGCCACTTCTCACCGCAATCACCACAACTGTCACCCCACGCTTTACTGTAATAGAGGTCTTGAACCCTGATGCTGCGCTCTACCTTGTGCAGCCCGCTCACTTCCAATTCTTCACATCCCTCACAACCCTCAGAATTATCTGTAGGAGGATGCAGAATCCTGTCGATATCCTCCCATGCCTTCATAATCTCGAGATCTTTGAAGTCCATCGTCTTTCCCTTCCAACATATTCACCAGGAGTTGGTCTTCCCCTAACCCAGATCCTCCGTGTCTTGCATCTGAAGTCTGTTTCCGTCCAATGGATAGCAGGCCGGATCTTTCCTGCCCTCAAAGAATGCTCTATCATATTCCCGCACCACCCTGATACTCTCCAGTCTGTGTATATGCCATCCTGTTCGATTCTGAAATACCACTCCAATAACCTTCGCACCCTTGAACATTTTCATCATCCCCCACTGGCTAGATTGGAAGTGAAATGTGGCCAATGGAGGACCTGGAGGGGGAATCTGCAGCTCGCCACTCTGCACTCCATTTTTGCTGCTCAGAGTCTGACTTGCCTGCATCTGGAAATCAAATGCAGTGAACGGCTGTTGGCTTATATGCTGGGACTTGCCCCATCCTTGGAAGAGCTATGGATGGGACTTTCGAGCCCCCATGCACTGAGCAGTGCTTTCTTCCTGGCATTTGCTGCTGGAGGCCGCAATGCAAGTGTAGGGCCATCAAGCCGGGCCATTGCACCACTCTGTAGGCAACTGAGGAAGCTTCATCTGCACTACAAAAGATGGTCGAGAGACACAGAAAGAAATGGACTCATCCCGGCCTTTGGTGCTATTGTGGCATCACACCCGGCCAAGGAACAAGCCTTCTCATTTTGATTGAGCTTTGGTGAAGGGTCGGAATTGCAGGAATGGATCGTGCATGAACCAGTGGAGAGATTTGATATTGAATTGCAAGGAGACAGCACCTTCATTGGGGTTTCAAGTCCACTTGGCATAGTTCCGTTATCCAGGGCTTCAGTGGGTGATAATTATGACCCCCTTACAGCGTTAGAATACCCTCCACCTCCTAGCGAGTCGGAATACATTGCAACTGATGAATGGTTGGAACTTCCAATTGATTACTTCTTTTCTTTCCATAGCCTCAAAGAAGTGAGGATGACGTCATTAGTCCTGGGCATGCGGTCAAACACACAATCTTCGCCAGATGCACCCCTTTTCCATACACTCAAGGTTCTTATTGTTTGCACCTCTCATCTGTCACCCTTGGCTAGTCAAACCTTCCACAAGCTTGAGAGATACCAGGAGGAATATGCCTTGGGTGTGGATGAACCAAGACAGGACTGGTTGACAGAAATGCCTGTCTGCACTAGATTGGTCACGTCGCTCTCCAGACTTGCTACTTTGAAACTTCCACAGGTCCGTGAATTGGAAGTACTTGTTGGTGATGAGGATGATCCCGATTCCCTCTGGGAAAAGCACGTCGCGGTCAATGCAAAGCTATCAGGATTGAAGCTCCTGAGCTTATACATAACCGAGGGTGGAACCTCATATTTCAATGATATCCCAAAGATCCTTGGATCGCTACCAGCACTAGAAACCTTGGTTCTCCACGAGCAGCATCTAGGTTCTCCATATTTCACCTTCTTTGAGGCACTTATCCCAATGAATGCACAAGATACTTCTGAACTGATCTGGGAGGGCCAGATACCCGAAGTACTTTGCCCCAGGTTGGAGAGTCTGCAGATCGAATATATTAGTCCCACTGACCAACCAGAGCTGGTGCCAGTTCTCAAAAGCATCCTCACTCTGCGTGCTATTATTGGGTCTCCTTTGAAGAGTTTCACCTTTTATGATGATTATCCCGACAAAAAGTGGGAGTTGATTGGGAGAGATGGGAGCTTTATGATGGAAGAGGTTATTCCAGCTCAGAGCTTTAAACTTGACATTTGACCCGAGTAATTCTGGCCTAATCACTGCAATGATCACGCTTAGAACGACGTCAGATGTATGTACATTGGAATGTTTTTCCATGCCTATGCAAGTCTCTATTACTAACAACGAAACTGGTTTTAAATAATTAATACGAATAATTCACCCACATGTTTTCATTCTAATTTCTCTGCGCCTGGCTCATGCGTGCAGCACCACTCCTGCGGCACCCATCCTTTGGACACCGGTTTGCAAGAGGGAGGAGTGGACGATACATATACTGGGAAGGGAATGAAGCTCACATTCTATTTGCGTCCTCCTGATGCTCGTGGGCTCACCCCATGTCCGCTGGTCAGTCTGCAATGTGCGACGCGGTTTCGGCAAATCCTGGGAGGCGAAGTGGGACCATGGGAGATCGATCTTGTCAGCTCCGACGCATGCCATTGCCCGATTTCGTCATAGCGTTGACTTTTGTGCTTGGTGTCAAGATCGGCTCGTCGGCGAGGACATTTCATGAGATATGTTGCACCTTCAAAGGATGAACTGGACGCGACGCCACCAGAGCAGGCGGAATATCACAATGTATCCACACCATGGTGGAGTCAGGTGGAACAAGCCAAGGCATTGCCGATTGTGGACAATGTGGATATGTTTTCGCGATATGGCTGAAAACGACCGACGGGGTGTTGGCTGTGGTGTGCGTGTGAGAAGATGTTAGTGCTCGTAGCAGCCTCTTTACTCTGGTGCTAGGAGTGGGGCGGTCGATGCAGCCAGTGTCGATGCGGCATTACTACTTCTGCCTATGGGGAGAGTTGATTCTGCCAATGGCGAAGAATGCTGGGTCTCGAACACTGCAAGAGGCCACCGCCACTCTCGAGCCCAATCCATTCCCCATGCTTGGCCTGATCTAGGCATCCCGAATGACTTCATTGGTCAGCGACAATTTGATGGGTGCATCTGCGAGTTTTCCGACGCCGCCTCAAGAAAGTCTTCGTGCGTCGAAGCCGACAAGACGCCACAGTCTTGCCTAATCTCCTCGATGACGACAGTCGAAAACCGAAGCGGAAGTCAAGGACTACGGAGCAGATGCTGAGTGATAGTCATTGTTTTATGTGCGACCTTGACGAGTAAGCGATAACCAGCGGGACGACCCGAACGGAGGGTGTGCGAACCGGCAAATGAGCCGAGATCGTGAGTGCGCTCAATATGTCGAAGGGTGTCACATGACAAATGTGCAGTCCGATTTCGAAGGACACTCGCCGACCGTGATTGTAATTTTCATCGCTAGACCAGTTTACCGACTCCGAACTCGGTCTCGTGTTGCTACATTGCTCACAAATCACCTTCGACCCATCGTCTCTCAAAACCGGACCCACCCCGTCGTTCGTATTACCGGGTCACTCCCCAGGAGAGGACCCTCACAGTCACGACTGTCGTTTGTCGCTCGCCTATTATGCACTCATGGAAAGTCGCGTTGGGATGTACCTGCCCTCGAATTCACTCCAGCGTTCTCGAAGCACTGCAGGAGCCTCGCATATCCCTGCCTTCACTACAACGCGTGCGAAGGAAGGTCCCCCCGCCGTCAGACGAACCGCTGGTTTACAGTGAGTGGATGGGTGCTTCGTACAACCCCCGCTTTCTGGTGAACACGACATCTCCCATTTTCACCGCCGATTGGGTGTTCCTTACCAGAGGCTCGTCAACGAGTTGACAATCTCAATCACCCTTCGTGGGTTCTACAACCCGTTGCAGCCACTTTGACCAAAAATGTTTTTTTGTGGCTGGCCACTTTTGGCCAGAAAATCGAAATTGACTTTGTTGCTCAATTAAAAATCGTAAAACGTCATTAATAAATTCTATGTTGTATAAGAAAAATCA
>Ga0307515_10003952_pt1 | contig 30928 bp, 34 predicted proteins | sample 17_EM_MG_FD_194513 | JGI IMG/M metagenome (GOLD analysis project Ga0307515, IMG submission 194513) | Populus trichocarpa ectomycorrhiza microbial communities from riparian zone in the Pacific Northwest, United States - 17_EM | ecosystem: Host-associated > Plants > Roots > Unclassified | place...
GAACTCCGCCCGCAAATTCCTGTAAGTCCCCCCGATCGCCCGCCCCGCAACACTTGGTTCATTCTTTGTATCCGTTCGTTAGCTTGACCTCTGCTCTCCTCTGGCTCCTCTCCATCCTGATGGGTTTGTTTACTCCTATCCTCATTCAACAGTTGATCATCGCCGCCAGTGCTCCCGAGCGTCCCAAGACTCCCGAAGGTGCCAAGGCGTTCGACGATGCCGTCAAGGAAATCACTGGCGGTGTCCCCCTGTTCACCCCAACCCTCTGGGTTCTCGCTCTCTCTTTGTTCGGCGCAAAGGTTTTCCGGTCCATCTTCGGCAGTACCTCCGAGAACATGATCAAGAGCACCGCTCTAAACTTCAAGACTGCCCTCGTTGGCGCTGTCTACAAAAAGACCTTGCGCCTTGGTCCCCAGGGCGTTGCAAGGTTCGAGAAGGGCTACATCTTGAACCTTATCAATGTCGATGCCGAGGCCGTCTCCAAAGCCATCGAGCTCGGTAACCTCACTTGGTCTATCCCCATCCAACTTGGTGTCACTGTATACCTCCTCTATCGTGTCCTCGGTGTCTCCGTCTGGGCTGGTGTCGGTGTTCTGTTTGGCGCCCTCCTTGTCCTCATCCTCGTCGTTCCTCTCTTCTTCCGCACCTCTGCTCCCATGTTCGCTCATTTCGGTGACAAGCGGATCAAGATGATCAAGGAAATCATGGAGGGAATGACCTTGATCAAGGTCCGCGGCTGGGAAGGCATCTTCCTCCAGCGCCTCGAGGTTGTCCGTCAGACCCAGCTCAAGTACTTGAGGACTTTCAACACCGGTGTCACCGTCTTCGTCATTGTCGGTCAGCTGGCCAGCACTCTGGCTCCCATTGCCGCCTTGTCATTGTTTGGCAAGAATAAGGGTACGATCACTGCCGCTCGTGTCTTCCCTGCCATCGCCTTCTTCGCCATGTTGGTCGAGCCTCTGATCGCTTTTCCCCAGCTCCTCAGGTATGTTACACAGTTTTTGTTTTTTGTTTTGATATACCTCCCTCAATCCTCTCTTCAGTGCATGTGCAGTCGCTGCTGCTTCCTGGGGCCGTATCTATACCTTCTTGATGGCTCCCGAGGCTCTCCCAGTTTCCTCTGATGCTCACCCGGTCAACACCGATCCCATTCGTATCTCCTGCGGATCTTTCGAGTGGGCCAAGAAAGACGATGCCCCCGTCCCTGCCGATGACGAGAACGCCGAGAAACCGAAGGCATTCATCCATGGTATCAACATGTCCACCAAGAAGGGTAGCTTGACTGCTATCGTCGGACCCGTCGGTTGCGGAAAAAGTTCCCTCTTCGCTGCCATCCTCGGCGAGATGAATTGTGTTTCTGGAAAGGTAAAGCACGCCCATCTCACATAACCCGAACAGCCACTAATCATCGTCATAGGTCGTTGCTAACGGTTCCATTGCCTACTGTCCCCAGCAACCGTGGATCCAGTCCTCCACCGTCCAAGAGAACATCACTTTTGGCAAGCCCATGGATGCTCAACGTCTCAAGCGGGCCATCGGTGCCGCTTCCTTCGCTGCTGACCTCGAGCGTCTCCCCAACGGGATTGCTAGTGAGATCGTCGAGCGTGGTGCCAATTTGTCTGGTGGCCAAAAGGCCCGTCTTTCCTTGGCCCGTGCTATCTATGCCGATGCAGATATCTACTTGCTGGATGACCCCCTTGCCGCTCTCGATCCATGTGTCGGACGCACTGTCTTCCAAGAATGTATCCTCGATGCTCTACACTGCAAGACTCGTGTTCTGATCACTCAGGCTCTCAGCTTCCTTCCACAGGTCGACCACGTTATCGTCTTGAACAACGGTACCATCACTGAGCAAGGATCCTACGCCCAACTCTACCGCCAGAACGGCCAGCTCCGCAAGATGGTCGACGCCGTCGAGAAGCGCACCGAGAAGGCTGAAAAGAAGTCCGACGAACAGGAGGCCGCCAAGCCCAAGAAGGCCGCTAGTGCTGAGGAGGCCCCCTCCGGAAGCATTGTTGCTGATGAGGATGTTACCACTGGCGCCATTAGTAGCTCTACCTGGTGGTCCTACCTCAGGGCTGCCGGTGGATGGAAGATCATCCTCGCTTTAGGCCTCTCCATCCTCTCCCAACAGGCCGGTGCCGTCATGATCAACCAGTGGCTCACCTGGTGGACAACGAACCAGTTCCATAAGAAGATCGAGTTTTGGTTCGGCATCTACGACGGTATTGGCGTCGCCACCGCTGTTTTGGTGGCCGGAGTCAACACCTTCATCCTCTTCGGTGTCCTCGCTGCTTCTCGTACCTCCCACAACAAGGCTTTCTCCGGTGTCCTTGGTGCCCCCATGGGATGGTTTCACGCTAACCCTGCTGGCCGTATCATCAACCGATTCTCTAAGGATATGGAATCCATCGACCAGCGCCTCATGCCCCAAATCTTCCAGGCCGTCGCTGGTTTCGGCACATTGATCACTGTCGTTGCCATCCTTGGCCGCAGCTCTCCAATTATCCTAGGCGTTTTGGCTCCCCTGTTCATCGTCTACTGGTTCCTCCTCCGTTTCTACCGTGCTACCCTCCGTGAGTTAAAGCGCCTCGAATCCAGTATGAGATCCCCCCTCCAATCCAAGGTGAATGAGACTCTCGACGGAATCTCTACCATCGCCGCCTTCAAGCGTGAGAACGACTTTGCCGGCAGCGCTGCCAACCTGATCGATGACAGCAACAAGCCTGTGTACCTCCACGACGCCGCTCAGGTCTGGCTTACCCTTCGCATGGAACTCCTCTCCGCCTCGGTTGTCCTCGTAATTTCCATGCTCGGAAAGACCGCCAGGGTCATGAACACCTCCCAATTCGGTTCCGCTTTGGCCTACGCCAACATCCTCACCTATATCATGAACCTTTTGGTCAAGGCCGCCGCTGCCATCGAGTCCGAGATGAGCTCTGTCGAACGTCTTCAAGAGTACTCCGAGAGACTTCCCAGGGATGCTGCCCCCCACTTGCCCACCGACCCCGCTGAAGGCTCTTGGCCATCCCGTGGTGAAATCATCTTCAAGGGTGTCGAGGCTGCCTACTCCACCCGCCCAGAGAAGCCTGTTCTTAAGGAGGTCAATATCCGCATCCAACCTGGCACCACCGTGTTCATCGTTGGCCGTACCGGGTCCGGAAAGAGCACGTTACTCTCAGCCTTGCTTAGGCTTTTGGAGCTCGGTAAGGGTAGCATTTTGGTTGACGGGGAAGATATCTCCAAGCTTGGTGTCCATACTCTCCGCCGCGGTATGGAACTGATCCCCCAAGGTATTTCAATTCCCCTTCTGTAATGTACATGATTGCTAACCCACTCCGATAGATCCATTCATTTTCTCCGGAACTATCCGCACTGCTTTAGACTTCGAGGGCCGCTATGACGATACCTCGCTCTGGCACGCTCTCGAATTAGTTGGTCTCAAGGAATTTGTTTCTAACCAGGAGAATAAGCTCGACGCCGTCGTTGCTGACAACGGCTCCAACTACTCCGTTGGCCAGCGTCAACTCTTGTGCTTGGCCGGCGCTATCCTCCGCAACCCCAAGATCCTGTTGCTAGATGAGGCCACCGCTTCCGTCGACGCCGGTTCCGATGTCTTCTTGCAGAAGTCCATGCGTGCCAACTGCCCCGGAGCCACCATCCTTTCCGTCATGCACCGTCTCAACGACCAGGTCTTGAAGGAGTGTGATCACGTCTTGGTCATAGATGAGGGTACTCCCGCCGAATTTGACACCTCCAAGGCTTTGATGGCGAACCCCGGCTCCTTGCTCTCTCGTATCATGGAGGCGACAAAACAGGCTTAATGGAGAGAGGTAGACAGAGATAAGATATTTGCAAGTTGCTGGTTTGACTTGTATCCCTCTTTTCTCTACGTACATACACCTTTCTCAACTCAATTGACTCGCTGGTTCAATGATGTTACAACTTGTAATGCTGGGACGAAACGAAGACCGTAATGAGAGCGATAAGCGAGAAAACTATATTCAGACTGCCCAAGCTTGTGCGAAGCCACCTCTGCGAGCGAAATAAACAGGCGTGAGGCATTTCTAACGCCAGTTACTCTTATGAAATCTCGCCCGCTAATACTTTATTTAACAAGGCGGCGGCGGCAAATTCACCTGTGACAGTGTGAATGTCGTTCACCAGACCCGGGGAATCCAAACGAAACCCACAGAATCAAGAAACCGGGAATAACTCTTAAACTCGTCTACGAAGACCATATCTACTAGTACAACATTTCGGCCATCAAGGCATAGGGCGGCGAAATTCCTACATAATGGCTACAAACTCCTTTGAGAGACGATTACAAGTACACATACAAGTCCGAAGTGTCAAGATTAGCTGCTTCGTACAATTTTCTGATAAAAGTTATCCTCAACAAAGACGTCTTGTTCCCCTTCGATTGTGGATCCGTGGTGACAAGTAGCGGCATGTTTCCACCTGTGGTTGATCAAGATGAGCCGGCAACGTTGGCACTGGAAGGCAACGATATGCTAACCAAAAGATCTCCTTGACCTGCGCGAAACACCGTGAGTTTCCAACCGTGGGCACATAAATGAACCGCACCTTTACGTCGGCATCTTTGATTGTCTCAAGGGGAATCCACTTGCTACACTTATGACATTTTCCCTCTGTAATCTGCGATCGCTCGTGTTTCGTGACTTGGTTTCGGGGCTTGGTTCTAAAAATCATAGGGGGCGAGAACGGAGCAGCAGAAAAGGCAGATATTCCTGAAATGCGAGTGAATTTACGAGCGTCTCCTCGAAAAGGTCTGAACGGACCATGGCTATACTGCATGTGGTAGCTTGCAAGAGGAACGTCATCAATCGAGTGAATGTCTTGCGACGATAAAAGAAAAACTCTGCGAGAATCGTCAGAGGAATCTTCACGCAAGGTCAGCGGGTACTCACCACTTGAAAGCGGAGAATTTGGTAGAGAGCCAGAGCTTCTTGTTTTGGCCGCCGCGATCTTCCGGTTCAACACAGATAGGACACAACCCGACCTTCTCTCTTCCCGTCCCTTTGACGAAACGTGGTGTATAGAGGTCCAAGGAGAAACGAGGTTCATTGAAGGTTGCACCAGAAATCTTGTTGCTATCGGAACCTACTGTGAGTGGCTCGGGATTGGAGACGACGCGAAGCATACCTTGTTGTCTGGAATGAACTGACAGGAAAGCGACGATAGAACAGAGGGAAACCTGGGTGGATCTGAACGTATGGCGGAAAGGAACGGGAAGGATGGCCGAAGGCAGATACGCCTATCTGGGCGGAAGTTGTTGCGGAAGAATCACGGTCATGATCGTCATCGGAGTCGCTATCTTCTGTGGGGGGAGATGGCATTCTGCGAACGATCTTTCGTGGCCGGTAGGAACCATCGTCGGTGGAAATAGCTTTGCGTTTGACGGGAGTAAGTTCTTCATAGTTATCGGGCGACAAGGGATAGGGTACTGCGGCACGGCGATGGCGCTTGACCTTATCTGCGATTGACAAGGCCAGGGGCGACTTATCGTCCTGGGAAGCTGGAAGTGGGAGAGAACGTTTGAATGGTGGAGATGAAGGAGGAGTCGATAGTGGGGAAGAGTCGTCGAAAGAGTTGGGATCTGAGTCGCAAGAGGTCATGCTAGGGGGAGAAGAAGGCAATGGCGGTACATTTGGGCTGGGCTGGGCTTTGGCATTGAGCAATCTCTGGACAAATGGAGTTGATTGGTTTGTCCGGTTTGGAGAATAACGATTGGTTTGGTCCGATCTGAGGACTGGAGAGATGGATGGAACGAAAGTAGGACGGAAACCTTGGAATTCGTAAGGCGTGTGGAACAAAGGCGACCAGGCGATATGATAAGCATAACTGGGCGTCGACGCAAAGGATGGCGATGGCCCGTAGGAGTGTTTGAGGGTGAGCGGGGAGGGTGAAGACATGAGCTGCCGTTCGACCTCTGGGATAGTTGGGTCATCCGTTGAGGGCTCTGGACATCGTGAATCCGTCGGGGACGAGGGGGACGTTGAGCGGCAGTCCGATAACTGAAACGACTCCATCATCGTTGACGAGCAGGTCGTGTGTGGCGACGTTCGACGTCGTCGGTCGTGGTGGTCGTTGATCAAGGATGCGCGTAACGATCGATATCTTCCTCCGACATGTTCTCCTCCTCGCTCACCCTTGCCCTCGTGTCCATCCTCGCTCTCGTCAACGAGGCTCATGCCTCCGCCTTGACAACCGCAATCGCGCCCAACGAGAGGCTCTGTTTCTACGCCGACATAGACAAGGCTGGCGAGAAAATTGGGGTAACGTGTCCGACCATAACATCCTCCACCTCCCGTTGCTGAACTCTCCCCCCCTCCAGTTCTACTTCGCTGTGCGTCCGGCTGCATTCACTCGCATTCTGTTCCAACCTAACCGCTTCTCGACAAGGTTCAATCCGGCGGCTCTTTCGACATCGACTTTGACGTCAAAGACCCCAAGGACAAGATTCTCCTCGATGGCCAACGAGAGCGGCAGGGTGACTACGTCTTGACCGCGAACACCGTCGGAGAATATTCGTTCTGTTTCGAAAACGACATGTCAACATTGACGGAGAAACTAATCGACTTTGACATTATGGTCGAGAGCGAACCCCGGAGGGAAGCCCCAGCCAAGCCCGGTCAGATTGCCGAGCAGACGACAGCGCTGGAGGAGAGCATATTCCGCCTCAACAGCATGCTCATGAACATTAAGAGGACCCAGAAATAGTAAATCACCCCCTCACATCTCCAACCCACCGCACACGCTGACCGCCGCTCAGTTTCCATACAAGAGAGGCACGTGGGTTCTATACTGTAAAGTCAACACAAAGGTATACCATTTATCCTCTCCAGCTTCCTCGGTCGGTTCAACGTCTATTCCAGCCGTCTATTCTGGTACGCAGTCCTGGAGTGTGCGGGTATCGTTGGTATGGCGGTGTAAGTTGTGTGCAGCCCCGAACAGATCCTTCTCGTTAACGCCCTTTCTAGATTCCAGGTTTATGTATTACAGACATTCTTCAACAAGACTGGGCGAAAATACAAAGTCTAATGGTTCCAATATCACACCTTTATTCCTCAGCTCCCCATCACTGGATCTGTATCTTCATATGCACCGACTTCGCCCTCGTCAGCTGGTCATACCCTTATTCCTGTGTGTCAGCCACGGTATAAAAATCTAACACGACGCCACGCACCAAACTTGCTCAGACTGATACCCCTTCCACTGTTCTTGACACCAGTCCATGCGAGCGCAGGGTCCAAATAATCACACCTGCGACGAGTAAATACACCAACCTCACGGAATAGTCGTCACAAACCGGTTTAGAAAGACCGTCCCTGTCTCGAGCTCATCCACAATTCGGAGGAATGCCCGTTCCGATTCAGGATTTGAGTCGGCCTTGGTCCACACAGACGCGGTGAGGCCGTAGGGGGAGTCGTTCATAAGCCTGATCGCCTCTTCGTCACAAGACACCTGCTAGACTTTAGCCACACGAACTGTAACCTCAGGTCTCAGCCACGGGCTCTCTCACCTTCTGGATTCCAATCGCAGGCCCAAAGGTTTCCTCCTGTAGATCGCTTTTAGCCTTCCGGAACCCGAATCCACGTCAGACCCACCGTCATGACCTCCATGGCTGGGGGGGACTTGTAAGGGAGTGAACTGTCCAAGCAAACAACACTCACAGTGGTTCACGTTGACTAAAACCTGTGGGGCAACGAAGGTTGACCCCCTGATAAACTCAATTTCGACCGACCGGGAGCACCGCAGAGGACAGAAAAAACTCACGGTTTGGCAATCGGGAAGTCTTCTTCCGCAATCAATTTCTTCGCCCCTGCTGTGACTTCATGTGCAGCCCATGAGGAACTTTGTGGTCGCAGAGTCAACCCTAACGTACCAGCATCTTCAACTTGTTTTCTTATCCTGTCTGCGCTGGCGAGGCTGACAACGGGCCCAAGATTTGTATCTGGTTCGGTCGGGTCCCCGAGCTTGTAGGTTTTAACGATATTGAGGAATTTAGGGACGAAATCGTCATATATTGATTCGTGAACGTAGATTCGCTGTTTTTGGTGAGCATCCTCATTTTTTGGACACAGAGCGTGCAGAACGCTACCTCTACGGCACAACAGCTTTGGCCAGAGTTGAAAAAGGCGCCTTCGAGTGCTCATGAGATAAAAACCACGTTCTAAACCTCCCCCACCTACCGTCGACTAGCTCTGCAGTTGTATAATCAAGGTCTGCATCGGCCCTCACATATGCAGGGTCCTTCCCACCGAGCTATCAACAAGCGGTCTGAATTCAGGATCGGATCGAGGGCTGGTCAACAAGACGGACCTCAAGCGCAACACCCTTGAATCCATCAGCATGCGAGGCGACCTCTTGGACAAACCTCCCGCCGGTAACGCTTCCTGTGAACGATACAAAGTCCACTTTTGGATGCTTGATAGCGTACTCTGTGAGTTTTGGAGAGAGGTGAACTACCTGAATTACTTCAGGCGGAACACCAGCACGAGTGAGAGCCAATGCAAAACGCTCTGCGGTCAAGGGAGTCTGGGGTGATGGTTTGAGTAGCACGCTGTTTCCAGCGATGATTGCTGGCAGGACGGCATTGATAGAAACAAGATAAGGGTAACTAAGAGGCCGAGCCGTTAGTATGCCAGGAGCAGGCGTTCCGTTCGGGAGGTACTGATACCGACTTCCATGGAGCGATGACGAGAACCACACCGAGTGGGGTGCGCTTAATATATCGTTTGAAACCAGGTCTATCTGTGTCCTCGAGGGAAACGTCCGCAAGGCAGGACTCTGCGATAGATATCATGTATCGCGCACGATCCAAGAACCCCCGCACCTCTCCCAGGGCCTGGGATACGGGCCTGGAATGAAAGCATAAGTTTTACGCCCCTTTGCCGTAGTGCAATTCGTTTGTGTTCACCTCCCCATCTGCAGGGCTAATTCCTCCGGAATTTCTTTAGACATCTTGCTGAACTCATCCTTGGAAGGACAGAAGACGTTGGCATCGGGAACGATGAGAGGCGTATTGCCGCACTTACAACGAACTTATTCGCGATGGCAATCCTGTCCGAGAGGGGAACCTTGGCCCACTGTTTCTGGGCATCTGCAGAATACAGGATGACCTTCTCAAGCTCTTGTGTACTCGGATAGGTCCTGGTGACCAGGGGTTGCTGGTTGTGTGGAGTGATAGTCGTCTGGTCTTTGGGATCCGACATGGTGATCAGGGGTGGCGTTGGAGGAGATTAAGATGTCCGATTGCATCGGTGCAGAATGAGTCGACCGGTCATATCTCATTTCATGTATCATCGTATGGTAAAGAAGACTTTCGAAATGCGTACAAACAAACGAGTAAGTACAATTACAATCCAGGTCAGTCCGAACTGAGTGGAACCTCAGTGGTCGCGAGACTTCCTGAACGACGCTGGATGAGCACAGAGGGGTCAGACACGTTTATTGAATACATTTCACCTGTATTCACCCTCAGCAGAGACAGAGAGTTCCTCGATCTCACCCTGCGCAGAGGAGAGGGCCTCAGCGGTAGTGGCGTGATACAGAAGCTGAACTCATGTCATAAGCGAACGAAAGGTCGTAAACCCGGAGACACATACCTGAGCCTTGATAAGCTCGTTCAGGTTCTTGATCGGTTCAGGCTAAATGACGACACAGTTTGTATGGGGTATGACACGAGCAAAAAAGTATCGCGTACGTTGTCCAGCACAGTTTTCATCAGTTGGATGGCCACCTCTGTCTTTTGAACCAGATCGTCCTCAGCGTTTTCAACCTCGATCCGAGCAGCCTCCTGTTTCGTGGGGCCAGCATTTTTCAAGCTGTCAAAATCGAACGATCAGCCGACGATCACGATTTCGGAGGTTGGACGGACGTACGTTTGTTTAGCAGCGTCTAGCTCGAGCCTCGAGGCGCGAACGGCCTGGCGAGCCTTGATCGCGACAGAAATATTTGTTTCCAAGGTCTGTTGCCATGGCTGTAAGAACGCGGTCCTGATCGTTTCATCATGCTGAAGCCTGGCCTCAGCGATCTTCTCCCATGCAGCACCGTATGCGGTGAGACCAGCCACAAGCTTGTCATCCTTGGAGGTCGTGGAGAGATCAGTGACTGCGGTCAAAGAAGCCCTGTATAGTGCGTGGGGAAGGGTCTTGTGTTGGACTGGTTTTGGCTGCACGGGGGTGGGAGCGGGGAGGTTGGTTCCCTGAAGGTTGGCAGCCGCGAAGTTTGTCACGGTCGTTCCGACGACAGAGGAGAAATCAGCGATGGATTCCTGGATCTGGGTAGGGTAGTCGTATGTTTCGAATTGATAAACCCTTGTGGTCCTGTTGGGGGAAGGATCGGTCGGGTGGTGAGAGGATACAGAGGAAACAAGGGCCTACCTGAGGATGCTGACGTGGGCAGAACGAAGGGCATCGACTCGAGCCTCGAGCTCTTTGTACTCTGCAGGAACAGACAGTGATTAGCACACGACCGGCAGACTTGAGGGTTGGGTATAAAGATGGTGACCTGGTGGGAGATCGGTCAGCTCGTCCGCGCTGACTTGGCCGAGACGTTCCTTTGCAGCCTGCACATTTGAGTTGAAGCCCTTTGCGAACTTTGAAGCGGATTGACCGAGGTTGATAGCAGCGATGGAAGACGAAAGTTTGTTCCAGTTCTCCATAATTATCAGCGATGGTGAGGGTTACTGATAGAGATCACGACGCGCGTATACGTCTCCTTCTTATACACCACCATGGCTGCCGCTGCAAAGGTGTACAACCCAGTCGGTTTCGACTTTTCTAACCAGATCAGGTCAGTCCCCGTCCTGAATATTTCAGTGAACCGTCTCTCCAGCTCTCGACAGAAACAACTTCCTGGCAGATCGCGGAATCCCTCTTCCCAAGGCCACCAGCACCGGGACAACGATCGTCGGCTGTCTCTTCAAGGACGGCATCGTCCTGGGTGCTGATACCCGTGCGACCGAGGGCGACATAGTTGCCGACAAGAATTGCGAAAAGGTACGTTGTGAACGACCCCCTCCTTGCATATCGAGCATAAAATCCCTCCCAGATCCATTATATCACCGAGTCCATCCGATGCTGTGGTGCTGGAACTGCCGCAGATACCGAATTCACAACAGCGATGATCTCCAGTAACATGGAGCTCCATGCCCTCTCAACTGGCCGAAAGGCGAGGGTTGTAACTGCAATGACCATGCTGAAGCAATACCTATTTCGGTCGGTGACCCGTCCGTCCGTTTCACGTCAGGCTCCTTACACGTACATCAAGGTATCAAGGTCACGTCGGTGCCGCTCTCGTTCTTGGAGGTGTTGATGCCACGGGCCCACATCTCTTCACAATCCACCCCCACGGGTCAACCGATAAACTGCCATACGTGACCATGGGTTCTGGAAGCCTCGCGGCCATGGCGGTTTTCGAAGCTCAGTGGAAACCGAATATGACGGTATGTCAGACCGTTCTGAGCCCAAAACCCCGACTCACCCGCCACCAAAGCGAGAGGAAGCTCTCGATCTCATCAACGCCGCAATCTCTGCCGGTATTTTCAACGATCTCGGCTCTGGGTCTAACGTAGACGCTTGCGTCATCACCGCGACCAAGACCGATATGCTCCGAAACTTTGTGAAACCGAACGAACGTGTTACGAAAGAGAGGACCTATGGTTTCCGCCGCGGTACCTCAGCATTCACCAAGGAGGAGATACGCAATCTGGTGGTCCGCGAAGATGTCATTGGCATCCGTGACGACGCCATGGATATAGATGGTTCATAGTTGTTTGTTTCGTTACTTCCTCGCTTGCATCGTAACGTCGTGTAATAGTTGTACAACTTTACAATGGGTCTACTGAGTCTGAGCACCATAGCCACGAATGCCTTCAGCAAATGACCAAGAGGTTTTCAGGGTCATGGATTCTGAGATGGATACTCCACCCTCAGTAACTTTGGCGATTTGGTACTGAAGATAGGTAAGTCAAGTGACAATGATGAAGGTGTGTAAGGCTCGCCTTGTCCAAACTTCGAGCATCACGGTAAAACAGCACGAGCAGACTCTCCTCTAGAATCGCTTGAGCTTCTCGTTCGGTGAGCGTATCTTCGCGGCCCTCTACCGCCTTGCGAAGTAAAGGCTGAGCAATGTACGATCCATAACCGGTGGCGATTGTGGATGCGGAATATGTTGTGCCCAAGAGGTCAACATAAGCCAGGAACCTAGGACGTGTGATGTCCTTGTTAGATATAAACTGTGAAAGCTGGGATATGTATTACCTTTTCCCATCTTTATACCCACCGACAAGCAAGGAATTCCACAAAGGGTTCATCTTCGACCTTCGACCATACATCAACTGTGACAAGTACTCGTGAATCTCAGCTGGCCCAAGAGTATGCTCATCCTGCTCGGTAAATTCCTCGATGACGAGGTCGTCCATCAAAGATTGGATGTACTGGAAGTCGGACATGTCTCCGGAGGCACCGAGAACGGTGTGATTACCAACGGCATGAAGGCGCTGAACACCCTTAAATCGCGCGAGAGAACCATACGACGCTGGGGACTTGTGAGGAGCGGCGGTGAGGAGAACGTCTCAATTACCCACCGAGGTTGTCTGCGGCCATCATGATACCGTCCTTGTATTTTATTGCGAGAACGCTGGTTCCCGTAACGATGGGCTGTCTACGCAAAATGGGTTCAGTCAAGAGACAGGTGGGAGATGCGGTTGGACGGACTGAGTGCGCTGGACTCCCTCGGCAAAGGAGTCCTTAACGTTGTTGGGCCTTTGATGAATCGGATAGGTTCCGTAGGCATCAAAGGCATCGTTTCTCTGTAGATGCTGCAGTCAGCCTCAGGATCTCAGAATCGAACGAAACAGACGGACAGGGCGACCCCAGTTGGTTGGGAAGTGATCCATGGGCGTAATCGAGGAGAAGCAGAACGCGCAAGTGCGTGTAGGTAACGTGACCTCTCTTGACCATGACCACGCCCAAAGACGGTCTCCCTCCCACTTACCCGGGCGGTGGGTCCAAGAATATCTCCAAAGAGCCTCTCTATGGCTTTGTGCCACGCCGGGTCATTGCCAAACAAGTACAGGGTGCCTTGGTACGCAAGGATACACGAGACGCGACTGACAAAAAACTGATAAAACCGCAGGAAGGGGACGTGAACCCATTCAATAAGAAACCGCACTCTCCCCAATACAAGAAAATCCTTCAGGCCAGAAAAAAACTTCCGGTTTATGCCCAGATGACCGAGTTTTACGAAATGGTGAGTGCTCCATCTTCGATCTGAGGTCCAGGAGGGGAGGTCAGAACCTGCTTCAGGACCCCTCAAGGAGACTTGTGATGAAGCTAACATCCTGGAAAGTTCACCAAACACCAGATAATCGTCATGGTTGGAGAGACCGGGTCTGGAAAAACTACACAGTGGGATACTCCTCTGCCCGTGTCTCATTCCGAGAGTTTACACATCCCTCCAGAATACCTCAGTTCGTGTGCTACTCAGATCTCCCCCATGCCAGAGGAAAACTTGTGGCCTGCACACAACCCCGGAGAGTGGCGGCCATGTCTGTAGCAAAGCGTGTTGCAGATGAGATGGATGGTCCGTCTCTCGCACTTCGTCGCCCTAACGGTCATTTACCTTGTCCTACAGTCACTCTTGGGAAGGAAGTCGGCTACTCCATCCGTTTTGAGGATATGACTGAGCATGGGACGACCTTCCTCAAATACATGACCGACGGTATGCTCCTCCGGGAGGCCATGAACGACCCAGACCTCAATCGCTATTCAACCATCATTCTTGACGAAGCTCATGAACGGACATTGGCTACCGATATCCTAATGGGTCTGCTGAAAGCTGTCGCCAAGAAACGGTCGGACCTTCGGCTTATTATCATGTCCGCCACCCTCGACGCGCAGAAATTTCAACGGTATTTCAGCATCAACAAAGATTCACCGGCTCCTCTCTTCAAGGTTCCCGGTAGGACACACCCCGTGGAGATATTCTACACACAGGAGCCAGAGCCAGACTACGTAGAAGCTGCAATTCGCACGGTCCTCATGATTCACCGTGCCGAGGATGAAGGGGATATCCTCCTCTTCCTCACCGGAGAAGAGGAAATCGAAGACGCATGCAGAAAGATCAAGATCGAGGCGGACGATTTGCTTAACCAGGATCCGGATGCGGTTGGCCCTTTGATTTGTATCCCCCTTTATTCATCCCTCCCTCCCGCGCAACAACAACGCATCTTTGATCCTCCACCTTCTAGGAGGAATCCGGATAGCCCCGCTGGCCGCAAAGTCATTGTATCCACCAACATTGCGGAGACTTCGTTAACGATTGATGGCATTGTCTACGTGGTGGATCCTGGATTTTCGAAGCAGAAGGTCTACAATCCACGGATCCGAGTCGAGTCGTTATTGGTTTCTCCGATATCCAAAGCCTCTGCTCAGCAACGGGCTGGCCGGGCTGGTCGAACGAAACCTGGAAAATGTTTCCGCCTATACACTGAGAAGGACTTTATGAAGGAACTTGAGGACCAGACCCATCCGGAGATTCTGAGGAGTAACCTGGCAAACACTGTATTGGAGCTGGTGAAACTGGGTATCAAGGTACTTCTGCTCGGCATCAGTCGGTTTACATCGATTTACAGCCCCACTCCAGGATCTCGTCAGATTCGACTATGTCGACGCCCCGGCCCCAGAGACGCTCATGAGGGCATTGGAACTTCTAAACTATCTTGCTGCGCTGGATGATGAGGGTAATTTGACCGCTCTCGGGGGGATGATGGCAGAATTCCCGTTAGACCCTCAAGTGCGCGTTTGTTCGCACTACACTTACGCGACGTGTCTGACCTCCCGCAGCTCGCAAAGATGCTTATCGTTAGCCCCGATTTTAAATGCAGCAACGAAATCCTGACGATCGTCTCGATGCTTTCCGGTATGGCATTCCACCCCGCCTAGCGCATCGTGCACTAATATATCGCCCAGTACCCAATATCTGGCTACGACCGAACAACAAACGCAAGGAAGCTGACCAAGCCAAAGCTCTACTCACGATTCCGGACGGCGACCATCTTACCCTTCTCAACGTCTACAACGCGTGGAAGCAGAGTACGTGCAGAACTTTTCTTGGCGCCTCCGTCTGATCGTATTTCTCACAGATTCGGGGGATCAAAATTGGTCGTGGGACAACTATGTATCCCAACGTGCGCTTATGCAAGCTGAGAATGTCCGACGACAGTTGGAGTCGACAATGATCCGATTTGATGTTGATCTTGTCTCGGTTGGGGAGGGACCGAAGCTTTACCAGCGGGTTCGGGAGGCTTTGATTTGTGGCTTTTTCACGCAGGTCGCACACAAGGAGGAAAAAATCTATGTTACAATCAAAGACAACCAGCAAGTCAACCTTCACCCATCATGCGGTCTTGACATTCAACCGGAGTGGGTGCTTTTTAACGAGTTTGTCATCACCACACGCCCATACATCCGCACGGTTACGACCGTGAGCCCAGAATGGTTCGTACAACCCCCAGCACCGATTGACTCTGCGATTAACGCTTTCTCTAGGTTGTTACAGGATGCAGCAGCCTACTATGACATTGATTCGTGGAAGGACAGCGAAGCAAAGCGGTCCCTGTTGCGGGTTAGGGACAAGCTACTCGGCAGGAGGGTTAATGGTCCTCCTCCCAAAAAGAAAACAAGGACCTGAGCCACTTCCCCTCAGGATTGGGGTGTGGGTTGCCACTGGGGTTCACACCGTTACTGTGTTTCTCCTCTAGCGTATAATAAGTGGTCTCCTGAAGGTTAATAGAGATGTCTTTAATATGACTCTTCCGTATTGATTGTATTAGCACCGCGAGAGCTAGAGGCCAGGCCTTGGCGCAGGACGGGGGAAGGGGATCCTGAGGCGTATATTGCTCATGAGAGTGTGATGTCTCTGTGATTTGAGATAGTGAAGTTGCTTCAGGCAGTCATGAAACGCGTCGCTCGGGCTGGCAGCTGTGTGATGCAAGTGAGGTATAAACGAAGAAATAAACTTAACAGAGCACAAACGAAAATGATGGTACAGTACAGTAACCGAATCCGATACGCGTCCGAAGGGGAAAAAAATCGACACTGGTCACCTGCATGTCAATCCACATCCTCCATTGACTCTTTCTCTAGTTTTTTCTTCATCGAACTCACTAAGCATCAGGGTATCAGCCCGGCACGTCACTGCGGAGAATCATAACCAACCTTCTCTCGAGATCTGTCCGGAAGATATCCAACCCTGGGGGAACGCCTGTACAATCTGCACAACTGATGAGGTGCGACGTGGACTAGGTGACCAGGGTGAATGGCGTACCTTCTGATACAGACTTTTCCGAACTCCCTGTTCGCTGACGCTCTGTCCCGTTCCTTCGAGCGTGCTGGGTCCGGATGTCAGGCATTTGCCCCTGATGGCTGAAAGGATACTCACTTCCGTTCGTTCTCAATCCTGCAACACTCATTGCTGAGACATACCAATTGCCATATTATCGACTTCATTGGCTCGGTTAGTCGGTATTTCTTCGCCGGAGGATGGGCCTCCTTCGCGTTTGCTTTGGGAGCCGCATCTTCAGCGCCACTGGCAGCAGTCTCATCACCGGCGTGAGGAGGGGCGACGCTCACGTTAGCGGCTGCATCTCCGGATACTGACCCGGCCTCGGTGCTTTCCACCTTGAGCTTCTCTTGTCGCTTTTCTAAGGGAGGGCTATGAGTCGAGGCGGAGAACAGACGACAGTTTACGTACCCCAGACGGCGACACTCTTCTCCCATTCTTCCTGGGCTTTAGCAAACCCCTCCTTAGTCAGCTCGGCCAATTCAGCGAGTAGTTCGTTCTGCCTTTCCGTAAGAATGGAAATATGGTCTTTCCAAATCAAACGTTTGATAAGTTTCTGTGAAAACTTGTGAGAGCTTAGAAAGCAGACGTGCGGGGGATCACTTACACTAAGCGTATACCTATTGTATGGGAAGATTTTGGGCATGAGGTTAAAGAAATTGTCGTCGTATTCGCCAAGAACGACTGCCTTGAGGGCAACTTGGGCTAATGTAGGCTTGAGTGCTGGAGGGAATTTACCCTTTACCCATGATTCTAGGGGCTGCGTTGATACGGAGTAAAACAGGGGGCCTGGTTCGAACTTACCGTTGGCAATTGCCAACTTTAGCGACTCAATCATCTGTTCTAGCTCCGGGTGGAATGGGCGAACGTCAGTCCGCCTCTTCTTTACCGCCTCGCTGTGGTCTTCTGCAGATTTCCTCTTCTTGTCATCGTCTTCGGTGCAATTCGAGACGTCCTTGGTGTTTCCGCTAGATCCAACTGTCGCTAAAACTCCGGCTGGACTCAGTAGATTGACCTTCTTGCTCTTGGGTTTCCTTGTTGGTCTAGGAAGCAGATTAGTACTGTACCCCTGACTCGCTTTGCGGACTGTGAGTGCGTACTTGTCTTTGAGAAGAGCAACCTCGCCACTCGATACATAAAAACCTTGCTGCTTCGTTTGCGCGAAGAATGTCCGCTCGTCCATTGGCAGTTCAGAATCGTCGATGAAGGGGTCAGATGTGTCATAGTATTCCATTGCAGCATTCCTGCGCTAGTTGGAAGAACGTATGGTTGGAAGGTATGCGAGTGGGCTCGAGGCTACGTATACTTACTCTTCTCTTCTTGGGCTGTGGCTTTCCCTCGTCTCCGCCCTCTGCCTCTCCTTCACTGTCACTTGAATCGCGTTTGACGGGTTCTGGGGTCGGAGGACGTTGATCTGTCTCCTTGGTGAGAGTGGAAAGGTTGACTTCATAGTTATTGGGACCACCGAGCTTTATTTCGAGACGGATCGTCTGTAATGGTGGTCGCGTGGGAGGTGGTGGAGGTGATGGAGATGGCGAGCGGGCGTGTCTGGACGACTTTGGTTTAGCGCTGAGGGAAGTAGAGGGGGAGCCGTCCGGTTTGGACTTTGGATCGGGTTTGTTTGTTTCGCTGGAGGAGGCGTCGCCAGAGTCGTTGTCGGTGGCGGCGGACTTTGGGCTTAAAGCAGAGTCTGCTGAAGAGGGAGAGGGGGGAAGTGGTGAGGGGGAGAGGTCGGCGTTGTCGGTGGAGAGGGTGGATTTACCATTTGGGGGTGGAGAAGGATAGCCCAGCTCTGGGAGTGTCTCTGTCGAACTGTTTTCACCCTCGGCGGTGGACATCAGGCGCGTTCGAGAGCGGCGGCGTGGTGGCAGGGGAGGCGGGAGGCGGGAGGAGGGGAGGGGAGAAAAGTGGCCAAATAAGGAAGGTTCAGACGATGCTTGTCCATTTCCACTTTATTTTTTCTCATCTCCAACGCTTTCGAAACCGTCGGTGCTTAGGTACTCTGTTCCGTCGTCCCCGTTCCGTCGCTCCCATTTGCTCGGCATTCCCCTTCATCCCTCGGACTTTGCCGAAAACTAAAGTTGTGTAGCGCCGTATCCAAACCCAGATCCTTCGAACCCCCGAGCCACAAGCGCAAACTGATTCGCTGCGTCCTTGACACGCTTCGTGTTCCCTTTTGAACTCCTGTACCGACCATCCAGTTCAGATCTTGAAAAACGACCCGAGGCGGGAATGTCACTCAACTGGCTCAGTGCGGTCAAAAACTTCTCCTTCGTCTCGTGGTCAGCCTTGCATTGTACAAAATCGCTCTGGGGAGTGGGCACATGTGAGCGCAGACCGAAGTTTTTCTGCACTACGCACCCCAAACAAAACATCGCGAACCCATATCCTGCTATCCCCAGGCACTCTGGTGAGGAGCCAGACGAGCAGCGCGATCAAATTCTGAATCACGGAACGTGGCGCAACGCCCGCCAATCCACATAGGATTCCATGCATGATTCCGCGACCGAAATTACTCATCAGTGTTGATCTAGCCTCGGCTAGCTCGTCCTGACTCGATGTCTTGTGCAAAATCGCTGACTGTGATCCTCGTTAGTTCGCAATCTGGAACGAGGTGCACTTCTGACTGACCATGAAAGCACAACCTGCGACCATCGAATATCTCTCTTGCAATCCAAGCGAAGCAATTGCACATTGCATCAGCGAGTTAAAGAGCTCCGGAGGCAAGCGATAAAAGGAAACGACAAAATGGTTCACAAACTGTATCACCTCAGATGAAAAGCTGCATAATGTGGGCGTTGTGCGTGGCTCACCGACTCCATACAAGAAAAGAATCCTTGGACTATGTCTGGGTTCTAAATCGATTGTGAGAGTGTGCAGTGACGGGTGGCACACGGTGACTCACATCCTCCATCACTCCCGGTTGTCCGAGAAATACCAGTGAATCTTGTAACAAGCCCGGTAAAATTTGTGATATAACCATCTCCGCCTCCTCGTTGGTTGTCTTGAACCTGGGAGGTAACAGCGACGGAGGGTCCAGCTGAATGACGAGCATGCTGATCAAGGACAGCCAGGCACCAGTCAGGTGTTTTTGCGCTGCCAAACAGACGATCTTCAGCAACGGGCCGGAGGGCAACGATATGAGCGTCATATCAGAGGGTAACGAGGTCATCGCCTTGATAAATTCGCTGAGAGTCTGAGAAAGGTGAGAAAATAGTCGTGTCAGGTATGGAACACCTACATCTCCGACGCTGGCGTCAGTGGACCAAAGCTCAATGGTGGATGTGATCGCTTGCATCAGCAGATTACGCAGCTCGGCCATTCTTGCGTCCCCCCGAGTCCTGTTTAGCCTTTCCGTTTCTTCCAGTGCCTCTGCAGAACCATCGATCGTCGGAAGTGAATCAGATACACGCGTTAGGCCCTTGGCGACTCCAGTCAATGCCTGGAGTTGTTGAATCGCAAGGTGTCTGGCATCCTCTGGGAGCTGAAATGCCACCCATTAGCTCGTGTCCGATGCAGGTATCTGGAACATACACGGGAGGACATCCGAAGTGCCTCGAAAAGCCTTGTGACAATAGGGTTCGTTATGGTCTAGGAAACGTCAAGACAAACTGTTGATCAACTTGCAATGATAGACCCGTACCTCCACGGGCTCGATCTCGTCCTCTGGCGGCAAGGCTTGAATGACACTGGAGATCGACTGCAAAACTTTGGGTCGTTCCGTATCCTAGAATCATGAGTCAACAGAGGGGGTTAGATTTGGCTGGACCCTTACTGGAATGTTCGCAAGACTGGCATGGAGGGTACCAAAAGCATGCAGATGGGGAGCGAGTGCCGTCCGATTTGCATCACAAAGGCTCCGGAGAGCATTCGCGGCCGGTAGACAGAGGGATGGCTCAGATAACGCTTCGACCACATATTGAATAGAGTTCATCAGTGGTGATGAACTATTTGTAGCACTTTGCGATTGTGTGGTGAACCAGGACGCATAAGAACCTGTTGCCATCAGAATCAGGGATACATAAAATAATCCGTGCTGTTACCTATCAGCACAACGGTTGTTCTCCGCGCACGGGTAGGTCCGGTTTTCGGGAATATTCCAAGGATTTCGGAACTAAAGAGCCGTTTGAGGTCCGCGTTATCTTCGATGGGGGAAGCCTCTTGGATGGACATTAAACAATGCAAAGTCGCCTCTATTTCCTTGAGAAGTGTCCGATTAACCGGGGAGAAATACGTGGGTGTAAATACACCTACATCCCATCCCCCCAGATCTGGTACCGCTTGAAGACGCTCGATGATATCGTTGACGTAGTAACTTGTAAGATCCGACCTCAGGATATAATAACTTATCATAAATGGACGACGCTATCGTAAGGCGCACGACAGAGGCACTCACGCATTGATTAGTGTATCGCCGACGTCACGTCGGTACCTATACTGAGGTCAGTCCCTTGTGAATCAGTGCTTGAAGAAGATAGACAAACACTTGAAACTTCTCGCACTGGTCTGGATACCGAGGTAAGACGGAGTACAGCTGAGGAAGAGAAAGCTTACCCCTCGGCCACGAACTGTCGCTCGGCCAGACAACCTTTCTTCGAAGTACTTGAACTAGCTCGCGATACAACGCCTGCGTCACGGTAGCTTGCTCGCCCTCCAGTCCTGACGGACTGGTTCCGTCTTCGTCAAAGTCCGGGTGGTAATCTGCCGTCCAGAGCGACTCCTGAAACAAGTACCAAAACGCCAACGTCATTTCACTCTCGTCTTCGTCGAGACCAGCATATCCGGGCAGCCCCGTGTATGATAAAAGTGTTCGCAAATACGCTTGAACTAGATATGATTTCGTAGGCCCCGAAGAAGAAACCGTTGCTCTCGACGTAATGTTTGTTGCGAAGTATGACGTGGAATGCTCACCCAACGCAACAAGGAGCTTGCAAAAGGAATGGGAAACAGAATCAACGAACCCGCCTGCTGTACTTGTCAGCATCACAGTCGTCACATGTCATCGGATCTTACTCTGGACGGAGGTTCCAACTATGGACCCACCCCACTTTTCAATCCAAATCAGCAAGGGCTCAGTGAGGGTCTTGGAACCCGACCCATCGTAGAATGGAGGGTGTGCCATTAGTTCCTGTAGAGCGTCGGAGGCGGGAACAAATAAAGGCTCGTTGAACACGGGTGGGGGCCCAGAGGTCGGTTCCAGCAGAGATATCAAGGATGGGACTGCCGGTGTTATGTCGCTAGGGGTCTGGTGTTCTGCAAGTAGTGTTGAACGAGATTCGGATTAAAGTACCTTGCAGGAATCGAGGACATCCAAGCCGCAAAACACCGCAACGCAGACTCGAATTGTTGTGAGGGGAGTGTGGATCGTTGTTCGATAGTGGACGTGACTGCTTGCATCACGAGTGGGACGGCCTGGGAAATTGATTCCTTCAACGCAAATCTATTGGGACTTGTGAGAACTGTTTCCATACTGCTGGGGTGTACGCCTACTTCTGGTTTGGTAACAGCTCTGTGGTTTCTGCTTCTTCGGCAACTATGGCCAGGAAATCCAGGATGTTTCCCGTTGAGATATTCCTCCCCGAGAAGTGGTTTATGCAGAAGACGATCCAGTTCGGCCATACCGGAGGTTGATTCACGGATAATTTTAAAGCAATAGCCGCAGTCTGAAGAGTTAAAAATCTGAGCGGTGAAGAGGAGGACGGTCGCTTACTGCAACGAAGAGTTTCCGTAGCACTGATCTGCTCTGCCCTGCGAACATTGAGTAGGTGGTAAGGTCCAAGACCAGATCACGAAGCCGTAGCGGGTCCCCTGGGGGTAAAGTCTCCCTATAAGTGTGTAAAACGGTAATTCAACTCAACAAAGGCTTGGAAGACGCACCAGTCCCTTGTTATCTTAACTTGGATTGTGTGAGCGCCAAAGAACTGAACGTTGGGATCAGGATGCTGCAGGAAAGGAATCACGAGTCCCCAAGCTTCTGGACGCCTTTGAACTTCAAAAAGCTCCCCTTGTAAGCGTTTTTGGGCTTCTGGAGACAGGTTCATCGTTGGAGAATAAGCTTGCAAAATCAACTGTAAGGGAGACTAGTCAGTGACCATCAAACGGCAGAACGGAATGGAGAACCTGGGCTGCAGTCTCGACATCGCCAGGAGATAAAACGGGAACCATGCCTCTTGCGTCCATGACACGGGCAGTGGTTAAGAAATGGTGGAGACGGATCAAGAGAGGCCTGGAGCGCCGTTGCTGGAGAAAAGCGCGAAGTCTTGCCACCGTCGCGATCGACGATCACGCGAATGGCACGGTGAAGTCATCCTCCACCTCCATCTACCTTGAAACTTATCTGCCGGGGCTGAGGATGGAATGCACGGCAATCCGCGGAGACCGTCTCGTTTGTCCGTTTTGCGTGAACAATCGCGTCACCCCCTTTCAAACTCGCTCCTCCTCCCAGCTTATAATTCTTCAGGACTCATCCTCTCACGGTGGGCTTTCGCTTGCGGTCTGCACGTATCTCAGCTCACTAAGCAGCACTCGAAAACCGGCGCTTAGTCACCCCGTGCTGAGTCTTCTAACCAAATGATGTCCTTTACAAAGTGCGCGAGCCGGGTACCATCGGGATCTGCGATACGTTCCCGATGATCTACCAAGTCGCCACCGGTTCGCTGTGATCTGGTGTAAAGCCCAGCTGCATACCGCGTCTCGTGGGTGTATCGTTTGGGTTCCCAACGTGTTCGTATACCCGGTTGGTGGAATCACATAGATCCGCGTAGAATCCTACATGCGGAGGCCGCACGTTCCATCAAGTTCAATTGTCCACGTACATTGTGCCTACCGCTCATATCCTCCTCAGAAACCAGGAGGTAGGGTGATATGCTGCATTATCGTCTAGTCGCATGTCTCGCTGCTGTTACCCGCTCTTTGATATCCCTCCGCCACATAAGGGAAAAGAGTACCCAGGCAAATCCGGGGAGCAGTGGGCAGCTGTGCTCGTCGGGGACGTTTCTAGTATCGCTGCAAGGACTTGGACGACTACCTGGCTTGCCATGGGCCTGGTCGATATTCCACCTTTCGCTGCCCTCCCTGAGAACGGACGTGAGACCGACGGTTTGGATGATGGGTCCGAGCTTGGACACCGAAAAGATGTTGGTCAGTATTCTGAGTCTTATGGGTGGGGTCGAGAACAAGAAGGTCAGCCGAAACTTTGCTGCTCGTCCCATTCAAATGGTCCAACCACGATCCCTTCGGAATTACGGTGACGATAACAGAAATGCTAACCCTTGGGTTTTTCATAGACTATCTTGCCCCTATGCGTAACTTACAATATCTCATGCTCTCGCCAGAGTCCGCTGAGTAATGCATTTGTTCCTCCAGTGCGCTCACTTGTTAATTCGGCCTTTTGGTCCAAGAACCATTCAAGACACCTCGATTCTGATATTCATGTCGGGACCTCATCCAAGGAGGGCCTGTCTCCGATGGCGGAGGATGTCACGGTGGACCATAATCGCCTCTTCCTGGGGCTTGGGCCTTTATGGGTACCTCACATAGTTGGGTGAACCCGTCAATTTTTTCGATCTGTGACCAATGCAGACGTCCATTATGGATGGTATGAGGATACGATTCACTTTCTGACAATTCGATAAAATCAGTGGGCGCAGAGACGATATGTGGTACATGGAACACAAAGTCCGTTCACGACGTAACGATGTTCCGTAGCATTACTCCATCCAATTTGCTTAGCCACCACCTGTGCCGGGAATACCTCAGGAAATAGTCACATCACTTAAGCGAGGTGGCACACTCACCGCATCCTCCACATCCTCCTCCGCATCCCCCACTCCCACACCCTCCTCTACCTCCACCTCCGCTTGAAGTCACACCCCAGCCGCCATAACCGGCCCCACCACACCCACTGCCCATTGAGTTGCAACCCCCACCGGAAACCCCACCTCCACACCCACCCTAGACCACAACGATTAGGAACGGAAGACAGTTATCGGAAATCCAAGCGCTTACAGCTGCGCATCCTCCATCCGGTCCGCAGGGAATCCCAGATGGGTCTCCGTACCCATAATATAAGGGTACGGGTAGTAAAAATGCAAGACCATGCTGCTGGTTGTGCCCGTTAACTTCGTGGTCGACTTCACGTATCTTGAGCTTCAAGTCCCGTTCCTTTCTCTTACGCGTCTTCAAAACCCGTTGCTCGCGCTCTCTGTGTGTGATATTCCGCACGTAGACCGCGTTGTGATCGCTGGGGTGCGTCGCGAGGAGAGAATCGTCGCGATTTGGTAGCATAATTGGAGATTTCCCCTGCGGGAAGAACGATCCTGAAAGCCAGCTCAACTTACCGCCGATGGTATCCCCCTAATTCACTCATTAATTTGGCCCAGAAAAATTGAACAAGACCGACCGGCAACGGACAACCGCAGTGTATATAGGGGACACCAAATCGTTGCTGCTGCAAATATCAACACGACAATCTGAATTACAAAATTACCTCTCACCTTCCACGCACGACAAGTGATATCAAAGGAAGATGATAGGTGGCCCTCCTCAACCTTGTCGTCGCTGGGATATGCGAGTTAGTGGTTCAGCAATGATACTATATCTTCGGCATACTGGTTGACGAATCGACCAACGAACGAGACACAGTTGTCCAAATACCTCTCTGGAAGGAGCTGGTGGGTGCTTTGGACAACCGTTATTATAGAATGACAACCCGAGGACCCAGAATCACAAACTCACTGCCATGCAAGATCAATGTCCAACGTCGGCACAAAAAAAGAGTGGGGCGACGAAGAGATCAAATCCAGGAACCTTCGACTCGCTTTCAGTTGGGCTTGAAACACCGGTAGCACTTCACTTACGCGTAATACCGTGCTATGCAATGCTTCAACGCTACCTCGTCCTCACCACTATCAAAGAAGCAAGGTCGACTCCAGCCTAGATCGTGCATCTTGTTGACAAACACCCCCTGCCGTTGCGCCTATCCCCAGAATGAATAAGGATCCGCAACTGGGCCTGGACAAACAAGACGCTTACAGCGCTGACAAGCTCGAGAGAATATGGACGATCGTCAGTGTATGCACTCATCACCCTTCGAAGCCTGGTTGTTGCTGATTGGCCAAATGTGAACGATAAGATGCGAAAGGGTACGGACATGGGGGCCCTGAGGTGCCGACCCAACTCTCTCGTCAGTAGGTCAAGTCTGTACTCGACGAATTCCTTGATTTTGCTTGCCCACGCCACGGTGTCAGTGGCTTTCGTGTACCTATCCTCTGAAAGTTTGTGTCGCCCATCGAGGTGATAACAAAAATTCTTGCTGGCGTAGATGCTCGCCTTGATTAACTTGGCTTTAGGCTTGTCCAAATTTCTAGCCCTTGTGAACCTCGTGAATAGCGTCCCGCTTAGCAGGCTTGAGTACTTGTCACCAACCACATGAATTACGAACGGAACGGTGCTCACGGAAGGTAAACCGCGTCCCCAAACCGGCCCACGTCGTCGAGGTTCTTGGGATCCTTCGTGAGATCGTTCACAAATTTGGAAACCGCAATGCTCTCTCTCGTGACGACGAATTGGCACGTGCCACAGACGCAAGTGAAGGCTTCTTGTGCTAAACCCGTCTTCCCCGGCGTAAGGTAGGCTATGAATTCAAAACGTTGAGAACCATGCAACTGGGTCAGGTTGATGTGGAAACCAACGTGCGACCACAAGAACACCACAATTTGGACACATCAGTTCACGTCGAGTGTGTACTGCACAACAATCAATTGGATCCCAAGGGAGGCCGGTCGCCGTTTCCCATGAGTGTACGATATCACTCTGTGGTCGATAATCGGACACGTTCCCCATGATCTCCTGCGTTTTGTGAGTGCTACCCCAAACGTATGGATTGTGACCATGGCGTACGAGCATTCCGATTGGAGATATGGCGAGTGTCCTGAGAATCCGAAGGTGTTGCATTCTACAAAGGTCCTCCGCATACCGTCTGTGGTGAACAACACGGATTCTCAGCTTACGGTCGAGAACACGGAACCATTGACGTACGATGGATTCAGCATGTATGCATGCCAGATGAGCCACACGTCTATGGGGGGATTATGAAGAGAGCGATTGGACTGGAGCAGAGTAGACAGATTCGAAACCCAACGATGGAACCTGTAAAGCTAAAGCTCAGCGAAAATCAGTCAAGCCAATGAGTGACACGGTACGCACCTTTCCAGCGCAAGTTCCAAGAACCAGGCCCACCTCTCTTGTGGTCCTAGCTCTTGAGCCAGTGGAGGTAACTCATTGCGTACGTCCGTATTCGCCTCTAAATCTGTGACTCGATCCTTCAGCTCTTTGAAAGCGCGCAGCAGTCCAAGGTGTATCTTGAGCTGATAGACGGTGACAAAGGGCTCTTTCGGAATCATCCCCCCTATAGGAACTCGGATTCGTTCGAGATGGTAGGGAGGTGGGACAGAGTTGTCGTCAGGAGCACCCGTGTGACTCGAGTCATGGACGGTATACCGCGGCGGCGCAGAGTCTTTGCTCAGGTCGGTGTCGGGGGATAGTTTTCCATCCATGACCATGGGGGTCGCCATCGATGGTCCGGACGCCCGCCTTTTAACCAGGGGGGACAAGTTCAGCGTCGCGGGTGCCGAGTTATCGGTTTTAATCCGAGAGAGTGCACGGTAGATCCGACTAACAGGTAGTTGGATCTGTCAACTGGGGGGCTGTGCGACAGGGCCGAGATTCAGGCACAACGAATTGAGGATCTGAGTCACCAAAGTGAGGGACTTACGGAATGGGCTATGGGAGTTTGCAGTGAGAAAAGCGCGGCTCGCTTTGGATGTTTGAGCACCGAACTCTCACTATTATGTAGGTGGGGTCCATTCAATCATAGTTGGTTAAAATCGCAGCAGGCGGGCGTGCCCTGGAAAACCTCGAGTGTGTTCAAGAGTCGGCAATCGATGCATTCCAGCAACCAGTCCTGATGCATCCCGGGCCTGGTAAGAGACTGGTGGTAGACCGGGACGCGTAACCAGGAGCCCTGGCCAGCCGCCTAGCGGGCCTTTCGGTGTGCGTCTTTCCACGGTTATTGTGGCTCGGCGTCATGCATTGTTCCCGGCCCTTGCTCGACATATGCATAGTGCGTTAATAACCGCTCCGCGTGCGCCCTGGCAGACCGAGACGGCCCTGGCAGGCCGGGCCGGGCCCGTGGTCGGCGGATCACTTGCCTGATATAGAGGTGAATGGCCGGGGGGGACAATGAACCGATCATTGTTCGGTAACCGCTCGGGAAAGCCATCACGCGTCCGACGACGGAACCATTGTTCCAGCCACTCTTATAAATCTCAAGGGCCAATGCCCTCCTCTCATTCACTCTCGGTTTCTCTTCTTCCATCCCTCCCCCTTTCCCATTTTCTTCCCCGGTGCAAGTTCACCGTCGCACTTCACGACCTTTTTAGATTCTCATTTGCGCAACTTAACAATGTCCTCATCGCGTACCAGTAAGCACACTGGGCCTGAATCTTCAGCCTCCGGAGCTGAACACCTTTCCTAGTTTTCTTCCTCGGTCTCAACGCCATTCGCGTCATTGGCATCATTTCCCTCATCCTCGTATTCGCAAGCAGCATCCTCGTCATGGTCACAGATGTCACTGCCGTCAACACCTTTCTCGAAGATGCCAAAACCTCTGGGACGCCTGTTGATCAGTTGCTCGAGGGTTGTGTTTACATTGAGTACGTATCATCCCCACCTTTTCCACTTGTCATCCCTCACCATCACGGAATGTAGGAACAGCACCGTTCCGAATCAGACCGGAGGAATCTTTTGGGCTGTTGTCAATCGGCTACTCATCATCACTCAAGTCATTATCCTCGTCCTCTCCGAATGCAGCTGGCCCATGTCCGCCTTTGACAAGTTCTTCCCCGTTCTCGGCACAACATTCGGTCTCGGCCCCCTCGGAGTCTTCGAGTGTCTGATTGGAGCCACCATACTTTCCCACTACGTGGACGACTTCACTCTCGTCGCCGCCTTCTTCCTCTTTGCAATCGGTTGTCTCAACATTCTCCTGGGCCTAATTTTCGGTGTGAAAGCCAAACAGAAACGTTCGGTCCGTGCTTGGAGGTCCGGCTCAGACGACGTTCTCCCACCCGTCGGCGGAAAGAGACCCGCGTTTACCCGCCCCGACAGCTCCTACGTGGCCTCATTTTTCAAACAAGGCGAAAAACAGGAATTCGGTGCGACCCCCACCAACGGTACTACTTCTGGTCTTGGGTTCGGGAGGAACGGCGAAAAAGCGGCTGGTCTCAAAGGTGCTTACTCGTTTACATCAACTCGTCTAGAGCTAGCTAACATTTGGCACGTCCCTCAGGTTTCTTGATCTCCAAACCTCTTGAATCCCTCCCAAACCATTCTTCACCCCGCAATCAACCCCGGAGCGTGCGATCGCGGCCTGGATCGGGCTCTTCCATCTATTCCACTTCCCCCGCGAATGTACCGGTGCCTCAGTTCAGGTCCGGTCATAACTCGGTTTGATACCATCGGCATCCACGTCTCCTGCAGAGCAGGCTGGTTTGATGACCTTCTTCCACTCCAAATGATTACTTTACTGTACTGGTATCTTTATTACATCACGACATTCACAGTCATTACTTGTATCCTTAGTTCCTAGTTATGAATGTACTCATACACTCTGCTATGAAAAATGTGACCTCAGTTGAACCTCAGCTTGAACACATTGAATGATGGGTCTTGGATATGTTTGAGTCAAAGGAGAGCCCAGTTCCCTGGTGTTTTACTGCGAGTCAGTTGGGAGAGAGGATGACCCCAGGTGCCTGGTATGTCTGTTACCCATAAGAAGGGCTATCTGGCATTCAAGTACACATTGTGGGTTGAAGACTCATGACTTGGTGGGGAGGAGTAACAGGATCAGGTGGATCCTGAGTGCAATTGACCTAACCCAGTATTTAATGGTTGTGTGAATTAAGCCTACATATGTAATATATATCTCTGGAGCATGGAAAGCCCTGTGCTGTAGCCAGGGCTGGTGGGGGACTGGGTACAGGCATTGTCCAATAGGGAGATGGACCTTGTGGGCTGTGGAGAGCTGAGGGTGGTTGAGAAGCTACATAATGGCAACATATGACCACAGCTCTGACCACCAGGATACTTGGGCCTAGTCAGAACTGCCACTTCACCAATAACTCCTGTTAAATTATTCACAACTGCAAGGGGAAGAAGTGTTAGCTAGTGTCCATACCACCAACAATAGGGCCAATCAGGTTGGGAGCATTGTCTTTGCTATCTTTGTTGGGACCATCTGCAGCCCTCAAGGGGGCATAGAATGTAGAGAAGGGTGACAATGTGGTGGTTGACTCTGATCCCCCTTGGATGTTCTTTTATGTGAATTTTAGTTAACAGGTGCTGAAAACTAGTATGAAAAGTGTTGATGATTCTCTCTGATTTTTGGTTATGCCAGGTAGGCTATTACAAACTAAATTTTAGTATTAGCATTAAAATGCCTGAAACCATGGCTTAGTACTGGGCTGCTACAGTAATAAGCCTATGTGGTCAACTGGCTAGGTATTAACACATTGCCATTATGACTTCTGGTTTGGTTGCTGGTTCAAATCCGGCAGGTAGTGTGGCTTCTATTCTCAGGGGCACTATCTGGTGGTTATGGAATAACCAGGTAACTGAAGGAGCAGTATATTTGTACTGCTCCTTTGGGAAATTTTCACCATTTATTATAGGAGGGTGTAGATAGGTTAATAAATTAGAGGGCATTTTGTTCTTGGTAACAATCAGGCGGCTGTCAAAGGAAGCCGAGTCAGCGACAGCGGATCAACACACTGGGGACAAGGACCCATATACCCACTGGGTACATGCTGAGCACATTGAGAGCACAGTCAACAAATAACCAAAATATGACCACTGAGATTAGTTTGATCACATTCAAAATGTACCCACCAATGGGACTCCAATGTAACCTGCAATCCCATTGAGATCACATTTTAAATGTAACCAACCTGTACCCTCTTATTACATTTTCAGGAACAGCCTAGGATACAGTTAAAATATACCCACCCTGTGCCCAAGGCACATACTTGAGATACAGAGCAGGGTACATTGTAAATGCGCACAGTGGGTATGAGAATAAATGGTACCAAAATGTGCCTGGTGTTTGCAAGTTTGTTTACAATCAGAATGTACTCAGCCATGTTCTCTCATTGTGTGCCACAGAACCCGCTGTGGACACATCAATGAAACATTTACAATATTCCCAAATTGTCACCAACACAGACTCACCGATCACATTGTGAATGTTCTCCGGGCTGTGATCACACTGTGCCCAGGTGGGGAACACGTAGCGCACATTCACAATGTACTCGCACCATGTGTTCCCAATGTGCCCACCGGAACTACCGGGCGGGCATTTTAAATGTTCTCACAATGTTCCCACCGGGCAAAAAACCGCTGTAATTGCCGATCGCATTCTGAATGTACTCGTTGATCTCATTACAATTATATTTCAAGTTTATTTAAAATGTAATCATGATGTACCTACTTATATTCC
>Ga0307515_10003953_pt1 | contig 30928 bp, 37 predicted proteins | sample 17_EM_MG_FD_194513 | JGI IMG/M metagenome (GOLD analysis project Ga0307515, IMG submission 194513) | Populus trichocarpa ectomycorrhiza microbial communities from riparian zone in the Pacific Northwest, United States - 17_EM | ecosystem: Host-associated > Plants > Roots > Unclassified | place...
GCAGTTTATGCATTCATCGGTGATTTTAATCGCCATATTTCTAAATATATAATAATCTCAATTAACTTTGCCCGTAATTTACAAGCGCACAAATATAACAAAAAAAGGCTTTAGGGGTTTAAATCCTCACCATATATATGTCAAAATTTAACATAAAAAATTCCATAAATTCATTTTCAGCCTTAGGAAAGCAACTAATTGCACCCGATGCACAGTTAATGGCCATTATTGAAGACGAGCGCTACCATAACGCCTGGTTTACACCCGACAGTGTATTACAGGCAGTAACCGCCATTGGCAAAATGCTAAACGAGGATGATTTGCAAACCTGGCTCTCGAAATATAACCTTGATAACCACGCCCCGGGCAAAAAAGTAGGCCTTATTTTGGCAGGTAATATCCCGCTGGTTGGTTTTCATGATGTGTTGTGCGTGCTGGCATCCGGCAATCACGCGTTAATCAAAGCATCGTCACAAGACGCACGGCTAATAAAAACTGTTTTGGAGCGCTTAGTGGCCATTGACGACAGCTTTGCCAACCAATTTAGTTTTATAGAGCGCTTAGCGGATTTTGATGCCGTTATAGCTACCGGAAGCAACAATAGCTCGCGCTATTTTGATTACTACTTTGGCAAAGTGCCAAACATCATCCGTAAAAACAGGAATAGTATTGCCCTGATAACCGGCGATGAAACTGCTGAGCAACTGTTTAACCTTGGCCATGACATTTTTGATTATTATGGCCTTGGTTGCCGCAATGTGAGCAAGCTGCTGGTACCAAAGGATTATAATTTCAATTTCTTTTTTGAATCGATTGAAGATCATAAGGCTATTATCCATCACCATAAGTACAACAATAATTATGACTACAACAAATCCATCTACCTGGTAAACAGCGATAAGCACCTTGATAACGGGTTTTTGATGGTAAAGGAAGATGACCGGCTGGCATCGCCACTTGCGGTACTGTATTTTAGTTATTACGATGATCTTGCCCAGGCGCAGGAATTATTGCAAAAACAAAGCGATAATATTCAGTGTATTGTTACCAATGCCCCCATCAATGTAGCCAGCCAGGTAGTAAGCTTCGGCCAAAGCCAGCACCCCGCATTATGGGATTATGCCGATGGGATTGATACAATGGAATTTTTGTCAAATCTTTAAAATAACAATACCTTTGAAAATGCTGAAAGCCGAAGGCCTAAAGCTGAAAGCTATCTTTGAGAAAAAAAATGCTTTAAGCTTTTTGCTTTAAGCCTTAAGCTTAAAAAAATGTATATTATAAAAGTTAAAGGCGTTGCCAAAATACCAGATTATGTACAGCTGCGGGATGATAAATTTACGTTGCTGGCTTATTTCAGGGTAGATAGGCCCGATAAATCGTTGGATAAGGTTGGGCTGGCGGATAAGTCGGAATATATTATGAATATTATTAAGGATTTACCTTTCGGGCAGATCCTGAAATTAGAGCTATAAAAAAAGATGATTGGGAACTCTATTATAAAGCTAAATGGTGTTGATATTTTTCAGCAAACACACCTGGTACTGTCAAACGTAAACCTGCATGTTGATAAGGGTGATTTTGTATGGCTGATAGGCTCTACGGGATCGGGCAAAAGCAGCCTGCTTAAGGTTATTTATGGCGACCTGGGTATAAAAGCCGGTACCGGCCATGCCTGCGGGTACGAGTTGAGTAAATTATCGGGCCGTGACGTACCTTATTTACGCCGTAAGCTGGGAATAGTTTTCCAGGATTTTCAATTACTGACAGACCGCTCCATAGAGCAAAACCTGCTTTTTGTAATGCGCGCCACCGGCTGGAAAGATAAAAAGCTGATAGCCGAACGTACCCTTGACGTACTGGAAAAAGTTGGCCTCCGTTCTAAACTTAAAAAAATGCCGCATGAGCTATCCGGCGGCGAGCAGCAACGCGTGGTAATTGCCCGCGCCCTGCTTAACAACCCTGAAATTATATTGGCCGACGAACCAACCGGTAACCTTGACCCTGAAACGTCCGAAGAGATTGTACTGTTGCTAAAACAGATCAGCCAATCGGGCACGGCGGTATTGATTGCCACCCACGATTACCATATCATCCGCACTTTCCCATCGCGCATTATTAAATGCGAGAATGGTAAGGTTCTGGAGGACGCGGTGATATGATCAGAATTTGCAGAATTTAAGAATTAACAGAATGTCAGTTGGCTACGTTGTTAATTCTTAAATTTCATTTTAATCCAATCACCCAAAATTCTGTACATTCTCAAATCCTGTAAATTCTGATTTCGGATAAATTCTGCCCATTCTAAAATTCTGTAAATTCTGATTCAGACACTGTCAGACCTGCACATACCGTGTCATACCTGCCTGAATTGGTTTTACTCCACTGACACCTTGTCGGCTTTACGGCTATGGCAGGATACTTGATTGGCACTATCAGCTATGAAATTTAACGACATGTTGAAGAAAAAGAAGAAAGAAAATATGGATACCCCCGAAAATATAAATGAGCCTACGCAGGAAAATTTAACACAAGAGCAACAACTGAAAGACCAGCAGGCCGAAACTGTTGAGGCTGTTGAAACTGAAGAAACAGCCGGCCCTACTGCCGAAGAGAAGTTAAAAGCCGAACTGGCGCAGGCAAATGATAAATATTTACGTTTGTATGCCGAATTTGACAACTTCCGCAGGCGTACCCAAAAGGAACGCGCTGAAGCCCGTGAAACGGAAGGCAAAGATTTGATTATTGCCCTGTTACCTGTTTTGGACGATTTTGAGCGTGCGCAACGTGCCATTGAGAAAGCAGTTGAAGTAGCCCCTGTTAAAGAAGGCGTTACGCTAATACAGAACAAATTAAAAAACATCCTTGCACAAAAAGGATTAGCAGAAATGGCATCAATTGGGTCGCCTTTTGACGCCGATATTCACGAAGCTATTACAAATATACCCGCCCCTACCGAAGACCTTAAAGGCAAGGTTATTGACGAAATGGAAAAAGGCTATACCCTAAAAGACAGGGTAATCCGTTTTGCCAAAGTAATTGTAGGAGCGTAAATGCATTTCGGATTTGGGATGTTGGATTTCGGATTTATTTATTCGTGTCGAACACTCCACTGAAATCAAATCATAATTAAAAAACATTAAATCCGAAATCGAAAATTCGAAATCCGAAATAAAAAAATCATGGCTAAAAGAGATTATTACGATATACTGGGTGTTTCAAAAGGATCAGATGCTGATGAGATAAAGAAGGCATATCGTAAAATGGCTATTAAATATCACCCCGATAAAAACCAGGGTGACAAAGAGGCGGAAGAAAAATTCAAGGAAGCTGCTGAAGCTTATGAAGTTTTAAGCAGCCCCGAAAAACGCCAGCGTTATGACCAGTTTGGTCATGCGGCCAACGCTTCATCGCCCAATGGCGGCGGTTATGGCGGCGGAGGCATGGATATGAACGACATATTTAGCCAGTTTGGTGATATTTTTGGCGGCGGCAGTCCGTTTGAAGGTTTCTTTGGCGGCGGTGGTCGTCAGGGTGGCGGTGCCGGCGGCAGGCGTGTGGCCCGTGGTAGCAACCTGCGTATTAAAGTACGTTTAACGCTTGAAGAAATTGCCAATGGCGCCGAAAAGAAAATAAAAGTTAACAAACAAATAGTCTGCAAAACCTGCGATGGCAGTGGCGCAAAAGATAAAGCATCGTTCCAAACCTGTAAAACATGTGGTGGCTCGGGCGCGGTGCGCAGGGTAACCAATACCATTTTGGGCCAGATGCAAACAACCAGCACCTGCCCTACCTGTAACGGCGAAGGCTCAACCATACTGTCAAAATGTAATGTTTGTCATGGTGATGGCGTGGTTCGTGGCGAGGAATTGATCACCATCAATGTACCTGCCGGTGTAAGCGAAGGCATGCAGCTAAGCATGAGTGGCAAAGGTAACGCAGCCCCACGCGGCGGTGTACCCGGCGATTTGATTATTTTGATCGAGGAGATTCCGCATGAAACTTTAAAACGCGATGGCAACAACGTAATATACGATTTGCATGTAAACTTTGTTGATGCAACATTGGGCACCACTGTTGAAGTACCTACCATTGACGGTAAAGCCAAAATAAAAATTGACCCGGGAACCCAGGGCGGCAAAATACTACGCCTGAAAGGCAAAGGCGTACCCGAAGTAAACTCCTACCACCGTGGCGACCAACTGGTGCACATCAACATCTGGACACCCAAAATTGTAAGCCGTGAAGAGCGCGAGATACTGGAAAAACTACAAGCAAGCCCTAACTTTAAACCGAATCCGGGCAAAAATGAGAAAAGCTTTTTTGAGCGGATGAAGGAATATTTTGAGTAGTTTTTTGAGGCGAAAGGATAAAGGCGAAAAGTAAAAGGTTTTTGCTGATAAGAAGCCCGGAGTTTATGACTTTGGGCTTTTTTCTTGCAGGTGATTTCCGCTATCGTTTTTTGATGAGTATATTAGAATTTTGGTTCCTGCTAAACATTCATCAAAATGAAAGCCCTTGCGTTAACAGTATTTTTTATATCGACTATCATCACCGCCACCGCCCAGCAACGCGCCCGCGATCTTGGCATCAAATTCAATGGCACTACCGGCAAGTACAATGCTATTACTGATGTTAAAGGCGTTTTGGTGGGCTACAAGACGTTAATAAGCGGCGACGGCCCCTTGGTTACCGGCAAAGGCCCGGTGCGCACAGGCGTTACGGTTATTATGCCAAACGGCAAATCTATCGATCCGCTGCCGGCCGGATGGTTTAGCCTTAACGGCGACGGTGAAATGACCGGCACAACCGTAATCGACGAATATGGGCTTAACTACGGCCCCATCGGCATTACCAATACCAACAGCGTTGGTGTCGTAAGGGACGCCATAGGCGAGTGGAATGTAAAAAACTTCAGCAAAGGCTCGTTGGTTGATTTCTCCTTTGGTTTGCCCGTAGCCGCCGAAACTTTCGATGGCGTATTAAACGACATCAACGGCTTTCACGTAAAAAAAGAAGATGTATTTGAAGCCCTGAATACTGCTCATGGCGGTAAAGTGGAGGAAGGCAACGTTGGCGGCGGCACGGGTATGTCGTTATTCCAGTTTAAAGGCGGCAGCGGTACATCGTCCAGGGTGATCAGTATAGATACGGCTACCTATACCGTTGGGGCATTTGTACAGGGCAATTTTGGCAGGCGGACAGACCTGATCATATCCGGCGTACCCGTTGGTAAAGAATGGAAAGGCGACTTGCCTGTTATTAATTCCAAGCCCAAGGATGGCTCCATCATCATCATCATTGGCACCGATGCCCCTTTATTACCAGCCCAGTTAAAGCTTGTAGCCAAGCGCGCGTCGTTGGGTGTTGCCCGCTGCGGGGGCGTGGGGCGCAATAGCTCGGGCGATATTTTCCTGGCGTTTAGTACCGTACCGCCAAAGGATAATGCCAAAGGCACCCTGCAAACATGGACAGTATTACCCAAAGAACAAATGGACAAAGTTTACCAGGCAACCGTCGAAAGTGTGGAAGAAGCTATTATAAATGCCATGATAGCCGCGAAAGACATGAAAGGAGTAAACGGTAATACGGTTTTCGCTATACCGCATGACAAGCTGATGCAGATGATAAATAGTTACAGCCATAAAATGCAGTAACAGGTTTATTATAAAGTTTATTTGCTAATTTAAGGCAACCTTACAACAATGAAACCAACAATTGGCAAAAGCATTTTTTATATAGCAATAGCACTTGCCTATTTAGCCTGGCTACCGATCGTCAACCTGGTGAAGATCATGAAATGGTCTATCAATTTCTATCTCGATGGTACGCTTTCAATCTTATTTTCTGTAGTACATTGCCTGGTATTTTTTTACCTGCTATGCATTTTAAGATCACAGCAGGAAAAGCGTTCGATAGTCATTTCCTTTGCGATTTTTGTTTGTTTTAGTGCAATTACTATCCCGTTTTCTTTTACAGGCTTCGGTAACCAGGGTATTACTATAGCAATCGGTACTTTAGCTTTAATAATACTACTTAATATGCTTATCCAATCTTTCAGGGTAACTGACGAAACCGCAGGAACTGGCTTTAAACTATTGGGGATCACACTTGCCTTTAAAGTTATAGCACAAATGGGGCTGCCTTTTATCTGGGGCTACTTAGCCGATGCCTTTTCCTTCAAGTTCGCCTACCTCGGTTACATTCCACCGGTTTTGGAAGCAGTGGTACTATTAAGCATCATTTATATTTTTTACCAATTGCTTAACGAACAAAAGGAGCAACACTACAGGCTGATACATGCCAGCTTGAGTGAAACTTACACATCCGAACAATTAAATGCAGAAAAATGATGGTAACAGTAAAAAACACTTACTATATGATGGCTGTAAACCTACTTTACACCATTTCGGTTATTTCATCTATTGCATTAAGATTTAACGATATACCGGTAGGCAAACTACACCTTGTTTCTAATGAAATAGTATACATAATCCCGTTAATCTACCTGGTTTTAGTTTTAAAATACTTAAAGGAAGATACCTCCATCATCACAACGTGCAAAATCTTTATCGGTGTTGATGTTTTTATTTCGTTGTATTTTGTGGTTGTTAAAATCACCGCAAAAAATATATCCTTGTATTATCTTCTTTTTTTATTATCCATTATTGTTGTGATTATTTTTATTATCCAATCAGCCAGGATACAAAACAAGTGGCTTGCGTACCCCATGATCGCTTATGGCCTTGCGTTTCTTTTTATCACTTTGTTACAATTGGTGGCAAGCATTATCTATTCGTCGATGATGTTCAAATATGTTAGCCTTACCGAGGTATTTATTCCGGGCATAACATTCTATATCCTGTTTAAGGTAGCAAAGTACCTGGCTATCGACAACGGCGTAAACGAGCGAGTTATATGAAAGTGAGCGTTAAAACAACCAGGTATATCATCGCCATTAATGCCATTTACTTTATTGCAATCATTGGGGCACTCGTATTTGCACAAAACCAACAGCGGCCACCATTTTACTTCACGCTTATTAGAGAGTTGCTTTTTGATACGCAGCTTATATACCTGGTTTATGTGTTAAAACATTTTCATGAAAAAAAAGCGTACATCGCAACGTTGATAGTTTTCATCGTATTTAACTTTATAATAACCCTTTTGTCAGACATTGCCACCCCAAACACCAATGGGGCCATGTTATTATTTTCCCTATCCATTTTTATGATGATCATGAGCATCTTCTTAATTATTCAATTTTTCGGATTGCGCAACGACGAGCTTAGATTGCCTTTCGGTTTGTTCCCACTTGCTTATTTAACTTACCTTTTGTTTTATATAACGGCCGGTGTTATGATGGCGCTTATTGGTCGGATATTTATACAAATAGGCATGTTTAGCCTGTTGTTTATACCCGCTTCGTTGTGTTATTCATTGATAGGGATAACCAAATATTTAAAAGCCCAGGACGAACTTAACCGTTCAATTTCTGAATTTCGAACACTATAATGAATACTATTCTCAAACAGTCACCAGGTTATTACTCATCCGGCAGCATGGCAAATAAATGTATCGTAGCCGTTACTATTCTGTTTATCCATTTTTCATTAGGCAATAGTTACGCCCAGGCCCAAACCATCAGCAACAACTACAAAACCGAAGCCGGAGTTCCTAAATTAAACATCCAGCGGTCGATGATCTACTCGCCCGATAAGGAATGGCTGTATAATCACCACCCTTCTATCATCCATTTTAAAGATAAATTCATAGCGATATGGAGTAACGGTCTCATCGACGAGGATTCGCCGGGCCAGCGGGTGGTTTATGCTACATCGAAGGATTTTGTACATTGGTCGGCTCCCATCCCCCTGGCATCACCCGGAAAATTCAATGATACACTAACCGTGTTAACCGCCGCCGGGTTATACCAATACAAAGGCACGCTGGTTGCCTATTATGGCGAGTACACCAAACACCGTCAAAATACCCGCCTATGGGGCAAAACCAGTAGGGATGGCATCCACTGGAGCAACCCTATTGACATGCATGTGCCGCTGATCCCTAACCACGGCCCAGAGGCTACCAAAAGTGGCAGGCTCATCATCAGCGGTAATTTTTTGTTTCCATACACGGACGATCGTCGCGGTATCTCCGGCTGGAAACTCAGCAGCTTTTACCCCGATTCATTATACACCCAGGATAACTCCGCTGCCTTTTATGCACCGGCGGCCAGGCTTGGTTTACCACCGCTTTGCGAAGGTTCATTTTTTCAGACGGATGATAATGTGCTCCACATGCTGCTACGCGTTACCGGCAAAGGCTGGAAAGGTAAATTATGGCTTACCGAAAGTAAAGATGATGGCACTTCATGGTCGCGCCCGGTTGAAGCGCGTTTTTCTGATAACGACAGCAAATTCCACTTCGGCCGCCTGCCCGATAAGCGTTTTTATTACGTGGGCATTCCCGATACCCTGCACCACTACGACCGGAACCCACTGGTATTGTCGTTATCAAAAGATGGCGAATCGTTCGATAAAAACTACATCATAGCAAACGAACTTTATCACCTTAAAAAACAAGGACTTTGGAAAGGTGGTCAATACGGATATCCGCATACCATCGTCTACAATGGCTATATGTATGTGATCATATCAAGGCAGAAAGAGGCTATCGAGGTGCTCAGGTTCAATTTAAAGCAGTTGGACGAGCACTAATTTCTGCACACTAATTTCACGGATTTAAGCCAATTCCCACGAATGCATGGCGTATACAATTTTTACAAATTGAAGTTCGAATTAGACCTGGATAAAGAATTATATTGAATTTCTTTAATCTTGATTCGTGAAATTCGAAAAAATCCGTGAACATTCGTGTGTATCAATTCCTGAAATTCGCTTTAATTTGTGACTGTTCGTGTTTAATAAAATTCGTGCAATTCGATAAAATTCGTGACAATTTGTGTGTATAAATTCGTGGCAATTCTTGTGTCTTGTAACATTTTAAAATTGCCCGTATCTAAACCATAAATTAACAAAATAAACCTTAATCAAAATATGTTAAGCATCCGCAATATTGTTAAGCAATACGCCGGTCACCGGGCGTTAGACGATGTAAGCCTGGAGGTAGAAAGCGGCCAGGTTTTTGGTCTGCTGGGACCAAACGGCGCAGGCAAAACCTCCCTGATCCGCATCATTAACCAGATCACGGCACCAGACTCCGGTGAGGTTTTCTTTAATGGCGAAAAGCTCAATCAATCGCATATCGACCGCATTGGCTACTTGCCCGAAGAACGTGGCTTGTACAAAAAAATGGAGATTGGCGAGCAAATGATTTACCTGGCCCGCTTAAAAGGCCTTAGCCGCGCCGAAGCCCAAAAACGTTTAAAGTTTTGGTTTGATAAACTGGGGATGGAAACCTGGTGGAAGAAAAAGATTGAAGAACTATCAAAGGGTATGCAGCAAAAGGCCCAGTTTGTGGCTACCGTACTGCACGAACCCGACCTGATTATCCTAGATGAACCCTTCAGCGGTTTCGACCCGGTGAATGCCGAGGTAATTAAAGATGAGATCCTGCAACTCAACAAAAAAGGTGCTACCATCCTGTTCTCTACCCACCGTATGGAATCGGTAGAAGAACTTTGCGATGGCATCGCCCTAATCCATCAGTCGCACAAAATATTGGATGGTACCGTTAAAAATATCCGCAACTCCTACCGTAACGAAACCTATATGGTTGAGTATGCAGGCCCGTGTTTAAGTTTTAACGGCGCCCAGCCGTTCGACATCATTGGCGATACCATAACCGATGATGATAACCATACCATCCGCATAAAGCTAAATGAAGGTTATACGTCAAATGATGTATTGCAATACCTTATACCGCAAGTTAGTATCAATATGCTGCAGGAAGTAATACCGGGCATGCATGAAATATTTATCGAAAAAGTAAACGCAAACAACAAAACCCATGAATAAAGTATTACTGATTATACAGCGCGAATACCTTACCAGGGTGCGGAAAAAGTCGTTCATCGTCATGATTTTTGTGGTGCCGTTGCTAATCCTTGCAATGGGGGCTATTATCGCTTTGGTAGCCAAAGACAGCAACAACCTGTCTTCGCTCCAAATAGTTACGGTAGTTGATGACAGCAAAATTTTTGTTGATAAATTCCGTGATGTATCCAACATCAAATTTGTGGTAAATCATAAAGATTTGAATGCTGATAAAGCGGAATCAAAAAAGGACGAAAATATATCAACCCTGTATATCCCTGCCGATTACGGAAAAAAAGGAAGCGTGCAGATCTTCTCTAAAAAGAAATCGCCCATGCAGCTTACCGATGAGGTTGAAAAGCAAATGGGCAATATTGCTTTCGATTACAACATGATTCAGCACCATATTGATACGGCGGTTATCCACTCCATAAAAAGGGCTGACATTAGTGTAAAGACGATAGAAATTACCGAAACCGGAGATAAAAGCAGCGACCTTGGTGCAAACATAGCTGTTGGCATTGCCTGCGCTATATTCATATACATTTCACTGTTTATTTACGGCGGCCAGGTTATGCGCGGCGTAATTGAAGAAAAAACAAGCCGCATCATCGAGGTGATTATATCATCGGTAAAACCCTTTCAATTGATGCTGGGCAAAATTATAGGTGTGGGGCTGGTTGGTCTGACACAATTTGCCGCCTGGATCATTTTATCTGTTGTATCGTCGAAAATAGCTGGACATGCCTTTAATTCACCTCAAAGCCCCATGGCAGGTATAATTGCGACCCTGGCAACTATTAAGGTGGGATATATTTTATTTTGCTTCCTGTTTTATTTCCTGTCGGGATACCTTTTATATGCCGCCTTATTTGCCGCAGTAGGTTCCGCTGTTGACAGCGAAACCGAAACACAGCAGTTCATGTTCCCGATAACACTACCATTATTGTTTACCTACATGCTATCGGTTACAGTATTATTTCGGGCGCCTGATAGTACCCTGGCCGTTTGGTTATCCATAATTCCGTTTACCGCGCCGGTTGCCATGATGGTACGCCTGCCGTTTGATCCAGCGCCATGGCAGGTTGCATTATCCATGTTTATGATGGTGGTGGGTTTTTTGTTTACAACCTACGTAGCCTCACGCATTTACCGGGTTGGAATTTTGATGTATGGCAAAAAAGCCAGCTTTAAAGAATTGAGTAAATGGTTTTTTTATAAGGAATAGTAGTTTTGAGTGGTGAGTTATGAGTAGTGAGTTTTAATTATCGAATATTAAACTCATTACTCACCACTTAAAACTCAAAATAACCTAAACAATTTGAGGGATTATCTATTTTAGCAACATGAGTAAACGCGTTGCCGTGATGGATTTGGGTACCAACACCTTCCATTTATTGATTGCCGATGGCGATATTGATAACTATCGGGAGATAGTGCATTACCATGAAGCCGTAAAGCTTGGCGAGGGCGGCATTAACAAAGGCTATATTGCACCCGAGGCTTACCAGCGCGGCATTGATACCATGCAAATGTTTGAGCAGGAAATAAAGGCCAATAACGCTACCGAAGCCCGCGCCATTGCCACATCTGCCCTGCGCAGCGCATCAAACGGAAAAGATTTCATCAGCGAGGTTAAAGCCCAAACCGGCATAGCTATCGAAATTATCAATGGCGAACAGGAAGCGGGTTTTATTTACCAGGGCGTAAAGATCAGCGGATGCTTATCGGCACAAAATTCGCTCATTATGGATATTGGCGGCGGTAGTGTAGAATTTATTTTAGGGAATACAGATGGCGTCTTTTGGAAGCAAAGCTTTGAAATTGGCGCAGCCCGGCTTATGGATTTGTTTCATCGAACAGATCCTATCCCACCGGCATCCATAGAAGCCTTAAACCAATACCTTGACCAAAAACTGGCCGATTTGTTTACAGCTGTAAAAAGCACCAAAATTGAAACCCTCATTGGCTCGTCGGGCGCATTTGAAACTTTTACCGAAGTAATAGAAGTTGAAAAAGGCCATAATTTCGACTTAAAAACCACCAAAAACTACAACTTTGACGAGGACGAACTATTAATGCTCATTGGTAAATTTGTAGCATCCAGCCATAAAGAGCGGGCCGCCAATAAGGGCATTATCCCGGTTAGGGTTGATATGATAGTTGCCGCATCACTCATTACCCGTTTTATTATGCATAAACTGGGCATCAGCAAGGTAAGTATGTGCAGTAATTCGCTGAAGGAAGGTGTTTTAGCAGAGATGCTGGGGGAATAAGAATCAAGAGCAAGACGTAGCGCACCTTATCGGGGCTTTGGTTGTGCAATAACGGTTAAAGTTTTTCTATTTCTTCAATGGACAGTTTAGTTGTTTTTGCTATAAAGTCATTTGCTAAACCTTCTTTCTTGAGTTCACGCGCAATATCCAAGGCTTTTTTATGTTCTCCTTCTGCTTTCGCTGTAGAAACAGCATAGTCCAATACATTCTTATTATCCCATTTATATTTTAAGCTGCTATCGTACATCGTTTTTTCCTCCTTTGTAAGGTTAATATATGCTGCAATACTGAACAATTTTTCAAATATGGGTTTACGTAAGTATACCGGTATTTTATCCATTTGGCTCATGTTCTTTAATACATACAACCATTTATCCAAATCCGTATTTAAGTCAATACCCTCTTTCACAAATTTAGCTAATTCTATATAAGTATAACCCAGTTTATCGTAAAATATTTCGCCGGTATCCCTGTTGCAAAGGCAAATATCGTGCAGGTATTTATCTTCGTGGCTATCATCTAACGTAAAATCTTCAAGCAGCGCAATAAAATATACCTCGGCAATGTTGTAAGCCCAGGCATTCCGTTTGCCTTTGGGCGCCTGGTCGCTTATCAGTCTGCTAGTGTAAAACAAGGCCCTTTCTTTAAAGTACCCCTGTTTTGCCCGCTGTATCTCAATTAAAAAGTGTTCGCCTTTATCACCGGTGCAAAGCAGATCGAATATAGCCGCACCCTCGTCCCTTAGGTCGCCATGGTGTTCATTTTTGTTGTAGACGAGGTCGACAATATGTTTGCGCCCCCTGAATACTTCATTTAAAAAAGCGATCAGCAAGTCCTTATTGGGCTCGCTGCCGAAAATCTTTTTGAAAGCGAAATCAACTAAAGGATCAATATATCTGCCGGGAACCGGCGGTTTGTTATCTGACATAAAAATTTTGTATTGATCAAGTTGCAAAAACGGCAAGGCAAGTTGAAAAACCGATCAGCAAAACTACTAATGCACTTAATAAAAATTCTTTACGATAAACAAAAATGGCTGCTATTAAGCATATTATAATTTGGACGGCTATAAAAAACGCTTCGCCAATAATAATAAGTTCTTCTTTGTTAACGCCGAAATATATCGTGTAAGCCGCAAGCACCGCAAGGTTGATGCCGATGACGATTATTTTTGGCCGCTGTTCTGGCTTCTGCTTTTCGTTTACTGATTCCATTATTGTTACAATTTATTTCATTTCTGCAAAAGTAACACAGGTTGAAAAACCTATTATCAAAACTAACAAGCCGCTTAATAGCCATAGCCAGCTTCGTTTGTCAATGGCTAAACCCAAACAAAGCAGCACATGAAAAAACAAGATAAAAGCATCCAATGCAAACCCTCCGGATAACGACAGACAAACCAAAGAGTACAGCGCAAGTACTAACAAGTTGCAACCAACAATTCTCATCCCATCGCCTGGCTTATTTTGTTTGGGAGCGTACTTCGTCAAAAAGTCATCTGGCTTCGGTGTGGGGTCGTTTGGGTTTTCTTCTTCAGTCATGCTATTATTTCATTTCGTAGTTGTTGTAGATACCACAGTGCATTAATTAACGCAGGTTACTTTACTTTCGTTATAATACCTTTTTATCGCATACCTTCTATTCCCACACAGGTAGAAAACCCGATAATCAAAACAAGGAAACCACTTAGTAACCACATGCCGCTTCTTTTTACTATAGCCATAATAATGCAAACAAAAACCTGTAAACCAATGATAAGAGCTTCTAATGACAGACTTTCTATACTGTTTCCCATTTTGCATAGCACGGTATAAATTATCAGGATCACCAGGTTGATACCTAAAATTCCAATGCCAGGGAAAGGGTTGTCTTTGTTTCCGCCTGCGGTATCGTTTTTCGGCTGTACTTTGTCTTCCTGACTGTTACCTTCCATCATACTATTATTTCATTTCGTAACTGTTCTAAATATTCCCGTTTATCATCCCGATAAAAAATATTCATGGTTTCAAAGGGAATGATCTGCATATCCTTGTTTACGATGTGCACGCATGATTTTTTGATGGCGCGTACGTCAAAATTATGGGCATCAATGAATTGCATAATAATTACTCTAAACAGGTTATCGTAACTCAGGCTTGGCGCGTCAATTTCGGGCAGGCAGCATAATATCGAATGCAGGTGCCCTTTAGCTTTTTCAACCGAATTACCGGTGCTAAACATATTGAGCAAATGCCCTTTCAGTTGTTCGTCCTGCTCGTATACAATAGTATTTTTGGAATTATCAAGCAAATCATCCGGGTTTATCATCCGGGTGAGCGGGAACACCTGGTCGCCCAGTTTTAAGGCGTAGGCCATTACCAGCGCGTCGGGGTTGCAAGGTACCGGGATCAGGTCGTTTTTATTGAAAATATTGGTTTGCTCCAGTATGGCAGTGCGCACCTCAGTTAGCGTGTAACGATCTGTTTGCTCATTAAAATTCTCCAACCTGCCGGCCTGCTGTGTTGGTTGGAAGGTTACCCCACGGATGCAGGGCTGTTTCAGGGCATATTCAATAATCTGGCCTATCTCGTCGGTATTCAATCCTTTTTGCAGGGTTACAACCAAAGTAGTTGACAGGTTATATTTATTCAGGTGCTCTATAGCCTTTGAGCGTACCTCGCGCAAATCTTCGCCGCGTAATTGTTCCAAAGCTTCTTTTTTAAAGGAATCAAATTGCAGGTAAATCTCAAAATCGGGCATATAGGTGGCCAGGCGCTTTACAAAGTTTTCGTCCTTGGCTATGCGGATGCCGTTGGTATTCAGCATCAGGTGTTTGATGGGCTTTGTTTTGGCTATGTCCAATATCTCAAAAAACTGCGGATGCACGGTTGGCTCTCCGCCGCTTATCTGTACCACATCGGGTTTGCCTTCGTTTTCTACAATCACGTCCAGCATCTGTTCAATCTCCTGCAAAGTACGATGACGGCCATAGCTTGGCGACGACATGGCGTAGCAGGTGGGGCAGCTTAAATTGCACCTATCTGTAACCTCAACTACGGTGAGACAGGAGTGCTGTTCATGATCCTGGCACAGGCCGCAATCATAAGGGCAGCCATAATGCGTTTTGGCGTTGAATTTGAGCGGCATTTCGCTGCGCTTGGCATAATTGCGGCAGTTTTTATAATACTCAATATCTGTGGCTATAAGTACTTTTTCGAAACCATGCTGGCGGCAGTTTTTAAGCATGAACACCTTATCGTCTTCAAACACAATTTTGGCATCAACCCGGCGTAGGCAGGTGGAGCAAATGCTCAGGGTAAAATCATAGTATATATATGGGCGTTCAGGCATCGGTTTTTATCAGTTTAGATGGGTGTATAAATACTTTATAATAATACAAAATACCCGCCAAACAAACTAACTGAATTACCGAAAGCCCAAAACTAAAAAAGTAATCGGGCTTAATAAACTCATCCAAAAACCTGAACAGCAGGTAACTTACCATAAAAACTTTAAATTTTGAGCCATCTGTGAACTGATGCCGCCCTTCAATCAGCTTTAAAATGAGCCAAAGCAAAATCCAAAACACAATCTCGTAAAGGTTTGTGGGATGCCTGCGGATACCGTCGCCAAAGTTAATAGCCCAGGGTAGGTTTGAGGCAATGCCGTAAGTACCATCTTCCAATCCCGCCAGGAAACAACCCGTACGGCCTATGACCATGGCCAGCATCAGCGGGTAAACCATTAAATCGCCGGACGACGCGGTTACACCTATTTTCTTCTTGGTAAGCTCTACCCCTATCAATCCGCCAAGCATTCCGCCTACGATGGTTTTGTTGCCCATAAAATAAATGAGGTTGAACTTTGGCAGCAGCGTAGGGTTCTCCAAAACGCCAACTACATGCGAGCCTACAAAAGCGCCGAATGCAGCGCCAATGAAAATGATAAGCCGGTTTTCGTTATTAATTTGGTCGTTGGTATTCCGGCGCAGCCAGGCATAGTAGCGGTAGCCTAAAAAATAAGCCAGCGTTTCGCACACAAAATGTACGGGGATGGATGATTTGCCTATGGGGATATTTACGGGGAAGTGCAAAAGGATGATATTTAGTAAAGCCCTAAAATATCCTTTTTATTTTACGCCATAGGCGATGGGTAAAAGAATATCTTACAGAGATCCCCCCGGCTACAACATCAACCTGGTTAGCAAACGCAGGGTCAGCTTCCATTGCAACATTATAAAAATTATTGGGTGATCCCCCTATTTTAAATCTTTGCGTTTTATATCCAATAAACGAAACAATAAGGCTATCTGCCGATGAGGGGACTATCAATTTAAAATCACCGTTGATACCTGTTGATGTGCCAAGGGTTTTATCGTTTAATTGAATATTGGCGCCCGGAATAGGCAAGGTATCATCTTTTGCAGTCACATGCCCTTTTAAAACAATCCAGCCTGTAGTATCAACAACAACTTTCGGCTTATTTTTGCACACTGTTGTAGAAAGTTGTTCTATAGGTGTTTTATATTTTGCTTCTGCCCTTACAAAGGGGATTAAACCCATAAAGGAAGCCGCTGCCAGTGTTTTCCTCCACAAACTGCTATAGTTTGTACCACGCCCGATTTCGCGATTGATCTGTTGTAATTGAGTTTTGTTAAACCGGCCGCAAACATTGCCATTGCTGCCGAGAAAAGCAATAACATCGGCATTGCTCATTACTGTAAAATCGGCCACTGTTTTACGGCAATTCATACAATAACGACCGTCAGCAACTTCCATCATTTGATCCCATTGCTCATGGCAGGGTTTATGAATACTGATACTTTTTACCAACGACATGTGTAAAGGATGAATTTAAACTGGATTTTTTGTTGTGATAATTGACTTAAAGATAAAAACAATAACACTTTTCATGAATAAGGTTAACATCAATTAAATATCTTCCGTATCGGCCTTTTAATGCATTTGTAATAAATCCGTTTGATAAGGGGCGTTCTGGTTACCACTACCTCGCCCAGCCAGGCATATTGCTCGGTAGTAAGTTTTACCTGGTAATTTTCATCCGCACAAATGTCAACCAGCAGCGTTTTGTATCCTATCAATGAAACCTGTACTTGTTTTGTGTCTGCCGGTATGGTTAGCCTGAATTTACCGGCTGAATCGGTTGTAGTACCTGTTACGCCCGATGGTGTTTTGACACTGACACCCGGCATATAAAAGTTTTGGTCGTCATATATGCGCCCGGTAATTGCCCTGGTTTCAGCAGCATTGGTTATCGCTACCTTGCCCAACATAAAACTGTCTGCGTTGCCCGTTGGCTTAGGAACTTGCACAGTTATAGCCGGTTTATTTTGTGCTACAGCTTTAAATGATAAGGCAAAACTTGCTATGCCCATTATCACAGCCAGCCTTTTCCATCCGCTTGCAGCCGTTGCAGGGGTATAAGCACTAAACTGATAATTGAGGTTAGTTAACTGTTGCTCATTAAACCTGCCGCAAACATTGCCGGTATTGCTTAGGTAAGCAATAACCTGGCTATTGGTCATGGTTGTAAAATCGGTAACAGTTTTACAACATTGGGCGCAGTGCCTGCCACTTTCGGCAGGCATCATTTGCTGCCACGATTGGTGACAGGGTTTAGGTATGTTGATGTTTTGGATAGTATTCATAATGGTTAAATTTTAATATTCGCGAAGCATATCATATATCGAAATCCAGACACGCACAATTGCAGGTTTCTCGAAACCAACAACCGTTACGCCACCAACCCTACCCGAAAGGCCGTTAGCGACATATGCCAGTTGCAAATCGCCATCTTTTACTGCCGTTGCCACCGGATTGATATTTATATCAGCAGGAGTTAAATGTTTAGGTTGCATAAGTAACGTATCCCGTTGCTTTTGCTGTACGGCGGCTTGCTCTGTTTTGTGTTTCTTTTGCGCATTTGCCCTGGCAAAGGGTATTGCCATCAAAACAGCAGCCGCAAGGCCCATCCTTTTAAAAAAGATAAATGGCGTCGGCTTTTCTTGAAGTTGTTGATTTATCCGGACCAATTGGCCATCCTCAAACCGCCCGCATAAGTTGCTTTGCCTGCCCAGGTAGCCAATTATTTGGGCATCCGTCATCGCCGAAAAATCAATAACCATTTTACAACAACTTTGGCAGTGCCGGCCACCTTCAACCGGCATCATCTGTTGCCATAACTCATGACACGGTTTGGTGATATTAATGCTTTTGGTGCGCGTCATTTCAATCTTTTTGCTACAGGATGCAGTTAATTAAACTTTTCCATAAACGCTTTGTACTTTTTTTGAAATTTCTTGCATCTTTTTTATTGTCAAATAAAATTCCCGGCCAGCATTTGTATATTGCTGCCTTTAACTGACCCTCATGAAAATTAAATTTTTAGGCTTCGGCCTATTCGCACTTTTAGCTGTCAATTCCCAGGCACAAAAAACAAAAGTTAGCCCCGGCGATACCACATCCAACTACAATCCGGCCGCCTTATTTTCGCCGCAGTTTTATACTGATAAGGGCAACGAATTCCACTCGGCCAATGGCGAACCCGGTCCTAAATACTGGCAAAACCGGGCCAATTATACTATAAACGTAGCTTTAGATACCGCAAACAAAACCATCAGCGGCACGGTAAGTATACTCTACATAAACAACAGTCCCGATGCTTTACAGTACTTGTGGTTGCAATTAGATCAAAATACCTATAAAAAGGAGGCGCGCTCTAACTTTTTCACCGGTCGTGTGCCGGGGCCAGATCAACATACCACGGGTTTTACCATCGAGTCGGTGGCATTAGATTATGGCGATTTACTTGAGAAGGTGCCTTACGTAATCACCGATACCCGCATGCAGGTGCGTTTGCCGCATGCATTGGGTAAAGGCTCTATAAAGTTGCGAATTAACTACCATTATACCATCCCGGGCGACTTTGGTAACCGTACCGATTATGTAAAAACCAAAAACGGAACGATTTACGAGATAGCCCAATGGTTTCCGCGCATGTGCGTATATGATGATAGCCGTGGCTGGGATACCCTGCCATTTTTGGGCGCTGGCGAGTTTTATTTAGATTATGGCGATTTTGATTACCAGGTTACCGTACCATGGGATATGATAGTAGCCGGTTCGGGCGAGTTGGTAAACCCAAAAGAAGTTTTAACGGCCAAACAAATTGCCCGCCTTGATGCCGCCCGCGCAAGCGATAAAACGGTAATGATACGCACCCTTGCCGAGGTTACTGATCCTGCAAGTCGCCCTGTTAACAAAGGCACACTTACGTGGCATTACAAGATGATAAACACCCGCGATGTGGCCTTCGGCGCATCAAAAGCTTACGTTTGGGATGCGGCAAGGGTTAATTTGCCGGGCGGCAAAAAATCGTTGGCCATGTCGGTTTACCCGGCCGAGAGTGTTGGCCCCAATGCCTGGGACCGTGCTACCGAATACCTTAAAAAATCGATAGAGTATTTTTCTGAAAAATGGTTTGTGTACCCCTACCCCGTTGCCATTAACGAAGCCGGTATTGCCGGCGGCATGGAGTATCCGGGTATTGTGTTTGACGGCATTACCGATAAAGGCAACGAGTTATACTGGGTAACCGCGCACGAAATAGGCCATAACTGGTTCCCGATGATCGTAGGATCAGACGAGCGCCGTTTTGGCTGGATGGACGAGGGCTTTAACACCTTTATAGATATCTACGCATCGGAGGAATTTAACAAAGGTGAATACGCCCCTAAGCGCGATGGAGAATATGCGCCCGGCGGCGGCAATCCCGCCGATGAGATCATCCCGATTTTGAACGACCCTGCATCGCCGCCTATCATGACGGCTGCAGATGCTACACCCGAAAAATATCGCCACCCACTGGTTTACTTTAAACCCGCATTTGGCCTGGTTTTGCTGCGCGAACAGATACTGGGTAAGGATCGATTTGATTATGCCTTCCGCAACTACATCGCCAAATGGGCATTTAAACACCCGCAGCCCGACGACTTTTTCCGCTCGATGGAAAGCGGCGCGGGCGAAGATCTGTCCTGGTTTTGGAAAGGCTGGTTTTATAACAACTGGGTAAGCGACATTGCCATTACAGCAGCCCAAAACGTAGGCAGTAATGCTACCAAGGGCGTAAAAATAACCGTTGTGAGTAAAGAGCAACTGCCAATGCCTTTCACTGTAGAATTAAAATATAAAGACGGCAGCAAAAAGCGCCGCTACCTGCCCGTTGAAACCTGGATGCAGCGCAAAGTAGTAACGGTAATACTCCCCGACGATAAAGATGTTGAAAGCGTTACCATCGACCCGGATAATGCTTTACCTGATTTGAACAGGGGTAATAATAGCGTAAAAGTGAGCCCCCCAACCCCCTGAAGGGGGAGCAACTTAAAATTCGCCCTTTAGGGATTACTGTGTGTACACATCTTTTTTAATAAAAGAAAATGTCATTTCGAACGAACCAGGGAGGGATTGGGGCGTTGGCGTGAGGAGAAATCCTGTACGATTTGCTTCGCAACCAGCCTGCCGGAATGCAGGGCGTATAAGATTTCTCCTCCCCCTGCGCGCAAGCCACTTCTGGTTCGTTCGAAATGACAACTTTTTTGTTTAATGATACGATTTCTAAAAAGATGTGTACACATAGTAGCCTCCGGAGGCTATCATAAATTTGTCAATCTTACCTCAACGTTAAACAATTAATAAGGTAAAGCTTATCTTTGCTATATGAACACAGCCGATCTGTTGCAACGCGCTTTGCGGTTTGATTTTTTGACCCAGGAAGAAGGGGTCTATCTATATAATAATGCGCCTACTGCCGATTTAATGTACACGGCCAACGAATTGCGTAAAAAGCAGGTTCCGCATGGTAAGGTTACCTGGCAAATTGATCGTAATGTTAATACTACCAACGTATGCATAGCCAATTGCAAGTTTTGTAACTTTTTCCGCAGGCCCGGCCACGAGGATAGCTACATTACTGATATTGAAACCTACAAAAAGAAGATAGAAGAAACTTTCCGCTACGGCGGCGATCAGTTGCTGCTGCAGGGTGGTCACCACCCCGACTTGGGGCTTAAATTTTATACCGATTTGTTCAGCGAACTGAAACAGCTATATCCAAAGTTAAAACTACACTCTTTAGGCCCGCCAGAGATAGCGCACGTAGCCAAGCTGGAGAATATGAGCCACATAGATGTACTTAGGGCGATGAAAGAGTCTGGGTTAGATTCACTACCCGGTGCAGGCGCCGAGATATTGAATGACCGTGTACGCCGCCTGATATCAAAAGGTAAATGCGGCGGCAAGGAATGGCTGGATGTAATGCGTGCAGCCCATCAGCTTAACCTGCCTACATCTGCAACCATGATGTTTGGGCATATTGAAACCATCGAAGAACGCTTTGAGCACCTGGTTTGGATCCGCGAGGTACAATCCGAAAAGCCGGATGGTCATTATGGGTTTGTAGCCTTTATACCCTGGCCTTTCCAGGACGATGGCACGCTGTTACGTAAAGTTCGTGGTATCACCAATAATGTAACCGGCGATGAATACATCCGCATGATAGCCTTAAGCCGCATTATGCTGCCTAATGTTAAAAACATACAGGCCTCATGGCTTACCGTTGGTAAACAAGTGGCCCAATTGTGCTTACATGCAGGTGCTAATGATTTTGGATCGATCATGATTGAAGAAAACGTAGTATCCGCCGCAGGCGCACCACATAGGTTTACAGCCAAAGGCATCCAGGATTCAATCAAAGAAGCTGGTTTTGAACCCCAACTGCGCACCCAAAAATACGACTGGCGCGACATACCAGTTGAAATTGAGGAACAAGTTATTGATTATTAAGTTTTGAGTGATGAGTTTTGAGTTTTAAGTATATCTGTTTATTACTCACAACTCATAACTTGCAACTCACAACTCATGGAAAAACATATAGAGGCACTCATCTTCGCATCTGAACAAGGTATACGGTTGGAAGAGATCATGTATTGCCTTCAGGCTGCTTTTGAACGCGATTTTACGGCCGATGAAGTGAACGAGAGTCTAAAAGGCATCGAGTTAAAATATAGCGACGATAACCTGGCTATCGAATTGGTAAAAGTTGGTAACGGCTACCAGTTTTTCACCAAAAAACAATATCATCCGGTTATCAACCTGTTGCAATTACAACGATCTAAAAAAAGATTGAGCCAGGCTGCTTTGGAAACCCTTGCCATTATTGCATATAAACAGCCGGTAACCAAAACCGATGTAGAACAAATCCGTGGTGTAAACTGCGATTATTCGATCCAAAAACTGCTCGAAAAAGAGCTGATAGCTATAACCGGGAAGTCGGAAGCGCTCGGAAAACCCATATTATATGGCACCAGCGGCCTTTTTATGGATTATTTTGGAATCAACAGCATACAGGAATTACCTCAGATTAAGGATTTTACAAGCACATCCGTAGCCATTGGCGAACAAACAGAATAATTTTTATTTCCTGTTTTTAATAAAAATGATTTTGATTATTTTTACTATTGAAACGGGAAATAAAAGCTTTAAAAAAATTCCTGCTTTTTGACCGATTTAAAGTATTATTGACAAAGTTTTACAAATAAAATCCATTACAATGGGAGCGCCAAAAAAACCAACCACTAAGAAGATCGACAATTCTGATGACGACCTTGATGACGATGACGATCTGAGTCTCGACCCTAAAAAGAAAAAAGTTGAAGACGATGATGATGATTTTGATGGGCCTTTAGACGACGATCTGGGCAGAGGTTATGATTCATTCGATGATGACGATGACGACGATTTTTAATCGTTGACGATACATAGCTCTATTTGTAAAGCATTCAGCACATGCCCTGAATGCTTTTTTTATATTTAGCCCTCCTATGATTATAACCGAAGTAAAAGATAAAGCATCAAAAAAAGCATTTTTAAACCTTGCACGTACGTTGTACAAGGACGACAAAAACTGGGTTTGCCCACTGGATAATGATATTGAAGCGGTATTTGATGCTGCAAAAAACAACTTCCACCAGGATGGCAAGTGCACCCGCTGGATTCTGGCCGATGATAACGGCAAGATAATCGGCCGTGTTGCTGCCTTCATCAATAATAAAAAAGCCTACCATTATGAGCAGCCAACCGGTGGCATGGGCTTTTTTGAATGCATCAACGATAAAAAGGCTGCTTTCCTGTTATTTGATACCGCAAAAAAGTGGTTACAGGATAATGGCATGCAAGCCATGGACGGGCCTATCAATTTTGGCGAGAATGATAATTTTTGGGGACTGCTGGTAGAGGGTTTCACTCACCCCTCCTACGGCATGAACTATAATTTTCCTTACTACCGGGCATTTTTTGAAGATTATGGTTTTAAAACACTGTACGAGCAAATCACCAATCACCTGGATGTAAACAAGCCTTTTTCTGAGCGGTTTACAAAAATTGCCAATTGGGTTATCAAAAAGCCGGGGTACGATTTCAGGCACTTCGAGATAAAGAAAATGGAGAAGTTTGCTGCCGACTTTATCGAGATTTATAACGATGCCTGGCAGGATTTTGAAAACTTTGTTCCAATTACCCAGGCTACCATTGCCGAAAGCTTTAAAAAAATGAAGCCGCTGATGGACGAGAAACTCATCTGGTTTGCCTACATCGATGATGAACCGGCTGCATTTGTTATCATTTTGCCAGATGCTAACCAAATGCTTAAACCTGTAAACGGCAAACTCGACCTAATTGGTAAGCTTAAATTTTTATATTACCGTTGGAAAGGCGTATCGCGTATGCGGGCGATAGTAATGGGTACCAAGCAAAAATACCAGAAACACGGCCTGGAATCGGCGATATTTATTAAGCTTAAAGAATACGTTTTGCCTTTAAAACAATACGACGAACTGGAATTGTCCTGGGTTGGAGATTTTAATGAGAAAATGATTGCCATTCATGCGGCCGTGGGGGCTACATTTGGCAAAAAACATTTAACAATGCGTTGTACATTTTAACCAAACCCGGTTGCAGCCGGGTTTAAATTTATGCGGTAGCTTTTGAGTGCCTAAGCTCTTCAAACAGCTCAATCACCTTTTTCTGCAGATCGATAACTTCGGTTTCACGATCCATTAAACGTTTGTTAACTGTTTCTAATTCGTTAACAAATTTTTGATCCTGATCGGAATCATTAAACGTAAGTAGCTGAACTACCGACATTTCGAACAAAGTTGCTATTTGTTCAAGCCTCGATAAATTAATGTCAGTAATTCCTGTCTCGATCTTCGAGAAAGCGGGAATGGAAATATCTAACCGTTTTGCAACATCCTCCTGGCTCCACCCTTTTTGATGACGTAATAGTCTGATTTTTTTTCCAAGTGTTTTCATGTGAATTCAATAATTGTAAAGGTTTCGCAAAAGTTAATTACCTTGCAATAATATTTATTATCACGCTAATTATCAACTAATTTGCACAATATTTTATTTAAAAACGCAAACAGACAAAATAAATCGCAATTACCTGCGTTACAGGTCGCTAAGCAAGTTTCATTCATCCTTTTTTTAACATCAATGCATAGCTGATAATCAATGTTCAAACTTGTAAAATACGCTGCTTGTGTCAGCTTAGTTAACATGAAATTTAGTTAGGCTGCACGTTGATAATAACCCGCTCCGGATCAAGGGGCGATACAGTTCTTTCGCATTTCCATTTGGTGCCGGCTATAGTACCTTCCAGCGTATTCCCGTTTTCTATCACATCTCCGTAGTCGTAAATATAATAAGCGTAATTCCATAACAACCCGGCAACTTCGCTAGCCTCAAAATCCACAAACCTCACCTGAAAATCAGGTAAACCAAGTGAATGAAGCCCAATGGTATCCATAAGCAATTCACCTTCCGTCGAATCGCTTATGTTATAAAGCCTTACGTTACATATGCTGTATAAAACCTCTTTTTCTGCACTATCCCATTTAAGTATCAAATCGGTAGGCTTAATTATTTTTTGGCCATGAAAAGAGTAAATAGCATCGGGTTTAGTGGCCCTGATTACAGCCACCAAAAAGTTCATAAACCAATTTACCCTTTGCTTATATTCAAGGGTTCGCGAAAGCATATCGGTAACCAATACTTCGTATTTACATTCATTGGCCACCTCATTAGCCTCCTGCCAATTCCAGTTTTGCTGAAAAGCAGTTTCAGGCAAGCTTACATTTTCGTTTTGGGCTATAATACATTGTGCATCTATAATTGCGTCTGCCAACTCAATCTTAACACCAGGGAAAGAAAACAAAAAAGAGTTCTCATTCTCCGAGCCCTCGATGTTTGTGAAATACGCTTTCGCTTCGGTTAATATTTTATTAAAATTAAGCTCGGGCTTATCAATAAAAAGCAATTTAAACATCAACAATTCCGGCGGATTCTCTAAACGCTGCAATCCAGCTGCCGGCTCATTCGCGAGTGGAGCAGGTTTCTTTTTAAAAATGTTAAATAGGCCCATAAAAAATTAAAGTGGTTCGGTTTACCTGTCCTAACGGCAATTCAGATGGCACAATATAAGCAAAGCTTTCCGTAAATAATTTTAGTATCAGGGGTATAATGGCGAATTATCACAAAACTGTAATTAAAAAAATAACAGTTAAACATAGTTTGGTTTTTAAATTAACATAACTACCTTTGTACTGTAATAATTAAAATTACAGATGAACGGACAATTTCAGATAGCAGTACATATCCTTACCCTGCTTAATGCGCAGCCGGGCGAGCTTTTGTCGTCTGATTATATTGCCGGCAGCATCAATATCAATCCTGTGTTGGTACGTAAAGAAATTAGCAACCTGCGCAAATACGGTTTAATAGCCAGTAAAGAAGGTAAATCCGGTGGCTATAGTTTGGCTCTGCCGCCCGATAAAATTTTCTTCAGCGATGTGTACAGGGCCGTAAAAGTTGCACCAGCCCTGGGCCAGGCAAAAAATAAGCCTAACCCGGCATGCTCAATAGGGAAGCAAATAAGCCAACACCTGGATGATTTGGCCGAAGAGGTTGATACCACCATTTTTAACAAACTAAAAACAATGACACTGGCTGATTTCAGCAGCAAATTCGAGTAAAAAAATTTACACAAAACTGTAACAAATTAAATTACAATATAAAAAACAACAATTATGAAATTAGCACTGATAGGCGCAACCGGCTTTGTAGGCAAAGCAGTATTAGCCGAGGCTTTGACACGCGGATACAATGTAACTGCCATAGCCCGCAATCCTCAAACTATTGAAGTTAACAGCGATAAGCTTACAACCGTTGCTGTTGATATTTTTGACACCGATAAGCTTGCAGCTGCACTTGAGGGCCACGACGCCGTAGTGAGCTCGTTTAACGCAGGCTGGGGCAATCCAAACCTGTATAACGATTTTTTGACAGGATCAGAACTTATTCAACAGGCTGTAAAACAATCGGGCGTAAAACGTTTATTGGTTATTGGCGGTGCGGGCAGCTTATACGCTGCTCCAGGTTTACAGTTGGTTGATACCCCTCAATTCCCCGCCGAATGGAAAGCAGGTGCCACCGCAGCCCGCGATTACCTAAACATCCTTAAAAAAGAAGAAGACCTTGACTGGACATTTTTAAGCCCCGCCATCAACCTGCACCCGGGCGAGCGCACCGGAAAATTCCGCTTAGGTACCGATGAACCCGTATTTGATGAAGCCGGCCATGCAGATATCAGTGTAGAAGACATGGCCGTTGCTATACTTGACGAACTGGAAAACAACCAGTTTGTAAAAAGAAGGTTTACGTTGGGGTATTAGGTAAAATTTGTCTGAACCAGAATTCATCGGATTATGGAATTTTTAGAATTCTTTAATTCGACAAATTCCGGTTCAGACACTCCTACTTCACAAACTTGGCAGCCACCCAATCCTTATCCTTTTTGTGGGTAATGTACTTCAGGCCGTATTTACGTGCCTCGTCGGTAATGATATCAAGGTCGGGCGATTCGTAGAAGCCGCTGAAATAGATCTCACCTTCAGGTTTTAATACTTCGGCATAGCGCTCCATCTGGTCTAACAGGATGTTGCGGTTAATGTTGGCCAATATGGTATCGTATTGTTCGTCGGGTATCACCTCTTTTGAGCCGCACAGCGGGGTAATATTTGCAATATTGTTTAAAGCAGAGTTTTCGATGGTGCTCTCGTAGCATACAGGGTCGTAGTCAATAGCAGTTACCTTTACGGCGCCTAATTTGGAGGCCATAATAGCCAGGATACCAGTACCGCAGCCCATATCCAATACGTTTTTACCTGCATACTCATTTTCCAGCATCAGCGCCAGCATCATTGATGTGGTTTGATGGTGGCCTGTACCAAAAGCCATCTTGGGGTCTATCACTATCTCATACGGAAACTCCCGTTTGGCGGGATGAAAAGTTGCCCTTACATAAATTTTGTCGTTAATTTCTATCGGCTCAAAATTACTTTCCCAAACCTCGTTCCAGTTTTTTTGCGGGATAAGCGTTATCTCGTAGCTAAAAGTAAACAGATCACGATATGGCAATAGCTGTTCAATGAGCACAGCTTCATCAAAAGCATCCACCGGGATATAGGCTTTAAAGCCAAGGTCCAACTCTTCAAAAGTATCAAAGCCAATTTCGCCCAGGGCATTTATCAGCAAATCCTGCTGGTAATCTTCGGTAGTTATGGTGGTAAAAAGTAATTCGTAGTAGTTCATAAGATAATATTTTCATCACATGTCATTGCGAGGCACGAAGCAATCGCGAACTTTGCGAGGTGAATATGCATGGTTCGCGATTGCCGCGCTGCGCTCGCAATGACATAATTTTTCTTTGTTTCTACTCTTCGGCAGCAATTGTTTCCTGTTTGGTCTCGCGCTTCAGCTTAACAGCCTTCCCTGTTACTAAAAACAATATAAAAAAATTAATAGCCCAGTAAGCCAGCTGTATCATTAACATGATGGTAGTAAGCCCAATAAGGTTATCGTAGCCCGATTGATCGTCCCATATAAAATAAGCAATCCCGCCGGCGGCAAGCGCACAAACAACAGCTACAATTATAAATGTAACTAATGCCCCAACAGCCGACCGCAACACAAAGCTTTCCCAAACAGGCACAATAACAATCCATTGGGTAAGTATGGCGCAAATAAAGTATAAAGGCCAGCAGTAATAAAAGCAGGCCATAAATGCATGTACGTTACCCTCGCCCATATCCCCTATCTGCATAGTACTGGCATAAGCGCTTGTAATAACAAACACCGAAAATGCCATAAATGCAATAAGTGGCGGGAGAAAAGTTCTCATGTTTTAGATTTGAGATATTAGATGTGAGATTTGAGATTAACCCCAAATCTCACTATCTAACGTTCGATAGCTATTTCTGTTTGAGATATGATCAAACAGCCGGACAAGTGCAGCCCGTCTCATATCTCACATCTCAAATCTAATTAAACGCTTTAATGATATCCACAAAATCGCGCGATTTCAGCGACGCACCACCTATAAGGCCGCCATCAATATCCGGGCAGGCAAATAGCTCGGCAGCGTTTTTAGGGTTGCAGCTACCGCCGTATAAAATGGTGGTGCTATTGGCAACTTCCTGGCTGTATTTGGCAGCAATTTCTTTACGGATAAACTCATGAATTTCCTGAGCTTGCGCTGATGATGCGGTAACACCTGTACCTATAGCCCAAACCGGCTCATAAGCTAATACAAGTTTGCCAAACTCGGCAGCATCTAAATGAAACACGCCTTCAACCAATTGCGTTTTAATTACATTAAAGTGCTCATTAGCTTCACGCTCCTGCAAAGTTTCGCCGATGCAGAATATTGGGCGCAAATCGTGTTTTAAAACAGTATCAGTTTTTTTAGCCAAAAGCTCGTTAGTTTCGCCAAAATACTGGCGGCGCTCTGAGTGACCAAGAATAACGTAAGCCGCGCCGATAGATTTGATCATTTTAGCCGAGATCTCGCCGGTATAAGCACCGCTTTCGGCCTGGTGGGCGTTTTGAGCGCCAACAGAAACTTTATTGTAACCTTTTGCTAATTGTACCAGGCTATTGATATGGATAAAAGGGCTGCAAATAACCGCTTCCTGGGCACCGGTAACCTCGTCTTTAACCATGTTAATGATTTCGGTAAATACACCTAAACCTTCGTTATAGTCAAGGTTCATTTTCCAGTTTCCGGCAACAATTTTTTTTCTCATTGTGTTTATTGTTAGTTGATTTAGTTAGATTATGTTGATTGAGTTGATTGGGTTGAATAAGTTGATTGAGTTGGACTGAGTTGGATTGCATTGCATTGAGTCGATTTAATTGGAAGATATTAAAACTTAATCAACCTAATCCAACTTAATCAACCCAATCAACTTACTCAACCACTCACTAAAACCTCCGATACTCCTCTGTTAATTCAAATACTTTGGCCAATATATTTTGTTCTACCTCGTCAAAATTGCGGTGGTCGCGGCGGTCAAATACTTTTTGGGCGGTGATAAACATTTTTTTGAGCGTGTAAACTTCAAAACCCTGCGCGCCTCCCCATGAAAAATCGGCCACAAAATTACGCGGGAAACCTGCGCCAAATACATTAGCGCTAACGCCTACTACAGTACCGGTATTAAACATGGTATTAATGGCGCATTTTGAATGATCGGCCATAATAAGGCCGCAAAACTGCAGGCCTGTTTTACGAAAGCGCATGGTATTATAATCCCAAAGCTTCACCTCGTCGTAATTGTTTTTCAGGTTGGAGTTGTTGCTGTCGGCGCCGATGTTGCACCATTCGCCAAGTACCGAGTTACCTAAATATCCTTCGTGCCCTTTAGATGAATAGCCCCAGATTACGGCATTGTTTAATTCGCCGCCAACCCTTGAGTAAGGGCCAACTGTAGTGGCGCCGTAAATTTTCGCGCCCATTTTAACCTGCGAGTGCTCGCAAATGGCAAAAGCCCCCCTAATGTGGGTACCTTCCCAAATCTCGGTATTAGCAGATAGATAAATGGGGCCATTGGTAGTGTTAAATGTCGAGCATTCGGCAACAGCACCTTCTTCGGCAAAAAAATCGTTGCCAATAATTACGTTGGTAGCGCTTATAGTGGCACTGGTACGGCCTTTGGTAAGCAGCTGATAATCTTTCCGCAGTTCGATATCATTTTTCCTGAAAATATCTTCGGGATATTTTATCGATACAAAAAGACTGGTGTAAGCTATAATTTTGTCGAAAACAGCTTCGGGGTTAAAACTTTGTGCCTCAGCCTGATTCAAACGTACAGCCAGCAACTGGTCGTTATATTTTAATGCCTCGCCTGTTTGCAAATTGCCTATAGCCTCCAGCAAACCTTCATCAGGGCAAACGGCGCCATTGATAAACAGGTTATCGGCCTCAACTTTTGCAGGGAATTTGGCCTGCAAATAATCAAGCGTATGGAATGAGGTGGTTGCATTTAAGTGCTTAGCCCATTTTTCGGCAATGGTCATAATACCAATGCGTAAATCGGCAACGGGCCGGGTATAGGTAAGCGGCAGTAAAGTTTGGTGTGCGTTATCGTCGAAAAGAATAAGAGCCATGGCGCAAAAATAAAAAAAGTCCCCCGATACGTCGGGAGACTTGTAAATATTTAATTAAACAAGCAATTATTTCTTGTTGTAACGTGTACGGAAT
>Ga0307515_10003954_pt1 | contig 30921 bp, 26 predicted proteins | sample 17_EM_MG_FD_194513 | JGI IMG/M metagenome (GOLD analysis project Ga0307515, IMG submission 194513) | Populus trichocarpa ectomycorrhiza microbial communities from riparian zone in the Pacific Northwest, United States - 17_EM | ecosystem: Host-associated > Plants > Roots > Unclassified | place...
CAGTCGGCATAGCCGTTGCGCGGCGTCATCACCTTGCGGACGCGGTTGATACGGCGTTCGGCATTGGTGAAGGTGCCGTCCTTTTCGAGGAAGGTCGAGCCCGGCAGGAAGACATGGGCGTAGTTGGCGGTTTCGTTGAGGAACAGGTCCTGCACGACGACGCATTCCATCGCGGCAAGGCCGGCCTGCACATGCTTGGTGTCCGGATCGGACTGCAGGATGTCCTCGCCCTGGATGTAGATGCCCTTGAACGAGCCATCGACGGCGGCATCCAGCATGTTGGGGATGCGCAGGCCCGGTTCGTTGGAGATCGTCACACCCCATAGCTTCTCGAAGGTCTCGCGCGTCGCATCGTCGGAGACGTGGCGATAACCGGGGAGTTCGTGCGGGAAGGAGCCCATGTCGCAGGCGCCCTGGACGTTGTTCTGGCCGCGCAGCGGGTTCACGCCAACGCCCGGACGGCCGATGTTGCCGGTGACCATCGCGAGGTTGGCGATGGCGATGACCGTCGTCGAGCCCTGGCTGTGCTCGGTAACGCCGAGGCCGTAGTAGATCGAGCCGTTGCCGCCGGTGGCAAACAGGCGGGCGGCACCACGGATTTCCTCGGCCGGAACGCCGGAGAGCTTTTCGACGGCCTCGGGGCTGTGATGTTCTTCCGAGACGAAAGCCGCCCAGTCCTCGAATTCCGACCAGTCGCAGCGTTCGCGGATGAATTTTTCGTCGTAGAGACCTTCCGTCACGATGACATGGGCCAGCGACGTGACCACGGCGACGTTGGTTCCGGGGCGCAGTGGCAGATGATGCGATGCCTTGATGTGCGGCGATGAGACGATATCTGTGCGGCGCGGATCGACGACGATCAGCTTGGCGCCCTGCCGCAGCCGCTTCTTCAGGCGCGAGGCAAAGACCGGATGGCCGTCGGTCGGGTTGGCGCCGATGATGATGACGACGTCGGTCTGCTCGACCGAATCGAAATTCTGCGTACCGGCCGATGTGCCGAAGGTGGCACCGAGGCCGTAGCCGGTCGGCGAATGGCAGACGCGGGCGCAAGTATCGACATTGTTGTTGCCGAAGCCGGCGCGGATCAGCTTCTGGACGAGATAGGTTTCCTCGTTGGTGCAGCGCGACGAGGTGATGCCGCCGACCGATTCGCGGCCATACTGATACTGGATGCGCCGGAATTCGGCCGCCGTATGAGCCAGCGCCTCTTCCCAGCTGACTTCGCGCCAGGGATCGGTGATCTTTTCGCGGATCATCGGATTGAGGATGCGCTCCTTGTGGGTCGAATAGCCGTAGGCGAAGCGCCCCTTGACGCAGGAATGGCCGCGATTGGCCTGTCCGTCCTTCCAGGGCACCATGCGCACCAACTCCTCGCCGCGCATTTCGGCCTTGAACGAGCAGCCGACGCCGCAATAGGCGCAGGTGGTGACGACCGAATGTTCGGGCTGGCCGATGGCGATGACGGATTTTTCGGTGAGCGTCGCTGTCGGGCAGGCCTGCACGCAGGCGCCGCAGGAAACGCATTCCGATTCCAGGAAATTCTCGTGCATGCCGGGCGAGACACGGGAGCCGAAACCACGGCCCTCGATGGTCAGCGCAAATGTGCCCTGGACCTCCTCGCAGGCCCGCACGCAGCGCGAACAGACGATGCATTTCGAGGGATCATAGGTGAAATAGGGGTTCGATTCGTCCTTCGGCATCCACTTGGCGTTGATGTCGCCATTGTTGCGGGACTTGACGTGGTTGTCGCCCTCGTAGCCATAGCGCACATCGCGCAGGCCGACGGCGCCCGCCATGTCCTGCAGTTCGCAATCGCCATTGGCGGCACAGGTCAGACAGTCGAGCGGGTGGTCGGAGATATAAAGCTCCATCACGCCCTTGCGGATATCCTTCAACCGGCTCGTCTGGGTGTGGACGCTGATGCCGGGGGCGACGGGTGTGGTGCAGGATGCGGGCGTACCGTTGCGGCCTTCGATTTCCACGAGACAGAGGCGGCACGAGCCGAACGCATCGACCATGTCGGTGGCGCAGAGCTTCGGCACCTTGATGCCGGCCTCCATCGAGGCGCGCATGATCGAAGTGCCCTCCGGCACGGTGATCTCGCGACCGTCTATGGTCAACGTCACCATTTTTTCCGCGCGGGAGGCGGGGGTACCGAAGTCGATTTCAGAGACGAGGGGCATGGAAGGCCTCCTGTGTGGATGTCTTGGAAACTATGAGACGTGCGGAGGCTTTACCCCCCTCTGCCCTGTCGGGCATCTCCCCCTCAAGGGGGGAGATCACAAGCGGCGTGGTTCGCGTTTCAACGGTGGGCTTGCTTGCGCGGAAAGAAGAAAGGGAAAAGACCAATCTCCCCCCTTGAGGGGGAGATGTCACGAAGTGACAGAGGGGGGTAAAGCCACGAACTCTCATTCCGCCGCCTCCACCAAAGGCACCGGACGGAAATCGTCCGGGAAATGGTTCATCGCGCTCGTCACCGGATAGGGCGTGAAGCCGCCGAGTGCGCAGAGCGAGCCGAATTTCATCGTGTTGCAAAGGTCGGCGAGCAAAGCGAGGTTCTTTTCCGGCTCGATCCCTTGCGCGATCTTGTCGGCGGTTTCGACGCCGCGGGTCGAGCCGATGCGGCAGGGCGTGCACTTGCCGCAGCTCTCGATGGCGCAGAATTCCATGGCGAAGCGGGCCTGTTTCAGCATGTCGGCGGTGTCGTCGAAGACGGTGATGCCGGCATGGCCGATCAGGCCGTCCTTGGCCGCGAAGGCCTCGTAGTCGAACGGCGTATCGAACAGGGCGCGCGGGAAATAGGCACCGAGCGGCCCGCCGACCTGCACGGCCTTGACCGGCCGTCCGGTTGCGGTGCCGCCGGCGATCTCGTCGACGATCTGGCCGAGCGTCAGGCCGAAGGCTGCTTCGTAGAGCCCGCCATATTTGACGTTGCCGGCAATCTGGATCGGGATGGTGCCGCGCGAGCGGCCCATGCCGAAATCTTTGTAGTAGACCGGGCCCTTGTCCATGATGATGGGCACAGAGGCGAGCGAGATGACGTTGTTGATCACCGTCGGACAGCCGAATAGGCCCTTGTGGGCGGGCAGCGGCGGCTTGGCGCGGACGATGCCACGCTTGCCTTCAAGGCTGTTGAGCAGCGCTGTTTCCTCGCCGCAGACATAGGCGCCGGCGCCGGTGCGGATTTCGATGTCGAAGGCCTTGCCCGAGCCGAGCACCGAGCTGCCCAGTACGCCCGCCTTGTGGGCGATCTCGACAGCTTGCGTCATCGTTGCGATGGCGTGCGGATATTCCGAGCGGATATAGACGAAGCCCTTGGTCGCGCCGGTCGCGATGCCTGATATCGCCATGCCCTCGATCAGCAAGAAGGGGTCACCTTCCATGATCATGCGGTCGGCGAAGGTGCCTGAATCGCCTTCGTCGGCATTGCAGACGATGTATTTGCGGTCGCCGGGAGTGTCGAGAACCGTCTTCCATTTGATGCCGGTCGGGAAGCCCGCACCGCCGCGGCCGCGAAGACCGCTGTCGGTCACGTGGGTGACGATATCGGCCGGCGACAGGATCACGGCTCTTTCCAGGCCCTTGAGCCCGTCATGCGCCCGGTAGTCGGCAAGCGACAGAGGATCGACGATGCCGCAGCGCGCGAAGGTCAGGCGCGTCTGGTTTTTCAGGAACGGCAGTTCCTCGGTCTTTCCGAGGCAGAGGGCGTGGTTGCCGCCGGTGGCGAGGCCTGCGTCGAGCAGGGACGCTATATCGGAGGCTTTCACCGGGCCATAGGCGATCCGGCCCTGTGCCGTCTCGACCTCGATCATCGGCTCCAGCCAGTGCAGGCCGCGCGAGCCGTTGCGCACGAGCGTGACATCCAGCCCGCGCATCTCTACCTCGCGGGCGAGTGCCTTGGCGACGCGATCGGCGCCGAGCGCCAATGCCGCCGCATCCCTGGGAACGAAAATCTTGACGGTCATGCGCGCACCTCCGCGACGAGATCACGCACCGCATCCGCATCGAGCCGTCCGTGCACCTCGCCGTCGAGCATCGCGGCGGGTGCGGTGGAACAGAGCCCGAGACAATAGACGGGTTCCAGCGTTACCGCCCCGTCCAGCGTCGTCTGGTGGAAATCGATACCGAGCAGCGCCTTCACCCGTTCGGCAAGCTGGTCGCCGCCCATCGACTGGCAAGCTTCGGCGCGACAGAGCTTCAGGACATGCCGGCCTGCCGGATGGTCGCGATAATCGTGATAGAAGGTGACGACGCCATGGACTTCGGCGCGCGACAGGTTGAGTTCGCGGGCGATGATCGGCAGGGCTTCCTGCGGCACATAGCCGAACTCTGCCTGGATCTCGTGCAGGATCGGCAGAAGCGGCCCTTCGAGCGACTTCATCTCGCTGACGATATCCAGCGTCCGGCTATCGATATCGCGGCTTGATAGATGCAGGTTCAACGTTCAGACCTCCCGAACTGAAACGAACAATCGGTCGCGGTCTGCGATCCCATGGATCAAACGAAGCCCCTCCAGGCCATCGGTTCATCCAGCTTCTGCCTGAAGAGGCAAAAGATCGCGGTTTTCACAGTCCACGTACTGAAAGGCAGGGTGTCAGCAGCCAGCTGGCCGGTCAATAGGCCTGTTCCGTTAAGCGATAGATGTTTTCTATCAGAGCGCCTGGGCGTCCGCCAGAATGCGCGCTTCATGCAACAGGGCAGAGACAAGCGGGGTGAATGGTTCGCGGTGTGTCGCGACCAGCCCCACCGTATGCCGGGCGTCAGGCTCGATGATTGGTATGAGTTTTATTTCGTCATGAAAGCCGAACGATTTCGCGACGTTATAGGGCATGATGCTGGCCCAGTGGCCGGTGCGCACATGGGAAAACAACACGATCATCGAGTTGGATTCAAGCGTCGGCGACACCGTGACGCCGGCTTCAGTGAAATGCTGGTTGATGATGCGGCGGTTCTGCATGTCGGCGGTCAATAGACAAAGCCGAATACCGCCAACCTCCTTCCAGGTCACGGTTTCGCGATCCGAAAGCTCCGTGCCTGCCGCCGTCACCAGATGGTAGCGCTCCACCTGCAAGGGCACGCTGGTGACCCGTCCGAGCGGTTCGTTTTCCAGATAGGTGAGGCCCGCGTCGATCTCGAGATTTTCCAGAAGACCGAGGATTTTCAGCGATGTGGTGGAAAGGACGGAAAAGGTCACCTCCGGATGCTTTTCCTGAAAGGGGCCGGTAATGCGCGGCACCATGGCAAGCGTGGTGGGCACCGCCGCCAGCCGGATATGGCCGACAAGCCCGCGCCGGGCTGCGCGCATCTCCTCGTGCATAGTGCGGGAATCGCCGACGATCCGGCGGGCCCATTCCAGCACCCGCTGGCCCTCCGGCGTCAGGCTCTGGTAGCGCGAGCCGCGATTGACCAGCATGACGCCGAGCTGGTCCTCCAGTTGCTTGATCGCGGCCGACAGCGTCGGCTGGGTGATGCCGCAGAGATCTGCGGCGCGGCCGAAATGCCGCTCCTGGGCCAGCGCGATGAAGAATTCCAGCTTGTCGATCACGCGCCACCCCTCCTCAATGTTTAATTCGCGCTCAGCAGATCAATTGACCGCCATTCACTTCCAACACCTGACCGGTGATGTAACCCGACAGTGCGTTGGCGGCGAGGAACAAATAGGCCGGCGCGCAATCCTCCGCCGTGCCGAGCCGCTGCAGGGGGATGGTCTTGCGGGTTGTCTCCAGCTTCTCGGCCGAGGAGTAGCGTTCGTGGAAATCGGTTGTGATCGTGCCCGGCGAGACGCAATTCACCCGGATGCCCTCGGGCGCCAGTTCGCGGGCAAGTGCCTTGGAATAGGTCGAGACGAAGGCCTTGGCCGCCGAATAGATCGCCGATCCGGCACTGCCGCCGGTCAGTGCCGAGATCGACACGGTGTTGACGATGGCCGGATGCGTGCCGCGCCGCAGAAGCGGCAGCAAAGCGCGGGTGGTCTGCACCACGGCGGTCTGGTTCAATTGTACAACCGTCTCATATTGCTGGTCCGTCAGTTCGCCGGCGAGAAACCGGCCGACCATCGTACCGGCATTGTTGACCAGTACGTCGATCGCCTGAAAGCGGGACGCAATGCCGGTGGCCAACAATTCGATCCCGCCGCCTGTCGAAAAATCGGCATAGGAGAGAAAGGCGCGGCCCTCCGTCAGCGCTGCATCGAGAAAATCCGGCAGCGGTTCGCGCGCCATGCGCCCGCCGTGCAGATAGACGATGGCGCCGCAATCGAGAAACTGCCGTGCCACTTCCAGCCCGATGCCGCGCCCGGCGCCGGTGACGACGACGTTCATGCCCTTGAACAGCGATGGATGAAACATCTTGAATACCTCCCGCGACGGACAGGCTGTCGCATCATGACCGGAATTGCAACGCAGCAGGTCGGTGCAGGTTCATTTTCGAGCGCCCGCCGCGTTTATGAAATTGCGCTGCTTTCGTTTTTGCATATTATGAAAGAAAACGAAAACGACGGGGAGGGGAATATCCATGTATCTGACGGGACGCCAGTCGGAAATCCTTGAGCTTGCCAAGACGGAAGGCAGGGTTCTCGTCGATGAACTCGCCGCGCGCTTTTCCGTCACCCCGCAAACCATCCGCAAGGACCTGAACGACCTCTGCGACGGCCGGGCGCTGACGCGCATCCATGGCGGAGCGATTTTTCCGCGCGGCAACGAGAACGTGAAATACGAGGCCCGGCGCTCGATCGCGGCGCTGGAGAAGCAGGCGATCGGCCAGGCGGCCGCCGCGATGATCCCGAACAATTCCTCGCTGTTCATCAATATCGGCACCACCACCGAAGCCGTTGGCGAAGCGCTGCTTGATCATACAGAGCTGATGGTCATCACCAATAACATCAACGTTGCCAATCGCTTGCGTGTTTTTCCCTCGATCGAGGTGGTGATTGCCGGCGGTGTCGTGCGCGGTGCCGATGGCGGTATTGTCGGCGAGGCGGCAGTCGATTTCATCCGCCAGTTCAAGGTGGATTATGCCGTCATCGGCGCATCGGCGATCGATCATGACGGTGCGCTGCTCGATTTCGATTACCGCGAAGTGAAAGTCGCGCAGGCAATCATCGCCAATGCCCGCCACGTTATCCTCGTGTCCGATTCGACCAAGTTCGAGCGCACGGCGCCGGTCAGGATCGGCCATATAACCCAGGTCCACACCTTCATCACTGATACCTGTCCCGTTGAAAACGTGCGGAACATCTGCCAGGAGCAGGATGTTCGCCTGATAGAGACCTCGCGCTGAAATCGCCGATTTTAGGGTCTCCATGTTTTCCACGAACATTCGTTTGACATTCGTAAGATTTTCGCTTTAACTGATTTTGCTTTCGCATATGCTCAAAATTGTGCAATGCGAAATGTGGGAGGGGAAGCAGTGCCTGCGCAGGACGTACTCGACATTTTCGTGATCGGTGGCGGCATCAATGGATGCGGCATCGCAAGGGATGCCGTTGGCCGTGGATACTCGGTTGCGCTGGCCGAAATGGACGATTTCGCTTCCGGTACCTCGTCGCGCGCCACCAAGCTCATTCATGGCGGACTGCGCTATCTTGAACATTACGAGTTCAGGCTGGTGCGTGAATCGCTGATGGAACGCGAAGTGCTCTGGGCCATGGCCCCGCATATCATCTGGCCGATGCGGTTCGTCCTGCCGTTCCATAAAGGCGGCATCCGCCCGGCCTGGCTCATTCGCCTCGGTCTCTTTCTCTACGATCATATCGGCGGCCGCAAGCTGCTGCCGGCCACCCGCACGCTCGACATGCGCCGCGATCCCGCGGCCAAGCCGCTGAAGGCACTGTTCACCAAGGCCTTCGAATATTCCGACGGCTGGGTCGATGACGCCCGTCTCGTGGTTCTCAATGCGAAGGACGCGGCCCTGAAGGGTGCGCGCATCATGACCCGCAGCCGGGTCATCTCGGCGCAGCGCGACGGCAATCTGTGGGTCGTCGGTGTCGAGGATACAGCGACCGGTGCCCTCAGCACATTCCGGGCGCGCATGCTGGTCAATGCCGCCGGCCCGTGGGTCGATGTCGTGCTGTCGAATGCCGTCCGCAAGAACAATGTCCACAATGTCCGGCTGGTTCAGGGCAGCCATATCGTCGTGAAGAAGAAGTTCGACGATCAGCGCGCCTATTTCTTCCAGAATCCGGACAACCGCATCATCTTCGCGATCCCCTACGAGACTGATTTCACCCTGATCGGCACGACCGACAACGATTTCACCGGCGATCCGAAGACCATCCAGATCACCGAGGGCGAGATCGACTATCTCTGCAATGCGGCGAGCGAGTATTTTTCTGAAGCTGTCAAGCCGGCCGATGTCGTCTGGACCTATTCCGGCGTGCGGCCGCTGTTCGATGACGGCGCCTCGAAGGCGCAGGAAGCGACGCGCGATTATGTTCTGAAGATTGACGGCAATGACGGCGAAGCGCCGTTGCTCAATGTCTTCGGCGGCAAGCTGACGACCTATCGCCGGCTCGGCGAGCATGCACTCGAAAAGATCGCCGGCGCGATCGGTGCCAAGGGCAATCCGTGGACGGCGAAAAGCGTGCTGCCGGGCGGTGATTTTCCGGCGACCGGCTATGACGCCGAAGTTTTGAAACTCAAGAGCCGCTATCCGTTCCTGGCCGAGCGCCACGCCCGCCGTCTGGTCCGGCTCTATGGCACGCTGGCAGCAAGCCTGCTTGGAAATGCCGGAAAGGCGGAAGATCTGGGGCGGCATTTCGGCGCCGATCTCTACGCGGTCGAGGTGCTATGGCTGATTAGCCAGGAATGGGCGCGGCATGCCGAGGATGTGCTGTGGCGCCGCACCAAGCTGGGATTGAAATTGACCCAGGCGGAAGCCGCCGGGTTGGAGGAATACATGCGGGAGACGGTTCGCAGCGCTGCCTGATGGCAATGCCGATCCTTTATGTCTGCCGGTGTCTGGGAGGAAGACGACCGAATGCTTGAACTGAAAAACATAACCAAGGTTGTCGGAGCGGATACGCATATCCATCCCACGAATCTTGTGCTGGAGCGGGGCTCGCTCAACGTGCTGCTGGGCCCGACGCTGTCCGGCAAGACATCGCTGATGCGGCTGATGGCCGGCCTCGACAAGCCGACGACCGGCACCATTACCTTTGATGGAAAAGACGTCACCGGCGTGCGCGTGCAGGATCGCTCCGTCGCCATGGTGTACCAGCAGTTCATCAACTATCCGGCGATGACGGTCTACGAGAACATCGCCTCGCCGATGCGCATTTCCGGCAAGGATGCGGCGACGATCGATCGCGAGGTCCGCAAGGCGGCCGAGTTGATGAAGCTGACGCCCTATCTGGAACGCACACCGCTCAACCTGTCAGGCGGCCAGCAGCAGCGCACCGCGCTTGCCCGCGCCATCGTCAAGAATGCGAGCCTGGTTTTGCTCGACGAACCGCTTGCCAACCTCGATTACAAGCTGCGCGAAGAGTTGCGGGAAGAGTTGCCGAAGCTGTTTGCAGCCGCAGGTTCGATCTTCGTCTACGCGACGACGGAACCGGGCGAAGCCCTGCTGCTCGGCGGCCATACCGCGACGATGCACCAGGGCCGGATCAGCCAGTTCGGTTCGACGATTGCAGTCTACCGCAAGCCGTCCGATATCGTCACGGCGAAGACCTTCGCCGATCCGCCGCTCAACACCATCGATCTGGTGAAGTCGGGCAATGGTTTCGAGCGCGACGGCATCACCGTTCTGCCGGTGCCTTCGCATCTTTCAGCTATTGCCGATGGTTCCTACACCATCGCCTTCCATCCGCACCACCTGTCGCTTGTCCGTCCGCACGAAACGGCGGCCACGCTGAAGGCGCGCATCATCATTTCCGAAATTGCCGGCTCAGAGAGCTTCATGCATGTCGATTGCGCCGGATCGCGCTGGGTCATGCTCGAGCATGGCATCCACGACATCGAGCCGGACACGGCGATCGAGCTTTTCGTCGATACGCGCCACCTGATGGCCTTCGGGCCGGATGGGCGCGCGATCGGCGGCTCTGCCGATAGCCAGACCGTTCGGGGGGCGTGAGGAGAAAATCATGGCACGCATCAATCTCGATCATATCCGCCACGCCTACGGCCCGAACCCGAAGAAGCCTTCGGATTATTCGCTGAAGGAAGTGCATCACGAATGGAACGACGGCGGCGCCTATGCGCTGCTCGGTCCATCCGGCTGCGGCAAGACCACGCTGCTCAATATCATTTCCGGTCTGCTGCAGCCGTCTGAAGGCAAGATCCTGTTCGACGGCAAGGACGTCACCAACCTGTCGACGCAGGATCGCAACATCGCCCAGGTGTTCCAGTTTCCGGTCATCTACGACACCATGACCGTCTACGACAATCTGGCCTTCCCGCTGCGCAACCGTCATGTTCCGGAAACGGAAGTCGATCGCCGCGTCACCGAAATCCTTGAAATGATCGGCCTTTCCGACCGCGCCAGGAAAAAGGCACAGGGGCTGACCGCCGACCAGAAGCAGAAGATCTCGCTCGGCCGCGGCCTTGTCCGCTCCGATGTCAGCGCCATCCTGTTCGACGAGCCGCTGACAGTCATCGACCCGCATATGAAATGGGTCCTGCGCTCGCAGCTGAAGCGGCTGCACAAGCAGTTCGGCTTCACCATGGTCTACGTCACCCATGACCAGACCGAAGCCCTCACCTTCGCCGACAAGGTCGTCGTCATGTATGACGGCGAGATCGTCCAGATCGGTACGCCGGCCGAGCTTTTCGAAAAGCCGAAGCATACGTTCGTCGGCTATTTCATCGGCTCGCCGGGCATGAACGTGCTGCCGGCAAAGATCGATGGATCGTCGGTCGATCTCGATGGCCAGAAGGTCGCCCTGTCCTTCGCGCCGAAGATCGCCGCCGGGGCCAAGACCGAACTCGGCATCCGCCCGGAATTCATCCGGCTTGGCCGCGAGGGCATGCCGGTGACGATCTCCAAGGTCGAGGATATCGGCCGCCAGAAGATCGTTCGCGCGTCCTTCGCCAACCGGCCGATCGCCATCGTCGTTCATGAGGACGGGGAGATTCCGGCGGAACCGAAGGTCACCTTCGATCCGGCCGCCATCAATATCTACGCCGATAGCTGGCGCGTGCCAGATTCTTCGCTGGTAGGGGGGGAGGCCTGAGACATGGAAAAGACCTGGAACAACAAGGCCTGGTTCATGGTTCTGCCGGTGCTGGTGCTGGTCGCCTTCTCGGCGGTCATCCCGCTGATGACGGTGGTCAATTATTCGGTTCAGGACACCTTCGGCAACAACGAATTCTTCTGGGCGGGCACCGACTGGTTCATCCAGGTGCTGCAGTCCGACCGTTTCTGGGATGCGCTCACCCGCAACCTGATCTTCTCCGGGATCATCCTGGTGATCGAGATACCGCTCGGCATCCTGATCGCGCTCAACATGCCGAAAAAGGGGCTGGGTGTTCCTGTCTGCCTCGTGCTGATGTCGCTGCCGCTGCTCATTCCGTGGAACGTCGTTGGCACCATCTGGCAGGTGTTCGGACGCGTCGATATCGGGTTGCTCGGTTATACGCTCGATGCGATCGGCGTGCCCTATAACTACGTCAACAATGTCTTTGATGCCTGGGTTACCCTGATCGTCATGGACATTTGGCACTGGACGAGCCTTGTTGTTCTGCTCTGCTATGCCGGTCTCGTGTCGATCCCGGATGCCTATTACCAGGCAGCCAAGATCGACGGCGCTTCGCGCTGGGCCGTGTTCCGCTACATCCAGCTGCCGAAGATGAAGCGCGTGCTTCTGATCGCCTTCCTGCTGCGCTTCATGGACAGTTTCATGATCTATACCGAGCCCTTCGTCGTCACCGGCGGCGGTCCCGGAAACGCCACCACATTCCTGTCGATCGATCTCGTCAAGACGGCCATCGGCCAGTTCGACCTTGGTCCGGCAGCAGCACTTTCGCTCATCTACTTCCTGATCATCCTGTTGCTCTCATGGATCTTCTACACCGTGATGACCAATAGCGATGCGCAGAGCTGACGGCCGGAGGGAGGAAAAACAATGACCACCGCGACACAGACTTCCGGCCGCAGCCTTTCATGGCTCGTGCCCACGATCTACATCATCTTCCTGCTCTTGCCGATCTACTGGCTCGTCAACATGAGCTTCAAGACGAACACCGAGATTACCGGCGCCTTCTCGCTCTATCCGCATTCGCCGACGCTCAGGAACTATGCGGTGATCTTCACCGATCCGTCCTGGTACAAGGGCTATATCAACTCGATCATCTATGTGGTGATGAATACGGTTATCTCCGTCTCGGTGGCGCTGCCGGCGGCCTATGCCTTTTCGCGCTACCGGTTCCTCGGCGACAAGCACCTGTTCTTCTGGCTGCTCACCAACCGCATGGCGCCGCCGGCCGTTTTCGCGCTGCCGTTCTTCCAGCTCTATTCGGCTTTCGGCCTGATCGATACGCATATCGCCGTTGCCCTGGCGCACTGCCTGTTCAACGTGCCGCTGGCGGTCTGGATCCTCGAAGGCTTTATGTCCGGCGTACCCAAGGAGATCGATGAAACCGCCTATATCGACGGTTATTCCTTCCCGCGCTTCTTCCTGCGCATCTACATTCCGCTGATCGCATCGGGCATCGGGGTCGCCGCGTTCTTCAACTTCATGTTCTCCTGGGTCGAACTCCTGATCGCCCGGACGCTGACGACGACCGATGCCAAGCCGATCGCCGCCATCATGACGCGCACGGTCTCGGCATCGGGCATGGACTGGGGCGTTCTTGCCGCGGCCGGTGTGCTCACCATCATTCCGGGCGCGATCGTCATCTATTTCGTCAGAAATTATATCGCCAAGGGCTTCGCCCTGGGGAGGGTCTAATGGCCACTTTGTCTCAACGCACCAACCGCTGGCCTTTGGCGCTGGCTGTCGTTCTCGTCGGTTATGCCGTCATTGCCGGACTGCTCGTCATGGCGCTGCCGATCAAGGACGGCCAGCGCGACTGGTTCGCTCCGCTGATACGTGGCGGGTGGATGGCCTGGTCTTTCCCGGGCGCGATGTTCTTCCTCACCATTTTCGCGCTTCTGTCGCTGATGGCGGTCTGGGAATATGCGCGGCCCGGCGGCAGTCCGCGCGTCGGCATCCTGCGCTTCGAGACGACCCGGGGAGATCGCCTCTTCGTATCGCTGCTTGGCAGCGCCTTCATTCATCTCGCATGGCTGGGGCTGGTTGGCCCCAACGTGTGGTGGGCTCTTGCACTTTCCATCGTGTACGCCGTCGGCGTCTTCAAGCTGGTCTGAGGCAAGATTACTGAAACGGATTGCCGGGGAGGCAGTCCGAAACTGCAATCGCAAACCTTTAAGGGAGGACTACTATGCGACGGCATTTAATGACATCGACAGCAGTTATGCTGCTGGCCTTTACCGGGTCCGCATTCGCGGGCATGGACGAGGCCAAGACATTTCTGGATAAGGAAATCGGCACCGTATCGACGCTCGATCGCGCCGCTCAGGAAGCCGAAATGCAATGGTTCATCGATGCGGCAAAGCCTTTTGCCGGCATGGAAATCAAGGTCGCTTCCGAAACGCTGACCACGCATGAATACGAGTCCAAGACGCTTGCCGCGGCATTTGCCGCGATCACGGGCATCAAGGTCACCCACGACCTGATCGGCGAAGGCGACGTGGTTGAAAAGCTGCAGACCCAGATGCAGACCGGCGAGAACATTTACGACGCCTATGTCAATGACTCTGACCTTATCGGCACGCATTGGCGCTACCAGCAGGTTCGCAACCTGACCGACTGGATGGCCAACGAAGGCAAGGACGTCACCAATCCCGGCCTCGACATCAAGGACTTCATCGGCACGTCGTTCACAACGGCGCCGGACAAGAAGCTCTACCAGCTTCCCGACCAGCAGTTCGCCAACCTCTACTGGTTCCGGTATGACTGGTTCAACGACGAGAAGAACAAGGCCGACTTCAAGGCGAAGTACGGCTACGACCTCGGCGTTCCGGTCAACTGGTCTGCTTATGAAGACATCGCCGAATTCTTCACCGGTCGTGAAATCGACGGCAAGAAGGTCTATGGTCACATGGACTACGGCAAGAAGGACCCGTCGCTCGGCTGGCGCTTTACCGATGCCTGGCTTTCGATGGCCGGCAACGGCGACAAGGGCATCCCGAACGGTCTTCCGGTTGACGAATGGGGCATCAAGGTCGATGAGAATTCGCGTCCTGTCGGCTCCTGCGTCGCTCGCGGCGGCGACACCAACGGCCCGGCAGCGGTCTATTCGATCCAGAAGTATCTCGACTGGTTGAAGGCCTATGCACCGCCGGAAGCGCAGGGCATGACCTTCGGTGAAGCCGGTCCGGTTCCGGCACAAGGCAACGTCGCCCAGCAGATCTTCTGGTACACCGCGTTTACAGCCGACTCGGTCAAGCCCGGCCTGCCTGTTGTCAACGAAGACGGTACGCCGAAATGGCGCATGGCTCCGTCCCCGCACGGCGTCTACTGGAAGGACGGCATGAAGCTCGGCTATCAGGACGTGGGTTCCTGGACGCTGATGAAGTCGACCCCTGAAGACCGCGCCAAGGCCGCATGGCTCTATGCGCAGTTCGTGACATCGAAGACAGTGGACGTGAAGAAGAGCCAGGTTGGCCTGACCTTCGCCCGCGAATCGACGATCCAGGACAAGAGCTTCACGGAACGCGCCAAGGATCTCGGCGGTCTCGTCGAGTTCTATCGTTCGCCGGCCCGTATCCAGTGGTCGCCGACCGGTACAAACGTTCCGGACTACCCGAAGCTGGCTCAGCTCTGGTGGCAGGCGATCGGCGACGCATCCTCGGGTGCGAAGACCGCGCAGGAAGCCATGGACTCGCTTTGCGCCGAGCAGGAAAAGGTGATGGGACGCATCGAGCGCTCCGGCATCCAGGGCGATATCGGCCCGAAGCTCGCCGAAGAGCATGATCTCGACTTCTGGAACAAGGATGCCGTCTCGAAGGGCAACCTTGCGCCGCAGCTGAAGATCGAGACCGAAAAAGAAAAGCCGCAGACCGTCAACTACGACGAACTGGTCAAGAGCTGGCAGTAAGAAAACACCCCGGCGCCGCATGACATCGCGGCGCCGGATATTCCTGGACCAAGTCCGGCACTGGCCTCGGTCCCGGTAAGCTCGGAAACGAAGAAGCCACCCGGAGAGACGATCTCCGGGTGGCTTTTCATAGGGTCAATGCCTTGGACAGCGGGCGCTTGGGATCACCCGCCAGGTCCGGTTTGAAGCCTCTCAGAGGCCGGTGCCGCCCTTCAACTCGTTGATCACCGTGCGGATCATGATCTTCATGTCCAGAAACAGCGAGAAATTCCGGACATATTCCACGTCGCAGACGATCCGGCGGATTGCCATCCAGCGATGTCCCGTCGGGCCGCGCAGGCCGCGGGCCTGTGCGAGACCGGTGAGACCTGGCCGCATCAGGTGTCGATACTCGTAACCCTGCACCAGTTCGGAATAGCTGCGTCCGGCAGCCAGCATGTCGGGAACATGCGGACGTGGCCCGACCAGCGACATGTCACCGGTCAGAACGTTCCACAGTTGCGGCAGTTCGTCGAGATTGGTCTTACGCAGAACACGTCCGAGCGGCGTGATGCGCGGGTCATTGTCGACCGTCTGGCGCACACCGCTCAGATCGCAGAGGTCGGTATACATGGAACGGAATTTCAGAATCTCGAACGGAGCCTCGTTGAGACCTGTCCGCAATTGCCTGAAGAAAACAGGGCCTTTGCTTTCCATTTTGATGAGTATGGCAATCAAAAGAATGACTGGCGAAAGAACGAGAAGGCCGAAAAATGAGCCGACGATATCGAATGCGCGTTTGAGCGCCAGTTGAACGGGCAGGTTCGGTGCATTGGCTGGGTTGATGTAGAAATTGCTTTCGTCTGCGCGCCGTTCCTTGCCCTGAACGGTATACCCTCCAGAAATAGTCCTGCTCAACATGCTATCCTCCACTCCGATAGCAGCCGATTGTTGCAACATCATTTTTTCTGTCATGGCTTTAAATACTCCTGGCACTCTTGACAGACAGCTTGAGCCTCTGGTTGGCCTTTGCTGCAAATTGTATTTGTCCGAAGAAGCCGGTCGATTTTCTATTCTCAAAATAAATTGGTTCCTTGCCCTTTCGACAAGGTTCTTATGTCCGGTGCGCCCGTGGAATGTTGCCGTCCCTAAAAATTATTTGTCTGCAAAAGCAATTTTTGTTTTTTAATCATTTATTAAATATGATCGACTTTGACAAGTCATCCCAGATGCAATCTTCGCATGTGTGGTTAATTTGCGGCGCTCCGAAATGGATCATTTTTGGGTTGATTGCGGTTTCCGTTCAAGCTCTTGCTGCAAAGCAATATGGTTTTGCTGCGTTGCCGTTGCCGGCCACGGCGCGCGCTGCGGCTGTTTGAAATTTTTATGACTGGTTGAATCCGCTTACGGCGCCGTATTTTTCGGAGCCGTCAGCGTCAATCCTTCGGAACTTTCGCCTGCCATCATCCCGTCGATCATCGGCAGGCCGTCGCTGCCTGTCAGCGGAAACCATTTTCCGCGGTCGAAGAACAGGTCCCCCGGCGCTTTGTTGCCAGGCTTGTCGATTTGGTTGGCGAGGAAGTTGTAGCGCGGCGTCTCGCCGAACTCTCTCTTGAACTGGATCCGGCTGCCGAAATTGCGGATGTCGAAAGCCTCCAGCGCATGGATCTTGCCGATGATCTCGCCCGGGTTTCCCCAGCGAACCTGGCGCAGGAAGATATTCGCGGCACTCCCGGCAAGGTCGGCGATCTTGATGGCATCGGCCGCGTTTTCGATGTTCAGCTTGACGCGAAAGGATGTGACGCGGTTTTCACCGTCGCCTTTGATGAAGATGAAAAGAGAGGATTGAGCCGGCTCCTTAGAACTTCTGGCCGGGAGATCGACGGAGGAAGAACATTCCCAATTGTCCTTGGTGGCGCTGCTGACCGTCCAGTCGAGATCACCGAAGCCGCCGCTCTTCAACTGTTCGCACAAGGTTCGCGGGTCGCTCTGGATCAGCCGGATGAAATGCTGCTGCGGCGCCTTGAAATCGGTGAAGGCATAGACCGGCAGCACCATGCGCGCCGGCGGCAGGCGTACGCCCCTGCTTTGGGTGATCTTGACCTGCTTCGGCGCGGGCTCGGACTTTGCCAGGAGGTCGGGATAACCGAGATACGCGAGCAGAAGATCAAGGTTGCGGTGGTTGTTGGCAAACAGCACGGTCGCCAGGATGCCGGCAAAGACCAAGCCGACGGCGACGAGAAAGAAAACCTTTCCAGACCGGCTTTTCCGCTCCTCTTTCATGCTTTGGCCATCCGGCGCTTCCCGTCTGTGCCAAGCCCATCCTGGCGCATTTCCCGGGCGGGATTATAGACGTCTGTCAACCCGTCTGCCGGCTCCTGTAGACCGAGACGATCACGTAAACGAGGAGCAACGGCCATATCAGGCACAAAACCAGTCCGAGAACGCGCATTCCATCCCAGCCGTTGCCTGCGGCATCACCCTCGCGATAGGTATTGTCGAGAAAAAACAGAGATATCAAGGTATAAAATGAAAGAAACAATGCCATTGTGCAGGACCCGAAATTCGCGGGAGGAAGACAGACTCGGGATACACGCAACTTTATGTGGCAGACGAAGCACCACGGCAAAGGCTGGCGGCAGCCTTGCATGATTCGATTGTGACGCACAATCGATCCGGGAGATGTCAGGATACAGCTCTTGGTTCAAGCAAACGCATATGCAGCTGCATCGCCTCCGGTGATACGGTCTTGTATTTCGGTAGGCCGAGATAGTAGCCGTAGCCGGTCGCCAGACATTCCGCTCCCACCCGCACCAGTCGCCCATCGGCAATCTGCTCGTCGATCAGCCCCAGGCTGCCGAGCGCGATACCGTCGCCGCGCAGTGCCGCGTCGATCGCCATGATGTAGGTGGAGAAGGAAAAACGCGGGTTCTGCAACCTCATTCGCGGCGGGCTTGAGAGCCGGCCGAACCATTGGCGGAACGAGATCCAGTGGGCGTTGAAGCGCTCATAGTCGATCAGGTCGAGACCGGCGATATCGTCGGCCGACAGCTGGCCGCCGTCGAGCCCGCGGCTTGCGAGATAGTCCGGCGAGGCGACCGGTGCCAGCAGCTCCGGCATCAACAGGGTGAGGTTCCAGCGCGGATGCTCCCCGGTGGAATAGAGAATGACCAGATCGTTGTTCTCCGAGGCGAGGTCCGACGGCGTATCGGAGGTCAAGAGCCGCAGCGAGATGGCTGGGTTCTCCTTGCCGAAATCCCTTAAACGCCGTCCGAGCCAGAGATGCGATACGGAGCCGCTGGCCGCAATTGCGATCGTTCCGCCGGTGCCGGGCCGGAATGGCTCCAGGCTTTCCTCCAGATATTCCAGCGTGGCGCGCACCCGCTGGAACAACCGTTCGCCCTGCGGCGTCAATTCCAGGTTCTTGCCGCGCCGGATGAACAGGGCTGCCCCCAGATGATCCTCCAGCCCCTTGATGCGGCGGCTGACGGCTGCCTGGGTGATGTTGAGTTCGCGCCCGGCGCGCGAAAAATTCATCTGCCGGCAGGCAGCGTCGAACACCCGGAACGCCTCCAGCGGAATATGATCCAGCATGCCATCTCCATGACTTGAGATTATCAAAATGGCTGAAAAATGCCCATCTTTGAAAATATCAGATTGTGATGCACGGTGGAAGCAGCATCAAACCCGCATCGCAGGATCAACCCGTGTCGTTCTCCACCTCTTTCGTTCCCGAAATCCGTTTCGGCGAAAACCTCCACGAAACCATCGGCGCGGCGGCCAAGGCACTCGGTGCCAAAACGGCGGCCATCGTCATCGACGGTTTCCTGGCGCAATCGGGTCTAGCGGATGGGATCGTTGCCCAGCTTCGGGCCGAAGGTATCGAAGCGCGTGTGTTCTCCGATTTCGCCGGCGAGCCGAAGATCGGTCATGTACGGCATGCGACCGAAGTCGTCACGGGTGCGGACGTGGTCATCGGTATCGGCGGCGGTTCGGCGCTGGATATTGCCAAGATCGCCGCCTGCTGCGCCGCCTCCGGCGAGGATGCGATGCACTATGCGCTCGCCGCCAATCCGCTGCCGAAGAGCCCGTTGAAGAAGATCATGGTGCCGACGACGGCGGGAACCGGATCGGAGACGTCGGCGACGAATATCTTCGCCGGTCCCGAGGGCAAGAAGCTGTGGATCTGGGGAGCGGAAACCAAGGCCGATCTCGTCTTGCTCGACCCCGTTCTGACTGCGACGCTGCCGGCGAACCTGACGGCCTGGTGCGGCATGGATGCTTTCATCCATGCGTTCGAGGCCGCCACCAATCGCAACGCCCATGCCGGCGGCAAGTTCTACGCCCATGCAGCCCTGCGCCTCCTGACCGATGCGCTCGAGACGGCTGTCAAGGAGCCTGGCAACATGGAGGCGCGCGGCAAAGTGCTGCTCGGCTCCTGCTACGCCGGCATCGCCATCGACAATTGCGGCACCGCCGTCGCCCACAATATCAGCCATGCCATGGCGGGTCTTGCGCCCGTGCATCACGGCCTTGCCACCGCTCTCGGTTTCGAGGCGACGCTTGCATGGCTGGTGGAGGCCGACACGGCTGATCTCAATGCCGCGGCAAAGGCGTGCGGTCTTGCCGGTGCGGCTGAACTTCCGGCGTTCGTCTCGGACCTGATGGATCGCTGCGATATCGTTCGAGCCCTACCGAAAGCCTTTGCTGCTATCGATGCACAAATGCTTGCCGCCGAAATGAAGGCACCGGAAAATCAGCCGATGCGCCGCTCGACCATCCGCGACATCAGCGACGCCGACATTGCCCGTTTCGCCGCCTCCATCATGTCCCTCCCGAAGGCCGCCTGATCATGACCAAGCAATACACCCGCGACTACTGGGAAAATCTCCTCTCCGCCCTGAAGCCGGAAGGCCGCCATTTCATCGATGGCGAATTGTCCCCGTCCTCGTCTGGCCAGACCTTTACCCGTACCCGCCCGATGGATGGAAAGCCTGGCGGCGTTCTCGCCCGCGGCAACGCTGCCGATATCGACCGGGCGGTGGCAGCGGGACGGGCGGCCTTTGCCAGCGGCGTCTGGCGCCACAAGGATCCTGCGGAAAAGAAGAGGATCATGCTGAAATGGGCGCAACTGATCCGCGACCATGGCGACGAACTGGCGATGCTCGAGACGCTCGATGTCGGCAAGCCGGTGATGGCGTCGCTCAATGTCGACGTGCGCCTTTGCGCCGATGGCATCCAGTTTTACGGCGAGATGATAGATAAGCTCTATGACGAGGTTGCCCCGACGCCGCCGAGCGAGCGGGCGATCGTGCGCAAAGTGCCGATCGGTGTCATCGGCGCCATCACGCCGTGGAACTATCCGATGATCATCGATGCCTGGAAACTCGGACCGGCGATTGCTGCCGGCAATTCCGTCGTGCTGAAGCCGGCTGAACAGTCGTCGCTGTCGGCGATCCGCCTTGCCCAGCTCGGGCATGAGGCCGGGCTTCCCGCAGGCGTCCTCAATGTCGTCACCGGTTACGGCGAAGAAACCGGCAAACCGTTGGCGCTGCACATGGATGTCGACATGATCGCCTTTACCGGTTCCACCGAAGTCGGCAAGCTGATCATGGGCTATGCGGCGCAGTCCAACGTCAAGCGCGTGGCGCTCGAACTCGGTGGCAAGTCGCCGCTCGTCGTGTTTGCTGATGCCGATCTCGATGCGGCTGCCTCCGCTGTCGCCTGGGGCTGCTTCTACAATTCTGGCGAAACCTGCCATGCCTCGACGCGGCTGATCGTCGAGCGCTCGGTGCAGGATGCGCTGATCGCCAAGATCGAGGCAGTAACGAAGAGCGACATCGCGCTTGCCCATCCCTTCGAGCCGTCGGCCCAGATCGGCGCGCTGATCGAGGAGGAGCATATGAACAAGGTGCTGTCCATGATCGCCGCCGGCGAGAAGGAAGGCGCGCGCCGCGCCTTCGGCGCCGAGCGGGTGCTGTCGGAAACCGGCGGCTATTATGTCTCCCCCGGTGTCTTCGTCGACATGACCAACGACATGAGCCTGGCGCGCCAGGAAATCTTTGGCCCCGTGCTCGCCGCCATCCCTTTCGATACCGAGGAGGAAGCGCTGAGGATCGCCAATGACACGATCTACGGTCTCGCTGGTGCCGTCTTCACCACGGACATGAACCGCGCACATCGCTTTTCCGAAAGTCTGCATGCCGGTACGGTCTGGATCAACACCTACGACATGGCGAATTTCGCAACACCCTTTGGTGGCTTCAAGCAGTCCGGTTTCGGTCGCGACCGCTCGGTGCATGCGATCGACAAATATTGCGACTACAAGACCATCTGGCAGCATTTCGGCTGAGGGGAGCAAGAGTCATGAGCAAGATCGTTTCCATCGAGATCACCCATCACCGCCTGCCGCTGGATCCGGCCTTCAAGGCAAGCTGGGACGGCCGTCCGCGCAAGCATTTCGATGCGACCATCGTGCGCGTTCGGGACGACGAGGGCCGCGAGGGCATCGGCTCGGGCGATCTGATGAAGGGCTTCGAGGGCCATGAAGACCTGTTCATCGGTGAGGATCCGCGTCATCTCGAGCGGCACTACGAGGTGCTGTCGCATATCGCGTTCCACTATGGCCGCTGCTGGCCGATGGATCTGGCGCTGTGGGATCTCTCCGGCAAGATCACCGGCGAACCGGTCTGGCGCATGCTCGGCGGCCGCGCCGACAAGGTCCGGCTCTATGCCTCGTCCGGCGTGCTGCGGGATCCCTCGGCGATGGCCGATCAGGCCGAGCGCTACATCGAGGAAGGATTCCCGGCCATGAAAGTGCGCTTTTCCTCCTCGGCCGGCGGTCGCGGCAGCTGGAAGGCGGATATCAAGGCGCTTGAGGCCGTGCGCGCCCGTGTCGGCGACAGGCTCGAGCTGATGGTCGATTGCAATCAGGGCTGGCGCATGCCGTGGGACACGACGCTGTCCTGGACGTTCAAGGATGCGTTGACTGTTGCGAAGGAACTGGAAAAGCTCGATATCTACTGGATGGAGGAGCCTCTGTTCCGCTCCGACCGCGAAGGCATGCGCCGCCTGTCGGATGCCACCAGCGTTCGCATTGCCGGCGGCGAGATGACCCGCGAACTCTATGAATTCCGCGATATCATCGAGGAGCGCGCCTTCGACGTCATCCAGCCCGACGTGGCACTGGTCGGCGGCATCACCGGCTGCCGGCGTCTTGCCTATCAGGCCCGCGAAGCCGGCGTGATGTTCACACCCCACAGTTGGACCAACGGCATCGGCGTTCTCGCCAACGCGCACCTGACGGCCGGTGCCGGCGACGCGCCGTTCCTCGAATATCCTTATGACAATCCCGAATGGAGCGAGGAGCGCCGTGACTATCCGATGCTCTCGCCGCTGAAGCATAGGGACGGCTGGCTGGAAATGGGCGAGGCGCCGGGGCTGGGCGTGGTGCTGGACGAGGAGCGGTTGAAGGCGACGCGGGTTTGAGGGGGTAGATTGGTTTTACGCCCCCGGCTTCTCATCACGGACTGCCAAGCAACCGAACTCGCCGCGATCGGAGAGGCCGCAGGCGAAGGACAACGGCTGGAATTCGAACGTGCCTTACTCCGCGGCAGCGGCTGGGCGCGTGACGGTGGCTCCATTGCTGAAGATGATCACCGCGAACAGCAGCACCCCAGCGAACGTGATCAGCGATGCGACCGCGACCACGGGCTCCATGGACGGATTGCCCGTGAGCATGAGGTAGAGCGCGGGGACCATCAACGCCACGCCGGTCGTATAGACGCAATACTGGATCATGGCGATCCGCCGTTCCGCTTTGGCAGGGTTTAGTGCGTGATATCCGCCGAAGATCGCCATCGTCACCCAGCCGAGCAGATTGGCGTGGGCGTGCGCGCCGATCGCGCTGTGATCCTGCGAGATGGCCATGTTGAGACCCATCGAAATTCCGACGATCAGGAAAATGATGGCAGTGCGAAAGTAGAGCTGTGCGACGCGCGGCATTTGGATTCCCTCCGATGTTGCCCCGCGGTGAATATTAGCATTCAAGCGGAGGTGTTGAGAATGCCAAATTTGGGCGCTTCAATAGTTGAGGCCAGGCGATATTCCGTTCAAAGCGGATAGACTTCAATTCCCCTCATCCGGAATATTCAAAACGTGCCCGCATGCCTTGCAGTGCACGGCGTTGGCGTCGTGGCGCTGCAGGCCGCATTGCGGGCAGGGGAAAACCACCTTGTGGGGCCGGACGATCGCCTGTGCCAGCCGCACGAACAGCGAGATGCCGAAGATCATCGTGACGATCGAGGTGAGCTTGCCAAGCGTGCCGGGCAGGGTGATATCGCCGAACCCCGTCGTCGTTATGGTGGCGACGGTGAAATAGAGCGCATCGACGAAACCTTCGGCACCCGCCACGTGATAGAAAAACGCCGTGTAGACGAAGCCGGTGACGAGGAACAGGAAGGTGAGGAAATTGATACAGGCGCGGATGATGTCTTCCCATTCGCCGTAGCCTGCCCGCTTGATCAAAAGCGTGAACACCTTGCTCTGCCCGAGCGACCAGATGCGGAAGGCGCGCAGGAAGGCGAAGTTGGAAAACTGGGTCGGAAAGAGCAGTGTCGCAAGGATGGCGATATCGACCCAGGTCATCGGTCGCGTCAGCCAGCGTTTGAGGTTTGAGGCGATCAGCGCCCGCGCGCCGAGTTCGAAGGCAATCAGGGCGGCGATTACATAGTCGATGATGAGGTAGGTTCTTCCGGCGCTGAAATAGGGGCCGAGGAGAAAGAAAATGATGATGGCAAGATCGACCATTGCCATGGTGATCTGGAACTGGATCGCCCGTGCGCTGGTTCCGAGATAAAGCATGCGCAGGCGGGCGCGCAGAGTGCTCAATATCGGTCCTTCGGGTATTTCTGTATCGATCTGCTCTGTCATGAAACCGGGATAGTCTGGCGAGATGCAACGGTCAATGCCGCCGCTGACGTCGAGCGCGCACAGTTCCGCCATAGTTCTTTTCCAGATATCGCCGTGCCCCTTTCTTACGGGTTCTCAAGGGTTGAAATTCGGAACCTGAATGTTACAGGAAGTTCACTTTATTTTGCGGCCGGGCGGGATGTATATCGTCGCCGATGTTGCCGTTTAAAATGCTTTGCCAGGTGCCGCATGTCCAATACGATCGATAAAAACGATGAGCCCAACGGGGCTCAAACCGTGATTCAGCGGGTGTTTCTTCAAGGCCGGCTGCTGGCGGCGGCGGCCACGATTCTCATTCTGGCGCTTGCCGGCTACGCGATCTTCCATCTCACGAGCGAAGTCCGCTACGAGGACGTGATGTCCGCGCTCGGGCAGACCAGCGCGGCGTCGGTCGCGCTTGCCATCGGCTTCACCGCCTTGAGCTTCTTTGCCTTGACCTTCTACGATGTCGGGGCGTTGATCTACCTCAAACGCAAGCTGCCCTATGCCGACGTGGCGCTGACGGCCTCTGCCGCCTATGCCGTCGGCAATACGGCAGGCTTCGGCCCGTTGAGCGGCGGCGCCATCCGCTATCGCGCCTATTCCCGCCTGGGCTTGAGGCCGGAGGAAATCGCCGGCGTCATCGCGTTCGTCACCCTTGCCTTCGGGCTCGGACTTGCAAGCGTCGCCTCCCTCAGCCTTTTGATGATCGCCCCGGAAGTCGCGCCGCTCGTCGGCGTGAGTTCGCCTGCCTTGCGCGCCATTGCCGTGCTGATACTGACCGCTCTTGCGGCTCTGATGGTGGCGGGGCGTGACAATCGGGCCTTGCAGCTGGGGCGTTTTTCGCTGCGCATTCCCGATTCACGCACGGCGTCGCGCCAGTTCCTCATCACCGTACTCGACATCGCTGCCTCTGCCTCCGTCCTCTACGTGCTCCTGCCCGACGGGGTCATCGGCTGGCCGGCATTCCTTGCCATTTATGCGGTGGCCGTCGGGCTGGGCGTTCTGAGCCATGTGCCGGCCGGGCTCGGCGTCTTCGAGGCCGTGATCGTCGCTGCCCTCGGCCAGGCAGCCGATGTCGACACGGTCCTCGGCGCGCTGGTCCTCTATCGCCTCATCTACCACGTCCTGCCACTTCTGCTGGCGGTCATTTTCGTCATCGGCGCCGAGTTGCGCAGTCTCTATCACAAGCCGGTCGCTTCGAGCCTGCGCCGCGTTGGGGCCAGGTTGACGCCACTTCTGCTGGCGACGCTCGCCCTCATTCTGGCAGCCATGCTGGTGTTTTCGAGCGTCACCCCGACACCGGACGACAACCTGGCATTCCTGGCCGACTATGTGCCGCTGCCGGTGATCGAAGGCGCACATTTTCTGGCGAGCCTTCTCGGCCTCGTCCTCGTCATCATCGCCCGCGGTCTTGCCCGGCGGCTGGACAGCGCCTGGTGGGCGGCGCTCGTCGTTGCCGTCGTCGCGCTGCTGTTTTCTCTCCTCAAGGCCGTCGCCCTGATCGAGGCGAGCCTGCTGGCCTTTTTCATCGTCAGCCTGCTTGCCACACGCCGCATGTTCGACAGGCCGGCGAACCTGTCGAACGAACGGCTGACGGTGCCGTGGCTGACGGCGATGCTGGCGCTCTGTGCTTTCGCGGTGATCGTCCTGCTGTTCGTCTATCGCGACGTGGAATACAGCAATACGCTCTGGTGGCAGTTCGAATTGTCGGAGGAAGCGCCGCGCGGCCTTCGTGCGGTGCTGGGATTGACGATTTTTTCCGGCGCGGCGGCGCTGTGGAGCCTGTTGCGGCCCGCAAAAGGCTCTTTCACGGCCTCATCGGCAGAGGAGATGCAAAAGGCCATCGCTATCGCCCGTGCACAGGATATGTCGGATGCCAATCTGGTGCGGATGGGCGACAAGAGCCTGATGTTTTCAGCCGATGGCCGGGCCTTCATCATGTATGGCCGCCAGGCCCGCTCCTGGATCGCTCTGTTCGATCCGGTCGGCCCGCGCGATGCATGGCCGGATCTGATCTGGCGGTTCATCGAGGAAGCGCGGTCCTGCGGTTGCCGGCCGGTATTCTATCAGGTATCGCCCGCCGGGCTCTCTTATTACGCGGATGCGGGCCTGCGTGCATTCCGCCTCGGCGAACTGGCCACAGCGGACCTGACGACATTTGAGCTGAAGGGTGGCAAGTGGGCCACCCTGCGGCAGACCGTCAGCCGGGCGCAACGGGACGGGCTGCAGTTTTCGGTGGTCGAACCCGAAGGCATTCCGGCGATCATGGACGAACTGATATCGGTATCAGATGCATGGCTTGCGCATCACCGGGCCAAGGAAAAGGGCTTTTCGCTCGGCGCTTTCGATGTTGACTATATTGCGGCCCAACCGGTCGGAATTCTGCGTCTCGACGGCCGGATCGTGGCGTTTGCCAATATCCTGGTGACGGATGCCTGCGAGGAAGGAACGATCGATCTCATGCGCTTCCTGCCGGAAACGCCGAAGGGGTCGATGGATTTTCTCTTCGTGTCCTTGATGGAATATCTGCGTGACAAGGGCTTCAAGCGTTTCAATCTCGGTATGGCGCCTCTGGCCGGCCTTTCGGAGCGCCGCTCGTCTCCGGTCTGGGACAAGGTCGGCCGCACGGTTTTCGAACACGGAGAACGCTTCTATAATTTCAAGGGATTGAAAGCCTTCAAGTCGAAATTTCATCCGCAATGGCAGCCTCGCTATATGGCGGCGGGTGGTGGTATCAATCCTGTGCTGGCACTCATGGATGCGACATTTCTTATTGGCGGCGGCGTAAAGGGGATTGTGAAGAAATGATCTGGAAAACCTGTCGTCATGCCGTTTTTGCCGCCGGTCTGCTTTTCTCCGCATCCGCAGCCCGCTGCGAGGACGCGGCCGCGTTCGATACGGGCATGATTCCGTCACCGCATATCCTGATGCCTGACGGCGATGTCGCCGCTGCCGTCGTCCTGATCTCGGATAAAACCGGCTGGTCGGACAAGGAGGATGCACTTGCCAAGAGCCTCACCGGCGGCGGCGCGCTGGTCATCGGCATCGATCTGCCGAGCTATCTGGCTTCTCTGGCAAAGGATGACGGTGAATGCGTCTATATGGTGTCGGATATCGAGGCGCTGAGCCAGGAGGTCCAGCGCGCGGCGAAGAACACCGACTATCACCTGCCGATCGTGGCGGGCGCCGGTGCCGGCGGCGCGCTTGCCCTGGCAATTGCCGCGCAGACGCCCCCGGCGACAATCGGCCAGACATTGGCAGTAGACCCCGAGGCCGGCATTGCCCTTACCAAACAGCTGTGCACGCCGGCCGACAAGCAAACGGTGGGCGACCATATGATCTATGGCCTCACCGACGGCGCGCTGCCTGATCCCGTCACGGTGCTCTTTACTGGTGCAGCGCCCGCCGATGGCCGCGCGCATGTTACCGACTTGACCGCCAAACACAGCGATATCGAAATCACCGAAACGGATGACGACATGTGGACGGCTTTTTCCGACGCACTCTCCGCTCTCGTCTCTGCGTCCGCAGGCGACGACAATCCGCTCGGCCTGCCATTGACCGTGCTCGACGCCAAGCCGACGCGGGATACGATGGCGATCGTCTATTCCGGCGACGGCGGCTGGCGCGATATCGACAAGGAGGTTGGCGATATCCTGCAGCAGCAGGGAATGCCGGTGGTCGGTGTCGATTCGCTGCGCTACTTCTGGTCCGAGCGCCAGCCCCAGGAAACCGCCGACGATCTGCATCGCATCATCGCGCTCTACAGCAAGCGCTGGAATGTGAAGCATATCCTGCTGATCGGTTACTCCTTCGGCGCGGATATCCTGCCCCGGACCTACAATCTGCTGCCGCAGGCAGATCGCGACAGGATTGCGCAGGTATCCCTGATGGCGGTGTCCCACCAGGTGGATTACAAGATTTCCGTACTCGGCTGGCTTGGCGCTACCGGATCGGATGGCGCCGGTGATCCGGCGGATGACATCGCCAAGATCAACCCCGCGCTCGTGCAATGTATCTACGGTACCGAGGATGACGACGATGTCTGCCCGACCCTGAAGGGAACCGGCATAGAGGTTATTCCCATCGAGGGCGGCCATCATTTCGACGAGGACTATCCGGCCTTGGTCAAGCGCCTTCTCGATGGCTACGATCGCAGGCTGGCTGCAAAGGCCAAACCTTGAAATATTGAACCTGACAATCGTAGCTACGTTCTAGAACGAAAAGCTGAAAGCGGGTTATTGTTTCTTGGGCTTTTCGGAAGCCGTGCGGCCACCCGATATGGTGCTGACGGTTGCCGAAACCGGGTCGCTCGCCGGAAAGGACGATTCCAGCCCCTCGTCGAGCTGCTCTTCCAGCATGCCGGTGTCATTTGCGGTCCTGGCGCTGCGCAGCGATATGACTGCCGGGGATTCCCCTTCGGATGCGCCGTGGTGCTTGGTGTCGTATTCTGCCGCCTCATCGTCCGGCTGTTGGAACGTCGCCACCTGCAGCATCATCGCCTTGGCTTTTTCGATCGCGTTAAGGCGGTTCAGACCGTCATTTTCGCCGTTGTGCATCTGAACGGAGATGACATCGCCGCCTTCGCCGACGAATTCAACGGTCATGAACCCGGATGAAACTTGCGGGTGGACCTGCGTGCCGATTACTTGCATGGCAATTGCCTCCGTGAATGAGTTGCGGTTGATAACAGTCCCGGATGGGTTTTGTTCCGCATGACAGGCATATCCGCAAGGATGGCGGCGGGGTCTCCGGTGGCGGTAGGGACGCGGAGGGCGACACAACCGCCTGAAACGAAAAAGAGCGGCCGTAGCCGCTCTTCATCTGGAGAATGGAGAGGCAGCGATCAGGCCGCCACGTCGTCCAATTCGCGGTCCTTGAACATGCGGGCGAGATTAAGGAAGCAGATCATGCCGGTTTCGTTGGCGATGATGCCTTCCGCATAGCTCTTGTCGAAGGACGTGGTAATTTCCGGGACGGGCTGCACCTGGTCGCCGCGGACAGTCAGGATGTCGGAGACGCGGTCGACGACAAGGCCGATGACCATGTTGTGGACTTCGGCGACGACGATGGCGCTGCGCTCGTTGGCAACAGTGCTCTTCATGCCGAGCTTGTGGGCAAGGTCGATGATCGGGATGACCGTGCCGCGCAGGTTCATGACGCCGAGAACGTCGGCCGGCGAATGCGGGATCGGCGTCGAGGGGGCCCAGCCGCGAATTTCGCGGATCGTCGTCGTCTTCACGCAGAATTCCTGATCGTGAAGGCGGAAGGCGATGATCTCCAGCGTTTCGCCGTCGAAACCTGCCATTTTCAATGCATTCGTCATCTGCGGTTCCTTCCCGTTGCGGCTTTCGGCTGGCGTTCTGGCGCCTAGCTTCAAGACAGTCTGCGGCTGCATGCTGCTCGCGGATTCCTCCGCTTGGCGCTTGCTGCGTCAGATAAATTGTCTGGAATGCCGGTTACATCCGGTCGGGGGCGATGCGTCATGCACGGCCGGATAGCCGTTCGCGCCTTGAAAAGAACCTTATATCAAAAATCGTTAAGAGATGCTTTTGGTGCCAGAGGAATGTGCATCGGCGTCGGCCGATGCACATTCCTCATTCTCAGTTTGACGTCAGAACGCCGGCGAACTGCTCGACGGCCCAGTCGACCTGGTCTTGTGTAATGACCAGTGGCGGGGCGATGCGGATGGTGTCGCCGTGGGTGTCCTTGGCGAGAATACCGCGTTCCTTCAGGGCCTCGCAATATTTGCGTGCGCCGCCGGCCTCCGGCACCAGTTCGACAGCCAGCATCAGGCCGCGGCCGCGCACTTCCTTGATGATGTTGGAGCGGATGTCCTTCAGTCCGTTCTGGAAGCGGTCGCCCATGCGGGCGGAGTTGCCGATCATGTCCTCTTCGGTCAGCGCCTTCAGAGCGGCGCGGGCAATGGCGCAGGCCAGCGGATTGCCGCCGAAGGTCGAGCCGTGCTGGCCGGGCTTGAGCACGCCAAGCACTTCGGAATTGGAGAGCACGGCGGAAACCGGATAGAAGCCGCCGGAGAGCGCCTTGCCGATCAGCGTCATGTCGGCCTCGATGCCTTCATGCTCCTCGGCGAGCAGCTTGCCGGTGCGGCCGAGGCCGGTCTGGATCTCGTCGAGAATCAGCGTGATGCCGTGCCTCGAACAGAGCGCGCGGACCTCGGGGAAATAGCCCTGGGGCGGGATCATCACGCCGGCCTCGCCCTGGATCGGCTCGATCAGGAAGGCGACGGTGTTCTCGTTGATGGCCGCGCGAAAGGCTTCGATGTCACCGAACGACACGGTCTTGAAGCCGGGGGCGAAGGGGCCGAAGCCGCTGCGTGCATCCGGGTCGGTCGAGAAGCCGACGATACCCATGGTGCGGCCGTGGAAATTGTTGGAGCAGACGATGATCTCGGCCTTGTTTTCCGCGACGCCCTTGACCTCGTAACCCCATTTGCGCACCGCCTTGACGGCGGTCTCGACGGCTTCCGCACCGGAGTTCATCGGCAGGATCTTGTGGCTGCCGGTCAGCGCTGCCAGTTCCTCGTAGAAATGGGCGAGCTGGTCGTTGCGGAAGGCGCGCGATGTGAGCGTCAGCTTGCTTGCCTGCTCCACCATTGCCGCCAGAATCTTCGGGTGGCAATGGCCCTGGTTGACGGCGGAATAGGCCGACAGGCAATCGAGGTAACGGTTGCCGTCGAGGTCCCAGACATAGACACCTTCACCGCGCGACAGCACGACGTCGATCGGCTTGTAGTTATGTGCGCCGAGCCGGTATTCGGTTTCGATCAGTGCGTTGGTCGTGTTCATGGTTCCTCCGGTCGTTTTGTTATTGGCTCAAGCGCCGCGAGTGGGGCGATCAAGGATGCGGCGGCCGAACAGGCTTGCCGTCA